>Ga0075431_100008451_pt1 | contig 10310 bp, 7 predicted proteins | sample RhiMetdeltSRZDD5_FD_75297 | JGI IMG/M metagenome (GOLD analysis project Ga0075431, IMG submission 75297) | Populus rhizosphere microbial communities from Tennessee, USA - Rhizosphere MetaG P. deltoides SRZDD5 | ecosystem: Host-associated > Plants > Roots > Rhizosphere > Soil | place: USA...
CAACACCCGAGACGACTGCTGGATCATCATCTCGGGAAAAGTTTACGACATCACCGAGTGGGCACCCCATCACCCTGGTGGCGCTGGAATCGCCCGAATGTACGCCGGCAAGGAAGCCACCGCCGAATTCGGTGACTACCACAGTGCCGAAGCTGTCGCGCACATGGTTCATTTCTGCATCGGCGACCTCGTCGAGACTCCAACCACCTTGCCGTAACTGTCCATGCTGGCCGGCATTTCCAGAGCGCCGCATAGTGGTGAGATCACCTTGATTCGATGCTAAGGGCACAAGCTGCGATCAACTACAAGGCTCCGAAAACCAATCAGGACCGTGGAAGATGGAATCCGTGGGTTCGAGGTGGCGGTGGTGACCGGCCTCTTCGCTTTCGGAGAATCCTCTTCGGACATTTCGAGGAGCGTACACCGCACTGGAGGAAAGTGCTCAAGCTGCCGCTCTTCATCACCGTGATGACCGGACTTTCCGCGCTCCTCAGCAGGGCGTGGGCGTTCGCATTCCCGGGGGGTGGCGTTGCTCGCCGTTGCCTGCGTCCATACCGTCTGGCTCCCCAGCGAGGGATCAAGGATGGACGGGCGAGCAGAAAGATACGTACTACGAATTGCGCGGGTGGACGAGGCAGAAATAGGATCCCCTAGAGAATATTGTCGTGGCACGACAGCAACGGACCGTGTCAGTTCCGCAGATGGCTGGAAGCCGGTCAGCATCATAGGGGTCGGGTGAGGCGACCTGGCGGCGCGGGATGCGTTAAGCCAATCCCCTCGGTGTGCCGATTTCCTTAGCGCTGGAGCGAAGCGGATGAAGGACAAGCATCAGGGCCAGCTGAATCCTCCAAGCACAAGCAAAGGGGGTGAACTCGACAGTGCCCGTGAGCACTATGGGCAGCGTGCCTGGGCCGATGCATTCCAGGCGTTTGTGCTTGCCGATCAGGCGGCTCCGCTGGAAGCCGATGCCCTGGAGACGCTGGCGACCGCAGCCTATCTCATCGGTCGGGACGACGACTACCTCGGCGCTCTGGAACGGGCCTACAATCTCCACCTCGACGCTGGCCGGCGCCTTCGCGCCGCTCGCTGCGCCTTCTGGCTGGGATTTCGTCTGCTCTTTCGCGGCGAGACAGGCCACGCGACCGGCTGGTTTGGCCGTGCCGAGCGCATCCTGGGGCGCGATGCGGCCGAATGCGCCGAGCGCGGCTATCTGTTGCTGCCGATGGTTGAGCAGCGCCTCGAAGCCGGCGACTTCGAAGCCGCATACGCCGCCGCTGCGGACGCCGCTGCCATCGGCGAGCGCTGCGCCGATGGAGATCTGATTGCCTGCGCGCGCCACCAACAGGGCCGGATTCGCCTGCAGCAAGGGCAGGTTGAAGCCGGCCTCGCGCTCCTGGACGAGACCATGGTCGCCGTTGCAGCTGGTGAGCTGTCGCCCATCGTGACAGGTTTGGTTTACTGCAGCGTGATCGAGGCCTGTCAGCAGGTCTATGCGCTCGACCGCATGCGCGAGTGGACGGCTGCCCTGGCGCGCTGGTGCGAGGGACAGCCTGAGATGGTCGCCTTCGTTGGTGTCTGCCAGGTGCACCGCGCAGAGATCATGCAGCTCCAGGGCGCCTGGCCGGAAGCCATTGAGGAGGCGCGACGCGCCTGCGCGCGCTCGCGGGGCGTGAGCCAGCAAGCTGTCGCCGCGGCGCTCTACCAGCAGGGGGAGGTGCATCGTCTGAAAGGGGATCTCAGGGCGGCCGAGGAGGCGTATCGAGCCGCGAGCCAGCTGGGCCTGGAGCCCCAGCCGGGCCTGGCGCTGCTGCGCGTCGCGGAGGGGCGTTGCGCTGCGGCAGCCAACGCCATTCGCCGGGTCGCGAGCACGACCACGGACCGGCTGAAACGCATGCGACTCCTGCCTGCCTACATCGAGATCATACTGGCCGCTGGCGACCTCGAGGACGCGCGCAACGCCTGTCGAGAGCTGGAGGAGATTGTCCAGCGCTTCGACACGGCGGTGCCGCGCGCGATTGCCGCGCAGGCCTGTGGCGCGGTAGCACTGGCCGACGGCAACGCCCAGGCAGCGCTCGGCGCTCTGCGCCGCGCCTTTGAGGTTTGGCAGCGGATCGAGGCGCCCTACGCGGTCTCGCGCGTGCGGGAGCTCATCGGACTTGCTTGCCGCACCCTCGGCGACGAGGACGGCGCCGCGCTCGAACTGGCTGCGGCCAAGTCCGCGTTCGAGAAGTTGGGTGCCGCACCGGATCTCGCTCGCGTCGAGTCTCTCATGAAGGGCAGCGCTTCTGTTCAGACTCACGGGCTGACACCGCGTGAGCTGCAGGTCCTTCGACTAGTCGCCAGAGGCGAGACCAACAAGGCCATCGCCGGCACGTTGTCGCTCAGCGAGAAGACGATACACCGGCACGTCAGCAATATCTTCACCAAGCTCGATGTGCCATCGCGCGCTGCGGCCACGGCCTTCGCCTATCAGCACAAACTCATCTAAGCCGACCGCGCTCGCGGCCGACGCCTGGGGAAAATTACCCACCCCATGAGTTGCCGTGGAGTGGGGGTTTCTCCCGACGCGCGCCCGCTCCTCTCCCCGTAGCATCTCCGCAAATCGATGCCGCACTAGCGAGCAAAGGAGGCGATGACATGTCCGAGGCGCAGGTGCAGGACACCGAACATGACAAGACTCGAGAGAGCGGAGGACGGCGCGCTGGCGAGATGGCGCGTCGACGGCTCTTGGCAGAGCTGCCCGTAACGGAGCGCCGGTTGCGCTTGGCCGGCATCCCGACCGTCGTGCTGGAGGGCGGCGAAGGTCCGCCCGTCGTGCTGCTGCATGGTCCCATGGCGAACGCAACCCATTGGAAGTGGGTCATCCCAGGCTTGGCTGCTGGCCACCGCGTGATTGTCCCCGACCTGCCCGGCCATGGTGCCTGTGAGATGACAGGCGATGGTCGGATCTATGTCGATCGCGTCATGGCGTGGCTTGGCGAGCTGATCGATGAGACCTGCAAGACGCCGCCGGCCTTGGTGGGACAGTTGCTGGGCGGTGCCATTGCCGCCCGCTTCGCCGACATGCAGGCTCACCGGCTCACGCGGCTCGCGCTCGTGGACACGTTCGGCCTTCGACCGTTCCAGCCGACACCGGAGTTCGGGCTCGCGCTGTCGAATTTCCTGGCGCAGCCGACCGAGCGCTCGCACGCGGACCTCTGGCAGCACTGCGCGTTCGATCTGGACGCTCTGCGCCAGCGCATGGGCGCCCAGTGGTCGCCGTTCGAGGCCTACAATCTCGATCGCGCCAGCGCGCCGAGCGTCCAGGCTGCCGTTGGGGCGCTCATGGAAGCGTTCGCGGTGCCCGAGATTCCGAGCAGCGACCTCGCCCGCATCGCCCTCCCGACCACCCTGATCTGGGGCCGTCATGACCGCGCGACGCCGCTTGCGGTCGCCGAGGAGGCAAGCGCGCGCTTCGGCTGGCCTCTGCATGTGATCGAGAGCTGCAACGATGATCCCCCTGTCGAGCAACCCGAGGCGCTGCTGCGCACGCTGCGCGCTGCGCTCGACGGCATCTGATCTGTCGGAGCTTGGAGGTACCCATGAGCAATCAGGAAGATACACGGGCTGCCTGGGATGCGATTGCGCCAGGCTACGACCGCACCAACACCCCGACTCAGATGTGGTTGGGGAATGAAGGCCTTCAGCGTGCCGGGCTCGCCTCGGGCATGCGCTTCCTCGACGTTGCGGCTGGAAGCGGCGCCCTCAGCATACCCGCAGCACGCCTCGGTGCGCGTGTCCTGGCGGTCGACCAGTCCCCTGTCATGCTCGACTTGCTCCGCGCGCGTGCGCGCCAGGAGGGCCTCGACATCGAGACCAGGGTGATGGACGGGCATGCGCTCCAGCTCGCCGACAACACGTTCGATGTGGCCGGCTCGCAGTTCGGCGTCATGCTGTTTCCCGACATGTCCAAAGGCATCCGCGAGATGGCGCGCGTGGTGAAGCCAGGCGGCAGGGCGCTGATGAACGTCTATGGCGACCCGAGCAAGATCGAGTTTTTCGGCTTCTTCGTCACCGCCATCCAGTCCGTCCGGCCCGGGTTCACAGGCCCGCCGATGGACCCGCCGCCGCTGCCGTTCCAGCTGCGGGATCCGGAGCGCCTGCGCAACGAGCTCGCCCACGCCGGCCTCAAGGATGTCAAGGTCGAGACCGTAACCGAGACTACGGAGTTCCGGAGCGGAGAGGAGCTGTGGGATTGGCTCGTGTGGAGCAACCCGATCATCGAGATGGTGCTCGGCAGCCTCAATCTTACGGACCACGAGAGGGGCGTCATTCGGCAAGCTCTCGATCGCCTCGTGCGCAAGCGTGCCGGGAGCAGTGCCGCGGCCAAGCTCACCAACCCGATCAACATCGGCATCGGGACGAAGTGATGCCGGCACGCACAGTTGCCGGGCGGGTTGAGGCAATGCGTCCATCCCGCGGCGGGCGGCGGCATTTCGTCCCGCTGATCCGCGTCTTCGCGCGAGGATTGGCACTCGCTCGAGCCATCGTAGCGGAGTGGGAGCGGGCGATGGCAGCAACGCACCGCTATGAGCAACTAAAACGCATCACCCGCACACGCGACGCCCCTGCGACTGACGCTGCCCGTCGGACTTACATGGAGCTCTACTCCGACGGCGTGTGGTGCCACCGCGGTTTGGGCTGTCGTAGGCCATGCTTACGGCGCTGACCCACGGGGTCAGCGCTAGTGGCACTAACACCGGTGACCGGCGCACGCTCAATACGCAGGTTGTCGAGCCTTGCAAGCAGCAATGGAGGCTTTGTTCATGCGAATTCACAGCTCGATCTGGCTGAGCGCGGTGGCGCTCTGCCTTGCCGTGCCGGCGGCGGCTGCAACCTCCGCACCCTATGCCAAAGGCGGCAGGACCAAGGACTTCGCAGTGGACGTCGAGCGGTACAGGCGATCGGGGGAGCTGTTCAGGATCACGGGTCATTGCCAGTCTGCCTGCACAATGTTTCTGGCGTTGCCTAACGTGTGCATAGAACCGAGCGCAAGACTTCTGTTTCACGCTGCCAGGATCCCTGACGGCACCCGCCGCATGCTGAACTCGTACAATTCGAAATTGCGCGGCTACCTCATCGCCAACCGCATCATGGAGAGTACGGCGTTTCAGACGATCTCCGGCCGCGACATGATCAATCGGTTTGGCTATCGCGCGTGTCGCAAGAAAAAGTGACGGCGGGGTGCGGCGCTGAACCACCCTCTGCCGATGCTGGTTGTTGTATTCGAGGAGGAAGGTCAGCGTAGCATGGCCGACATTCTGCTTGTTCACGGTGCTTGGCATGGGCCTTGGTGCTGGACTCACTTCGCCGAGCGTTTGACCGCGTGTGGTCATCGGGTGCGAACCGTCGAGCTGCGCGGTCATGATCGGCCGCGAGGCCGGATCTGGCACCGTGTGCGCCACTATGTCGAAGACGTGGAGCGCGCGGCGGCAGGGTTCCCCGCGCCCCCCGTGCTGGTCGGGCACTCCTTGGGCGGCTTGGTCGTGCAGAAATATCTCGAACACCATCCTGCGCCAGGTGCGGTGCTGATGGCCTCGATCCCGCCTTGGGGGACGATTGGAGCAATCGCCCGGCTGTTCCGGCAACATCCAATGGTTTGGCTGAAAGCCAATCTGCTGCTGCGGCTGAAGCCTTTCGTCAGCACTGCCAAACTCGTGCGCGGGCTATTCTTCACGCCCCGCACGCCGCAGACGATCGTCGACACCTGCTTCACACGATTGCAAGACGAGTCGTACCTGGCTTTCATCGACACGATGGTCGTCTTGCCCCAGCCGCGCCGCGTGGACGCGCCGATGCTTGTCCTCGGCGCCGAGGAGGACGCGTTTTTCACCGTGGATGAAGTGCGCAGAACCGCTCGCGCCTACCGGACCGAGGCGGAGATCTTTCCCGGCATGGGCCACGACATGATGCTCGACACGGACTGGCCCAAGGTGGCGGATCGGATCGACGCCTGGCTCCTGACAACCGTAGCCGTTCGCTTAGGCACCTAGAGCCATGGTTGAGCCAGCCCGCCGGTGTTCAGGGCGCCTTGGATCTGCCGCAAGTATTGTGGCGGTCCTGCTCTCCGAGTGCCGGCCGGCGTTGCTGCCGAGCGCCGATGCGAGCAGATGCGATGCAGACGCCCAGACAAGGCGAGCAGGTAGAGTGTGTCCGATCCCGCTGATGGAGGTCGCAAATGAAGCTCTATTATTCGCCGGGTACGAGTTCCCTGCTTCTCCACATCGTGCTTGTTGAAGCGGGTCTACCCTTCGACACGGTCAAGATCGATGACCATACGAAAGCTATGGACGGCGTCGGCGACTACCGCGACGTCAATCCCCTGGGTTACGTACCGGCATTGCAACTCGATGACGGCACTGTCCTGAAGGAATGTGCTGCAATCGTGCAGTACGTTGCCGATGCGGCCCCGGCGAAGAACCTTGCTCCGCCCAACGGCACGCTCGAGCGAACCAAGTTGCGATCGTGGCTGAGTTTCTTGTCGACCGAGGTCCATATGGGCGGCTTTTGCCCGCTCTTCGACCCTGAGGTGCCCGATGCCGTGCAGTCGGTCTTTCGACGCCGGCTGGCAACTCGTTTGGCTCATGTCGAGGCGCATCTGACGAGGAATGACTACCTGCTAGGCCAGACCTTCCCGGTCGCCGATGTGTACGTGTTCGTGATGTCCAATTGGGCCCGCTCGACCAAAGTCGATCTGTCGTCCTATCCACGTCTGCTAGGCTTGCGAAGGCGCGTAGGTGCCCGACCGCCCGTGCAAGCGGCGATGAAGGTCGAGGGCCTTACACGATGACGCGCGTACTGGTTGTGAGCGGACGATGGGTCGCGATCGCGCTCCTGTCTTCGACGATGTTCGCTACGTTTCCAGCGGTCGCCCAACCGGCAGATGAGCTCGACGCGCTCAATGCACGCGTCACCGAACTCTACCAGCGGGGGAGGTATGGGGAGGCGGTCGGCCCGGCTGAGGACGTGGCGCGATTGGCTGAGCGCAGTCACGGACCTGACCATCCGGCGGTGGGCATGTCCCTCAACACTCTGGGCGCCCTCTATCGCGCCCTGGGCCGCTACACTGAAGCCGAGTCCTTGTTCAAGCGCGGCCTTGCGATCGCTGAGAAGACCCGAGGACCCCACCATCCGGATGTCGGCGCGGCGCTCAACAACCTTGCGGGGCTGCACCAGGACCAGGGCCGCTATGCCGAAGCTGAGCCGCTGTTCAAACGAGATATTGCCATCAGCGAGAAGGCATTGGGACCCGGGCACTTGGCTGTCGGCAGTGGCCTTAACAATCTGGCAGCACTCTATTCGCGTTTGGGGCGGTACGAGGAAGCTGAACCGCTCTACCGGCGCGCCGTCGCCATCTTCGAGACGGCACGCGGCCCCGAACACTCCGACCTGGCAACACTGCTCAACAATTTTGCCGAGCTCTATCAGTCCCAGGGCCGTCACGAAGACGCCGAGCCCCTGCTCAGGCGGGCCATCGCCATCGCTGACAAGGCCCTTGCGCCCGATGACCCGAGAATCGCAACTCTGCTGAACAACCTTGCGGAGCTGTGTCGGGCGCTGGGCCGCGACCGTGAAGCGGAGCTCCTTCACAGGCGCAGCCTTGCCATTCGCGAAAAGGCGTTCGCGCCTGGGCATCCTGAAGTCGGCGCCTCGCTTAACAACCTCGGGCTCGTGCTCATCGCCGGCGGCCGCCACGCCGAGGCCGAACCTGTTCTTCAACGCGCCCTGGCGATCGCGGAGCAGGCGCTGGGTGCCGATCACCCCGATACGGCCCTGAGGCTCAACAACCTCGGCGCGCTGCGCCGGGTCCAGGGACGCTACCAAGAGGCAGCGCTGCTCCATGTGCGCAGCCTCGCCATCCGCGAGAAGGCGTTGGGCGCCAATCATCCCGACGTTGGCCAGTCCCTCAACAATCTTGCTGCGCTCGCGTATGTGCAGGGCGACTGGGCCCGTGCCGTGCACTTCTGGCGCCGGAGCACCAATGTCGTGGTTGGGCGCATGCAGCGTGGCTCTGATCGCCTTGGCCAACCACCGACAGGCGAGCACAAGAGCGAGGCGGAGCAACTGAGCTGGCAGTTCTGGGGACTCGTGAAGGCGGCATACCGACTCTCGCGGGAACACTCTGCTGCCGAAGGGGAGCTCCACCGCGAGATGTTCGCCACCGCCCAATGGGGTTTGGCTTCACAAGCCGCGACATCCCTTGCGCAAATGGCGGCGCGTGGCGCAAAGGATGACCCTGCCCTCAGCGCTCTCGTCCGCGAGCGCCAGGACCTGGTGGCGGATTGGCAGCGCTGGGACCGGTGGCGCAGCGCGGCCCTGGCGGGTCCGCCAGGCAAACGTGACCGCGACTCTGAAGCCGACAACCTCGCCCGGCTGACGGCGATCGATGCACGCATGACCGAAATCGACAGCAAACTCGGCCGGAACTTCCCCGACTATGCGGCGTTCGCAAGCCCAGCACCGCTCACGATCGAGGAGGTACAAGCCGACCTTCGCGACGACGAGGCGCTGGTCTTCATCCTGGACACACCTCGGTGGCATCCCCTGCCCGAAGAGACCTTCATCTGGATCATTACCAAGCAGGAGAGCCGTTGGGCGCGCTCCGAGCTGGGCACGCCCTCGCTCACCCGCGAGGTGGCGGCTCTGCGCTGCGGCCTCGATGCAGCGGCGTGGCACGTAGCTTCGCCTTGGTGCGTCGACGCGCTGGGGCGCGACAGCTCTCCAGCGCAAGGAGAACCGCTTCCGTTCGATCACCGTCGAGCGCACAACCTCTACAAGGTTCTGCTCGGCGGATTCGAACGTGTCATTGCCGGTAAGCACCTGCTCGTGGTGCCGTCTGGCCCACTGACACAGTTGCCGTTCCACGTGCTGCTCACCGAACCGGCGACTTCCGCCGACCACAGAACAGCCGCATGGCTCCCACGCCGCCATGCCCTCACCATACTGCCGTCGGTGTCCTCCCTAAAGACGCTGCGCCGCGTGGCCAAGCCGAGCGCCGCGACCAAGCTCATGGTCGGCTTCGGCAACCCCCTGCTTGACGGTCCGGACGAACGATATGTCGAAGACGCGCGCCTCGCCCGCGCCTACCAGCGCTGTCCGCAACCGGCAGCCTCGCAGCACGTGCCGGCGGCCACGGCGCAGCGCGCCGGCGTGGCCCCCTTCACGCTCCGGGCCCAACTAGCCGACCTTGCCCATCTCAAGGCGCAAGTCCCGCTGCCCGAAACCGCCGATGAGCTGTGCAGGGTAAGCGCAAGCATTGGAGCCGACGTCGCTGATATCCGTCTCGGTGCCCGCGCTACCGAGACGGAGCTGAAGGCGCTGAGTGCCAGCGGTGGGCTGGCTCAGTATCGCATCGTGCACTTCGCGACCCACGGTGCGCTTGCGGGTGAGTTGGCGGGTGCGAGCGAGCCGGGACTGATCCTGACACCGCCCGAAAGGGCAACGCCCGAGGACGACGGCTATCTCTCCGCTGCCGAGATTGCGAGCCTCAAGCTCGACGCGGACTGGGTCATCCTGTCGGCCTGCAATACGGCAGCCGGCGGCGCGAGCAGCGCGGAGGCATTGTCCGGACTTGCCCGCGCCTTCTTCTATGCTCAAGCCCGGGCGCTGCTAGCGTCACACTGGGCGGTGGACTCGCCGGCGACCGTGAAGCTGATCACATCGGCCGTTGGCGAGATGGCACGGGATAAGGACACTGGCCGCGCCGAGGCGCTGCGCCGCGCCATGCTGGCGCTCATAGACAGCGGCACCTCGCACGAGGCGCATCCGGCCACCTGGGCGCCGTTCGTCGTGGTCGGCGAGGGTGCCGCCCAAGCGCGGGACCGGATCGCTCCGGCGCAATAGATGCTGGCGGCACGTGTCCGATGAGGCTCGATCAGCCCAGCAGGGTCGCACCGCCGGCCCGTGTGCCGTCTCATCAACAAGGACCGCAAGGCACACGGCATCCGCTGCTCGGTGGAATCGGCCGGCGGCTCGGCCTTCACCCGGGTCCCTCCACTGCAGGCAAGTGCCGCCGCGGCGACCGAGATCGGGTACTCGACCTCGATCCGCTGGAGCACCGCCCGCTTGGATTTGACCGTCAGCCTGGCGGCCCAAGCAGACGCTATACTCGGCTACACTCAGCATGCATTAACAAATGTTAGTTGATCTGCAACGAATGCAATGTACCACCAACCGCCCGTAGCGGGCGGTGCTCCAAACTCGGCGCATATGCAGAAGGACTTCGACGGCTGGAACGACACAAAGAAGCGCATCAACGCCGCGAGGTTCGC
>Ga0075431_100008452_pt1 | contig 10310 bp, 11 predicted proteins | sample RhiMetdeltSRZDD5_FD_75297 | JGI IMG/M metagenome (GOLD analysis project Ga0075431, IMG submission 75297) | Populus rhizosphere microbial communities from Tennessee, USA - Rhizosphere MetaG P. deltoides SRZDD5 | ecosystem: Host-associated > Plants > Roots > Rhizosphere > Soil | place: USA...
CCGCACCCGGCGGCGGTCAGCGCACACGCGAGCACGATGGGGAGGAGGCGGACGCTCATCGGCGGCCACTGTAGAGGACGCGGGGCGTCCGGCGGCCGGGTATAACCTGCGGCCGATGCTCGCCCGCTTCATGCGCAGCCAGTACGCATTCCCGGCCGCGATCCTCGGCGTCGCCGCGATCGCCGGCATCGTCGTGCTGATTGCCTCGGGTGGGGGAGACGGCGGTTCGTCCGACTCCGCCTGCGAGGAGGTGGCGGCGCCGCAGCCCAAGAACGTCCAAGAGAGGGAGAGGCCGAGGTTGAGACTGGACCGCGACAAGACCTACACAGCGACTGTCGACACGAACTGCGGGCAGTTCGTGATCGAGCTCGACTCCCGGCGCTCGCCCGAGACGTCGGCGTCGTTCGTGGCGCTGGCACGTGACGGCTTCTACGACGGCCTCGGCTTCCACCGGATCGCGCCCGGCTTCGTCGTACAGGGCGGCGATCCGAACGGCGACGGCACCGGCGGCCCCGGATACAAGACGCGCGAGGCGCCGCCGGACGACGTCGCCTATACGGAGGGCGTGGTCGCGATGGCGAAAGGCGGCCAGGAGCCGGCCGGGACGGCCGGGAGCCAGTTCTTCGTCGTGACGGGCCCCGACGCGAACCTGCCGGCCGACTACGCGGTGCTCGGCCGGGTCACCGAGGGCATCGAGAACGTGAAGGCGATGGAGGAGCTGGCCTCGACGGAGGACGGCCCGCCGAACGAGCCGATCGTGATGTCCAAGGTGACCATCGCGGAGTCGTAGGCGTCCCGCAGCCACCGAGATCTCCGGCTGAGGAAATCTCGATCTAGTAAAGGGCGCTGGCGAGCTTGCGGCGGTACTCGCGCGTGAGCGGGTCGTCGGACCCGAGCTCGGTGAACACGCCGACCATCGCCTTGCGGATCTGATCGGTCAGCTGCTCGTCGCCGGACTGCTCGAGCGCCTCGATCAACCCTTGCAGGCCGGTCTCGGTGTCGCCCTTCAGCAGCGCGTCGGCAGCCGCCCCGAGGGGCTCGCCCTCGTGCGTCTGCTTCAGCCTGACGAGCGCGGCCAACCCTTCGGCGGCGAAGTCGCCCGTGACGGCGTCGAGCAGCTTGCTCGCCTCGTCGTACTCGCCGCGGTCCATCAGGGCGTGCGCGAGCGACACCGACGCGTCGGCCCGCCCGGGCTCCAGCTCGAGCGCGCGGCGCAGTGAGTCCTCGTCGCCTTCGGAGACGAGCGCGTCCACCTCGGAGGGGACCAGCTTGTCCATGAACCGCTCGACCATCGGCGCGGGCTGCGCTCCGACGAACTCGTCGACCACCTGGCCGTCCTTGAAAGCCTTCACGGCCGGGATGCCCTGCACGCCGTATTCGCGGGCGAGGCCCGGATTGCCGTCGACGTCGACCTTCACCAGCTCGACCTTGCCCGCCCGCTCGCTGGCGGCGCGCTCGAGCGCGGGGGTCAGCTGACGGCAGGGCCCGCACCACTCGGCCCAGAAGTCGACAACCACGGGGATCTCCCGCGAGCGATCGATGACAGCCTGCTGGAACTCCGGTTCCGTGACGTCGGTGGCCATGTCACAAAGGATAGGCCGGAGCCTCCCGATCGTTTATCCGGCCACGGTAGGGGTAACGTTTCGAGCATGTCGAAGGTGTTCTTTGCCCCGTTCTCGATCGCGCTGGGGCTGCTCGCGGGGTTCCTCGGGAAGAAGCTGTTCGAGCAGGTCTGGGGCATGATCGACGAGGAGGAGCCGCCCGAGGGCAAGCACCGCGACATCTCGGTGCCGAAGATGGTGATCGCGCTGGCGCTCGAAGGCGCGATCTTCCGCGCCGTGAAGGGCGCATCGGATCACTACGCGCGGGAGGGCTTCATGCGCCTGACCGGCACGTGGCCGGGCGAGGAAGAGCCCGAGCCCGAGTAGCGCGCCGCCGCTCGCGGCGATAGAAACCGCGTGTGATCGAGGCAGGCCTCTGGGGGCTGCTCGCCGGCTCTTCGCTGCTGGTCGGGGCGGTGGCCGGGTATCTCCTGCCGATCTCCCGCCACGCGATCGCGCTGATCATCGCGTTCGGCGCCGGCGTCCTGATATCGGCCGTGGCATTCGAGCTGACCGAGGAGGCCTATTCGATCGGCGGCGGCGACGCCGTCGCACTCGGCCTCGGCGCGGGCGCGCTCACGTTCTTCGCGGGCGACTGGTACATCGACCGCATGGGCGGCGCGATGCGCAAGCGCGCCGGCATGGAGCAGGCGGACGGCAACGCCCGGGCGATCGCATTCGGCGCGGCGCTCGACGGCATCCCCGAGTCCGCCGCGATCGGGCTCACGCTGCTGCACGGCGGAACGGTCGAGGCGGCGCTCGTGGGCGCGGTGTTCCTCTCCAACGTGCCCGAGGCGCTGTCGTCGTCGGCCGGGTCGAAGAACGCGGGCAAGTCGCTGTCCGCGGTGCTGGGGCAGTGGGCGGGCATCGTCGCGATCTCCGGGATCGCGGCGGCGCTCGGCTTCACGCTCCTCGACGGGGCGTCGGACAACCTGATCGCGTGGACCCAGGCGTTCGCGGGCGGAGCGGTGCTGTGCATGCTCGCCGACACGATGTTCCCGCAGGCCTACGAGGACTACGACCGCCGCCCGGCGGTGGGGCTCGTCACGGTCCTGGGCTTCGCCCTGGCGTTCCTGCTGTCGACGATGTGAGCGAGGGGGACTACTGACAAGGGATGCGCGGGAAACCCCGAGGCGCATCACCCCGCCGGGAGATAACGTCGTCCCATCGTGCTGGGCCCGGTGAGAGCAGCCTGCGTCCTCGTCGTAGCGACGGCGGCCGTCGCCCTCGTTCCCACGGGGACGGCGTCCGCGGCCCGCACCGACCTCCGGACCACCGGCGACGTGCCCGTGCAGGGCTTCGACAGCACGTACAGGCTCCGCGCCCAGTACGCGGTGCCGAGCTCCTGGCGCTCACGTACGCGCAAGCGGAGCAGCCTCACGCGGCGCTACGGGCCGATCGGCTCGTGCCGCATCCGCGTCACGATCACCGGCGCCGCGGTCGCCGACGCGGCGGAGGGCGCCGTCGCCCGCGTGACGCGCCTGCTGCCCGGCAGCGGCGGCGCGCTGATCGACAACGGCACGCGGACGGAGGCGGCCTATCGCGTGGTGCGGACCGGGTCGACGCAGGAGGTGAACGCCCTTCTGGTCAGGCCGGCTCCCACGGTCAGGCTCCAGCCCTCGCCGCGGATCGTGTGGATCGAGCTGCGCGCGCGGGCCGTGGTAGACCCGCAGACCGAGTGCCACTTCGGCGGGCCCCAGTCGGTCGGCCTGCAGCTCGGCGACGCATTCGCGGCCGCGCGCGTGGGCGGTTTCCAGCTGACGCCCGGCCCGTGACCGCGGGCGGGCCGGGATAGACTCGGCGGATGCCGACGCGCGTCGTCTTCCTCGAGAACAACCTCACGCTGGCCGTGGCCGAGGACCTGGAGGACGTGCGGACCAAGATCGAGCTCCAGGCTCGCAGCGGCCGCCTGCTGAACCTCCAGTGCATTCCCACGGGGGAAACGGTCTGGATCAATCCCTCGGCCGTGGCCTACCTCGAGGGCATCGGCGACGAGCCGGCTGCCTGAGGGCGCCGCCAGGTTGACATAAGCCGCGTTATCGAGCATTGCATCTGCGGCGCCGCCTGGCCTCCCCGCCCGCGGGGAGCGCTCACTCCGCCGGGTCGATGGCGCGGTCGAGGGCCGCGGCGACCTGCCGGGCCTCGGAGCGCAGCCCATCCTCGGAGATGCGCGCGGTGGCGCCCTGTGCGAGCCGCTGGTAGGCATGGTCGAGCCGCGTCGCGGACTCGGCGTCGAAGTAGGCCAGGACGGGCCGGGCTTCGCCGTACAGCTCCCGGCTGCGGGCGATCGCGCTCACGGCGCCGCGGTACTCGGGCTCGCTCACGACCCGTCCGTCCTCGACGCCCTCCGCGTACTCGACCGTCACGATGTCGAGCACGCCGGCCGCCCGCTGGAGGGAGCTGCGCGCGTCCCTGACGCCCTGCACGGGGTCGCTGTCCTCGTCACCGCCGCCGACCGCCAGCCCGATGCCGAGGCCGATCACGATGCCGGCAACCCCGGCGGCCAGCATTCCCGGCCAGCGGGACCGGGCGGGGCGCGAGATCGTCACGGGTCAGGAGGAGCTGATCAGGGCGACCACGTGCTCCCCGTCGGCCGCGCGACATTCGGCGAGGGCTGCCTCGAGCGCCTCGGCCGGCCGCGACACCACGGTCAGGTCCACGAACCGGGCGCCGCGCAGGATCCGCACGCCGGGAGCGACCGAGAACGGCCCCACGTGGCGCGTCAGCGGCGGGAGGCGCTCCTGGAGGGCCGCGCCCACCTCCGCGGCGGTGCCGGTGAGCACCACCCCTTCGCCGGCCGTCGCGATCGATCCGCGCGCGTCGAGCACGGCATAGCGCTCGGCGCTGCCGCCGTTGGGGGCGACGTAGACGGCGTAGAAGCGGCTGCGGGACACGGCCCGGGCGCGGTCGCCGATCAGCTCCACGGCGGAGCGGGTGAGGGCTTCCTCCCCCACCTCGGGATCGCCCGGCAGCTTGCCGCTCTCGAGCGCCACCGAGCCGTGTGCGACGACGCGCACGGCACTTCGCTCCGGAATGGTCTCGCTCTCGGTGCGCACGGTGGCCGGCGCGGCGCCGGCCCGGATGGCGGCGTCCTCGGCCGCGCGGTGCAGCTCTGCCACGACCCTGGCGGAGGACCCGTTCGATGCGGTGCGCTCGAGCTCGACCCGGATCAGGGACAGCGCGTCACCTACCGACGAGATCACCTCGCCGTCGGGCGGCGTGCTCCAGTCCAGCCCGAGGCGCGCCGCGACGGGGGGAACCAGCGCGCCGGCTCCTCCGCCCACTCCGATCAGGGCCGGGCGCTCGAGCTCGTGGTCTGCGACCGCATCGGAGACCAGCCGGGCGATCGTGCCGGCACCCGTGTCGAGCAGCGCCTGCGCGAGCTCCCGCGCTTCCATGCCGAACGCGGGTGCGGCGGCTGCGAACGCAGCCAGCGCTGCCTCGCGGTTCGCTGTGCTGTACGAACCGGCCGGCACCTGCCCCAGCGCGTTGGCCGCGCACGTCGGCGTGAGCGCGAACCGCTCGCCGCCGGGAGCTTCCAGCACCGCATATTCGGCGGGGTCTCCCGGACGCGGGGCGATCAGCTGCAGCTGTGCGTCCCGGAGACGCTCTGCGTCCGCGAAGCAGGCGTACTCGAGCCCGCCGATGTGCGCGGAGCGCGGGCCCACGTCGGCGAGCCGCAGCTTGCGCCCGCGGCGCGCGACACGCGCCAGGCTGCCGCCGGCGACACCGCCGACGCGCACGTCCAGGCTGCGCACCGACGTCACGTGCTCGAGCACGCGGACATAGGCCAGCGCGGGGCGGCCCGCCTTGACGACGGTCACGTTCGTGCTGGTTCCACCCACTTCGACGACGACGCCGTCGCGCACGGCGAGGTGGCGCAGTGCACCGCACACCGAGGCGGCCGGGCCGCTGAACGCGGTCAACAGGGGGTGGCTGCGCATCGCCTCCATGCCGGCGCTGCCGCCGTCTCCGCGCATCACGAGCAGCGGGGCGCCGCCGGTCTCGCGGCGCACCGACTCCTCCACGACCTCGGCAGCGGAGAGGGCCGCGGGCAGGATGCCGGCGTTCACCGCGCCCGTGACGGTGCGCAGCTGCAGTCCGTACAGCCCGGTCAGCTCGTGCCCGCCGCACGCGGGCAGGCCCATCCGGTCCGCCAGCTCGAGCGCGAGCCGCTCGGTCTCGGAGTCGTCGACGCCGAACACCTCCGAGACGCAGATCGCCTCCGCGCCCCGCTCCACGAGCCGCTCCAGCGCGGCCTTCAGCGCGGCGCGATCGGCACCTGCGGTCGCATCGACGAATTCGTGCACGGTCTCCAGCCGGCGCCCGGGAGCGAGGCCGATCTCCCCCACGCTCGTGCGCTTGCGCGAGCGGCGCAGGTGCGGCCGCCGCCCGATGCCGAGCACCCCGACACGGGCGGTGTCGCCCTCGAGCAGCGCGTTCACCGCCTGCGTGGTCGAGTGCGTGACGAGCTGGATGGGACCAAGGCCGTCGCGGCGCACGTCTGCGGCGACCTGCTCGATCGCCGCCCGGACGCCCTCCGCGACTCCCAGGCCGGAGGTGTGGGTGGTCGGCACGACCGCGCGCGCCACCACCTCGCCGGAAGCCGGGTCGCAGGCAACCGCCTTCGTGAAGGTCCCCCCGACGTCGACTCCGACGCGCACGGCCATGGCTAGCGCCCGCCCACGTGCTCCTCGGCAGCCTGCAGGGGCGCCGAGGTCGGTGTCTGCGCCGGGGCGGCGGGAGGCAAGGGCGCGGCCTTCGCGGCGACGCGACGCTCGCGCGCCGGGGTGATCACGAACATCCACGCCGCCCCCGCCACGTACACCAGCGTGAGGGCGAGCTGCGCGAGCAGCGACTGCAGCGTCGGGTGGATGCCGGTGAGGTCGGCCAGGAAGATCGGCAGCCGCGGGAAGTCCTCCAGGAACGTGACGTGCAGGATCGCCGCCTGCTGCAGCTCGCGCACGGCGTTGCCGACGAACGCGACGGACAGCGCCATCACGATCACAACGGCAATGGTGAGGAACGTGCGCACCGGGAGCTTGCGGCCGAGCTTGAAGATCGCGTACGCGACCACCGCCAGTGCCGCAGCGCCGAGCAGCGCGCCGACGGCCACCCATGCCGTGAGCCCCTCGGTCATGTTGAAGAGCGCCTGGTACATCAGGGCGGTCTCGAATCCCTCGCGGTAGACCGCGGTGAATCCCACACCGGCCAGCGCCAGGGTCGCCCCGGCCGTGGCGGCGGCGAACACCTTCGCGTTCACGAACTCCATCCACCGCCGGTGGTCGAGCCGCGAGATCAACCAGAACGAGACGTAGAACAGCACCGCGACGGCCAGCAGGGTCGTGCCCGCCTCGAGGATCTCGCGCTGCACCGGCGCCACGTCGAGGAGGAGGGTCATCAGGGCGAACGTCGCCACGCTCGCGACGACCGCGGCGCCCACGCCCTTCAGCACGCTCCCCCGGTACTGGCGGTTGCGGCTCGCTTCCAGGTACCCGAGGATCGCCGCGACCACCAGCACGGCTTCGAGCCCTTCGCGGAACAGCAGCGCGAACGAGAGCATCGCGGCGAGCAACGGAGCGCCGATCCCGAGGGTCGCGAGTTCGCGCTCGACGTCGTCGAGCCCGCCGCGCAGCTCGCCGGCGATCTCGTTCACCTCGTGCTTCGGGGCGCCGTCCTCCATCGCGTTGCGCAGCTCCGCGTAGTCCTCCTCCAGGCGCAGGGTCATGCCCTCGTTCTGCACCCGGAGCGGGATCTCGACGAACTCGAAGTGGTCGAGGTAGGCGTTGCGCGCCGCGGTGTAGGCCTCGTCCTGCTTCCCGTCGCCGTACAGCTCCACACTGCGCTCGACGAGGTCGCGCGACTTGCTCAGCTCCGCGATCGCGTCGTCCTTCGTGAAGCTCTGCGCCGACGCAGCCCCCGGCACTGCCCACAGCGCCAGCACGGCAGCCAGCGCAACCAGGTAGCAGCGGATGACGGCAGGCCGGCGCATGGTCAGCCCTCGAGCGCCTTCACGCCCTCGGCCAGCAGCGCCTTTGCGCGCCGCACCATGGCCTCGATCTCCTCCTTCGGTGCGCCCTCGCGGATGCGCTTGCGCAGCTCCGCCCCGAGCAGCGGCTCGAGCGCGGAGTTGACGTCGGGCGCGGCGTCGATCACGCCGGCTTCGATCGTCTCGTAGTTCTGTAGGTATGCCTCGGCTGCAAGCTCGGCCGTTGCGTCCGGGTCCGCCGGGTCGTAGGTGCTCGCGATCTCGTCGAGCAGCCGCTCGATCTCCGCCTGCACGGCCTGGGGGTCGGATTCCGTCGCCGGTGTCGCGCCGACGGTCTCCTCGAGCTCCGCGCCGACCAGCTGCGCGGCTTCCTCGACCTGCTTCAGCGCGGCCGGGTCCGACGGGGCATCGCCGGAAGGCATCGCCGCCTCGAGCTGCCCGAACGCCTCGGTGATCTCGGCCGCCTCCTGCGCGGACTCGGACTTCACCTTGGGCTCGATGGCGCGGTAGAGGTCCTGGGCCTCCTGGATGAACCCGTACCCGTCCTGGAATTCGTCCTCGCGCACGATCCGGTTGCCGCTCAGGGCCTCCTCGTACTCGTGCGCGGCGACCGCCGTGAGGTCGGCGATCACCGAGCCCTTGTAGGCGTCACTGTCGGCGGTCCCCCCCACCACGGCGCGCTCGGCTGCCCGCGTCTGCACTGCCGCGGCCGCGACGGCGTCGCTGACCTCGGACGTGGAGCCGTTGCGGATTGCCGCGGGCACGGCGTCGAGTGCGCTGGTGAGGCTGTCGACCGTCTCGGGGCTCGGCTCCTCGAGCTCCGGCCGGATCGAGTCGAGCACCTCCTTCGCGGGGTGATTGGCGTGCTTGCGCGCGGCTGCGCGGTCCCCGGCGCCATGGCGTTCGAGCGCCGCCCGGTGGTGGCCGCGGATCTGGGCCACCAGGCTCCCGAAGGTGACCTGCTCCCCCGTCACGTCCGTGCGCGCCCCGGCCGTGCCCTCAGCCGTGCCGCCGGACGGTTCGTCGTCGCCGCCACATCCCACTGCACTGAAGGTTGCCGCCGCGGTGATCGCTGCCAGGACTGCTCCAATCCTCAAGTTCGACCTCGCTGTATTAGGGGACCCTAACGAAGGCGGCAATATTAGGGTGCCCTAATACGCGGTGTCAAGCAACCGCAATTTCCCGCCGTCTTGCGGGGGCCCCGGCGCGTCTATTGGACCGGCCCGGACGTGCCGATGAATAGGCAACGCCCGCGAGCCGTGGAGATCCCGGCCGGGCGGGCCCAAGGAACCAGCCAGGTGAACGCGAGCGTCGAGACCCAACTCACGAGCCGCATGGCCGCCGCCGTGTGGTCTGCAATCGCGTTTGCGGGCGCCGTCGCGACGATCGGGCCGCTGGAGATACCGGGCTCGGACGTCTCGCAGATGCGGTTCTTCGCTGCCTCCTCGGCGCTGTTCGCCGGGCTCACGTTCGTGCTGCCGTGGGGGCGCCTCCCCCGCTACGCCTTCGGCCTCCTGCTGATCCTGATGAGCGCCCACATCGCCGCGCTCGCGCACGCCTCCGGCGCCGCGCAGAGCGAGCTGGCGGTTCTCCTGACGTTCGCCGTCGCGCTGGCCGCCTCGTTCATGCCCGTGCGCGCCGGCGTGGTCGAGCTCTGCGTGATCGCCATCGCGCTCACGGTCCTGCTCCTGGTCGTGGGCAGAGCCGACACCACGCGCCTCGAGGTGATCCGCGTCACGATGCTGCTGTCCACCCTGGTGGTGCTCTGCGGGCTCGTGCTGGTGATGCGGGCGATCCTGGCTCAGGAGCGCCTCGGCCTGCGCGTGAAGGGCTCCTTCCGCTACGGCGCCGGCCTCCTGAACGCGGAACAGCTGGGAGCGGCCGTCGAGGCCGAGCTCTCGCGCGCGGCGCGCCACGGCCGGCCCCTGGCGCTGGTGATGGTCGAGGTCACAGGAGGCCTCCCGCGCCAGCTCGAGCCGGGCCAGCAGCAGCGGCTTGTCACCGCGATCGCGCGCGGTGTGCTGGGACGCATCCGCGTGGAGGACAGCGCCGCCCACCTCGGCGGCATGCGTTTCGCCGTGATGACTCCCGAGACCACCGCGCCCGGCGCTGCCGCAGTTGCAGGCACGGTCGCGGACATGGTGCGGCGCAGGCTGATCAGCGCCGGCTACGACGGCGGCACCTTCGAGGTCGCAGTGGGCTGGGCGGACTTCCCCGGCAACGCGAGCACGAGCGAGGAGCTGATCGCGGCCACGACCGCGTCGCTCGAGCGCGGCGACCGCGGACTCACGGGCGGGGTCACCGCCCCGCAACCGACGGCCCACCCGGCCCCGGGCCACTAGCGCTCGGCGCGCGGTTCGCCCGCGCGAAAACCCGGCAGGCAAACTCATTGCAGGATCTTGGGGGCCATCGCCCCCACGATGCTGCAATGAATCCGCCGCACGACGCCGGCCGCCCACGATTTGCCGTCCCCGGCCAAATGGGGGAAGATTCCCGGCGATGTCCGACCGGCTGACCGCGCTCGACGCCTCCTTCCTGCACCTCGAGGACGGTGCGTCGCACATGCACGTGGCCGGCGTCTCGATCTTCGAGGGCGAGGCGCCCCCCTATGAGGACTTCGTGCGGCACATCGAGGAACGGCTGTCGCTCGTGCCGCGCTTTCGCCAGAAGCTGCGCTTCGTGCCCTTCAGCCAGGGCCGCCCGGTATGGGTCGACGACCC
>Ga0075431_100008456_pt1 | contig 10308 bp, 6 predicted proteins | sample RhiMetdeltSRZDD5_FD_75297 | JGI IMG/M metagenome (GOLD analysis project Ga0075431, IMG submission 75297) | Populus rhizosphere microbial communities from Tennessee, USA - Rhizosphere MetaG P. deltoides SRZDD5 | ecosystem: Host-associated > Plants > Roots > Rhizosphere > Soil | place: USA...
ACCATGATGTCGCGGCCCGGGACGGGCACCAGCGATCCGTTGTGCGCGACGCAGTTCTCCTGCTCGGTTTGCGGCGCCGGCAGCTTGTAGTAGCCGGCAAACTTCAGCTGGCGATCGACGATCTCGAAGATCGCGTCGGCGCCCCAGGTGGGAAGATCGGTCGCGCGGCACCGTGGACGCGTCCCGCCGCCCCACTCGTCGGTGAAGATCACCTTCGAGCCGTCGTTGTTGAACGTCGCCGAATGCCAATAGGCGAAGTTCTTGTCGACGACCTGATCGAGCCGGACCGGCTTCACCGGATCGGAAATGTCGAGCAGGATGCCATTGCCGGAGCAGGCGCCGGCTGCCAGGCCGACCTCCGGGAAGACCGTGATGTCGTGGCACTGATTGGTGACGCTGGTCTTCTGCGTTCCGGGACCGTGCGCGCCACCCGGCCACAACCCGGCAATCGATCCGGTCGCCGCATCCGCGAAGATGCGCGGACGGCTCACGACCTTGGCGTTCTGCGGCGCGGCAACGGGAATCTGAATGACGTCGATGCTGAAGAGGGCGGTGTTGGGATCGTCCTTCGGCTCGCCGCCCGAGCAGCCGGCGAGCTCCTCGTTGGCACGTACGGCGCTCGTGCCGGACCCATAGACATAGAGGTTGCCCGGATCCTTCGGATTGCTGACCAGCGTGTGCGTGTGCGAGCCGCGGCACGTCTGCACCGCCGCGACCTGCACCGGCTTCTTGAGGTTCTTGAGGTCGAAGATCCGCACGCCGCGGAACCGTTCGCGGCTGACCGGCGGCTCGACACCCTGCGTCCCGCAATCGATCCGTCCGCGCGTTTGCTCCACCGACATGACGAGCAGCGTCCCGTGCACCGAGAGGTCGCCCTGCCCGCCGGGACAGACCACCGACGTGACGAGCTTCGGCTTGGCCGGGTTGCCGATGTCGTAGATGTTGAAGCCGTTGAAATTGCCGACGAACAAATGCGTCCCGCTGAAGGCGAGATCCGAGTTCGCGAAGTTCAGTCCGGCGACGAGGCGTGCGATTTGGGCTTCCTGGGCGGGCGTGGGCTTGGCGTTCGGATCCGCCGGCTTCTCGCTCTCCGGAATCTCCGGACCGGTCGGCAGCCCCGCGGGCGCCTTCGGGTCGAAGAAGCCGGCCGGCTTCGGCAGGTTGGCCACGAGCTCGAGGTTGCGGATAGCGCTGCCCGCGTTGTGCAGGCCGGCCTTGAGCCCGACCCGCGGATCGTCGGACGCCGCGTGGGCCGCCGAATGGCTCGCGTGTCCCTGCGCGCCCACGGCGATCGCCGCCGCCACGGTGGCCACCAGCGCGCCCGTCAGTCGTGCCGTCATCAATCTCACTGCTGCCACTCCTTCAGCATCGCGCTCATGCGATCGATCTCCATGCGCTGATCGGCGTCGACGTCCGAGGCGAACGCAAACATCTCCGGTTCCTGACCCGCGCCCGGCGTCGCGAACAGCGCTTTGACCATCACCAGCGCGCCGTCGTGATGCTTGATCATCGACTCGAGAAAGAACCGATCGAACGCCGGGCCGCTCGCCGCCGCCAGCCGCGTCATCTCCCCGGCGGTGAGCATTCCCGGCATCAGTGTTGTTGATGCCGGGGGTGATGCGGCGGCGGCGCCGTGTTGATGCGCGTGCGGGTCGGGCACCGGCTGGCCGCGCGCCTCGAGCCACGCCCGCATCATCGCGATCTCGTCGCGCTGCGACACGTCGATTCGCTGCGCGAGCAGCTTCAGCGCGTCGCGGCTCGTACGCGACGGCACGAGCGCGGTCATCTCGAGCGCCTGCGCGTGATGCCCGATCATACCCTGCATGAACCGCACGTCGGCGGCGGTGTAGCGGATGCGCGAGCGATCCGCGGCGGCGGACGCCGCCATCGGGCGGGTCGGCTGGCCGGGCGCCCCAGGCTGAACGATGGACCCACCGCCGCCGCCCACGGTCTTGCACGAGGCACCGGCGAGCGACAGGACGATCACGAACGGGCCCAGCGGGGCCAACGGCCAAACCCTCAAGATCTAAGGATACATCGCCGTGTGATACCGTAGTTTCTCTCCCGCCCGGCCATCGGCCGGAAACGCAGGCACGGCGGAACCCGAGACCCGGAAGAACCCGAGAAATGAGTCGACGGCTGACCACGCTCACCGCGGCGCTGCTGGGGTCGATGGCGATGCTCTCGGCTCAAAGCACCGGGCCGCGGCCCGATCAGGATCGGCCCGCGCCCATTCGCGTCACCATCGACGTCGTTGCCGTCGACGTTCAGGTGATCGATCGCGACGGCCGCCCCGTCCCCGATCTGGGCCCGGAGAAGTTCACCGTCACCATCAACGGCCGCCGGCGGCGGGTGGTCTCCGCCGAGCGGATTGCCAGCGACACGGGCGGCGCGCCGTCGGCGACCAGCGCGGCGGCCTCGATGCTGGGGCGCGTGATCGTGCTCGCCGTCGATTGCATCAGCTTCGACGCAACGGCCGCGCGAGGCGTCATGGAAGCGGCGCGACGGTTCGTTCGTCAGCTCACGCCCAACGACTTCGTCGGCCTGTCGGCATATCCGAACGGGCCCAAGGTCGATCCCACCCGCGATCACGACGCGGTGCTGCGCGCACTCGAGCACATCACCGGCCAGCGCGATCTCGCGGAGATCTCCCAGTTCTACGTCCGGCCGTCGGAGATGATCGACCTGACGCGCGAGCTCTACAACCGCGGCGGCGGCCCGACGCTCAACGCCATCGTCGCTCGCGAGTGCGGAGGCGATCCGCCGGATCCCTTCTGCCGGCAGCGGCTGATTACCGACGTCAACGGCACCGCGCTCTACCTCGAAGGTCAAGGGGCGGCGAGCCTGGGCATGCTGCGGCAGCTGATCAACGAGATGGCCGCGTTCACCGGCCGGAAAACGGTGGTGCTGATCAGCGGCGGCATGATCGCGAGCGACACGCCGGGCGGACGCCCGGATCTCAGCGAAGCCGGGATCCGCATCGGGAAAGACGCGGCGCTGGCAAACACCGCGGTGTATACGCTGTTCGTCGACGGGAGCTTCATCGAGCGCTTCTCCGCGCAGACGCGCACCGGCGACAAGAGCCTCGGCAACTGGAATCGCGACAGCGAGTTGATGGCGCGCTGGCTCGAACAGTTCTCCGGAGCCGCCGGCGGCGCCCTCTTCAACGTCCAGGTCGGCAACGCCGAAGCGGCGCTGGCCCGCATCCACAGCGAGCTGTCGTCGTACTACCTCCTCGGGGTCGAGCCGGCGGATGACGATCGCGACGGCCGCACGCACGAGATCTCGGTCAAGACCTCGCATCCCAACGTCACCATTCGCGGCCGGCGCTGGGTGATGGTGCCGACGCGCGGCGCGCCGCCGCCGCGCAAAGTCACCAACGTCCCTGCCGCCGATCCCGAAGCCGCGGAGAGGCCCGCGGCGACGACCGCCCCGCCGCCGCGACGCGTGGTGCCGGCGGATGTCCAGGCGATCGCGGACGCATTCGACCGCGGGGCGTACGACGCCATGCACGCCGCGCTGGCGACGTCGACCAATCTGGCCAACATCCTCACCGCGTTCAGAACGTCCGAGAGTCCGTGGCCCAACGATGCCAGGCGCACCGCCGTGTTCGCGCTCGAGCTCGCGTTCGCCGGACTGCGCAGCGAGATCGGAACCGCACGCGAAGAAGGCGGCCGCCTGCTCGGCGAGTATCACGTGCGCGTCCGCCAGCCGGCCGGCGCCGACCAGTTCGAGTGCTGGTGGTTCACGACCGAAGCGGCGGCGCTCGAAGGCCTGTTCCTGCCCGAAAGCGCCATCCTCTTCATCCCGCGCGCGCTGCAGCGCTGCCCCGCGACCGCCCGGCTTCATCTCGCGTACGCCTTCGTCTCCGAGCAACAGTGGCTGCGAGGCGGCCTCACGCCGGCACAGGAACAGGAGGTGGTCGCACGCTATGAAGCGGCGATGAAGTTCCCCGAGATCGAGCCCGAAGCCCGCGTGCGCGCCGCCCGCTTCCTGTATGCGCTCGGCAACTTCGACCGCGCGCTGGCGATCCTGAACGGCGTCACGACCGCGCGCGCCGATCAGGAGCTGCGCTACCTCACGGAACTGGTGCGCGGCCAGATCCTGCGGGCGCTCGGCCGCTCCGACGAGGCCGTGGCGGCGTTCCGCGCCGCGCTCGCGGCCTGGCCGGGAGCGCAATCGGCGCGCGTCTCACTGATGACGCTGCTCGTGAATCGCGGCGATCGTGAGGGCGCCGCCACGCTCGCCGAAGCGGCACAGACCGCGTCCGCGGAGGATTTCGATCCGTGGTGGACGTACTGGCTGGGCGACTACCGCGCCTACCCGGCCATGCTCGACCGCCTGCGAGCGCTGGCGCGATGACGAGACCACCGATCGTCCGCGCCGTGCTGGCGATCACGCTCGTCGCGATGCCCGCGCACGCGCAGGATCCCGCTCTGGTGTTTCGCGCCGGCACCGACGTGGTCAGCGTCGAGGTGTCGGTGCGCCACGATCGGCGCGCCATCGCCGGACTCAAGGCCGCCGACTTCGAGCTGCTCGACAACGGCGTCCGGCAGGATATCAGCGAGGTCAGCTACGAGAAGCTGCCGATCGACGTCACCGTGCTGCTCGACGTCAGCGCCAGCGTGACCGGATCGGCGCTCGACGAACTGCGGCGCGCGCTCCGGCAGCTGCGCGGCGATCTCGGCCAGCAGGATCGGCTGCGTCTGCTGACCTTCAACATGCGCGTGCAGCGGCTGGTCGACTTCACCGATCCGTCACCGGCCGCCGATGCGGCACTGGCGTCGCTCGCCGGCAGCGGCAGCAGCGCGATCTTCGACAGCCTCGCGGTCGCGCTGGTCTCGCCGACAACCGCCGGCCGCCGCCAGTTGATCGTGCTCTTCAGCGACGGTCAGGACAGCAGCAGCGTCACCGACCTCGAGACGCTCCTCGACGTGGCCCGGCGCAGCACCCCGACGGTCGCGGTCGTACTGGCGTCGCCCTCTCTGCAACGCACCTCGTCGCTGCTGCGGCACACGCAGAAGAGCGTTGGCGAGGTCGCGCACCAGGTTGCCGCCGACACCGGCGGATTCGTCGCGACCATCGCGCCCGGCGAGAACCTCACGTCGACCTTCCGCCGCGTCCTCGAGCAGTTCCGGGCCAGCTACGTGCTGTACTTCACGCCGCGCGGCGTCGATGCGAAAGGCACGCACACACTCGAAGTGCGCGTGAAACGCGAGAAGGTCGAAGTGCGCTCCCGCCGCGGCTACGCCTGGCGGTAACGGACGCTGTCGGGCGAAACGTGATCCGCGTTTCGTCAACCCGTGATCAGCGTCCAAACACGAGCCGGAAGCCCACGCACCCGTCGTGAAACTCCCGCGCGATTTGATAGCGCTTCGAAACCGTGCAGTGAATCGCCCAGTTGTGGAAGCAGCCGCCGCGTAACACGCGATCCGGCCCATTCTCCAGCAACGGCCGGCCGTCGGCGGGAATCCGCGCGACATCGGAGTGGTACGTGTCCTGGCACCACTCCCAGACGTTGCCGGACATGTCGCAGAGGCCGAGCTGGTTCGGCGCCTTCTGCGCCACCGGATGCGTGCTTCCCCACTTGCGGCCGTACCAGGCGACGGCGTTGATGTCGTTGCTGCCGCTGAACAGGAATCGATCGCGCCAGTGCGGCCCGCCTCGGGCCGCATACTCCCATTCGGCTTCGCTCGGCAGCCGAAACGCGCCGTTCGGCTCCGGCGTTCGCTGACACATCTCGACGCGAATGCGGCTGTTGTTGATGCAATCCAGGAATCCACCCGGGGCCGTGAGGTCGTCCCACGACACCTCGACGCGGGGAAGCTCTGGATCGCGATCGTTGGTGACGTTCATGACCTGCGACCACAGCGCACACGTCACGGGCACCGCCGCGATGTAGAACGGCGCGACCTCAATCAACCGCCGCGCGGTCCCCTCTCCGAACTCGTAGGGCTGTCCGCTGGTGCCCTCGACCTGCACCATCGTCAATGCCTCGACTGTGACTGCCGTGCTCATCAGCGCTTCACCAACACTATCTCGATGCCGGTCACGTCTGTGCCGGCGACGAATTCGATCGCCATCGCAATCAGGCCGGCGATTCGATCCAAGCTGGAATGCTAGCACCGAACCGGGTCACGACTTCCGCCTAAAGGCGGAAGCCCCGCAGGATTTGAGCGGAAGCCACGCGACAGGTGATCGCTTGGCTTCCGGCTTCATGTGATCTTGTGGCTTCCGGCTTCAGCCGGAAGATCGCAACGCCTCGATCACATCAGCCCTGCCCTTCTTGAGCGCCCAGGCCATCGGGGTCGCCCACGGCTCGGCGTCGCGTTCGATTGGATCGGCGCCGCGCTCGAGGAACAGCCTGACCAGCTCGACCCGCCCCCATCGACACGCCCAGCCGAGCGGCGTGCTCTTCAGGAGATCGTCGCGCACGTCGAGGCGCGCACCCGCATCCACCATCACGGTCGCGTAGGCGACGCGATCGCTCGCAGTGAGCCCGCCGCGCGACGCGGCGATGTCATGGAGCAGCGTCGCGCCGAGCCGCGACACGTCAGGCCCCGATCGCGCCAGCACGGCTCTGAACGCTTCGAGATGGCGCGGACGATCGCTCTCGGGTCTCAGATACAGCGCGTTCTCGAGGATCCCGTGCCACTGCCGATCGCCGCGGGGCCAGTCGATGTGCTCGAGCGCGAGCCGCGCGATCTCGGGGGACGGACTCCCCATCGCTCCCCACGCCAGGTCGCGCGCGACGCGCGACCCCGCTTCGGCGAGCATGCGCTCGGCCTGGGCCACCAGATTGAAGTCGGCAACGAACACGGGATCGAGGCGGCCGCCGCTGCGCTCGAGCCGCGCGATCATGGCCGCGTCCTTCCGCTGATGGGCGATCGACAACGCCGAGCTCGACGCGTAGACGTTCGTGTTGGGGTTGGCGCCGTGCGCCAGCAGGATCTCGGCCATGTCGATCCTGCCGCCAAGCGCGCAGGCGCGCAGCGGGCCGCCGAAGGTCGGCACATGCTCGTCGAGCCCGCCGACGCGGCCCATTTCATCGGGGTCGAGGCCGAGCTCGAGCAGCAGACGCAGCATGTCGGGACGATCGACCTGCACGGCATGGCTGAGGAGACCTGATTGTGTGGCCAGCGCGCCAACTGCGTGCTGGGCGCGCAGCCACTCGCCGTCGCCGGTCGCGATCGCCGATCGCGCGGTGCGGATCGTCGTGCTGCGCAGCAGCCGGCGCAGCACCGCCTGCGCTTCTTCGCGGTTCCCCGAATCAGCATCGGCGTCGCGGCCAATCACGTCGAACGGCGTCTCGTCGGCTGTCGTGCGCGCGCCCGGATCCGCGCCCTGTTCGAGCAAAGACGTAGCGGCGCGGGCGAGCCCGCGCGCAGCAGCCCAGTGCAGCGGCGTGTAGCCGTCCGCGGATTTCATGCCGACGAACTCGGGATGGTCCGTAACGAAGGCGATGATGCCGTCTTCGTCGCCGGCGTTGTAGGCCGCGATAATGTCGGCGAGGTTCCGATCCCCCAGCAGCGCGGCAGGCCTGTTCCGCTGCCGTTCTTCGTCGAGAATCATCGCCGCAATCTCGTCGTAGCCACGCTCCTCCGCGATCGTCAGCGCGGCGGTCGCATCGCGGTGTGGCCAGATGCCGCGCCGTGCATCGGCGCCGTGCCGCATCAGCAGCCGGACCATCGCCGGCTGCTGGTGCAGCACCGCGACGTGCAGTGCCTTGTGCTCGTCGTGTTCGGAGCGATCGCAATTCACCAGCTCGGGCCGCTTCTCGAGCATCGCGCCGACCGTCTCGAGATCGCCGGCGCGCACAGCGTCGGCGAGGCGGCCCACCGTGACACCGTCGACGAACGCTCTCAGCTTGGGCCAGCTCTCGAAGCCGTAGGCGCGCGCGATCACGAGTTGCGCGTCGTGGAGCGCAAAGCTCGATGCCCGGGCGCTGTGATAGTGGGCCTGAACTTCGGTGACCGCGGCCGCTTCGCCAGAGACGAACGCCTTCAGCAGGTCCTTGGCCTGACGTTTGAGCTGGTCGAGATCCGGCCGCTCGCGCAGGCGGCGGGTAGGCGGGTGTGTACGCGGTGCCATGATGAGCTCCTTCGTGGCCGGGCGTGCGCGCCGGCCCGTGCGCCCGGTGTCCGCTCGCTCGGGCAGAAAGAGTTCATCCGTTCGAGACGTCTGCAACGTCGATCAGGTGGACGCAGTCCTTTCCGCGGACACGGCAGCGCCCTGACGCGCTCGCCGCAGGATAGCCGCGGATCGAAGCCCATGCAAGCCGGACGAGCAGCAGATTCATGAGATGCCTGCTCGTGCGCGCTCTTGACGACGCGTATATGCGTGATGCATATATGTGTTGCACATAGCCGCGGGCAATCCGGGAGACCTCATGGGCATGGACAGGAATCGCGGCGGGCTCTTTCGCCGACTGCCGCTGCGAGCGGTCGAGTTTCACATCCTCCTCAGCCTTGCCGCCGGCGAACGCCACGGCTACGGCATCATCCAGGACATCCAGGCGCGCGGCGAAGCGACCGTGCCCGACGTCGGCACGATGTATCGCGCGCTCGCCCGGATGGCGGATACGGGCCTGATCGCCGCGGCCGCGCGGCGGCCGGCGCCCGACGCCAACGACGAGCGGCGCAACTATTACCGGATCACCGATGAGGGACGACGCGTCGCCAGGGCGGAAGTGCGTCGTCTCGAAGCACTGATGCGAGCCGCCCGCGTTGGCGGCCTGGCGGGAAAGGCGGCCAAGTGAGCCCCTCACGTCTCGTGAACGTCTCGGAACGCTGGTTCCGGCTGCTGCTCCGTCTCTACCCCGCCGACTTCCGCGACGACATGGGTGAGGCGTTCGTCGAAACCTATCGCGACCGCGCACGCGACGCGCTCGCTCGCGGCGGCGTCATCGCTCTGGCGCGCGTCTGGGTGCGCGCGGTGATCGATTCGGTGAGAAACGGACCCGGCGAGCGTGCGAGGCCCGCCATCGCGTGGCGCCGTACCGGCAACTGGGGCCGCGACGTCGAGATGGCGACGCGCCGCCTCCGGCGCGCGCCGGCGCTCGTGCTCGCGATCGTCGGGACCCTCACCATCGGTCTTGGGACCTTCGCCGTGGTCTACACGGTGGTGCAACGAATTCTGTTCGACTCCATGCCCTACCAGCGCCCTGGCGACCTGTACTTTGTCTGGCGCGACTACGGTCCGATGATCGACATGAAGCGCGGCTGGCTGGGCGGCACCGATGTCGCGGAACTGCAGAAAGCCGGCGGGCCGATTGAAGACGCTTCCGGAGTCGGCAGGCTGCTCGCGACGCTCTCGGTCCGCGAGGCGGTGGAGCCGGCGGAAATCAGCGTGCTGATCGTGTCGCCGAATTTCTTCGACGTGCTCGGCGTGACGCCGGCGCGCGGGCGCGGTTTCGCCCGCCACGAAGTCGGACCAGGCCGCCCCGATCTCGTCGTGCTGACGCATGACCTGTGGACGCGACTCGGCGCCGATCCCGCGATTCTCGGCACCAGCGTGCAGCTCAACGGCCAGCAGCAGACCGTCATTGGCGTGATGCCGCCGGATTTCGGGTTTGTGCGCCATGCCAGCGTCGGCCGGCCGCAGCGCGCGGACGCGTACGTCACGTTCAACGTCGATCTCGCCAAAACCAATCCCGACGCCGGCTCGTACGGCTGCCTGATCCGCGGGCGGCCGGGATCGCGCTCCGAGGCCGTGGCGGCCGCCGTCGACACCGTCGGGCGGCTGATCGATGCTCGCGATTTCAAGGGCCGCGGCTTGAGGCTGTATCCCACGGGACTCAAGGCCGATCTCGTGGCACCCGTGCGACCCGCGCTGGTCGTGCTCGGTGCCGCCGGTATCTTCCTGATGCTCGTGCTGATGGTCAACGTCGCATCGGTGCTGTTGGCGAGAGCCGCGCAGCGCGAGCACGAATACGCGATTTCGCGCGCGCTTGGCGCCAACGGCGTCGCGTTGGTCCGCGCCACGCTGTTCGAGGGCGCGCTGCTCGGCGCGCTGGGCGGTATCGGCAGCTCGCTGCTGGCCATCTGGGGGACGCGGCTGCTGGTCGCGCTCGCGCCGCTGGATCTGCCGCGCCGCGAGGCCGTGGCGGTCGACTGGCGCATCGTCGCAACGATCGTCGTGCTCGGCACCGTCGCCGGCGTGCTCGCGTCGATTGCGCCGGCGCTGTGGGCGTCCCGCGCCACGCTGGCGTCGCTGTTGTCAGCGAGCGCCGTGCGCGGCGGCGGCGGTCACCGCCGCATGCGCGGCGCGATGGTCGTCGTCCAGGTGGCGTTGTCGCTGGTACTGCTG
>Ga0075431_100008457_pt1 | contig 10306 bp, 7 predicted proteins | sample RhiMetdeltSRZDD5_FD_75297 | JGI IMG/M metagenome (GOLD analysis project Ga0075431, IMG submission 75297) | Populus rhizosphere microbial communities from Tennessee, USA - Rhizosphere MetaG P. deltoides SRZDD5 | ecosystem: Host-associated > Plants > Roots > Rhizosphere > Soil | place: USA...
CCTTCGCTTTGATCTGGCTGAGTCAGAAGGCCTGGTGATTAGCCTCGACCTGGCGGGCGTGGCTTGCTCTACCGGCTCGGCTTGTACTTCGGGTTCCATCGAACCTTCGCATGTTCTGCTGGCTCTCGGGCTATGCCACGACGAGGCATTCAACTGCGTGCGCTTCAGCCTCTCGCGCTATTCCACGCGTGAAGAGATCGACATAGTCCTCAATTTGCTTCCCGAAGTGGTTGAGCGCGTTCGGCACATGTCGCTGCACGCCGCTGTGAAGTAAGCGCAAAGATGCCTCAGCTACGGGCAGTACTGGGCAGACTAGACGGTCGTCGGTGAGGAAATGACGAGAAAGTCCGACTGAGTTTCTCCGTGGTTCTGATCGCCGTTAGATTCGGGGTTTTCCAGATGCCCGAAAAGATTGTTGTTGCTATGAGTGGCGGGGTCGATAGTTCGACCACAGCGGCCCTACTCCTTGAGCAGGGGCACGAAGTAGTCGGATTGTCGATGCAGTTGTGGGACTATACCCGCAGAGAATCTACTGACGGAAGGTCGGAAGAGCAGCTCAAGAAGTCTGGCACCTGCTGCTCGCTTGACGACATCTATGATGCCCGCCGAGTCGCGCACTTTCTGGGGCTGCCTTTTTATGTGGTGAATTTTGAGAAGGCTTTTGAACAGGAAGTTGTATTGCCCTTCGTGCAGTCGTACCTGGCCGGCGAGACACCCATCCCTTGCGTGCGGTGCAATACTTTCATGAAGTTTGATCATCTGCTTCGGCGGACCGCGCAAATTGGCGCAAGCAGGCTGGCCACAGGGCATTACGCACGGGTTCAATTCAATGAGAACACCGGACGGTACGAGTTGTTGCGCGGCGTCGACCAGAGCAAGGACCAGTCCTATTTCCTGTTCGAGATCACCCAGGCTCAGCTCAGCCGAATTGTCTTTCCACTCGGTGGATTTCCTAAGACGGAAGTCCGCAGGATGGCTGAACAGTATCGGCTGCCCGTTTTCGAGAAGCCCGACAGCCAGGAGATCTGCTTTATTCCAACCAAGAACTATAGCCAGTTTGTGAAGAACTATGTCGGCAACTACGATGAGCGGGACGAAGCGGAGTTGGAATGCGTTAACACGTCCACTCTTTCAGAAACTCCAAACAAGAAGAAGGCCCTCAGACAGGCACCTCGTTCGGGAGAAATCATATTCAGAGACGGAACTCGCCTCGGGCAGCATGAGGGAATTCATCAGTTTACCGTGGGACAGCGCAAGGGACTGGGGGTTGCCGTGGGTGAACCTCTCTACGTAATTCAGACCGACCCGGCCAGCAACCGGGTGATCGTCGGGAAATCCGAAGACTTGCTCAGGCGCAGCCTCATTGCTCACAAGCTTAATTGGATCTCCGTTGCAGCACTCAGCGAGCCAATTCGAGTCAAGGCGCAGATTCGAAACCGTCACCAAGCGGCACCGGCCACTGTTCGCAGCCGCGCAGACGGTGAGGTCAACGTGGAATTCGACACTCCGCAGCGAGCCATCACGCCCGGTCAGGCGGTCGTTTTCTACGATAACGACACCGTTGTCGGTGGTGGGTGGATCAAGGAAAGCCGGTAAGGTTCGCAAAACCGAAAGAACGCGCCCAGTACGGTTCCCGCCTGAATCCCGTCAGCGTTTGAGGCCCGAAACGCTAATCGATGCGAATCAGGCCGAGCTCGCCCCCTCTTTTCGGCACCTCCTGGTTCCTAGAATGCCAGCATTTCCGACTGTGGTAGAATCTGAGCGTCCACTTTGGGAGAACGTTCCATGTCACACATTCTTTGTTCGCGGCGACAAGTCTTGCGCTGGGCGGGCAGCGCGGCCATAGCAACGACGTTTCTTCCTGTGGCGGGCAAGCATCGCGTCTGGTCTCATCCGTCGGCGAATCAGCTTCACACAAGACCGTTGGGGCGTACGGGGCGCGAAGTCACGACGTTCGGCCTTGCCGGCGGCAACAAGGTAATGTGGAATCTTCCCGGTGACGAAGGGGTTGAAATCATCGTCAAGGCGATCCGTTCCGGTCTGACATATCTGGAGACCGCCAACAACTACCAACTCAGCCAACTCAACTACAACAGGGCCTTTCGCATCTTGAATCTCATTCCAGGAGAGCCCGGCTACAATGCGGCGCTACGTGGCCGGCTGTTCCTCGCCACAAAGACCGGTCTGCGCTATTCACTTATTCGGGATGATTCGAAGCCGATGGGACACTCGGCGGGAGGGTGCCGAACTTGCATTGAAGATCTGGTACGTTCGCTTACTCAATTCTTCGGCGACGGTCAGGGCTACATTCCCGAGGGCGCGTACATCGATCTCATGCAGATCCATACGCTAACACGGGACGCCGATGTGGACGCGGTCTTCGAGGGCTTGGAAAATCCCAGCGACAAGTCGATGCCGCGTCTGGGTGCCCTAGCCGGATTGATCGATTTCCGCGACGGGACGAACCTGACCGGGCTCAATCCGAAGGAAAAGAAGTACATTCGGCATATCGGCATCACCGGCCATGAGAACCCGACGGCACATATGTATGCAATGCGTCGGGACACCAAGAACGATCTGGAAACGCTGCTAGTGGCAATCAATCCCAACGACCGTCACTACTTTTGTCACCAGACGAATTCCGTACCTGTTGCCGCCGCCAAGAATATGGGCATCATCGGAATGAAGATCTTCGCCGATGGTGCGATGTATGGCTTGCAGAAGGCCTATGCATCGCAGCCCGGCCAGAGTGTCCTTTCAGTGGGCCAGGAGGGCAAGGTGCCGTATCAGGACTTCCTGCAGTACAGCTTGTCGGTCGGCGGTGTCAGCACTGTGATCGCAGGCATCGGGCTGATTGACAAGAGTGGTGACCCCTCACGCGACCAGCTAGTCGCTGATCTGGCGGCCTGCCAAATTCCTGAACCCCTACCCGCGTCGCGTCTGCGGCAGATCGAGCAAAGAGTGTCCGAGTTGCATGGCGCCGACACGAACTTCTTCCAGAGGCCATCAGTTGGCATGCTGGCGCCGCAAACTTTGAAAGTGGAACGCGATTCGGGAGCCAAGGCGGTAAGGGTGCAGTGGAGCACGGCTTATGCCGCAGGCGATCCGCTGGTGCGTTACGAAATTTTCCGGCGTGAAGAAAAGCTGGCCACGGTACCGTTTCAGCCGCAAACCAGCGAGGCGCTTTTCACCTTTGTCGATGAAGCTGCCCCGGCAGGTCATCCTGGTGGGATCTACTATCACGTCCGTGCGGTAGATTCGACTGGGCGATTTGTCGATTCGGTATCAATCAAGCCTTGAGGACCACCGTAACGCGCACGCCGACCATTCAACTGTTATTCTTGTTAACGCTGCTTGCCCCGGCCCTGGGCTGCGGTCGTGGCGTCCTCTTGGCTCAGAATCACGAGTCTCAAGAAGGCCAAGCCGATTCAACGTTTTCCCTGAAAGTCAACGTCGACTTGGTCGTGCTTAACTTTGCCGTTGTCGATGAAAGCGGCAGAAGTGTCGTCGATCTCCGCCAGGATGATTGTTCTTTATATGAGGACGGCGTCCCGCAGACAATCACGGAATTTCTTCCCACCACTGCTCCCTTCAACCTCGCGCTCGTGCTCGATACCAGCAGCAGCGTGCGTCCCAGCCTGCAATTGATCCAGAAGGCCGGTATCGAATTTGCACAACAACTCCGACCGAACGATCGCATTGGCATTGCGGTGTTCAATTCGTCGGTCAGCCAGCATTTGGATTTCACGAGCGACCGCAAGCTGCTGGTGCGCTCCCTGAATAACTTGACGGTCTCGAAATTCGGTGGATCCAAAGTTTATGACGGAATTGCCCACACAGTTTATCGGCTGAGGGAGTTGAGCACCGGGCGGAATGCCATCGTGATCCTGAGCGATGGCATGGAGAATGCCAGCCGGATTAAGTTTGATGGGCTCCGGCTGTTGCTGGCTCAGAGTGACGCGGTCCTCTATCCGGTTACGGTCCTGAGCAAAGAACGTCAGCAAGATAAGCTGGAGGCCTACATTCGCTCCCGTCCGGAGAGCGATCCCTACGTGGCTAATGCGCGAGCCAGCCTGGCAGTGCTTTCGGAGATTTATCAGCTTCAGACAGAACGACTGCTGACGCTGGCGCGGGACAGCGGTGGAAAAGTCTTTGTCGTTTCCCACTTGTCCGACTTAACCGGCGAGTACGCCAAGATTGCCCAGGAACTGCGGAACACCTACAGCGTGGCTTACTACCCAACAAACACCAGCAGAGACGGCTCGCTGAGAACAGTGCGGGTTGAGGCGAAGAATCCCAAGTATCGGATTCGCACTCGCTCCAGCTATTTTGTTCCGAAGGAGGAGTAATGGTGAGCAGGACAATCCCGTGGCAGCTCGGGGTTCTGGTTTTGGTTGGAGCAACTCTTCTGCCACTCCAAGGACAGGACAAGACCGCCAAGCCTAAGCTAGTCCTCGTGCTTTCGGTTGACCAGATGCGCTTTGACTACCTGACGCGCTTTAGTTCGCTTTACCAGGGCGGGTTGCGGCGGCTTCTCGATCAGGGCGCCGTCTTCAGCAAAGCGCTGTTGCGTCATGGGATCACCGACACAGGGCCGGGACACGCGGTGATCCTCTCTGGTCGCCATCCCTCACATACGGGCATCGTGAGTGATCGCTGGTACGATGCGGCACGGAAGAAAGTGACGTTTCTGGTGGAAGACTCCAGGTATTCAGCGCTAGGTGGACAGGGCGGCAGCTATTCTCCTGCCAACCTTCTGGGACCGACAGTGGGTGATGTGCTGAAGGAGCATTCCCCTCAGTCGCGAGTGGTCGCTCTTTCCTTGAGGGAGCGAGCTGCCATCCTCATGGCAGGCCATCGAGGCGATGCGGCCTACTGGTACGAACCGGCGCGGGGAGAGTTTGTCACGAGCACTTACTACATGAAAGAGACGCCGGGCTGGCTGGAACAGTGGAACCGTAGGCGCTTTCCTGATGTTTATGCCGGCCAACAATGGACTCGCTTGCTTCCCGACGAGACGGTGTACGAAAAGCACGCCGGCAAAGATGATATCGTGGGAGAGTGGGACCGCCGGGACATCCGCTTTCCGCATGCAATCCGTGGAAAACCGCCCGAGAGCCGGTTCTTTGATGATTTTCGGCGGACACCCTTCGCAGATGAAATGACGGTCGATATCGCCCTTGAAGCGGCCAAAGCTCACCAGTTGGGTACCGATGGAGCCACAGACATTCTTGCTGTTGGGCTCGCAGCCACAGATGTCATTGGTCACACCTACGGAGCCGATAGCCAGGAGACCATGGATCAGTTGCTCAGGCTAGACCGCACCCTACAGAAGCTGTTGGACGGGATCGACCGGACAGTTGGCTTGGCGAGCACCCTGGTGGTGCTGACCTCGAATCACGGCGCACTCCCGCTGGTTGAAGTGCTTCAGGCGAGAGGCGTTGATGCTCACCGCTCAAGCCCCGCCGATCTGAAAGCAGCCGCCGATCAGGCCTTGCAGGCCCGGTTTCCAGATGCCCAGGATCTCATCGCCCATTATGACGCACCCAACTTCTACCTCAACGAAGCGGCGATCCAGAAACAGCAGCTGGTCAGGGAGGTAGTGGAGTCGACGCTGGCTGCAGGGCTGATGTCCACAGACTTGGTGGAGGCTGTTTACACCCAGGCCCAGTTGCTCAGTCAAGGGAGGTCAGCAGATCCCTACCTCGAGCTTTATCGAAACTCCTTCTACGCGGAGCGCAGCCCGCACGTACTGGTGCGGCTGAAGAAGTACGTTTATCTGAATGATCGCCTCGGCGGAACGGGACACGGCAGCCCTTACGATTATGACCGTCATGTCCCTGTCGTCTTTATGGGCTCGGGAATCCGGCCCGGAAGGTATGCGGAACCCTGCGGTCCTGAGGACATTGCTCCGACGCTGGCGCGTTTGCTGGGTCTGGAGTATTCCAAAGAACCAGATTCGCGCTTGCTGCTGGAAATGATGCCTTCCCGACCCCCCCGGCAGACTAAGCGATGAAACGCGATCGAGAAACTCTCCCAGGTAATGAGCTGTGACCATGGTCGGGTTTCGGATCTCCCTAGGATTCAGGATGCGATATGATCGCGGTTAATGAGGTGTGAGCGGATCGGATCCGTCCCAGGCTTTCCGAGACTTGCCATAATCACTTGTCATCCTCCAGGACCTCCAAAAACCCCCTTCCCTGCTGACTCAGCCGCTCCTCGAGTCTCTGTGTGCAGTCGCAGGTGGAGCACGCCCAGGGTTCTTCGCCGTTCAGGTCGCGGCAGCGGCGGCGGTCGTGGGCATCTTTGATTTTCTCCAGTTTGAGGTACTCTTCCCAGTAAGGGCGCTCCTCCTGGAGCGGCGTGGGGCAGAAGCAGACCTCAACCCAACGGACAGTACCATCCTTCAGTAGACGCGCCTGCTGCATGTCTCTCACATACTCATCGCCCGCGATTGAGCCGGCACCGAGACTTTGGGTTTTGATGGCCTTTCGGAGTGCCTCTTCTCGATTGGTTTTGACTCGTGCTGAGACCAGATAACGCATGCGCTCACCATGATCAGATTATGTCTTATTAATCGCTTCTACACACAACCTCAGGTTTTACTTTAATCTACTGAATTGACTTGCTCCGCGGCCCGGCGGCCTTCGTTGATTGCCCCTAACCAATATTGGTGACCCACTAGTTCCGAGTGGCCGAAAGCGATGCGACAGAACGGTTTTCGAATTACGTCACGGGCAACAGGTTCGCCTTTCGGATGAAAATAAAACCCGGGCTGAGGATTGATATAGGCGTGACCCCAACGGTTCAGGACCACTCCAGCAATATCCCGCTTCGGATCGAAGCCCGCTTCACTGAATAGTCTAACAAACTGCTGGCGAATCTGTCGCTCATAGCTTCCGAAGGGTGTCGAAAGCAACTCGGCACGGCCCATTGAGCCTTGCTTCTGAATCGGATAACCCGGGTAGTAGAACGGGACATAAAGTGTCAGCAGAGCCGGTTGCCTGGGGTCCAGTGGCGGACGCTGATCGCCTACCCACATCGGGCGTCGCAGGTTGCAGCAGAACCCGAAGCCTTGGAACCAGCGGAAGGCGGTTAGTCCGAGCTTGTAAAGAAACTGCCACTGCTTGAGGGCGACGTTGACAACTAGCATCGGCGAGTGAAAGAACTCATCGTAGGCCTTCCGGTGACTGGCCGGCAAGTCACGTACCACCCGCCGCGTCACCCAACCCCCTCCGGCCATGACGACTCGGCGAGCGTTCAACCGGTACAACTTGTTTGCGGACGCATAGGTTACAGATACTGTCCTGGCGCGCTCGGGTTCTCCGTTGTGCTCGACTCGAACGACCGTTGCCCCCAGACGCAACCGGATCCTCTGTTCCGAGCGGTCGAGAGCTTCAAAGTTGACGCGGCCATTCAAGATTTCTGAAAGCGACCGCGAGCCTTGAATGGCCTCGGGGATCAGGGCCTTAACGAAGTAGCGCGCGAAGCCGTCATTGCCTCCCGGGAAAGAATGCCAGGTTAGTGGCGAAACCTCCTCCCACTTTCGCGGATACGCCATGACCTGCGAGAAGCCCTGGAAGCCCGGCATTCCAACCGAACGGGCTGCGTAAGCGGAGATAGCGTCGCAACCCAGACCAATGGCTGCTGCCAGAACGGGATTGATGTAGCGCGTCACCTCCGGCCGAAGTCCCATTACCTTTTCCAGGTACTCCTGGTAGGTCATCGTGTCCAGCCAGCGCTCAGGGTTCTCGCTCCCGTGAGGCTTGCGATTGCCATAACGCCAAGCCAGAAAGTCCTCCTTCACAGACTCTGGCCAGGGAGCGTCTCTCAGCCGGTTCCCCCACAGATCGGAGGCCCAGCAAGGCTTTCGACTTGCAGGATTCTCGTCGAAAAAGGTACCAAAGCTCGGGGCTTCATCGACCCAAAGCTGAAACCCGTAATTGGTCCGGTCAAATTCAAGTCTTTTGAATTTGGGGCTCCAGGGTGCATATTGGAAGTTTCTCGGGATCCCTAACTCATCATACAGCTCGGAGCCATCCTCCCCGGCTTGTGGGATATCGAACTCATTTGCGCCTTGTGGCCCAATCAATCGCTGGCCGCGAACCAGGAACTCGTTGCGCTTGGATTCGCCGCCAAAAATCGGATGATTGTCCAAGATCAGACAACTGTGACCTGATTCTCTTTGCTTGCGGAAATAGTAGGCGGCAGCCAGCCCACTCAAGCCGCCGCCCACGACGACCAAGTCGAACAGTTCTCCAGTAACCACAGCTTTTGACGGAGGCTGGTCATAACGACCGTCGCGAATCTCATGCGCGACTCGAATTACTTCTTCCGTATTCCCGTGCGAGTTCGCGTAGTCACCCACGCCGCCATACCCGTCCCAATTATTGCTTTTAGGGAGAACTTTGACCGGCTCCGCAGCCCGCGCCAGAGCCGCGCCCGCACCCAGCAAGGCACCGTTGAGGAAGTCGCGGCGCGTGATGGATGCTCCCATTCCCAGAAGAGAATCGTCGCGTGCTGTACGGTTGGTTCGCCAGTCGATCACTTTTGAGACTCGATGAATCAAGGAATGGCTGAGCCGTAGACTGAGCAGGTGAGATTGGTGGCATTCAAACTATGCATGTGCGGCCCCTCTCCTCACAGGGGCGACAGGAGAGCAGATTCTAAAGTTACTCTCGTTCTTAAAGGGAGAGGATGGCCACAGATCGGACTGAGGGCCATCTGCCTACGAGGTCCTGCCTGGAGCCTTGAAGGGCTTCCCACGGCTTCGACATCTCTGAGTCAAAGTTTCTTTTGCTTGATCACACTCGCCGCGCAACATTGCGCAGGGTGCCAATTTCAGGGATGCTGATTTCTACGATATCGTTTTCATGAAGGGCGGCTTCTTCGGTCTGAATGATACCCGTACCCGTCAGGAGAACTGTTCCGGTTGGAACTGTGTTGGCCATGAAAAGAAAATCGATCAGTTCCTCGATCTTACGCTTCATCATGCCAACTGTTGTTTCGCCGGAGAAGAGTACGCGCTGATCCCGCCGGATGGTACAGGCAACCTTCAGGGAGTAAGGATCTTTGATCTCGTCCGCTGTCACGAGCACCGGTCCCAGTGCACAGCAGCCGCGGAAGATTTTTGACTGCGGCAGATACAGCGGGTTCTCTCTCTCAATGTCCCACGCCGAGACATCGTTTCCAACCATGTAGCCGAGGACTTGTTTTCGGCTGTTGATCAGCACAGCCAGTTCCGGTTCCACTGCCGTAAACCTCGAATCGCTGCGCAAACCGATGAAGTCGTTGCAACCGGTGCAATGAGCGGCCCGGCCTTTGAAGAAAAGCTCAGGACGCTTGGCGAAATAGACGTAGTCGTAGATTCCTTTGGAGGTCTGGGTGTCTTCATCACGGAACTCGGCGCTCTTCTTATAGGTAACGCCGCAGGCCCATACTTCGGGAGGATGAATTGGAATGGCCAGATAGGCCCGGTCCGGGTCGGGCGCACAATTCAGGGAGTCCCAACCGGACGACACCGGTTCCTTCGACGCCAGTTCGTCTACAACTTCAGGCAGCTGCATGTCGACGGCCGCGGCGTACTCCACCAGATCCAGCATGGTGCGCAAGCGCTTCTGCTCATAAGCAACCGGGTAAACTCTCCCTCCTTCTAACTTGCCAGCTTGAAGACCTTGCTTGGGGTCGTAAACCTGAACCAATTTCATCGCTGCTCCTCTCTGAAAATCGCCATCATCGCCGTGCTCATCGGCATCCTCGACTCAGCGTCGAGGACAACGACGGAATTTCATCACCCGGTTGTGGAACTGGGCGGCATACAAGGCTCCCCCGAAAATAGGTCCGTCGCCGCTCGTCAAGCAGACTGGAAGGGTTCTCATCAGCTTGACTGACGGCCGACGTCCAGTCGGCATTTTCACCCCTCGGGGCGACGCAGGTAGTATGAGTTTACCAATGAGCGGAACCCGATCGGTGTCAAGCTTCGACTTGCTGAAATCCATCGAAACAGGCCCTTTGCCAATGATATCGATGCAGGGGCGCATCTTACCCCAAGCTCGGCTGAGAACCAAATGATCCATGAAAATCACAGAGGAACATGAAGGATTGAACGACAATTCTAGAAGCTTCAAAGCTCCACCACGCCCATCTCGACCCGTTCTTCCTGTAACGCCAAAATCCGGTGCGCTTCTTCAAGGTTTACAGCCTGGAACCGGACCCGATGCCCCGGGCCTAGCTGAGCAGCTTTTGGAAAATCTGCGGAGATCAGCACCGCGATCTTGGGATAGCCTCCTACAGTTTGATGATCCGC
>Ga0075431_100008458_pt1 | contig 10305 bp, 10 predicted proteins | sample RhiMetdeltSRZDD5_FD_75297 | JGI IMG/M metagenome (GOLD analysis project Ga0075431, IMG submission 75297) | Populus rhizosphere microbial communities from Tennessee, USA - Rhizosphere MetaG P. deltoides SRZDD5 | ecosystem: Host-associated > Plants > Roots > Rhizosphere > Soil | place: USA...
GCCCAGTGGATCGACCGGTTGCGGGCGCCGAATGCGCCCTCCTCCAGGATCGGTGAGCGGCCCGCCATCAGCAGCAGGGGGATGCGGTCGCGGCTGGCGTCGGCCAGCATGTTGACCGTGTTCGCCGTGCCGACATTGACGTGCACCATCACCGCCTGCGGGGCACCCGTCATCAGGTAGGCGCCGTGCGCCATAGCCACGGCGAGATTCTCGTGCGGCGCCAGCACGGCGCGCGGCACCTCCGCCCCGCCCTCCCTGGCGCGCGCAAGGCCCTCGATGATGGGCGGGAAGTCGGTGCCGGGGTTGACGAACAGATGCTCGACCCCGTGGTGTTTGAGCGAGGCCAGAAGCACATCGCCGGCCGTGGACGGCGTCGTAGCAGGCTGGGCGGCCGGCGTCCGCTTCGGCTTGGGCTTGCTCGCCATGCTCACTCCCCCTTGGCCCTGTGGACCTTGCGTTTCCCGAGGCCCAAAGCAGCACGGGGAAAGGAGAGCGTGTCAAGCCGCTCACTATGCGAGGCTGCCCCAATCTGAAGTCAGACGCACGGCCGTCGCCGCATCCCGATACGCAGTCTCGTGGCCTCCATGAGCCGCCAGCCGTTGAGCGGCACCAGCAGGGCATGAAGCACCCAGATGGGCGTGAGGTCGAGCGCGTAGCCATACGCCATGAACGCCAGGTTGCTGGCGAGCGCCGCGAGTCTCAGCGGAATCATGTCCTTCATGTAGAAGGCCGCCAGCACCAGCCCCGACGCGGCATAGCCGCAAGCATCCCAGCACATGGCTCAACCTCGTCGTTGTTCTCCCCTCCGTTGGTCGGCGCGACACGCCGCTGGGTTCAATGTGCGGGTGAGGAGGCGCGCTCCTGGACGCGATTGGGCTGTATGGGGGATCGCGCTTGATATCGATCGGGAAACCAGCACTATGTCGGCTTGGGGGAGCTTCCGCACATTGCATGGCGACGTTGGCGGCTCGGCTCTTTCGCTGTCGGGTCGAGAGCGTCGAGCGCCATGTTACGCCGGCTACTGCCAGTGCATTTCAGAGCCTGGGTCCTCATCGGCTGCGTGCCCGCCGTGGCCACGGCAGTGGCCGCCCGCCAGATTTACCTCAGCAAGCTGCACGAGCTGTCGACCTGGAAGGGCGGCGGGATGGGGATGTTTGCCAGCGCCGACGGCAGCACCGGCCGGTTTGCAAAGCTCTACATCGAGACGCCCGACGGTCAGCGCCAGCCCGTTGTGAAGCTGACGCCGGGCCAGCAGAAGCTGCTGGCGTCGGCCCTCTGGTATCCCGTGAACGGGAGCTTTCGCGATCTCGCCGCATCCATAAGGAGAACCAACTGGGCCGCGCCTGAGCAGCAAACTCCCGTCCACGTCGTCAATGCCGAGGGGAAGCGCGTCCGTCCGGCCGGCAAGTCCTACTATTCGCTCTATCCGTTGGGCGAGCGTCCGAAAGGCAATGATCCGGACTGGACGCTGGCCATCGAGTACTGGAATGCCGCCTTCGATCCTGCAACCCGTCTGGTCCAGGCGAGGCATGTGTGGACGCTCAGGTATGCAAAGGGCGAGCTATGACCGCACAGGCGCTTCCCGGCATTGCTCGGGGGATCGAGACCTTGGCGGCTCGCATCCGCGATCTTCCGCTGCTTGAGACCGTCGCCGCCCTCACCTTGTTCCTGGCGGTCGTCTTCGGCTTCGAGGACACGCCATTCAGGATCATCTCGCAGCTCGCGCTGCTCGCCGTGCTGCTGCACCGGCCCTTGCTCGACAACCCCGCTCTCTGGGCCATGTTGGCAGGCGTCGGCACCCTGGCCCTGCTCCAGCATTGGTATGTCGCCGACAACCACAAGTATCTTCTCGTCTACTGGCTTTGGGTGGTGACGCTCGCCAGCCTGTACGAGCAGCGACGGGACAAGCTTCTCCTCTTCAATGCCCGCTTCTTTCTCGTCTTCATATTTCTCGGCGCTGCGCTGCAGAAGCTCTTCTCGGCCCGGTACATGTCGGGCGAGATGTTCGAGATGCTGCTGCTGGTCGATGAGCGCTTCCGCGCATTCAGCCATCTCGTGGGTATCGACAAGAGCTTGGCCGATGCCGCGGTGCTGAGCTACGCCACGCTCCAGAGCCCCCTGACGGAGGTCATCGACAACGAGATCCGCCTGCCGGCCACCGCGCACTCGCGCCTCGTGGCCCTGGCGGTGACATGGTACGATCTTCTCGTGCAGGCGCTCATCGGCGCGCTCCTCCTCGCGAACCGGCGTGTTTGCGATCTGCTGGCGCACGCCGCCCTGCTGTTCTTCATCTTCACGACCTACTTGCCGGCCCCTGTGTTCGGCTTCGGTTGGACCCTTATCATACTTGGCTTTGCGCTGACGAAAGATCGTCTTCCCGGCATCGCCCTCGCCTACTTCCTCGCCTGCCTCGCGGTGCTTCTCTATCAGTCGCCCTGGCGCGAATGGGTGCTGTCATAGGTCTCTGCCCCTACCGCTGCGCGACCGCGCGCACCGACTTGAGCGTGGACAGCGCATTGACGCGCCCGGCACCGAAATCGTCGTCGCGGCCGGCGGGGCCGAGGTCGTCGGCGGCGGCGGCCATCAGCCGGCCGACGGAGCCGGCATCCAGGCTCGGGTCGCGCTCCAGCAGCAGGGCGGCGATGCCGCTGATGTAGGCTGTGGCGAACGATGTGCCCGACAGCAGCTCGTGCTTGCCGCCCTCCACCGGCGCCAGCACATCGACGCCCGGAGCGGAGATGGCGATGTAGCGCCCGCGGTTGGCCTGCGGATAGCGCCGGTCCGCCGCATCCACCGCCGTCACCGCGATCACGCCCGGAAAGGCGGCGGGGAACGCCGGCGGCGCCTTGGGGCCGGCATTGCCCGCTGCAGCGATCACGACGATGCCCTTGCGGCGCACCGCATCCAGCATCTCCTGCAGATGCCCGGAGCGCGGGCCGACGAAGCTGAGGTTGAGCACCTTGGCCCCATTGTTCGCCGCCCAGTCGATGGCGCCCAGCAGGATCTCCGTGGTCGTGTCGGGCGGCGCGCCGGGCCTGACGCGGAAGGCGCGCACCGCCAGGATCTGGGCCTCGGGCGCCACCCCTTCCACCACGCCGCGCGAGGCGATGATGCCGGCGATCGCGGTGCCGTGGAAGTCGGGCGCGGCATCGGAGCCGCCGACCGCATCGAAGGAGCGGATCGTGACGCCCTTCAGATCCGGGTGGGCGGTATCGATGGCGGAGTCGATCACGGCGACGGGCACGTTGCGGCCGAGCGCGATCTGGTGCGCCTCCGGCAGGTGCACCTTGCGCGGACCGTACTGGGGAATGGCCACCACCTCGCGCTGCCCGTCGCTGGAGTGGAAATAGAGCCAGTTGAACTGCGCGGCGCGCACGCGAGGGTCGCGCTGCAGCGCTGCCAGCGCCGCAGCCTCCGAGCGGCCGGCGCGCACCCGGAACAGCTCGGCGCGGGCGCCGATCAGGGCGATGGGCCGGCTCGACAGCAGCTCCAGGCCGTAGGTCTGGGCCAGCTGCGAGCCGAGCGATTGCGGCCGGGTCTGGTCGACGAGCACGAGGATCTCGCGCGCCACCCGCTCCGGTACCGGCTGGCCCTGCGGGCGCTCCTGCATGCGCCGCGGCAGCGACTGCAGCGCCTGGGCCTGCTCCACCGGCACATCGGGAAGGATGACGAGCGGCGGGCGCCCGGGCCACCTCGGATCGACTGGAAGCCGATGGGGGTGGTGGGGGATACCATGCGTGGGCCTGTCGCCCGTCGGCGGTCCACCTTGCGTCGGCCTGTCGTGCGTCGGCCCACTGTGTCCCGGCCTACCGTGTCCCGGCTTGTGCGCGTCGTGTGAGGCATGGCCCGGCTTGAAACGGCCCGGCAGCTTTCGCTGCTTCAGCTTGGCGAAGGGGCGTCGCCGGTATTGCGCCGGCTCGGCCAGGGTGCTCGGCGCCACGGGTGCTGCGTTGAGACTGCTCGCAGCCGCCGACGCCGACGCGGGAGCAGGCACCGATAGAGAAAGAAACGCGAAGGCAATGAGAGGGGCCAGACCCCTCGCCTTGACCGCTCGTTTGGATCTCGCACTCGGCGCGCGAGGGGGCTGACCCCTTGAAATGTCCATGGCGCCTCAATCCCTGCTCGGCAGCACGGCGCGCACGATATCGCGGCGCGCGGCCAGCCTCCGCACCAGCGCCTCGCGCGCCGCCTGCGACCGGTCCTCCGTCCGCAGCCTGATCTTGTATACGCCGCCCGCCTTGGGTCCGTCCACGACGCTGGCGTCGAGCTCGCTGAGCAGCTGCGAGATGGCGGTCGCCTTCGCGTCGTCGGCAAAGGTAACGAGCACCGCGATGCCGCCGCCGGCCTGCCCGCCCGAGGCGGTCTGGTAGGTGCCGCTGCGCTCGCTCGTGAGCGTTACGATGGCCACCGCCTGCACGGCGAGCAGCACGGCCGCCGCGACGGCGGCCCAGCGCACGGCGTTGGCCGTCGGCGCGACGAACAGGTCGCCCACCTGCTGCAGGGCCCCCTTGACGGCACGCAGCGCGGCCCAGCCGGGCCGGGCCGCAGGCAGGGTGGCCATCAGCCGCTCCGTCGCGGCGGCGGGGGGAAATCCCAGCGCCTCGTTGGCAGCGACCGTCTCATCCCGCTCCGACCGCGCCAGGTCGAGCTGACGCGCTACGTGCGGGTGGGCGGCAAGGTAGGCCTCGACCCTCACCAGGTCGGCCGGGTCCAGCCGTCCCGTGACGTACCAGGGGAGGAGCATCTCGATCTCCTCGCGCTCTGCGTCTTCAAGCGATTGCGCGTTCATGGCCAACCTCGATCGATCCCGGCGTCCTTCAACAGGTCGGACAGCCGTTTGCGCGCGTAGAACATGCGCGTCTTCACGGTGTTCTCGGGGATCTTGAGAACCTCGCTCACCTCGCTCACCGACAGCTCGTGATAGTAGACGAGGTCGATGACCGCCTTGTGCTCGGCCGACAGCTTCTCGAGGCAGAGCCGCAGGATGGCGCCCTTGTCGGCCTTCTGCACGGCCACCTCGGGGTCGTCGCCGCTATCGGCGAGGGCGCCGGCGGCATCCTCGTCCCAGCTCTCCTCGCGCCGCTTGCGCAAGCGGCTGACGGCCCGGTGATGGGCGATCGACAAGATCCACGTGCTCGGCGCCGATGCGCCCTCGAACTTGCCGGCATTGCGCCAGACCTCCAGGAACACCTCATTGGTCACCTCCTCCGCCACGGCCGCGTTGCTCACGAGCCGCAGGGCGAACCGGTACACGCGCGCCTGGTGAGCGGCGAGGAGCGCGCGCAGCGCGGCCTCGTCGCCAGCAGCGATGCGCCGGATCAGCTCCAGGTCTTGCGCGGCCCGGCTCATCCGAGCCACCCGCTCAAGGACCTGATATCGGCTCTGTCGCTGTGATCTGAACGAAGGTTCATCGGGAGTCGGAAGTATCGCTGTGGCTTCGGAAACACTGGCCGGGCCGCATCCGCCCCGCAGACGCGGCGGCCCGCAGGCGATTCTCCCGCCTATTCATACCGGTTGACAGGCGCCTGGCCAGCATTAAGCGGCCGATCCGGGCGTCAAGCGGGGTCAGACCCCTGGCCAAGATGGCTTGGATAGCCCGCCTCGGCTGTGGCCAGGGGGCTGACCCCGTTGCCGGCCGTGGCGCCACGCATCAAAACAAGAAAAGAGCCGGCTCGGGGGAGCCGGCTGAGTTGGGGCAGGCCTCGCAAAAAGAGGCTCAGTCGGAGCAGCCAGCGCGGCGCATGCAGCGCCAGTAGCGGCCCGTGTTGTCGCCGTATTCCTCCTCGCAGCGGGCGGACTGGGCGGAGCAGTAGCCGAGCCCGAGAACGATGGCGCCGCCGACGACCGCGGCACCGGGACCCCAGCCGTGGTGGTGGTGCCCGCCGCCCTTGCCGCCCTTCCCGCCACCGCCACCGCCGCCCTTGAAGTCGCCGGGACCTGGAGGAATGCCGCCGCCCCCGCCGTTCCCGCAGCACTTGAAGCCGCCGGGCCCTTTGTCCTTGACGAGGATGACCGCACCGGCATCGGCCGCGGAGCCGGCCTGCGTGGCAAGAGGCGCGGCGGACGCAACGCCGAGGGCCGTCGGCAGCCCCGAGCCGGGCGAGAGGAGGAGAGCCGCTGCAACCGCAGCCGCGCCCAATGTCAGTTTCCTGCTGATAAGGTTCATGGAGAATCTCCGCGTGCTACGCCGGGACCCGCCAGGGATCGTCTCGGCCTTTTCCCGCACCCGTCACGGGCGCCTGCTCCATGCGTCGTGGCGAAGACCGATCCGGTTCAAAAGAATCGTGTGAACCTGCCGAAGGAATCTGAGACGCGTGGCAGTCGCCCCTTGGCGGCGGTACGTGCCGTGGTGCAACACTTGGATGCAGTCCTGACGACGGCAACGCCTGGGTGCTAGCCTGTCGTCAGCATTGCCGCGATGCGTTCCAGGAGGGAGGCCAAAATGACGACGGCGCAGGAAAGCGTGGAGCTCACCCGTGTCGGCCCGGGCACTGTGATGGGTGAACTCATGCGGTGCTACTGGATCCCCGCTGCCCTCTCCTCGGAGATCGAGCGTGACGGGTCGCCCGTTCGTCTCAAGTTGCTCGGCGAGAAGCTGATCGCCTTCCGCGACAGTGACGGCCGGGTGGGCGTGATGGATCACCGCTGCCCGCACCGCTGCGCGTCGCTGTTCCTCGGCCGCAACGAGGAGGGCGGGATACGCTGCGTCTATCACGGCTGGAAGTTCGACGTGGACGGCAACTGCGTCGACATGCCAAGCGTGCCGCCGCCAGACTTCAAGCAGAAGGTCAAGGCCAAGGCCTACCCGGCCGTGGAGCGCGGCGGTGTCGTCTGGGTCTACATGGGCGCGCGCGCAGCGCCGCAGCTGCCGGCGTTCGAGATTCTCGACATGCCCGCGGACGAGGTCCGCGTGGCCTTCATCATGCGCTCGTGCAACTACCTGCAGGCCATCGAGGGCGAGCTCGACACCTCGCATTTCGGCTTCCTGCACGCCGGCCACGTGGACCCGGAGGCGCTGTCGGAGGACGAGCCGCTGCGCAACACGGTGATCAGCCGCCACCCGGACTATCACCTCACCGACGCCCCGTGGGGCACGCAGTACGCCGGTTACCGCGAGGCCGCGCCCGGCCGCACATACTGGCGCTTCGCCAACTTCCTGTTCCCGTTCTGGACGCAGGCGCCCAACGGCGAGTTCGGCAGCCACATGCACGCGCGCGGCTGGGTGCCGCTCGACGACGAGCATACCATGTACGTCTATTTCTGGTGGCAGCGCAGCCGGTCGTCCATGACCCTGGGGCAGCCTGCCTACAAGGACGGCACGCCCATCGGCGGCACCGGGCGCGGCAACAAGCTGCTGCCCAACACCACCGATTGGCTCGGCCGCTGGCGCATGGCGGCCAATTCCGACAACGACTGGATGATCGACCGCGAGGCGCAGCGCAACAACACCATCTACACCGGCATCGACGGCATCCACCTGCAGGACCAGGCGATCTGCGAGAGCATGGGCCCGATCGTCGACCACACGCTGGAGCACCTGGCGCCGTCCGACATCATGATCACGCGCACGCGCCGGCGCCTCCTGAGGGCGGCCCGCGCACTCCGCGAGGAGGGCATCCCACCCCCCGGCGTGGAGGATGCCGAGGTGTACCGCGGCGCGCGCAGCGGCTACCTCGTCAGCGACAACATCCCCGATGATGCCGACGCATGGCGGCACCTCTATGCCAAGCTGTTCGCCGAGGCGGTGCACCCGCAGCCGAGCCCGCTGCGGGCGCCGGAGTAGCTCCACCCCGTCATCCCGGCCATGGAAGTCCGGGAGGATGGTGGTGCGTTTACTTCACGCCGCCGCCGCCCGTGCCTGTCCCGGTGGGCGGTCGCGTGGGGCGCTCGCTGGCGCGCTTCTCGGCCTCGATGTCCTTGCGCGACTTGAAGGCCGGCGCATTCGCCAGAGTGTCCTTCTTCAGATCCGAGACGAGTTCGACGCCACCCTCCGCCTTCGGCGTAACCTTCAGCTGGTCCATCTTGAGGGCGACGCTGCGCTCGCCGATGCCCAGGAAGCCGCCGACGCCGATCACGAAGCCCTCGACCGTGCGGCCGTCCTTGCTCATCAGCAGATCGCTGATGTTGCCGATCTTGGTGTTGTCCGGCGCATTTACCGTCTGGCCGATGAGGTCGCGCGCGAGGATGCTCTCCGGCGGCTGTGTCACGATCTGGCCGGCCACCGGCGTCCTCGGGGCCTCGGGTTGGACTGCGGGCGGGGAGACCTGTTGTTGTTGGGCCGCAGCTGCGGTTAGGCCGAGCGTCAAAGCCAGGGCGGCTGCACTAGCGCCCGTCTTGAACGACATGTTGAACCTCCACAGTTGGCTGAAAGCAGTCCGCGAGGGACATGCGACTAAAGGCTAAACGCTTTGAGGGTGGGATGGTTGCTGCGCGAGGTTAGCGGGGCGGGGTCGCGCTGCGGCGCAATCCGGCCTTCGGCGACGCGAAACTCGTTCCTCGTGGTAGAGCATTCTGCAGGCGCCCCGGCTACTTGCCGCGGCCTGGCGCTCCCGTTACCAGTAACACAAGCCTTGAAGCAGAGAACCTCGGGGAGGAGGTGCCGTCATGCCCAGCCAACCGTACAGTTCCGCCGTGCCTGCAAGGTCGCCAGCGCGCAGGCTCCCGGTGCGGGTAGCGCTGGTTGCCGGCATGGCTGCGCTGGGCGCCGTCGGCGCGACCGCCCAGACCTACGGCATCGCCACCATGCAGCCGGGCACGCTCAACCACACCACCGGCTCGGCCATCGCCAAGGTGCTGAAAGAGAAGGCGGGGCTGAACGTGCTGGTGCAGCCCACCGCCGGCGAGACCACGCTGATTCCCATGGTCGGACGCGCCGAGGCCGAGATGGGCATCGCCAACATCGCCGAGATGGACAACGTCGCCAAGGGCACCTCGGCGGCGGGTGCGCAGCCCGACCTGCGCCTGATCGGCGCCATCCATCCGCTGCGCGTCGGCTGGTACGTGCGCAAGGACAGCGGGCTGAAGACCGTCGCCGACCTCAAGGGCAAGCGCGTGCCGCTCGGCTACTCTGCCATGCGCACCCAGGACACCACCACCACCGCGGCGCTCGCGGCCGCTGGCCTGACGGCCGCCGATGTCCAGGCCGTGCCGGTGCCGAACGTCGTGCGCGGCGCCGACGCCTTCGCCGGCGGCAACGCTGACACCTTCACGTTCGCCTTCGGCGGCGGCAAGCTGCGCGAGGTGGACGCCACGGTGGGCGGCGTACGCGTGCTCGAGATTCCCGAGGCCGGCATGCCCGCCGCCCGCAAGCTCTTCCCCTTCGCGTACCTTACCGAGGTGGACCCTGGCCCCGCCTTCCCCGGCGTGGAGGCGCGCATGAAGGTCTTCGCCTACGACAACATGCTGTTCACCAACGCCAAGGTGACGGACGACCTGGTCTACAAGATCATCGAGACCATGGAGGCCAACAAGGCGGAGCTGGTGGCGGTGCAGCCGGCGCTGCGCGACTACTCGGCCGCCGGGCTCTTCAAGCAGTATGACGTTGTTCCCTATCACCCCGGCGCCTTGAAGTACTTCAAGGAGAAGGGCTTCGCGCCCAAGGCCATCCAGTGAGCGAAGAGCGCATCGTCCCCGACGCGGCGGAGCTTGCCGCCACCGCGTCGCGGGCCACTGTCGTTGCCGCCACCATCCTGCAGGCGCTGCTGGTGCTGTCCGTTGCCCTGTGGGTGCTCGACGTGCCCGCCCAGGTGTTCCGCCTGGCGCTCTATACCGAGCAGCTGCTCGCCGTGTGCCTCGGCCTGTCGCTGGCGCTGGCCTTCGTCATCGAGCAGCCGGTGCGATCGCGCTTCGACTGGGCCGGGAGCGCCGCCTCGGTCGGCCTCGCCGCCTACATCGTCTTCCGCCAGCTTCGCTCAGGTGATGTGCCGCTGGCACTCTACCCGGCGCTGGCGGCGTGCCTGCTGTGGACCATGCTGGGCAGCCGGGACTCCGTGGCGCGCGCGCTCGACTGGATCGCCGCCGCGCTCTCCCTGCTGATCTGCGGGTGGATCGCCGCGTTCTACGAGAAGCTGACGGGCGAGGTCGCCATGATGCCGCCCGAGGGCATCATCGGCAGCGCCATCCTGATCCTGCTGGTGCTGGAGGCGAGCCGGCGCATCTCCGGGCTTGGGTTCGTCGGCATCATTCTTGCGATGGCGGTCTATATCTTCCTGAGCCCGCACTTCTCCGGAGCCTTTCAGACCCGCCCGGTGTCGCCGGAGCGGCTCCTCGTCTATCTCGGCCTCGATACCAACGGCATCATCAGCG
>Ga0075431_100008463_pt1 | contig 10302 bp, 8 predicted proteins | sample RhiMetdeltSRZDD5_FD_75297 | JGI IMG/M metagenome (GOLD analysis project Ga0075431, IMG submission 75297) | Populus rhizosphere microbial communities from Tennessee, USA - Rhizosphere MetaG P. deltoides SRZDD5 | ecosystem: Host-associated > Plants > Roots > Rhizosphere > Soil | place: USA...
ACCGCGGCGGCGCGTGCCGAGCTTGGACCGGACCGGGCTCCGCGCATCGTCGATTTCGGAGATTTCGGCCTGGCGGAATTGCGATCGCTCGTGGAACGGAGCCGGTTGTTCATTGGCGGCGACACGGGCCCGATGCACATCGCCGCGACGACGCGCACACCGATCGTTGGAATCTACGGGCCGACGCTGCCGGCACGCTCGGCGCCGTGGCGGCCGCGATCGGTGGCTACGGTAGCGGTCGAAACCGAAGGCCTGCCATGCCGGCCGTGCGATCAGCGTGTCTGCGAGCCTGGCGACTTTCGTTGCCTTACACTGATCGGGCCGGAGAACGTGGTGTCCGTGGCTGAACGCGTGCTGAGGCAATCGCAATGACGTCGGACCGCACGGACCTGCTCGAGCGAGCTGCGTACTTCTCCCTTCTGGCGTTCGCCGCCATGCCGCAGTTCTCGATCGCCGCGGCACAAATCCTGCTCGGGCTCAGCGCACTCTTGTGGCTGATTCTGGTGATCTCGCGGCGGGAGCGGATCGAAGTGCCGTTCATGTTCTGGCCGCTCTGCGCCTATGCCGCAGCGACCCTGGTCTCGTCGTACTTCTCCATCGATCCCCGCGCCAGTTTCTGGGACAGCCGCCAGCTGCTCCTGTTCACGATCGTGCCCATCGGGTACCGCCTGCTCCGCGGCGAGCGCAGCCTGAAAGCGATCGACGTGATCATCACAGTCGGTGCGCTCCACGCGATTTACGGCATCGTGCAGTACGGCGTCATGGGTGACGACATCAATCAGCGCGTGCAGGGCGTGCTCGGCCACTACATGACCTACTCGGGTGTGATCATGCTCGTCGCGTGCACGGCAGCGGCGCGCGTGATGTTCCGGCAGGAGGATCGCCTGTGGTCGGCGATCGTGATGCCCGCGCTGATCGTCGCGCTGGCGTTGACGTTGAGCCGCAATGCCTGGGTCGGTGCATGCGCCGGAATCGGGACGCTGCTGCTTCTGCGGGATTTCCGGTTGATCGGCCTGCTGCCGGTCGCCGCCGGCGTCTTCATCGCGCTCGCACCGACGACCATGACGGACCGCCTCTACTCGACCTTCAACCTCGAACGTGCGACCACCAGCGACACCAGTACCGCGACCGTGCAGTCGGATCGTGACCGCGTGGCGATGATTCGGTCCGGCTTCCGCATCATCCGGGATCATCCGCTCGTCGGCGTGGGTCCCGACATGATCATCCAGGTGTATCCGCACTACAGAGACCCGGAAGCAGTGCGCCAGCTGAATCCGCATCTGCACAACGTGCCGCTGCAAATTGCCGCCGAGCGCGGCTTGCCGGCGCTCGCCATGTGGATCTGGTTCGTTTTCACGCTGATCCGTGATTTCGTCCGCATGCGGCGGCGCACGCCGTTCCCATTCGTCCCGACGGCCGGTCTCGCGGTCGTCGTGGCCATGGTGACGGCCGGGATGTTCGAGCACAACTTCCATGATTCAGAGTTCCTGATGCTGTTCCTCCTGCTGGTCACTCTCCCCTACGCCGCGGACAGCGCGCCGCTGCCCGCGCGTACTACGGCGGATCACCCGCGCGCCGCCTGAGGTGCTTGTCCGCCGTAGCCCTTGGCGAAGGCGGGGAACGGATTCGACATGCTGCTCGACGGACTTGCCGGACGCTCGGTGTTGATCGTTGGCGACCTCATGCTCGACCATTTCGTGATCGGCCGGGTCGAGCGCATTTCACCCGAGGCGCCTGTCCCAATCGTGCATTTCGATCACGAGCAGTTCAGGATGGGCGGGGCAGCAAACGTCGCGCACAACGTAATCGCTTTGGGCGGAAAGGCCGACACGATCGGGGTCGTCGGCGCGGATCCCGACGGCACTCGGCTGGCCGACGAACTGTCACGGGCTGGTGCGGGGACGAGCGGAATCATCAGGGACTCGAACCGCTGCACCACCCGCAAGCTCCGCGTCGTCACCACCCGCAACCAGCAGGTGGCACGCGTCGACTACGAGTCCGACGCGGAAGCGTCGGGCGCGCTGGAGGGCGCCCTCATCGGCAGGATCGAGGAACTGGCCGCAACGGCGCACGCAATCCTCGTGTCCGATTACCTGAAGGGAACCATTTCACGAGGCGTCGCCAAGGCCGCCGTCGATGCCGGACGGGCGCAGCGAATCCCGGTCCTCATCGATCCAAAGGTCCCACATATCGACTACTACCCTGGCGCAACGGTGATCACGCCCAATCATCATGAGGCGGAGTCGGTCACGCTCATGCGCATCCGGTCCGACGATGAGGCCCGCGCCGCCGCACGCCGCTTCCGTGACCGCGCCCGCTGCGAGAGCGTCCTCATCACACGCGGCGAGCACGGGATGTGGCTCCTGACGCCGGAAACCGAAATGGCCCTTCCCGCCGAAGCGCGCGAAGTCTCGGACGTGACGGGCGCGGGCGATACGGTGATCGGCGCGCTAGCCCTTGCGCTCGCCGCCGGCGCCCCACTCCAGGAAGCCGCGCGCCTTGCCAATCGAGCGGCGGGCATTGTCGTCGGAAAGTTTGGTCCCGCCACCGTGAGCCTCGACGAATTGAAAGGACACCTGTAGGCCCGACCTTCAGGTCGGGCGTTTGTGATCGGTTTTCCGGCTCAATTGCAGCGGTTCGTCACAAGCACCAAATCCGGCACCGGCTGCCGCGAAAGAACGTCGCGGAGTTTGACGTTGAACGTGGGCTGCGTGCTGACGATGCAGGTCGGGCGATCGGTGACGGCGTCGATCGCAGCGTAGTCGTCACGCGACATGATCACGTAGGCCGTACGCTCGTCGTCGAGAAACGTCCGGATCGGTGCCGGGTCGTAGGCCATCTCGACGTGCCGGTGAAGGTAGAAGACAAGGCTCGGCAGCGCAATGTTGTAGGTGGCGACCACCTCCTCCGCGGTGGCCCGGGAGTTCAGCTCACGAGCGAATCCCGGAACGGGCTTGTACGCCTCGAAGCTTGGTAGCGTCCTCACAACGAACGTCCAGTTGATCGCCGCGAGCGTCACGCACAGGGCGACGAGCCCTGTTTGAATCCCCTGGCGCGTCGCCAGCATCACGGTCAACGCCCCGCCCACGATCGCCAGGCCGCCAATTGTCGCAATCCCCTGAAGCGAGTACGCCGAGTCTGCGCGATTGAGCAGGAAGAGAACGCCGATGCCCAAAGCGAGCAGAACTCCCCCCGTCACCATCGTCGTCACCACGAGCGCCTGTCGCGGTGAGGATCGATCGCCGGCGGCGAATCGCGCGATCGCGACTCCTGCAAGCGCCGTCACGGCCGGAACGACCGGATATATGTAAAGATCCTGTTTGGCCGCGGAGATCGAGAAGAACCCGACGATCACCATGATCCAGATCCACAGCAAGGATCGGATTCGGTACGACGGATCGGTTTGCATCCCGGCTCCCCGGTCGCGAAACCACCAGATTGCCGCCGCCACCGCGAGAATCGACAGCGGAAACGCGTCCGTGAACACGACCGGGACATAGAACCAGAACGCGCGATCGGCGTTGACCCCGAGTCCCTCGGTGTACCGCGCGAGGTTTTCGCCGACGACGAACGAAACGATGTAGGTCCAGCCGTGACGCGCGTACTGCGCCGCGTACCAGGGCACGACAATGGCCAGGACGATGACGATACCGGCCGGGATCATCATCTCGGTGATGCGCCTCAGCTCTCGATGAGCCGCGAGATAGACGGCGAACACGAGCCCCGGAAGCAGCGCGAAGGCCGGACCCTTCGTCAGCACACCCAACCCGACTGCCACGTACATCAACGCAAGAAACAGCCGGCGCCGGCTCGGGTAGCGCTCCGACAACGCGAAACAGAGCAACGTCATCGCCATGAACATCGAGATGTAGATGTCGATGAAGATCCGTCGCCCGAACATGACATGCCGAGGTGACACGGCAATGCCGAGGGCCGCCCACAGGCCGGCCAGCTTCGCGCCTTCTGAGGGCAGCGACTCAGGCCATGAAATACGGGCGAGATGGAAGGCGGCGATGATCATCAGGATCGCGCCGATCGCGATGGCCAGACGCTGCGCGCCGACCGACACCCCGAGTACGTGGTAGAACGCGGCGACGACCCAGTAGCTCAGGACCGGCTTGTTGAGGCGTGGCTCGTAGTTGAACGTCGGGCTGACGTAGTCGCCGCGTTCCATCATTTCGCGCGGCGTTTCCGCGTAGAACGCTTCGTTCGCGTCCCAGATCGACGAGCCACCGAGATCGACGAAGTACACGACAGCCGCCGCGAACAGCAGCAGCATCACAACGCGGTGATGCCGCGCTGAAATGGCCGACGGTTGCGCCGAACGGATCTCAGTGCCGGAAATGGCGTTTCCCCGTAAAGACCATCGCGAGGCCGCGCTCGTCGGCAGCGGCGATCACTTCGGCATCGCGGACCGAGCCGCCTGGCTGCACGATTGCGGTCGCACCGGCGTCGGCGATTGCGTCGAGGCCGTCGCGAAACGGAAAGAACGCGTCGGAGGCGGCGACGGATCCCTTCAGCGACGCGCCCGCCTTGAGCACCGCCACCTTGACGGCATCCACGCGGCTCATCTGCCCGGCACCAATCGCGAGGGTGCGATCGGGGGCCGTGAAAATCACCGCGTTCGACTTCACGTGTGCGCAGACGCGCCAGGCAAACCTCAACGCCGTCCACTCCTCGGCGCCGGGCTGACGCTTCGTCACCACTTTGGGGAAATCAGCCTGAGGCCAGGGCTCGGCTGCTTCACGCACGACGTCGCGATCCTGCATCAGCATCCCGCCCAGAAACGAGCGCGCATCGTCGGGTCCGATCTTGATCGGCGCGAGGAGTCTCTCGAAATCCGTCGTGACGACGCGCATGTTCGCCTTCTGCGCGAGTATCGCGCGCGCAGCATCGTCCAGCCGGGGCGCGATCACCGCTTCGATGAAGGTCGAGGTCAGGGCCTTGGCCGTCGCTTCGTCCAGCGGCCGGTTCAGTCCCACGATGCCACCGAAAGCCGACAGCGGATCGGCTTCGCGCGCGCGGACGTAGGCGTCGGCGATCGATTCGCCGGTTGCCACTCCGCAGGGGTTCGTGTGCTTGATGACCACTGCCGCGGGCTCGCTGAATTCGAGGGCAATCCGAACCGCCGCGTCGAGATCGAGCAGGTTGGTGAACGACAGCTCCTTCCCCTGGTGCACGTCCCACGCACGGCCGAGCTCGGCTGGCAGCGTGTGCCAGAACGCCTGCTGGTGCGGGTTCTCACCATAACGGAGCGGGCGTGGCTCGCCATGCGTTTTTGGCACGGCGTGACGGCGCATCGCTCCGCCGGCGTAGTCCACGTGCGCCAGCGTCATGGCGATGGTCACGTCGTAAGCCCCGGTGTGCTTGAAAGCCTTCTGCATGAGCTCGAAGCGAAATGCCGGCGCAGGCCCTTCGGGCCGCCGCAACTCCTCGAGCACCCGCGAGTAGTCCGCGGGATCGACCACGACGAGCACATCCTGGAAGTTCTTGGCGGCCGCACGGACGAGGCTGGGTCCGCCGATGTCGATCTCCTCGACCAGCGAGGTGAACGGCGTGTCGGGATTCTCGGCTGCCTTGGCGAACGGATACAGGTTGACGACGACGAGATCGACCAGGGAGATACCTTGCGCCTCTATAGCGGCGAGGTCGTCGGGGCGGCTGCGCCGGGCGAGGATGCCGCCGTGAATCGCCGGGTGCAGCGTCTTGACCCGGCCGTCCATCATTTCCGGAAACCCCGTGACGTCCGAAACGTTGGTGACCGGCAGACCGCCTTCGGACAGGGCGCGGGCCGTCCCGCCGGTGGACACCAGCTCGGTCCCCAACGCGACCAGACCCCTCCCCAGCTCCAGCAGGCCGGTCTTGTCAGAAACGCTCAAAATTGCGCGCATAATGGTCTGTTTTCTTGACATTTACAAGCACGACGGCTACTATTTTCGGGCGCTGGCGGGCCAGCGCCGCAAGCCGAGGCCGCGGACTCGCGGTCTTTTTTTGTGTCCGCCGCCGCCCACATGGGTGGCGATCGACGGGTGTCATGCGGCGCCACGCGCCGCGCCATTGCAAGGCAGGAAAAGTACGATGCGTATCACAGGTAAGGTCAAGTGGTTCAACAACGCCAAGGGTTACGGATTCATCGAACGTGACGGCGGCAGCGACGTGTTCGTCCACTTCTCGGCAGTCCAGGGGAACGGATTCCGCACGCTCGAGGAGGGACAGGCGGTCGAGTTCGAAATCGTTGACGGCCCAAAGGGCCCGCAGGCCGGCAACGTCACAAAGGTCAGCTGAATCTCCCGAGCGGAATCGGGGCGCCGGTGGGCGCCCCGATCTCCGTTCTTCCTTCGCCTCACTCGTCAGACCCCTTCAAACCCCGAACCGTAAACGCAACTTTCCCGTCCTTCACAGCGACGCGGAACGCGACCTCGTTATTCCCGGCTTCCCGCAGTTTCGTGACCTGATTCTTCACGAGCGCCGCAAACTTGTGGAACGGCACGACTTCCTCGCCGTGCGTTCGACGGGCGTCCATCAGGGAATCGTACAGCGTGTGGAGCTTGTCCATCTCATGGACGGGATCCTTGAAAGCGGCTGCGTGGACGAGCTTCCCGTCAGCCGCGCGCTTCTTCGTGCGCTCCTTCGGGGGCGGCTGCGCAAACGGCCCCGGGCGGCCTTCCTCACGCGCGCGGAGGCCCCGATCCCACAGATCCGTGAGCGTCTGGAAGCGTGACTGCAGCATCTCGAAACGAAACCGGTCACCGGTGGTCTGGATGTGGCCGCGGTCGTATCGCTTGACCATGGCGTTGACCCGGTTCCGCGTCTCCCACGGGGGACGCGGCAGGCGGCCCGCGAAGAACATGTTGTATTCCGCCTCGAGGCGCTTCAATTCAGCGGCAAGAATCTCGAGATCGCGCTGGACGTCGGGGAGGTCGGCCATCGGGAACGTGCGAGGTCAGCGGATGAGAAACCAGATGAGCGGCAGCCACAACTCCCGTGCGTAGGGCACGGGTCGATCGTCGATGAGCACTTCGCAGGTGTCGAAACGGCCGACGACCTCGAAGAGATCGCGCAGACGCTCGGCGTCCTGGGGAAAAAACCGGGCACGATGCCGCCGGCGATCCCCCTGACCGATCTCCAGGTACTCCGCCGACGCGCGCGCCAGCGTCAGCGCTTTCTCGTAGTCGGCACCGGTGAACGGCGCAAACTCGAGCGACACGGAAAACGGGCGCTTCGGGGTGCCGAAGAGCGCTTCCGCAAGCGCCGGATCGAGACGCGCCAGCTCCTCGTCCGTCGGCTGCTCCGCCAGATCGAGATACGGCCAGAAGCGTTCTGTCGGCCGGTACGGAGGCGCCTCGACCTTTGGCGGCGTGTTGTCGATGGGCGCAGAAGGGTTACCGGATTTCATCGGTTCGGGCGATGTTCGGAAGAAAGTCGATGGTATCGTGAAACGAGAGTGAAGGGAACACCGTCACCTGCCGTGGTTCGTGGTCCGTGGGTCGTCGCTCGAAGAACCCCCGGCCGTGCTGCTAGCCAGCTCGTTGCTCAATAAAAATATTTCGCGCATGTCATTTCGAAACATTCCATCAATCGAACAATTGCGCCAGCGTGATGGCATCCGCCCGCTCGAAGAACGGTTCGGGCATGCGGCCGTCGTCGAAGCCCTGCGCGCTGAGGCCGACGCCATGCGCGAACGCTTCACGAAGGGCGACGCACCAGCCGACATCGCGGCGACGATGGAGGCCGGATTGGTGCGTCGCCTCCATTCCGAACACACGTCGTCGTTGCGTCAGGTGATCAATGCGACCGGCGTAGTGGTTCACACCAATCTCGGACGGGCGCCGCTGTCGCGGGCGGCTGTGGAACGGGTCGCCGAGCTGGCCCAGGGCTACACCAATCTCGAATATGACCTGGCCGCCGGCCGTCGCGGCAAACGCGACATACATGCCGAGCGCCTTCTCTGCCGTCTCACCGGGGCGGAGGCAGCGGTCGTCGTCAACAATAATGCCGCTGCGACGCTGCTCGGGCTCGCGGCCGTCGCCGCAGGTCGCGAAGTCATCATCTCTCGCGGCGAGCTGGTCGAAATTGGCGGAGGGTTCCGCGTGCCCGACGTCATGGCACAGTCCGGTGCGGTTCTGCGTGAGGTGGGCACCACGAACCGGACGCGTGCTGCCGACTACGCCGCAGCCATCGGCGATCGAACCGCCGCGATCCTGCGCGTTCACCCGTCGAATTTCCGCGTCGAGGGCTTCACCGAGCGGCCGTCGCTCGACGAGCTCGTACAGCTCGGACGACGCTTCGGGATTGCGGTCCTGGAAGATCTGGGCAGCGGCTTTCTCGATGTTCCCGGAGGACTCGAGTCTCTTGGCGACGAACCTTCGGTCAGGAGCAGCATCGCGGCGGGCGCGGATCTCGTCATGTTCAGCGGCGACAAGCTGCTGGGCGGACCCCAGGCCGGCATTCTGGCAGGCAGGTCGGCCACCGTGGCACTGGTGCGGAAACATCCGTTGATGCGCGCCTTGCGCGTCGACAAGATGACCTATGCCGCGCTGGACGCGACACTCGAAGCGTACGCGTCCGGAAAGGCCGCCGAAACCGTACCTGTCGCGCGGATGATCGTCATGTCCGTCGAAGCGATCGATGCGCGCGCGTCGGCCCTGGCAGCCGCCGTACGATCGGCAGGATTCAATGCCGACGTACGTGATGGGTTTTCGACGATTGGCGGCGGCAGCGCGCCGGGATCGCAGCTGGCCACGCGAGTCGTGACGATCGCCGCGCCAGGCGGCTCGGCCGATGCACTCGAGTCGGCGCTCAGGAGGTCCAAACCGCCGGTGATCGCGAGGATCGAAGAGGGACGCGTTCTGATCGATCTGCGCACGGTAACGCCCGAAGATGACGAACGCCTCGCCGCCCTGACGCTGTCCGCGCTCGCCGGCACGGGCCACTAGAGGGCACGCGGCCAACCAATCCGGAGGCTTCCTCGTCCAACAGCCGGCGCCACAGCGCGCCGCTGTAGGAGGGAATGCCAATGGAAACGATTCGGCGCGACGTGACGTTCGCCTTGCGCTCGCTCGCGAAACGGCCGGGGTTCACCCTGCTCGTGATCGTCACACTGACGCTCGGCATTGGCGCGAGCACCGCTATTTTCAGCATCGTGAACGCGTTGTTGCTGCGGCCGCTTCCATTCGAGTCGCCGGAGCGGCTGGCCGCGCTGTACGAGCGCAATCTCGGGGCCGGCGAGACGCGGATGTCGGTTGCGGCGGGAAATTTCCTCGACTGGCAGCAGGGCTCGTCGAGCTTCGAGAACATCACGGCCTACGCGACGAGGTCCGTCACGGTGGCGCCCGAGGCGAGCGATGCCGAGGCGGTGCGGGTCGGGATGTGCCAATGCTCCGGCAACGTGTTCGCGACAACTCGCGTGGTGCCGGTCCTGGGTCGCGCCTTTCGGCCCGAGGACGACCGGTTCGGAGCTCCGCGCACGGTGATCATCAGCTTCGATCTCTGGCAGCGGCAGTTTGGTGGCGCGGCGAACATCGTCGGCCGCTCCATCCGCATCGACAACACCAGTCACGAAGTCATCGGCGTCGCACCTCGCGGATTCATGTTCCCGAGCCGCTTCGTCGAGATCTGGTTCCCCCTCCTGACGACCCTGCCGCCGCAGATGCAGATGCGGCACGACCTGCATAACCTCGCCGTGGTCGGCCGGCTGCGCGCGGACGTGACCTTTGAACAAGCTCAAGCGGAAATCGATGCGATCTCCGCGCGCTACAAGGCGGCACATCCCCAGGAAGCGACCGGCGCAGGCGCCTCGGTGGTCCCGCTGCACGCGGATCTCGTCGCCGAGGCGCGCAGGCCGTTGACGGTCCTCTTCGCCGCCGTCGTGTGCGTCCTGTTCATCGCCTGCCTCAACATCGCCAACCTCATGCTCACGCGCGCCGCAACGCGCACCAGAGAGTTCAGCATCCGCAGGGCGCTTGGTGCGACCCGGAGGCAGGTCACCCAGCAGTTGATCACCGAGAGCGTCCTGCTCGGCCTCGCCGGCGGAGCGAGTGGAGTGGTGCTCGCATCGTGGCTGGCGAGACTGCTCGCCGCCCGTGCGCCGGGCGCTGACACGATCCTCGCGAACGACAGCGGCTTCGTCGATCCCTCGGTGCTGCTTTTCGCTCTTGCGGTTGCCCTTGGCGCCGGTATCGCCATTGGGGTCGTCCCGGCGATGCGCAGCTCGCGCACCTCCGGCGCCGACATGAAGGGCACGGCACGAGGCGACATCGACACTCCGAGGTATCGGCGGTTTCGCAACGCGGTGATTGCGAT
>Ga0075431_100008464_pt1 | contig 10301 bp, 6 predicted proteins | sample RhiMetdeltSRZDD5_FD_75297 | JGI IMG/M metagenome (GOLD analysis project Ga0075431, IMG submission 75297) | Populus rhizosphere microbial communities from Tennessee, USA - Rhizosphere MetaG P. deltoides SRZDD5 | ecosystem: Host-associated > Plants > Roots > Rhizosphere > Soil | place: USA...
GACGTTGAGACCGGCGCCGATCGCGGGGATCGCCACGTGCAGCAGCAGCGAAGCCCAGACGAAGAAGGCCAGGGTGTGATGCATGAAGTGGGCGGCGAACACGCTCGCCTGTACAGGCCACCTGAGCCGATGAACCTGGGTGTGCCACCAATGGCGCATGGCCTGCCAACCGATAAATTCAGTAGATCGCACTACGGCTGCACGTAGTAGCCGGGCGGCGGGCCGCCGCCTAGCCGAGAAATTCGCCCGCACTGGAACGAGGCAGGCGCCCCGCCGCCTGCCCCGTCCAGCCCCGCATTAGCTCTAGGGGGAGGCAAGTCTTTGGACGACCGGCGCCGGCCCTTCCACCGCGTCTGGACCCATGCGACCGACGGGCAGCCACGCCTCGCAGTCGCTGTCCTCAAACAGCATGTCGACATCGAATTGCGCCACGATGCGCCGCAGGCGTTCATTGCCGGCCAGGCCCTGCATACGGAGGTGACTGGCGCCCAGGCCGCGTGCAACCGGAATGGCCCGCAACACCAGCGCGGTCCTGATGCCGCGGCCCTGCCACGCCTTCTCGACCGAGACAGTCGCGTCGAGGACGAGGGCGCGCGCAGCGTCTGACGAACTCAGTTCGGCCGCGCCGCGCATGCTGCCTTCGCAAACGAAGCCGATGACCCTCGTGCGTTGCAGGTCGAGGCGAGCGACGTAGCCGCGCACGTCGGCATCGCTTGCCGGAAAACAGAACCTTTGCAGTCGATACTCCGCGTCGAGGCGAAGCAGATGCTCCAGAAAGCAGTCGATGCTCTCGGCATCGACAGTGACGATGGTGTCTGCCGAATGCTGTGTATCCATCATGTCGCGTCTCCCCAAACTCGTGCTGGAGACCGGTTGGCGGAGCGAGCTCGCATGCGCTGGGCCCTTCAAGGCCGACCCCCTGGCCGAGCAGGCCACCCCGGTATTTTCTGGCCGGTACCTACACCCACCGGCCGGTCTCAGTGCTACGAGCGCAAGGATCGCCTGCGCGCATCAGTTGACCGTCAAACGGTGCTTTTGACGCTGAATTGACGCCCGCCTTCTAGCAAGGGCGTGGGTGGGTGAAGCCGCTCAGGCGGCGGCAGGGAGCAAGCGATGCACGGGCGCAATCTTTCCGTCACGAATACGGTTGGCAACGCATTGAGCGCGCAAACCGACACCTCGGCGGCCAGAACCGCGGAGTTCTCGGCAATGCTGGAAGGCAGGGCCCAGCCGACTCGAGGTGCGCGCAACCTGTTTGGCCCAATTCGATCCGCGGACATGTTCAGCGCCTGCGACCGCATGCGCCCAGGTCAAGTCGAGGCATCCGTTCGGGTCCTGATGCGGCGACTTTCCATTCGAATGCGGCGCGGATACCGGTGGCCGGATGTGCTGGCGGGTGCCCGCGAGGCGGAAGACAATCCCAATCTTCCCTCTGGGTACACATACCTCCTTCAGCTCATTGCCCATGACATCGTCGACAGTACGATATCCCTGGCCAAAGGCGCCGGCATCAACTTCGGGTTCGCCAATGCCAGGCGCATGCCTCTCAGCCTCGAAACGATCTACGGAGGCGGACCCGACGTCTCGCCTCAGGCTTACGAGTTCACTGCGGATCACCATGGCAGCACGGGCTTGGTCCCGTCCACGCGCTTGCGCGTCGGTCGGTTGCAGAACTCGAGCGGATCGACCCAAGGTTGCCCTTTCCTGGACATCGGTCGTGCTGCGCCTCGAGACCCTGCCGACGGTGGGTTGCAGGGGGCAGGCGACGACCGCTTGCTTACCGAAGTGCTGATTGCCGACGCGCGCAACGACACCCATGCCCTGCTGTCGCAAATGACGGTGCTCTTCCATCGCCTGCACAACAAAATCGATGACATGTTGGCCGCCGTGCAGCCCGGACAAGGGAGCGGCATCGATGCTTCTGCGGCATCTCTCGCGTTCAAGCGATATATCTGCGCTCGCATTGCTGTGACGCTTATCTATCGGCGGATACTTGTCGATGACGTGTTGCAGAGGGTGCTCCATCCTCTCGTGTACAAACGCTACGTCATCGACGGTCAAAGCCCTCTCGACACCGAACCCGGAGTGCCGTTGGAGTTTTCACATGGCGCCTACCGCTTCGGACACGCCATGGTCCGCAGCGCCTACCGCGTCAACAGCAATGAGACGATCGAGACGCAATTTGCCCTGCGCCTCAGCGCCCAAGCCTCACCTCAATTCGTTCCCGTCACTGAGAATTGGCGGGTCGATTGGGCTCGGTTCTTCGACCTCGGGGAAACGCAACCAAACCTGAGCCGACGCATCGGCCCCACTTTCTCCGGCGTGCTCGACAGCGAGAGCCGCTTCCCTGCCCTGGGCAATGACGACGCGACGGGCCTCGCCAACCGCGATCTGGTCAGCGCCTGCTATGCGGGATGCTGGTCGGTGCCGATGCTCTTCGCGAAGTTGAAAGATGGACCGCTGCGCGACTTGATACCCGATTTCCGGGTTTGGCAGAGTCCAATCTCCGCATGGCTCGGGGAGGGGTCGACTGGTGGCGCCGAGCCCTTCGAACCGCGCGACGTCAACGATCTCGTTTGCGACCCACCCCTGCCGTTCTTCGTGCTGTTCGAGGCAGCACGCTCCGACGACGGGTTGACACCAACCCCCACCGGCGGCGGACGTCGGCTCGGACCAATCGGTTCGATCATAGTCGCCGAGACCGTTTTCGGGGCCATGCGCAACCATCCCGTGGCGTTCGAGGATGCCAATCCCGATCTGGGAGGAAAGCTCGAGGCCGCCTGCGCGGCACTCGTTAATAGCCGCGCGGTCCTGGCCCCATTGGCAGACATCAAGACGATGTCGGACCTCGTTCGTTTCATGGTAGCTAGCGGGGCATTTGGCCCCACGGGACCCAACTGATGGGTGCAGGTCAGGGCCCGCCATATTCGCGCACCCGAGTGGAGTAATCTTATGGACCGTATCATGATTGGAGACGACCTCAGGTGGGGGAAGCTCGTAAAATCATGGGCGACCGGGAAATCGTATCTCGGCCCCGGCACGAGCGCGCCTCCCGTTCCGCGCACGGTGCAAGACCTCAAAGACCAATGCAAGGAATTCGGCATCGAGATTACAATTCCGCCGTCCATCACCGCGCTTGCAGTTATGCAATACAGTGGAGAGACGCTGGCCCTGCGCCTGCCGCCGAAATCGCTCGTTGAAGCGACCGAAAAGGAGCTCGGCAAACCGAACAGCGTATACCCAATGCCCGCGTTCTACGATGCCTTGTACGGTAAAACGGTGCCGTCGACCGCCGACAAGCTGGATCTCCACGCCTGCCGCATAGGCGACTACGTGATCCGGAACTGCGGCTGAAGGTCTGCCGTCGGCGCACGGCTACCACTGGTGATGGAAGAGGTTGGTAACCGGGGCGCCGGCCCCGCCAAGTCCGTCGCGAAGCCGTGCCCAGTCCTCGGACCGGCGGATCGGGAACATGTGCAAGAACCAGTGAGTGACCGCCTCATCGCTCGCTGGTTCTTTGCTCACCCAACGTCGGCGGGCGACGACGAAGAAATGCTTGAGCGCGTCACGGGCAGCTTCGCGTTGTCCGAGGTGAAAGAGTGCTGCCGCCCGGTAACCGGGAACATTCGGATTCACATCGCCCGCCGAGTCCGCCGCAGCCAGGCAACCCTCGTAATCGCTTTCCATAAAGCGGATCGCCACGTGGTAGGCCCACTGCAGCGGGCTGGGGGCGAGCGGAAGCTTCAAAACGTGTGCGGCAATTGCGCGAGACCGCTCAAACAGCCCGCAGAACGCGAAGCAATTCGCCGCAGAGATCATGGTCCATGGATCATTCTCGTTGAGCTCGCAGGCGAGAGGGACATGGATCATCGCCTGCTCGTATTGCTTTGCCATGGCATGCGACCAGCCAAGGCACAACTGGCTGCGTGAATCGACGGGATCCAAGCGCGCAGCGCCACGGGCATAGTTGAGGGCCTGCTCCGTCCGCTGGGGGTCCCTGAACACGCCGGGCATGACGATATGATGGGAGTTGTGCAGCTGAGCGAGGCTGGAATATGCCGGCGCAAAATCGGGCATGTCGTGAATGACCTGTCGAAATAGGTCAGCCGCCCTATCCCAGCTCTTCGGATCGAAGCTCAGGAATGTCGCCTGGCCAAGAAGCCAGGCGTCATAGGCCTTCAAATCGTGAGCGCGCCGCTGCGACAATTGCAGCAACCGCTCGGCGGACAAATGGACATTGAGTGCGCTGGCCAGGCGGCGAACGACGAGCTGCTGCGTTTCGAACCAGTTCTCGACGGAAAGGTTGAGCTGTTCACTCCACAGATAGCTATTGGTCTCGATGTCCAGAAGCGTCAGGACAAATCGAACCGAGTCGCCGACTTCGAACGCGTTGGCATCGATTGCATATTCTGCGAGGCCGCCCCCCTCCGGCAACACCTGAGCAGGAGATCGGTCGCGCACGACCCATTCCCGGAAGCGCACCAGGCAGGCAATCAACTCGCGGCGAAATCCGACGATGAGATGTCTGGATTTCGCGCCGCTGCCGGCAAGGTCGAATGCTCCGATCGACACGACCAGCTTGGGGGCGCTGTAGCGCAGGTGAGCCCCGGTTGGCAGTGCGTTGGCCGCAACGGGGAGTGCCGTTCCGCCCGCCGCACGCGCAGCAGGCAGCGCTGCGCTCCGCGACGGCGCGGGCGCGACTGGACCCTGGCCCAGCTTGACCCCGGCAATCAACTCCTGCGTCTCCTTGGACGGCTCGACATCGTATTCATCGTCGAGGAGGTTCCAGAGCGCCTTGTAGATGCCGAGCGCACCACCCACGTCACCTGCCGCTACTCGCGCGCGGATGAGCGCTCGTGCCGCCTCCTCGTGCGTCGGGTCGAGTTTCGTCAGCGCACGAGCGACCTGCTCGTCGTTACGCCTGGTAGGAGCATCCGCTTGGCCGCGCAGCACGTCCTCCAGATGCGCGACGAGACGGTCGTGCAACGATTGTCTTTTGGCTAGCAGCCAGCTTCGAAACGACGGATCGATTGTCTCGAGCTCGTGGAGCAGACTCTCGGTCGCACGGTCGCGCTCGAGCAAAATTACATGTGGCTCGCCGCGCTTGGTGCTATCCATCACGTCCCACAGGTCGACCTCGATCACATTGCGGTCGATCCTGGCGACATGCTTGTCGGCCTCGAATTTGTCGAAACCAACCGCCTGGAAGGCCTCGCGGATCTCATAGAGGGTCTGCCGCAAGGAGGCGCGCGCCTTGCCCTCCTCGGTTTCGCTCCACAGCAGACCGACCAGCCGCTCGCGCGTCTCCTGGCCCGAATCGGCGAGTGCCAGATAGCCGAGCAGCGCGCGCGCCTTGCGCCCGTTCAGAACGACTTCGCGGGTGCCGTAGTGCAGCGCAAAGCGGCCGAAAGTTTCGATTTTCAAGCGCAAGCGCTGGTCCAACAGTCTCGATCCGCTATATGAGCATCCGCCAGCGGAGCATCTCGCCACCAGCGCCCGTTATCAAAGTCCAGCCGGCGCGGGTTGGCAAGTGGAAAGCAGATAACGTGTGTCGAACGCGCGACAGCGGATCGTCGGATATAGAGCAGGGTGGCGTGCCCAGCCCAACAACAGCTAGATCAAAAAGCGTTGCAAGGCTAGTAGCGCTCCCAAGGATTGCCGCCGGCTCGGTGTCCTCGGTTTTGTTGGTCTATTGCCATCGCTCGAGAGACAGGCGTATGCCAGCAAGAGCAATCGACGCCGCATGGATGGGTGGGTTGCCGGTCTAGAACAGCTCCAACCCAGCGGTGTGCGAGTGCCCTCCTCCAGTCGCCACCACCGCCCGCTGCAGGCGGGGACTTTCGAGCCGTGAGGGCTCGATCTGCAAGCCGGGCGCTATGACACGGACGACCGGCACGGCAAACCGCGACCGCGTCAGATCGATCACGAAAATCTCGATGTTCGCTTGGGCAAGTCGGGAAGCGAGCCAGCCGACCTGAGAGACGGCGTCCTCGGACGGACAGGCTTCGCGCCGAACCGGCATGCCCGACGGGTGCAAGAGTGCGCAGGTGTCGGCATCGATCCGCGTCGCGCGTGCGATATGCGCGCGGTCGTGCGCGTTGAGCTTCTCCGGCCCGCTCTCGGCCTCCTTGGCAGCCACCACCGCGTGGGCCAGCTCACTCTGGCACAGCTCCATGATGGCGCCTCGGGCTGCGCCGGCAAGCGTCGGGCGCGCCCCGAGCCCGAAGGCCAAGCCCTTTCCGTCCGCCCGGCACGAGACCGCCACGATGGCCGGGATGCCGAGGTCCGTGGTGATGTCGAGGAGCCACGTGCGGCGGCTCGCAGTCTCCTGCCGCAGCTTGGCCAGTAACCCAGCGGCGTCACCCGACGCCGGATCATCGAGCGCAAGCGGCCGGCCGCGAACTCCGCCCCGCCACCAAAGTCCCGCGGCGTCGCGCTCGACAAGCTCGCACAGCCCATGCAGGACGGCGTCGGCCTTGGTGACACCGGCGGCGCATCCCATACTCAGCAGAAAGGGCGGCGTCATCCTCGATCGGCCGGGACGCCGGCGAAGACAGATCTCGGCCGGGAGCAATATCTTGGAGTCGTCCAGCAGCGCTGTCGCCACCAGGCAGTCGAACCTGGCATCAGCGGCACCTTGCGTCGCCGGCAAAAGGCCCTCGAGAAAGCGCCGTCCCTCTCCCTTCGCAGCCTGCTGCATCTCCCGGGCGCTGCTGGCGACCAGCGGCTCGTCGCCCGCTTCGAATTGCGAGAGGTACTCGACGCCCTCGCCGATGCACGACTCGAAAGCGGCGCGCATCGACAATCCCATCCCGCCTACGCTCGTGAGCGGCGCCCGGGCATGATCCGGTGCGATCATGCTCGGGGCGACCTCGCCTCCGAAGAATACCAGACCCGGCGCTTCCGGCGCGCTCAACTGGAAGACTCGGGAGAATTGTGCCGCCACCCGCAGCAGTGCTGCGCGATTGGCGCGAAGGTCCGATGTTTCGGGCTCGGACTCGTAGTGCAGCGATCGCAAGAGGCGCGCGACATCCTCTGGAAGCGAGGCCGCTTCGTAAGGACCCGAGATGCAATCGGCTGCGCGCGCAAACAACGCAGAGAGCGCCTGAGCCGACGAGCCCTCTGCCGTCCCGGTCGCGGTCATCCTCGCTCCATTCTCGCTTTGGCAACCGGCAATGTCCGCCTCCGGTGAGGACGCCGCAAGCAGCCCGCAAAGCAGGCCCGCTGGATTTTGCCATGACCAGAAGGACCGAATCGGCTATGGGTCATACACGTACGGGTTGCGTTGTTGGCATATATGCTCTCACTAGTTGCGTAGCGGCCGCATGAATGCGCCATTCGGGCGACCGCGGGCCAACTTTGCATTGGGGAAACAACACATGCGATTGGCAGGTCTGATTGTCCCATGCCTCGGCCTCTCCCTGGTGGCGACGGCAGGCTGCGACCCGCTTCAGGAAAGTCAATATTTCCGTCACGGCATCGGCACCAACCTCAACGGGCCGGAGATTGCCAGCGCGACAGCCCTGCTGAACCAATACATCGGCTACATCTGCAAGCAAGCCGGCCTCGAGCTTATCCCCGACGAACCCGCCACGAGCTGCAGCGATCGCAACTTCACGCGCGAGCAGTGGGTGCAGTTCGTCAAGGCCGGCATGAACGACATCGACCAGCGCTGCGACGCCTATTTGGCGTGGCTCGACAATCGGCGGCGCTCGGCCGAGCCGCTGCTGCGGCAAATCGGCGACATGGGCAAGGCCACGGGGTCGATCCTGGACGCGAGCGGCGTCGGCCCGCATGCCATGAATATTGTCGGTGTGGCGTTCGGCCTGGCGGCCAACACCTTCACGAACGTGAATTCGCGCCTGCTGCTCGAGGTCAACCAGGCAACGGTCCAGTCGGTCGTGCACAAGGGTCAGGAGGAGTTTCGCAACAGGAAGGACTACACCAACACCTTCAGCCGGTCGGACGCCATCTACCATTTGCGCTCCTACCTGCGCGTGTGCATGCCCTTCACCATCGAGACGGACATCAACACCACGGTGGCGATCGCCAAGCGGGTCGGACCGGTCGCACTCGAGAACAACCCGCTCATTGCGCCGGAGATCGCTGGGCACGACCTTGCGAGGTCTTCAGGCCCAGTGCCAATCGCGGCGACAACGATCCCGCGCGAGGCGGGGGTAGATGAGGCCAGCAAGTCCGATCGCAAGCTCGCCGGCACGAACCGTCCGCCGCCAAAGGCGACTGCGGCCTTGGCGAAGATCTTCAAGGACTACAGTCCCCGGGAGTTTCCGGACGCGACGGTCGAGAAGATATTCAAGGTGCTTTGCGTGCCGCGGGCCGAATGGGGGCGCATCGGCGAAACCACCCGCAAGCATATCGAGATCTGGGAGAGGGCCGAGACTGCCGCCATCGCCGTCGACGGACTGGTGGACCGGCGGGAAAGGGATTTGCTGATCAACGCGTCCGATTGCCCGATTGCCAAGGTGCGGAACGCCTACGAGCGGCGGCGCTTCAAGGATGGCGCCGACACGGATGTTGCCGATGTCATCGACCTGCTGAACCGGCTCCCGGACGAAAAACTGCCGGGACATGGATTGTTGTCGACGAGCTCGGCTCTCAACGACCCGAAGACCAGAGCGCGCATCGCCCAGGTCAGGCGCACGCTCGCCAAGGACCCCGCGCTCGCCGTCAAGCTATTGCGCCTGCCCGACAGCATGGCCAATCAATGGACGCCGGACTTGGCCGACGCATTGTTGCGCCTGCGCGCTCCGCAACAAGCTGGCAGCCCACCGTCTCCGCCACCTGCCATGCCGCCGCCACCGCCGGCCGCGCCTCCCGGGTAGCCGGCCGCGCCATCTCACCAGCATGCAAGCAGCCACCTCAGAAGGGAGGCGCACGATGAAATATAGAGCCACGACGACGACGACGGTAAGAGCCGAGCCGTCGCATAATGCGCAAGCGACGGGCTGCATCGAGAAGAATATCGAGCTCGAGGGCACACCAAGCCCCGAAGGCACGTGGATCCTTTCCGACAGGCCGGTAGCAGGCTGGGTCGACAAGGCCGATTGCGAGGAGGCCCGCGACGAGAGAGAGCCCGTTCAACGCGACGGGTTCGTGCAGAGGTGCGTCATCGCCGAGTGGACGTGCAATGCCATGGAAGGGATATCGCCCTGGCTCGTCGTCGCCGATTACCTGATCGCCCGTGCCATCATTGCAACCGGCATTGCCAATCCCGGGCCAACCGACAGCTCGGATGCCGTCGGCCCGCTACGCGTGACGAGCGCCGAATGGGACGACTTTCTTCGGCATGGCGGTGTGCTCGCGGAAGGCTACTTGGCGACAGACAGGGATCATCCGATCCGGCAGGTTGCCGGCGCAGCCTTTGGCATGCACCGGGACGCGAGGAGGCTGAGCGAGCTGCGCGTCGCGGCCGGCGCGACCCCGGCCGACGATCCGTTCATACCGACGCTGCTCCACGTGTTCCTTGCTTGTCTGAGCGGCAGCCCCGAAACGGCCCTCGCCATCCTCGACGCTGAGGCGCGCGGGCCCGACGTCTGCATCGATCAGGTCCTCGAGCCGCCGTTGGTCTCGCCTCCCCTTCTCGACGCACGCGAGCGGTTCTTCAGGGCGGCGGGCACGCCCAAAACGGTGAGAGCCGCCGTGGCCGACGCGCGAGCGGCGCTCGATGCAGCCCTGGAGCAGGCCGCGCGCGAGATCCAGGAGCACATGCCGGAAGCCGTTCCCGTCGTGAGCGCGCCAAGCGCTGCGCCGTGGCTCGAGGTCGCCAAGGCCGCCCGGAGCGCGGGTGTCGACGAGCGAGATCCGAGGTGCAAGGGCACCATCCTCGATTATTTCGATGCCACCGATTTTCACCCCAAGCCGATCTCGGTCACGACGCCCTGGTGCGGCGCATTCGCGGCGCACTGCATGAAGGCCAGCGGCAATGCGACAGCCGCCGCCAGCATCCCGAAAGGCGCCGCGGCAGCAGCCAACTGGAAGTCATGGGGGATGGGCCTGCCGTGGCCGTCGACGCCCATTCCCGAAGGCGCGGTGGTCGTGCTTTCGCCCAACCACGTCGGGTTCTTCTCTGGCTTTGAAGGCGAGCGCGTCTACCTGCTCGGCGGCAATCAGAGCGACCGGGTCGACAAGACACCGTTCCCACAAAGTCAGATCGTCGCCGTGCGCTGGCTCAATCTGGCGCCCGCGCAGGACGCCGACGCAGGGCTGCCTGTCCGGGACACCGTCGGCACGCTCTCCAACGCGCAGTGGGCCGCCTATCTCGACAAGCTGGGAGAGATGGA
>Ga0075431_100008465_pt1 | contig 10300 bp, 6 predicted proteins | sample RhiMetdeltSRZDD5_FD_75297 | JGI IMG/M metagenome (GOLD analysis project Ga0075431, IMG submission 75297) | Populus rhizosphere microbial communities from Tennessee, USA - Rhizosphere MetaG P. deltoides SRZDD5 | ecosystem: Host-associated > Plants > Roots > Rhizosphere > Soil | place: USA...
TCTTTGCTCTCCGTCTTGTACTCGATCCGCTCTGGCGTGATAACCAGCGCGCCACGGCAACTGCGCCACGCGTGGTCGTGCTCGACGGGAAATTCGTGTACTTGGGCTGCGGCGGGAAGCTCCGCGCCGAACAGCAACAAGACAAATATAAGCATTGACGTTTTCATCGTTACCTCTCTTTCTGGACAAGCCGCGACGTTTGCGCCGAATTCATCTGCGCCCAGGCCGCAAGCACCGCGGGCACGTAGTTGCGAGTTTCGAGTGGCAGCAGCTTGCGCCGCGACAGCTCGTTGAAGTCACGTACTCCGGCGCGTTCGATGGCTTGCTGCACTCGCCCCTCACCTGCGTTGTATGCCGCGAGCGCAAGCTCCCAGTCGCCGAACATCCGGTAAAGGTCTTGCAGGTAGCGCGCCGCCGCGCGCGTCGCATGTTCGTGATGCGTGCGTTGGTCGGCGCCGGGCGCGACCGTCAGGCCGTAGCGCCGCGCGGTGTCCGGCATAAGTTGCCAGATGCCTCGCGCGCCTTTGGGCGAGAGCGCCAGCGGGTTGAAACCGCTCTCGACGAGCGCGACTGACAAAACCTCGACCGGCAGTCTCTCCTCGATCAAAATCCGCGTCAGGCTGTCGCGGTAGGAGTTATAACGGGCGAGCGCGATGCGAGCCGCGGCGCGAGTTGACGTCAAGCCCGGCCACCCACGTTTCGCCCCCGGCGCCCCAGATGACGAGTTGGACGGTGAGTTAAGCGTCGCCTGCTCCTCGGCGATGCGGCGCAGCAATACTTCGGTCAGCAGCCCGCGCTCGGGGGGCGCTGACGCCTCAATCATCAATTCCGCCTGCCGCAACGCCGCGCGAGCCTCATCGCTCTTCCCCTGCTTCCTCGCCTCGACGCCTTCGTTGACGAGTCGCGACGCGGCCAGTGCGCGCTCGGCGGCGGCGGCGCGTTCGTCCACCGTCGCCCGGATTCGCTCCATTGCGCGGGCGGAGGGGTCGTCGGCCGGCGTTTGCGCTTGCGCCTGGCGCAACGGGCAAGCCAGCAAGATTGCCGCGAGACTCAGCCCGCAAAGCCCCGCAACGAATTTGACCACGGTAGTCCGCATCTCGATTCCCCACTTACACAGCCTCCGGCATGAGCGCCGGCCGGCGTTTCACTTCCGTATGCCACTTCCAGATCGCGTAGATCGCCGGGTAAACGAACAGCTCGAGCGCGAAGGAGAAGAACATCCCGGCGATCATCGGCGCGGCGATACGCTTGGTCAGGTCCGCGCCGGCGCCCATGGCGAACATCACCGGCAGTAGGCCGATGAAATCCACCGCAACGGTCATGAATTTCGGGCGCAGGCGCTGGACCGACCCTTCCAGTATCGCTTCGCGCAAATGCGCCATCGTACTCATCCGGCCCCGCCCCTTCATCTTGTTGTAAGCCATGTCCAGGTAGAGCAGCATGAAGACGCTCGTCTCCGCGTCCACGCCGAGGAACGCGATCAGCCCGACCCAAACCGGGATGCTCAGGTTGTATCCGAGCAGGTAGAGCAGCCACATCGCGCCCGCCGCCGAGAACGGCAGCGAGAGCAAGACGATCAACGTGTAGGCCGCCGACTTAGTGTTGAAGTACATCAGCAAAAAGATGATGAAGAACGCGACCGGCAGGACGATCATCAGCTTCTCGGCGACGCGCTCCATGTTTTCGTACTGCCCGCTCCAGACCAGCGTGTAGCCGACCGGCAGCTGCAGCTTCTCCTTGACGGCCTGCTTGGCGTCGTTCACGTAGCCGCCGATGTCGCGCCCGCCCACGTCCACGTAGACGTACCCGCTCAGCCGCCCGTTTTCATCGCGGATCATGCCTGGGCCGGAAAGCAATTCGATGTCGGCCAGTTGGCTGATGGGAATCTGCGCCCCGCTCATCGTCGGCACGAGCGTGCGGTCCAGCCGGTCAACCGCGCTGCGATAATCGCGCAGGTAACGCACGTTGACCGGGTAGCGTTCGCGCCCCTCAACGGTCGTCGTCACGCCTTCGCCGCCGACCGCCGACATCACCACCATGTTCGCCTGATCAATCGTCAAGCCGTAGCGCGCCAGTTCCTCGCGTTTAAGGTTGAAGTCTAGGAAATAGCCCCCGGCGGTGCGCTCGGCGAACACGCTGGTCGTGCCCGGCACGTCTTTGAGCGCCATTTCAAGATGCTGCCCGATCTCCTGAATCTTGTTGAGGTCGGGGCCGAGCACTTTGATCCCGACGGGCGTGCGCACGCCCGTGGTGAGCATGTCCACGCGAGCCTTGATCGGCATCGTCCAGGCGTTGACCACGCCGGGCAGTCGCAACCTGTCGTTCAGCCCGCCGGGGCCGTAGATCAGCTCTTCCGTGCTCTGGTGGTCGGGCCAGCCGAGGCGGAACAGATTTTGCAGCCATTCCGGCGCCCAGCTTGAATACCAGCGCTGAATCTTCGGCCACTGCCCCTTCGGCTTGAGCACGACCACCGTCTCCATCATCGAGAAGGGCGCGGGGTCGGTCGCCGTCTCGGCGCGACCCGCCTTGCCGAAGACGCGCTCGACTTCCGGGAAGGACTTGATGAGCTTGTCCTGCGTTTGCAGCAGCCGCTGCGCTTCGGTGACGGATATGCCCGGCATCGTCGTCGGCATGTAAAGCAACACGCCCTCATCAAGCGGCGGCATGAACTCCGTCCCGAGCCGCAGGTAGACCGGGATCGTGGCCAGCACGACCAGCGCCGCGCCGATGACCATTGCGTAACGGAACCGCAGCGCGAATTCGACCACCGGCTGGTAAAGCCGGCGCAGGAAGCGGCTCAAGGGGTGTTTATCTTCGGGGTGGATTTTGCCGACGATGAGTTTGTTGGCTAGCCAGCACAGCCAGCGCGGGCGGAAGTCGAACTTCTTCGGGCGAATGAAAAGGATGATGAGGGCCGGAACGAGCGTGACGGACAGGGCCGCCGCGATGGCGATGGCGGCGATTTTGGTGAACGCGAGCGGCTTGAACAGCCTTCCTTCCTGCGCCTCCAGCGCGAAGATCGGCGTGAAGGCGATGGCGATCACGAGCAGCGAATAGAAGCTCGGCGGGCCGACCTCTTTGGCCGCGCCGATGACCACGTCTTTGAAATCGCCCGGCGAGCCTTGCGCCAGCCAATCTTCCAGCTTTTTATGCGTCTGCTCGACGATCACGATGGAAGAATCCACCATCGAGCCGATGGCGATCGCGATGCCGCCGAGCGACATGATGTTGGCCGTGACGTTCATCCCCAGAAGCGGAATGAAGGAGAGAATGACCGCGATCGTGATCGTGATGATCGGGATGCCCGCGCTCGTCAGATGCCAGAGGAAGACGATGATGACCAGGCTGACGACGGTCAGTTCTTCGATCAGCGAGTCCGACAGCGTGGCGATGGCCCCCTCGATCAACTCGCCGCGATCATAGGTGGTAACGACCTTCACGCCTTCTGGCAACGTCGGCTCGATCTCGGCGAGCTTGCCCCTCACCCGTTCGATGACCCGCTGCGCGTTCTCGCCGGAACGCATAATGACTATCGCCCCGACAGTCTCGCCCTGTCCGTCGAGCTCCGCGACGCCGCGGCGCAGGTCGGGACCGAGCGTAACTGTGCCCAGGTGTTTCACGAGGGTCGGCGCGCCATTCTCATTCGCGGCGACGACGATGTTCTCGACATCATCGGTTGAGCGTATATAGCCGCGCCCGCGCACCATGTACTCGCGGCCGGTGAACTCAACCAATCGCCCGCCCACGTCGTTGTTGCCCGCTCTGACCGCTTCGACCACTTTATCGAGTGGAATTTTATAAGCGGACAGTTTGTTGGGATCGAGATTGACCTGATACTGCCGGACGAAGCCGCCGACGGGCGCGACCTCCGCAACGCCGGGCAGCGATTGTAGTTCATATCTAAGCCGCCAGTCCTGGAGCGAACGCAGTTCCGCGAGGTTGTGTTTGCCCGACGTGTCAACGATCGCGTACTGAAAGACCCAGCCGACGGCGGTTTCATCCCGCCCCAGTTCGACGCTCACTCCCTGCGGCAGCTTGGGCGTGATGTTGCTCAGGTATTCGAGCGTGCGCGACCGCGCCCAGTAGATGTCCGTGCCGTCCTCGAAGATGACGTAGACGTAAGAGAACCCGAAATCGGAAAACCCGCGAATGTCCTTCACCTTAGGCGCGCCGAGCAGCGAGGAAATAATCGGGTAAGTCACCTGATCTTCCATTATGTCGGGACTGCGATCCCAGCGCGAATAGATGATGACCTGCGTGTCGGAAATGTCGGGCAGGGCGTCGAGCTTGATGTTCTTCATTGACCACAGCCCGACGAGCGTCGCCATGCCGATGAAGAGCAGGACAATGAAGCGGTTGCGCGCGCAGAATTCAATCAGTTTGCCCATAATAGCCTCACTCCCGCCTCTTTGGCTGATGTTGCGAGTGATCTTCACGCTTAGGCGGCGCGTTCGGTTGATGCTGTGAATGATCCTCTTGCCCGGGTTGATGCGATGGTTGGTCTAACGCAGGCGCTTTGGTCGCGGGGGCTTTGCTCTTGCCGTCATTACCGCCGCCGTGACTCATGCCCGGCATGCCCATTCCATTTGCCGCCGATTTCAATTTGCTTTCGGAATCAATCAGGAAGTTGGCCGACGTCACCACGCGCTCGCCCGCTTTCAACCCGCCGAGCACGATGAATTCGTTATCCACCTTTGCGCCCAGTTGCACCCGGCGCGGCTCGAAATAACCGCCTTCGTGCGCGACAAAGACCAGTTGCTCGGCGCCCGAATCCATCACCGCTTCCTGCGGCACGACCACCTGCTTGCCGTAGCCGATCCCCAATTCCACATTGGCGAACATGTCGGGCTTGAGCGCGAAACCCGGGTTGGCGATCTCAATCCGCGCTTTCAGGGTGCGCGTCGCGGCGTCGAGTTGCGGATAGATGTAAGTGACCTTCCCCCTGTAGGAACGGCCGGGAAAATACGAGAGGGTGACCGTGGCCGGTTGCCCGATTTTTATTTCAGGCGCTTCGTATTCGTAGATGTCGGCGATTACCCAGATCGTCGAAAGATCGGCGATCGAATAAAGCTCGGTTTCCGGCGTCACGCGCTGTTTCGGAAAGGCGTTGCGCGTGAGGACAAAGCCGTCAGACGGCGCGTACAGCTTGAGCGCCTTGAACGGCTTGCCGGTGTGTTCCAGGTGTTCGAGTTGCGCCATCTCGATGTCCCACAACTCCAGCCTCTTGCGCGTCGCCGCCAGCAGTGAGGCGCTGCCAGTCACGGCTTCGCGGAACGGGCTGTTCGCCAGTTCGTCGCGGCCTTTGAGCGCGAGCAGGTACTCTTGCTGCGTCTGCCAGAGTTCCGGGCTGTAGACGCTGATTAGCGGCTGCCCTTTAACAACCTGTTTGCCGGTGAAGTCCACGAAGACTTCTTCAATCCAGCCCTCGACGCGCGGATGAACGCGCGTGACCTTCGTCTCGTCCCAGGCCAGACGCCCCACCGCGCGCAGGGTTCTGCCGACGGCTTTGAACTCCGCCGCGCCGTACCGCACGCCGATCAACTGCTGTTTTTCCGGCGTAATCTGAAACGCGCCTTCGGGCAGGTTTGTCTTGGCAGCAGTGGTCTCTTCAGCGTAAACAGGAACTAAATCCATGCCGCAGTCCGGCGCTTTACCGGGCTTGTCTGACTTGTATGCCGGATGCATCGGGTCAACCCAGTAAAGGATTTTTCTCCCGGCGGTCTGTTTGCCTTGAGCCGCATTCTTCGAGAACAGTCCGAGCAACCGTTCCCTGTAAGCATAGCCTGCGCCCGCCAACCCGATGACAAGCAACAACACGACCCAACGGATCGGCCGCCGTTTTTTTGGAGAGTGGCTGATCGCGCCGCCACGATTCTCTTTCTCTCTGAGATTTGGTTCGGCTTCGGCGCCAAGCTCGGTTTGCTCAAGGTCGACCGCCAAGCTATCTGAGACAGGTCGGTTTTCCTCCATTTGCCTAATTGTGATTGACATAGTAGCGCCCCCTTTCCTTGACGAAGATCGCTGGCGCTGACCTTCATAAAGTCAGCGCCAGCGTCGCAGGCGGCTTACTTGCCTTCCACCTCCTTGGCTCGCATCGTGTGATACTTCGCCATTTCGTCGGCTTCCTGCGCCAGGGCTTGGGCGGCATTGATGTACTTCTCGCAATGCAACCTCATCTTTTTGATGTATGCGTTCTCGCCGGTGTCCTTCGGGTTCCGGGCGACCGTTTTGCTGTAATCGGCCAACATCTTCTTATGAGCTTCGGCCTCCTTGCGGTATTCGGCGGCCTTCTTTCGGTACTGCTCGGCGCGCTCCAGGTGTTCCTGCGCGGTTTGCGGAGCTTTCATCTCCTGCGCGTGCCCCGAATGATCCTGTTTCGCGTCTTGCGCCATCCCCCAGATCGAAAGGCCGGCGGTCAGCGTCAGAGCGGCCACGCCGATCAGCAGCCGCATGGTTGTCGTATTGGTTTTGAGCCTTGTGTTTTTCATTTTTCCTCCTCTATCGAGTTTGAATTGTTGATTGATGAAAAGCTCAATTGATGAACTCCGTCGCATACGCCGACTCGTCACGGCCTCAGATTGACCCCGACGAACGGCTCGAGCGCCGCGATTGCTTTTTCTTGATTGCTTAGCTGCTCGTAGTAACCCAGCTCGTAATTGAGCAGCGTCACCAGGTTGTCGAGCAGCGTCAGGAAATCCACTTTGCCGGCTTCATAACCGGAGATCGCCGACTCCAGCGAGAGCGACGACTGCGGAATGATCGTCGTGCCGTAGAGCTTGAGGAGCCGCTGCGCCGTCGTTGCGGCCAGGTAGCGATCCTTCACACGGAAGAAGAGCAGCGACGTCGCGTTCTCCAACCGCTCCCTCTCGGCGCGCACGCTCGCCGTCGCTTCCGCCACGGCGGGCCGCTGCTTCTGCCAGAAGTAGAGCGGAATCTTCACGCCGACGTTGACGCCATACATCTCCGGCATGCCGGGCCGGTTGAAATAGGTCACCCCGACAGTGAAATCAGGATAGAAATCTTTCCTGGCGAGCCCAACGCCGTACTGCTCGCGATCAATCTTTCGTCGCTGCGCTTTCAAGGCCGGAAAATTGGCCAGCGCGGCTTCGTTCAGCTCCGCCAGGCTGTAAGTGAATTCGCGTGGCTTGATCTCTTCCGGCTTGCCTACCGGCGTTTCAGGCTCGCGGAAGAGAAGACTGTTGATCCTGGCCTCGGCCGTCTGCCTGCGCTGTTCGAGAACGGTCAGTTGATCGGTGAGCTTTGAGATTTCGACTTGGGCTTTGAGCACGTCCTGCTGAATGCCTTTGCCCACCGAGTAACCGGCCTCGGCGATCCTGGCGAACTTCTCAACCAGTTCCTTGTTCTTCGTGACTGTCTCGATGGCCTTGTGAAGGTAGAAGAGGTCGAAGTAAGCGTCCTTGACCTCGGCTATGACGTTCAGCCTTACCTGCTCGTAGTTCCACCACTCGGCCTCCGCCTCGACGTTCGCCATTTTGCCTTTGATCGCTAGCTTGCCCGGATATGGCACCTCTTGCGTGAAGCTGAGCATGCGCGCGCTCGACGGGTCGCCTTTCTGGATGTCGAAGGGCGGGACGAAAGCCGCGTTACCCGTGTAACCGTAGCTGAGCATCGGCTCCGGCAGCGCTTTGGCCTGCGGTACGCGCGCGCGCATCATGTCGAAGTTGCGTCGCATCGCGATGATCTCAGGATTTTGCTCCAGCGCCTCGGCGACAAGCGCCTTGAGCGAGATCGCAGCAGGCGCCGGATGCTTCGCGGCGCCCGCGCGAGCCTCGCTCTCGCGCGAATTGCTGGCAAACGCATTGACAGGTAAAGAAGCCTCGGCGCCGGACTGTTGCGCCCAAACATTCCCATTCGCCATGTGAATGGCTGCCAACACGCAGGCCATCAGCTTTTGGGACCGTCCCAATCTCATCGCAACCTCTCCTTCCTGCGGCCGATACTCAAACGCCACAAAAGTGAATCACTACCTTCGCCGGTTCTGGCCTGAGTGACCGAACAGACGATGAATACAAAAAGATAAAAGCGGTTAGAGAATGCGTAATGGATTGGTTAGATTCGCCAACAAGAGAAGGCCAAATAAAGCGGCCGATCCCGACGCTGTGAATGGATGTAGACGGACGCGGGCGCCACGGTCGTCTGCGCGTCTATCCGCACAGGCGACAGGAAATTCTCCATTGTGGGTTGCTTCGTTGATGAGACTACGACTGCCTGTTCACCGGCGTCCTGCGCCGACTGGCAACACACCTTTACATCGTGCGTCGAATTATCGAATTGAGCGCCAGGGGCCAGAATCTCCAGGCTCGGGCATTGTGATGAGTGAATATCCAAGCCCTCCTGGCGTGTCTCGACCGCCGTGTGTTCGCGATGCGCCAGGCGACAGTAGGCGTGCGCGGACGCGTCCGGACGGTTACAAATGCAAATGACGCCGGTCCAGGACTGGTGAGCGAAAAGAAGCAATAGCACGAAACCGCGCGCCAGCGCCCCTGAGGCGGCGCGGATGAATTTGGTTCCGATTTGCGCTTTTTGCCGTGTCAATTTCTTTTCCTTCCCGATCTCCCCACGCGCAATCTAGATGTTTGCACGTGTGAAAAACTAATGACCTTCACCACGCCTGGCCGTGCCCCGCGTCACGGTTCCGGCGCCTTATCGCTGCACGACTGTAATGCAAGCTGCGTTCCGCATCATTTCCATCGTAAAATCCTGATCTTTGGCGGGGGGATAAGCGCAAGGTGCGAACTTTTACGCCGCGGGCTGAGTAAATTTACTCAATCGGATAGGTTCGTTTGCCAAAAAAGGATGGTAAAAAGTATGAGATCGAACAGCGGATTGTTCAGAGTGAGCATGGTCTCAATACCCCGGGTGGGGTACGGCCCGGCGGTCCAACGCGCGAAGGAATAGCCCTTAGTCAATCTCCATTCGTTCTGCCGGCGATTCCTCATCATTGTAGGCGGACTGGAAAGAAAATTAGATCAGACAGCCTTCCGGTCTTACAGCGCTCACCGACCATTGACTAGCTAATTGCCGTAATGGAAACTACGCCTTAAGTTGGCGCAGGCGCAGCCACAAGTGTCGAAGCTTGCTGGTGAACACGTTAGCTTGTTAACCCTATCTCTCAATCAGCGCGACTGTCGTCGCATATGGCAACCTAAAACAAACAGATCATTCAACTGGCTAACACTAGCCGCATAACACAGGAGGAAAAATGAAAAAGATTCACTTCTCGGTTATTCTTGCAACCGTCTGTTTGATTCTGGGATTAGCGACCTTCCAACATGCAGGTCTGCATTCCACACCATCAGCCAACGAGTCGAAGAGCAAGGTAAAACAGTCCCCCTTACCTGACCTGATCGTTGACCAAGCCAGGCTCAGGCAGCACTGGGTCGTCCGCGTCGAAGACCTCCCGGCGGAGTTTTGCAGCGTCCAGGAAGGCGGGATTACGCCCGGCACGCACACGCTGGTTCGCTTCACCGTGGGGACGCCCAACATCGGCGACGCCGACCTGGTCGTCGGTGATCCCAACCAGCACGTGGGCGACGGCCTCTTCGAGTTTGCGAGCTGTCACGACCATTTTCACTTCCGGCACTACGCGCTCTACGAACTGGTTGACCCCAGGACAGGGGTCGTTTGGCGCGCGGCCAAGCGCGGCTTCTGCATGATCGATATAGAGAAGTACCAGGCCTACACCGGCGACGCCGACAACCAACCGCACTTCCGGAGCTGTGGCGCGATCGGCGTGCCCGGCAATCAAGGAATCAGCAAAGGCTGGTCTGATGTCTACGACTGGAGGCTCGCCGGGCAGTTTTTCGTGCTCGACGGCGGCGACGGGCAACCGCCGGTACCGCCCGGCGACTACATTATCAGGATCACTGTTAATCCGGGGTTTGTACCGACCGGGAACGAGCCTTGCCGCAACGCCGACCCGAACCGCCGCGGAGTCTGCCATCAGTTGCCGGAATCCGACTACGAAAACAACGTCGCCCAGGTGACGATCACTATTCCGGAGCACCCCGGCCGGCAAGGCGTTGGGCCACTCAAGAACCAGCCCGCGATCACAAGCGAGCCGATCGATCATCAGTAAGGCGGAACACGAAGGATAGCCCAGCCTTTTTTGCCAGCGGAGGATGAAATCGAGCAATCGTGCCGGCGGCTGAAACATGTAGAATTGACGCTCTCCACCTAACCGCTTCGCATTCGCTACGCGGTATAGATGGAGATTCTCGGTTCGCGCGATTCCCCAACGGGAACCATCCCCGAAAGGCCCGCCCGGCCTTTAATAGCT
>Ga0075431_100008466_pt1 | contig 10300 bp, 11 predicted proteins | sample RhiMetdeltSRZDD5_FD_75297 | JGI IMG/M metagenome (GOLD analysis project Ga0075431, IMG submission 75297) | Populus rhizosphere microbial communities from Tennessee, USA - Rhizosphere MetaG P. deltoides SRZDD5 | ecosystem: Host-associated > Plants > Roots > Rhizosphere > Soil | place: USA...
CCGCCGAGGCCGTCCTGTAACACAATCTTCAGTCGGGCTTCCTGACGGCGCCGTCGCCAAGTGGTAAGGCAGAGGTCTGCAAAACCTCCATCCCCGGTTCAAATCCGGGCGGCGCCTCCAAAACTCCTAGGAAATTGAAACATCCGGACGGCTTGATGCGAGCAAATCCGGCCGTCCGGTAACTTATCGGTAACTTACGGCTGTGCCCGCCCCGCCCAACCGATGCTGATGAATGAACAGGACCGCATCCTCCGACGGATTGACCAACTTCTTCAAGTCGCCAGGCCGCCAGTAACGGAGCAATTCACCAGCAGCTTTAGCGAGCGAAGACTGGGAGTGACAACACTGTTTTCGTTACTGTATGGCGACGATCAGTATCGCCTTGCCCGTATTCACGACTCTTTCCAGACATGGAATGGTCTCGAAGGTCTCCTCCGAGGGATGCGCGCGGACGTCGAGGCAGGGCTGGTTGGTGGGCTTGAGCGTCGCGCCGTCGGCGAGATTCTCGCCGACATGCTCGGTCTCGCAAGGGAGGCACTGCAGCACGGGACCGACGGCAGCAGGAACGTCGCAGCAGTGTTGACCGCTGCGGGGTCCGTCCGCTGGACACCTCGCCCTGTCTATAAAGCTCCAGAACGATGAGCTCTCGAGCGCTCTCTCTCGCAGGTCGCTGGAGTTCCTCCAAGGGGAACCAGCCGATGAATCAGAACCCGCCAAGGAGGCGCTCCTCGCCGTTGTGATCGAGTTCGACCGATGACGACCTTTCGCAGGCTTCCCGGTCTGCCGCCTCACGGGCCCGTAGCGGTGACCTTTCCACCGCAGTGGGGCGCCGGCGCGCGCGAAGGGCTCGTCGTCGAGTTTGCACGGGACGCTGGAGGCAGGTGGGTCGGTAACTTTCAACCAGGAATTGGCGGTGTGGATGACGTACGAAGCCATCCAAACGGTCGCGACGTCCTGGTCATTTCCAACGGTTCGCTCTGGATCGTGAATCCGGTGACTCGCACAGCTGATGAAGTCGCATCAGCAGTGTTCGACGTGTGGGCGGTGACCGACCCAGATGGTTACCTCCTGAATAACCAGGGGCTCGGATTCCTGCGTCTTTCAGCCGACGGCGTCTTGTGGAGGTCCCGACGGATATCGTGGGACGGATTTAGCGATCTTCGATTTGAGGGCGATCGCTTGGTCGGCAAAGCTTGGTCGCCAGTCGAGGATGCATGGCTCCCGTTCGAGCTCGACGTCCGAAGCGGACTCGCTGAAGGTGGAAGTTACACCGGTCCGGCGATGGAACTCGGCGATTGACCAGTGCCCCGACGGGCTGGGACCAACGCACTCGACCATGGTGTTCATCCAGTTTGAAGCGATGCCGCCGCAGGCCATCTCGACGCGCGAGAACGTCGCGGGGGCTTACGTGAACTGTTGGATTCAGGCCGATGATGCCACTGAGGCCGAGAAGCTCGCGCGACAATGGCTAGCCGACGAGGACTGGGGTCGTCGTCTCAGTCGAAGAGTGCCGGTTAGTTGATGTCGATACGGAGGCCTCCGGACCCAACGGGTCTTACATCCGCGAAGCATTGGAATCAGGCGGCTCGCTCGTGTTTCATCAATGGCCACCAGGGGGTGAGGAGCATTCGGGTTGAGCGTTTCACGCCGCAGCAACACGCTTGACGTTCTCAGACCGCTTGTGCCGCCGTCCTCAATGCGCTGGTGAATCCACAACGCGGTGTCGTCACGCTGATCAGGCTAGAGGGCGAGAGCCAGGCGAACACGCAAACATGAAGACACTCACCGAAGCAGCGTTCTTGGCATGGGCCGACGGTGCAGGCTTGTGCCTCGATCCGCAGTATCCCGAATCAGCCGTCTTGGTGTTTCGGCCCGACCTGCAACACGACCGGTTCTGGGAGATCCCGGCTGAACCCGAACGCCGGCCGTATTTCATCCTGGCCCTCTTGGAACTCATCGGCGACTGGCAGGAGTGCTACGCGTGGAGACACTCGGGCAGCTGGCCGGAATTTGCTGATCCGCTGCGTATCAACGACGTGGTCGAGTGGCGCATCCTCAAGGGTCTCGGCTTGCCGCTAGGGACTGCCGACATAGTGAAATTCGAGAGAGCAGAGTTGGACAAGCTTGTGACGCTGATGTTCTCGACGACCGTCTTCGGGTGGTCCGTTGGCGAAGATCTCTACATCGTGCCTGACCATGCTCGCTTCATCGTTCAGACCGACCACCACAATGTGATTCACGTCTCGTATCGCAGTTCGGCAGACGTTGACGAGTGGGTGAGCCAAATGGAAGAGCGAGGTTTCGCGCTTCCAGAGGAAGTGCCGGATTCAACATTCAAACGGCCGGATTGGATGAGGTGAGGTTCAGATCGTTACACGCGGCAACCGCCTTGCGATCCGCGTCCTCGAATGCGGAATTTCATAAAGCACTTCCGACGCCCATCCGCGATGGTTTCGGGGAGAGCCGGACGTGCCCACCAGCGGTACGTCACGATCGACGTCGCGGGATGTGTCCAGAATACGCCTCCGGTGGCTTCGTCTATGGCCTTGATGGTTCCTTCAACCAACGCGTACAGTTTTGCGAGCACTTCGACGTCAACTGGACGAACGTTGAGGGCTTCTTGGACCAAAATGGCTTGGACGTTCTAGACGGCATGGGGCTCGATCCGAGCAGGCGGTGGGTGTCGTTGGCTGACGATTACCAGGATCGGCGCGCGTGGTTTGAGAGTTACGTGGCTCGGTGCGAGGGCGGTGTCACGGCTGCCCCAAGCGCCGGAGTACGGTACCCATGCCCTTGTTGCGGATATCCGATGCTCTCGGAGCGCGGAGGCTACGAGATCTGTCGCCTGTGCAATTGGGAGGACGACGGCCAAGACGATCCTCACGCCGAAGAGGTGTGGGGTGGTACTAACGGCTCGTATTCACTGGCGCAGGCTCGAATGAACTTCCGCAACCACCTGGTGATGTACGACCCAGGTCAACCCGACACTCGCATCGGGGGCCGCGACAGCCGGGTGGAATTGGATGCCAAGCGTCAAATCGTCGCTGCGTTTGATGTATTACGTGGGGCCACCGACGAGTCCTCTATCGGCGGACTGTGGACTGCAGTGAAAGCCGGCGAGGCGATCCTTGAGGCCGAACTGCATCGCAAACTGAGGGAGCATGAAATCCGGCACCAGTAGGCGCCTCTCCGCGGCGGCAGCCTCTGACCTTGGTGTGTTGCGCGAGAACCACGTGTGACTATTCGAGATCGTTTCCTCGCTGATCTTTGGCGATTGGTTCGTGGCGATGCGGAACGCGCCGAGTTCGAACAATGGATTTGCGCACACAGCGAACAGCTGGAATCGCGTCTCGGCAAGCAGCCCGCGCTCGAAATACTCGCTTCGGATTTTCGGTCGTCCGCAGAAGTTGCGTGCGTCAAGCAGCTTCTGCGGGAATACGCCGAGCGCGAATCGGAGCTGGAATGTCGATGCATAACCCTGCCGACCGTCGCGGCCATCGACATGGGGGAGGAGAGCGAACCAGTCCTGGGCGACGATCGAGCAGCGGCGGTCACGGGGCGAACCCTTCTGGTGGCTCTGGTGCGGCGAATGCACTCGGTGCGGTCAGTGGTGGCTTGTCGGGCAGGAGGAGCGGCAGAACGACGTGTTCTGCTTGCGCCGACTCAATGACGACGAAGTGACTGGGCTGGTCGAGACCAACGTGTGGCCGCCTGACTTCGATTCGTAATGAGGCGCTGCTTCGATTGGGCTTTGACGCAGGAAAGAGCGTCCGGTTCGTTGATCCGGAAGAGGCCAACTGTCTACGGTGGACCATCGCCGACCTGGCCAAGGCGAGACCTGGGCATTCGTGTCTCCGAGCTGGCGGAGCTTCTCAATCTTGAAATCAATACTGCGCGAGTGCTCGCCAAGCGCGCAGTACGGGATGACGGCGCTGTGATCGAATTCGATCAAGTGTAAGTTCTCAGGACACCGGTGACGTTCCGGCTCTCGCCTTTGCCAGGAGCCGCTCGTACGGGGTTTGCCCCGCCAAGGCTCCGTGCGGCCGGTGGTGATTTCACAGCCACACGAAAATCACGAGTTGCCGAATTGGCTGGCTTGGGGCCATCCGGCAATTGGGGAACATCTGGGAAACAATTCGCGTTCGAGCGCTTCGATCGCCTTGCCGTGCGAGGCATCGACGACGTGCGTGTAGATGTTGAGCGTCGTCGAGATACTCGAGTGTCCCAGCTGCTCCTGGGCGATCTTGACCGGCACGCGAAGGTCGTTGAGCGACGAGTGAATGTGGCGGAACTGATGCCACGTCACTCGACCGAGTTCGGCGGCCGGCTGCAAGATGTTCCGCCGCAGCTTGGACTCGCGCAGCGGTTGACCGTTGCGATTCCCGAACACCAAATCGTCGGATGCGGTCCGCTTGGCCCGAAGGCGATGCTCCCGGAGCCACGAGATTGCTTGTGGACCCCAGGGGAATCGTTCGCCGCGATTTCTGCGTTTTCGGCGACTGGAACTTTCCCTCGTACACCGAGTCGCGCACCGAGAGCGTACCGATCTCGAGAGATCTCCAAGGCACTGCGAGCAGTTCGCCGATTCTCAACCTCCGTCGCCGCGATGAGCCTCACAGTGTGGGGGGTGACATGTCCCCCCACACGGCTTCAGCAACATTGTGCGCGGCGCCTGGGGTACCGGTTACTGCGCCAGGACCCGTGCAGCTTCCTGCGCGGTGATGGCGTGTGTGGCGCCGCTGGGGTGGATGCCGTCCCAGAACAGGTACTCGTCGGGAGTCTGACAGAAGAAAGGCGGCACGTTCGGCGTCAGACAGGCTGTGGTGACGTCAGTCAGGCCGTAGGCCGCGGGAGCAGCGGCGATGGTGTTCAGCAACGTGTAGGCATCGAGCTGCGTAATCGTGATACCCGGAAGCTGGGAGAGCCCCGCAAGTGCCGCTTTCAGCCCTGAGTTGAATGCCAGTGTCAACCCTGTGGCGAGCTGGGTCACCGCAGGATTGACTCGAGCAAGCGACTGCAGCGCAGGTGTCAGCGCCACGTTCGGCGGTATCCACACGAGGAACTGCCTCGCACCCGCCGCATGGAGCGTTTGAATGTTGACCGCTATCGACTGGAGGGCCTGCTGGAGAATCGCCTGCGCGGCACCGGGCCCGCCGGTCTGAAACGCGACGATCGCATCACGGATGTCGTTGCTGCCCATTTCGATGACGTACAGCGCGTCCGATGGCGCACCGGCATTGACATCCGCCAGGAACGCATTCACCTGGTCCGCCAGATTGACGTTAATGCCGTCGTCGTACGCTCGGGCCGCGCCGACCGCGTAGTTGGTCGCCTCCGGACTCGAGGAGGCGAATGCAGGACGAACGCTTCCCGCGAGACCCAGCGACCGCGCGAACTGCTCGATCCAGGTCGCACCGTTGGAAAAATGATGCCCACCGCGCGCATAGGGGGCGCTCGGAATGAGCAGCGGGTCCACCAGGTAGTCCGGCGGAGTGTTGGTGCCTCCGCGCAAGGTAAACGCGTTACCAGAGTCCGAGAGGCTGGTCCCAAAAACGACGATTCCTGAGTACGGTGCACGCTCGATAGCAGAAACGTCAGGCATCCAAAGTGCGAACGCGGCCGCGGCGACGAGAGACATCGGGGTTCTACATTTCATTGGGTCCTCCTGAGTACGCGGCATTCCGTGCCGCGCTCAGTAGGTACTTCAGGAAAAGGAGCAGGAGGTTACAGGGAGAACCCGGAAGAGCCCGCGCCGAAGTCCCGCAGCGTTCGCTCCAGCGAAACAAAGCCGGCCTGGTCGGTTGCCGGCGACGGCGCGGACGCCGCTGAAGAGCACAGCAACCCGCTCATGCCGAAATCGAGCAAATACTCAGAGGGGCCCGACGTATCCACGAGCACGTTGCCCGGAAGGATTGAACCGTGAACCAGGCCGCGCCCGTGCCCAGCCAGTGTTGCGTCCATGAGCCGCGCGAGCAGGCTAGATGCAGTCTCCGCCGCGAGCCGCCCCGATCTCACGCAGTCGAGCATCGGCACACCCTTACGGAACGCGCTCAGCACGGATGGACGGCCGGCAGCATCCACCCACGCCCGTACTGGATTGGCGATCAGCGGGTGAGACCACGCGTCGAGATTCGCGTGCAGTTCCTCAAATCGTTTCACGAATCCCGCAGGCGCCTGCGTATGCCATGTCTTGAGCCGCAGCAGCCGGCGTGGCCACTCGCTCCGCACCAGGTAGACCGAAGCAAAAGGACTCTGACCGAGCGGAACCTGCACGCTGAACGGGCCCGTGACAGACGACGTGTCTTCGGCGGCCACGAGTGCCTCTTCGATCAGGCAGGCGGCGCAATGGCTGGCGTGAGTTGCGGCGGTGAGATGTCGCGGACAGGACATCCGAGTTCAGCTCGAAACGGCGCTGAGCAGCTCGCGCAGTTCCGCGTCGATCTCCGCCGGGTCGGCTACCGTTTCGGCGATCTCCCGCCGCAGAATCGCACCGTACCTTCGCCGAAGCCGATGCACGGCTACCTTGACGGCTCCCTCGGTGAGCCGGAGTTCAGACGCGACGGCTCGGTACGACGGAAGATCACCAGTGTCAGTAAGGTAGGGGAGCAGCGCCTCCGCCATGTTACTTTGCCCGGCCTGCTCACACTCCTCACGGAGGCGGAGGAACGCACGATCGAGCACGATGAGTGCCCATTTGCGCTCGAACTGGCGCTCCGGCGTGTCATCGTCGCGTCGCTCGCTGCTGTAGGACCGCTCCGCTTCGTCGAGGTCCAAGGTGAAGTGAACGTGGCGTCCTCCCCGGCGTGCCGTTGCACCACGCTCGTATTCGTTGATGACGTACCGCTTGAGCGCCGTCAGGAGGAAACTGCGAAACCGGCCGCGCGTCGGATCCGCGGAGCGGATCGCGTGGGTTTCGAGCAGCCGCGCGAAGCATCCCTGCGTCAGATCCTGCGCTTCCTCGGGCGAATAGCCTCGGTTGCGCAGATAGGCGTAGAGGGGTGGCCAGTAGATCTCGCATAGCTCGCTCAGCGCCCTTGCCGCAGCCGCATCTGAGCTATGACCAGCCGCATTGACCATCGTCCATCGGGTGGTCGCAAAGGCGATCCGATGAGGCGGGCCGGTCACGAGAGCACCTGCTCGAACGCGCCAAGAAAGTCCATAGCCTGCCGGGGACGAAGGTCCCGGTTCGGCGAGAGCGCCCGTCGGAAGAATTCGTCTAATTCGTCAGACAGCGGCGGGTGGCGGCTCTCTCGCGTCGTCCCGAGCGAATCGGATCTACCGTCGTGTTCTAACAGGGACCCACGGCGGAATGGATGTACGCCGGTTACCATCTCGTACGCAATCACACCCAACGCCCACACGTCCCATCCCGGACTCACCCCATCTCCGGCGAGCTGTTCAGGGGCCATGTATTCCACCGTTCCCACCAGCATCCCGGCAGTTGTGGCCATCGTCGTCGATCCACTGGCGCCTGGACCCGGATCCAGTGCCTTGGCGAGGCCGAAGTCGAGGACCTTGGGCACCGTGCCGCTTGCATGGCACTGCAGGAAGATGTTCTCCGGCTTCAGGTCGCGGTGCACCAGACTGCAGGCGTGAGCCGCCTCCAACGCGGAACAGACACCGCGAAGCGTGTGAAGCATCTCGGAGGCGTCGAACCGTGTGCCTGACGCGAGGCGCTCCCGCAGTGTCCGCCCCTCCAGAAGCTCCATCACGAGGAAGGGACGGCCGCCACGGTCGACGCCGAAGTCGTACACGCGAACGACGTGGGGATGCGCGAACCCGGCCGCCACCCGTGCTTCGCGCCTGAAGCGGGCTGCCAGGTCCAGCGGGGCGGCAAATCCCTCTCGAATCACTTTCACTGCGACCCTGCGGTCCAACACGCTATCCACCGCCAGGTAAACGGTCCCCATCCCGCCACGGCCGAGGCGACGCTCGAGTCGATATCGCTCATTCAGCACGAGCGTTCCGCTCGTCTGAGTCAACGCCCGTCCATCGTGCACGCACACCTGCGTCGCCCCCCGGAAGCATGCGCCACACTGGTCGCACTCGGCGATACCGCGCTGGTCCTCGGTCGAGCGTTGAAGGAGCCCGCCGACTGCATGCGCAATCGTGGACAGAAGATCCATATCTTCCTGGTTGTACGGCTCCTCGGACCGCCGCGGGCCCAGCACGAGAACGCCCAGCGGAAGCTCTCCGGCCGACTCTGTCGAAATTGGCACGAGCAATTCGATGCCGTGCTGGAGCAGCAGCGTCCGCTCCTCAGGCGGCAGCTGATGCCGTACCCACGCGGTGTCGCCGAGCGACAGTGCAAGCGGCTTGCGCAGCAGCGCAAGCAGGCCGATGACCGTCATCGACTCGGGCAGCTCCGATGGACTCGAACCCAATACTGGACCCGAGCCGCCGCAGAAGGTCGACCGGGCGGGCACGTGCCTCATGACGCCGATGAACGTCGGATGCAGCGCTTCGTCCATCTGCTGCACGATCGTCGGCGCAATCGCGTCGAAGCTTGAGGCGCGCGCCACGTGTTCGGCGATGTTCGTCAACAGCCGCTGCGCATCGTAGCGTTCGCGGAAGAAGCGGCGATCGAGAGCGATGAGCCACTGCTCCCGCCGTGATCTGACAACGAGCAGCGCCGCCGCGAGAAGGAAGTACCACCACCAGCGTGCCTGCACGACGGCGACAAGGGACTGCTCGCGGTGTACAAGGACGTCCACCAGCAGCAGCCCTCCAAGGATTGGCATCAAGGCATCCACGAAGCGTCGCGCCAGCGCGTACCGCAGCCCCTGACGGACGATCAGCCGAACGTCGAACAGCCGGTGACGCAGGATCGCGTAGGCGAACGATGCTGGCATCGCGAGAAACACCAGCGAGAGCAGGGTCATCCCCCGGGTGGCAAATACTCCCGCACCCGGATTTCGCCAGTATCCGACGATCACGCCGACGGCGGCCGCGGCGCCGATCGCCGTCCCCAGGATCAGCACGCGGATGCGACGCTCATCCGTGAGCGTGCTCGCCTCTCTGCGATGCGATACAAGCAGCACGATTGCGAGGACGGCGTAGACCACATTGACCAGGAAGACGAGTGTGACGGCGTCCGGCAGCGCGGGCGCCGGTCCCAGCTCCCGCATCAAATGAACGCCGGCGTACAGGTGCCAGGCGACCACGGCGACGCCCGGAAGCAGTGCGGCGACGATGCTGCTCCAGGACCAGACGCGTTGCGGGAACACCGCCGAGAACGCGAACAGGAGCGGCCCTGCCGCCGCGCTCGTCGTGAAAGGAACCCAGAGAAGCAACTCGAGCCATGTCGGCAGGGCTTCCCAGAAGACCGCCATCCGCATGGGCAGCGCCAGCGAAACGGTCGCCATCGAAGCGAGCATGACGGCCCCAAGCAGCGCCGCAGGCTTGAAGGAGCGTCGGAAAGCGACAAGGATCGCGAATCCGAGCGTGACGACCTGCGCAGAGCGGAACGCCAGCACGCCCGGACTCTGCATACCCTGTCGCCATCCTTCGAGACCCGCCGTCAGTCGCAGCACGGCCGTCAGGAGCCGACCGCGTCTTTCAATTTCGAGGATGAGGGGTCGTGACGGATCGAGGTGGACGCCCACGCGCTGCCAATCGGCGAGTCCCGCGAGGGTCTGGCCGTTGGCTCCAAGGAGCCGGTCGCCCTCCTCGAGCCCGACTTGCGCAGCCACGGAGCCGGGGACTACGGATGAAACCGTAACGCGGCCGTCCTCGAATCGCGGAACGAACCCGCGCGGCGGCACCCTGAGAACGTCGCACGTGATGAGCAGGGCGAGGTAAGCAATGTAGACTGCGGCGGCGAGACCTATCCACGCCGCACGGACGAGCCTCGACCGCGTCGTCCGCAGGGTGACGCTTCCGGAGGCGGATGGATTTGGATCCCTTGTTCCCAGATACCGCCCCGCCTACAGGTCTCCCCGACAGACACCGCCAAGAAGACGACCCCCGCAGTTCGGGACTCGCCTAGCGCGCCCCGAGCGCCCCCCAAACTCTACTATGAAACTCTAGTATATCAGCGAATACACTTCGTCAGCTATCTCGGCCAGACCGATCCGTCATTCCTGTATGCCAACGAGCTCATGCTCGGTGCTCCGCGGACGGTTTCGCTGATGCAGTAGGTTGGGTTTTGAGCTTCGCGACGTGCGCGACGCCTTTTTCACAGCTCGTCGGATCGACGCTGGAATTCGCAGTGCGTCCGAAGGTGTTCTATGTACATGCACCGGCGACTCCCCGTTGCCCTCGTGGCGCTGTGGCTGTTCCTGCCGTTGGGCGTTTCTAC
>Ga0075431_100008468_pt1 | contig 10299 bp, 10 predicted proteins | sample RhiMetdeltSRZDD5_FD_75297 | JGI IMG/M metagenome (GOLD analysis project Ga0075431, IMG submission 75297) | Populus rhizosphere microbial communities from Tennessee, USA - Rhizosphere MetaG P. deltoides SRZDD5 | ecosystem: Host-associated > Plants > Roots > Rhizosphere > Soil | place: USA...
TGGATTTGCCCGCCGTGCGCGTCGCCGAGTTTCTCGAGCTACGCCTGGACGCCGGCGGATCTGTTCGTCCACGCCGCTTTTATGCCGATTGTCATTTTGCTGATGTCGTACCTCGCTCCCGCGAGACTTGCTCGGGCGAGAGCGAGGGGTAGCGATCATGCCCATCCACGCTTGCAGTCGCGAGCGCCGTGACGTAGTTTGAGTCCAATAAATTTCCCGTGAAGGAGTGCCGCGAATTATGGCCGCAGCAGAACTAATCGTCGATGTCCACCATCATTTCATGCCTCCGGTACTTTTCGACCGGCTGGCCGCTCAGGCCGGCGGCAAGCGCATCGTCACCAAGGAAATCAGTTTGACCCTCCATCCTTCTCGCAAAGATCTAGAGTCGCATATCCAGTGCATGGACGAAGCGGGTATCAACGTCTGCATTTTGACCGACCAGGTCCAAGTGATGGGAGCCGAGGTCGCTAAAGCGCTCAACGACGGCATCGCCGAGGTCGCCAAAAAGCATCCGACGCGTTTTCGCGGCTGCATTCATCTGCCGATTCATCAGCCCGAAGCGGCGAAACGCGAGCTCGAACGGGGAATCAACGAATTGGGCCTGCGCGCCGTGGCGCTGCTCGCCTGTCACCTCGATGTTCAGCTCGACCACCCGATTATGAACCCGCTTTTCGAGATCATTCAGAAAAACAATTTGCCGATCGTCATACATCCGCAGTCGAAGCCGACCGGCTCCGACACGCTTTATAACCTCGATCGCTGCGTGTTTCGTCCGCTGGAGACCACCCAGGCGATCGTCCGCGTCATGAACAGCGTCCTGCCGCGCTACCCGGAATTGCGCTTTATTATGCCTCACCTCGGCGGCGGCACTTCGGCGCTCAAGGGCCGCATGATGGCGTTTTTCGAGACCGAAGACGCGGACGTTCCAGCGGAAATGAGGGGTTATTTAAAAACTCAATCGGAGCAAAAGAAGTTCGGCCTCACGGAACGCTTCGAGAAGCTGTTCCAGCGTCTTTACTTCGACACCGCAGGCACCGGGGCGTGGCTGCCGGCGATGGCGGCGGCGTTTAACATTACAACCCCAGATCGCATTATGTTCGGCAGCGACTATCCGCTCGAGTGCAAGACCGCGGCAAATTTGATCGAGTCGCTTGACATGGTGCGCCAAGCGCCTTGCTCCGACGGCGAAAAGACCGCGATGCTCGGGAAAACAGCGGCGGGGTTATTCAAGTTGTAAGCGCAATGCGCTAGGATCTCGATCCATGAAGGCCGCCGGGTTTATCGCCGCTGCGCTTATTTGGCTATCCTCTATTCTATTCGCGGCAGACACTCAGAGCGCCCATTCTATGCGCCTCGAGCAAACCCAGAAAATTCTCAGCGCGGAGGTTCCCCGGGTCCTCTGTTTGGATGAAAACTTCGCCACCGGCGGGCAGCCCACCGGCGATGCCTACTCGAAGGCCGCTGCAAGTGGTTTCAGCTCGGTCCTGAGCCTGCGGACCGGCGCCGAAGGGATCGATCTGCTCCGCGAACGGGCTCAAGTGGAAAGCAAGAAAATGCGCTACTTCAATATTCCGGTGAACAGCTCATCCCCTCGCCCGGAACAGGCCGACGAATTCCTGCGCATCACGCGAGACAAGGCGAATCACCCGATGCTGGTTACCTGCGCCACCGCCAATCGGGTCGGCGCCTTCATGATGATTCTGCGCGTTGTCGAACAACGCTGGAGCGAAGACAAAGCACTGGAGGAAGCGATCAAAATCGGTTTGCGGGGCGAGGAGCTCAAGAAGTTCGCCAAAGACTACATCGCGAGTCAAAAATTAAAACGTCGCTCCTCATGAAATAGGTTAAGACCATGACGCCGCTTCCATCACCGCGTGCATAAACGACCCAACGGCGATTCGCGCCGACGCCAGTGAAACACTCAATCGGTATAGGGGTCAAGCTCGCACTGGTCATTGCTTTGATCGGCGCCGCTCCAACACAGCAAACGGAGCGCCCTCCGCAAAATCGCTTCGAGCGCGCGGCGGACGTTGATGCGCCGGTTGTGCTGTGCATCGACGACAAACCCACTGCCGGAGGCCAACCCTCGACTTCAGCGTACGCAAAGGCGGCCGCTAATGGATTCCGCTCGGTGCTGACGCTGCGCTCGGCCAGAGATGGCGTCGATGTTAACCGCGAACGCTTTATGGTCGAGCAGAACAGAATGCGCTACGCCAATATTGCGGTCACAAACAATTTGCCGGCGCGCAAGCAGGTCGACGAATTCCTGCGCGTGGTGCGGGACAAGGCGAACCACCCCATGCTGCTCAACTGCGCGTTCGCCGAGCGCGTCGCGCCGCTGATGATGATTTTTCGCATCGTCGAGCAGGGTTGGAACGAAGAAAGAGCGGTCAAAGAAGCCAGCCAGAGCGGTATCAACGGCGACTCGCTAAGACAATTCGCACGCGACTATCTCACGCTGCCGAAGAAGAAAGCCGGCTGATCTCTTGCCGCGAACAACTTTCGCGAAAATTGCCGGGCCTATTTTGTTTTGGGCCGCTGTTTTTTGTCGTCCCCAGCCAGTTTGGCTAAAATCTTCTTTTCATTTTTCTTCACTTGCCTCTTTCGCATGGTGTCCTCCATTTTAGCGAGGTAGCCCCTGCCCGGAGATGCTTCAACGTGCAGCGCCGCGACGCAACGCTCCATCAGTTTTGCCGGATCGCTCTCGAAGAAAACCTTCCCTGCTGCCGGCTTGTTGCAGACTTTAATAATCTCTCGAATGTGGTCGGCAACGCCCCCGCTGCCTTCGAGCACGCCGATCATCTTGCCTTCATCGTAGGCGATGGTGAACTCGTTGAGCGTGCCGGTGGCGCCGCCCAGGATCAGCACGATATCGGCACAGCGCACGTTGATCACATTGCGCCCTTTGTAGCCGAAGCCGGTGAAGATAATCACGTCGGCGCCATCTTCGGGCAACCCATAGCGCGCGACATGCTCGCGGCGATTCTCGGCAGGCGAAACCCCCAATGCGAATCCGCCGTTGTTTCGGAAGGCTTGGGCGACCAAATGCGGTAGACCCGTCGTCGCGCCAGTCACCAGAATGCAGTCCTGCTTTGCGATCGCCGCGCCAAGCTCCTCGGCGAGCCCCTTCAGTCGATTCGCCTCTGTTGCGCTGAGCGCGTCATTTGCTGACGCCCCCATCACTCCGACGACCCGTTTGCGCAAACTCAAGCTTAAGACTCCCAGGCTCCCCCGCGGTGGACTACGGGTGTCAGAGCGCACGAGAAACACTTACTATTTGTCACCCCGCATGTCTTTAACGGGGGTCAGTCCGAACCTTGCTAGATTCCTGCTAAGAGCATGCGGGAATGACCACCTTCGGTCAGCAATTCCTTTCCGCGCAGCAAACTGCCGAAATGCACACACAGAAGATCAGATTACCTTCTGCTGTTTCAACGATTCGACCGCCGCGGCATCGTAGCCAAGCTCGCGCAAGATGACCTCGCTGTCTTCGCCCAAGGCAGGAATGCGCTCATAGCGCGCCTCGCTCGCCGACATTTTAAGCGCGTTGGCGATCACCGGCACTTTGCCTACCGGCGACTCGGCTTCGCGGATGAGCTTTCGCGCCGCCACCTGGGGATGGGCCAGCACTTGCGCGATACCGCGCACGATCCCATGCGGTAATTCGGCTTTTTTCAGCTGTTCGAGCCAATGTTTATGATCTTTTTCGAGAAAAATATTTTCGATCGTTTCTTCCAGCAAGCCGCGGTTTTTTCGCCGTGCTTCCACGCTGCCGAAGCGCGAGTCTTCAAGAAACTCCGGCTTCTCAATCACCTTGCGGCAGAAAACTTCCCAATCCGATGCGCTCGCCACGGCGAGATTCACATACTCGCCATCGCCGGCGAGATAAGGCCCGTAAGGAGTGACGTAGTGATGACGCATGCCCACGCGCGCGGGCTCTTCTCCGGCGTGCCAGTAATGATGCGGGAAATAGCCGAGCCAGGAAACGATCGAATCCAGCATCGAAACGTCAATCAACTGCCCTTCGCCGGTTTTTTCCCTCTGGTAAAGGGCCAGCAGAATACCGATGGCCGCGTACATGCCGGAGGCGATGTCGGCAATGGCGATGCCGGCGCGCGCCGGCTTGTCTGGATAACCCGTCGTCGCGATAATGCCGCCCTCGCCTTGGATCAGCAGATCGTAGGCCTTGACGTCGCGGTAGGGTCCGTCCTGGCCGTAGCCGGAAAGCGAGCAATAGATCAGCCGCGGGTTCAGCTCGTTCAGTTTTTCGTAACCGAGTCCGAGACGTGCCGCGACACCGGGAGCGTAATTCTCGAAGAAGATATCCGATTTCTTAGCCAGCTCCTGAAGAATGACCCGGCCTTTCTCCTTTTTGACGTCGACGGTCAAGCTGCGCTTGTTGCGATTGAGCCAAACGTAGCCCGACGACAAACCTTTCACCACAGAGTCCCACGAGCGTATGACATCACCGACGCCGGGCCGCTCGACTTTAATCACTTCCGCGCCCATATCGGCCAGCAAACAGGTCGCGAACGGCCCGGACAACACCTGCTCGAAAGCTAAAATCTTGACTCCATCCAACGCGCGGGCGGATTTGAAACTGTCTGCCACTTTCACCTCTTCTTCTTGACTGAAACGTTTTGAACGGCTTGAACTGTTTGAACGATTTGAACGGATTTTATTTTTTGTCCTCTTTAATCTCCGGAAACAGGTCATTTTTGGGCGCGTGCGCCTTCTTCCAAACCATCACGCTGCGCGCGTAGTCGATGACGACTTTGCCTTCTTGTTGAACGCCGCGCGTGCGCACTTTGATGATGCCCCATTGCGGCTTCGACGCGGATTCGCGCTTTTCCAGAACTTCGGACTCCGAATAGAGCGTGTCGCCGGCAAACAGCGGATTCGGCAATTTGATCTGATCCCAGCCGAGCGCAAAGCCGTTTTCACTCACGTCCGCCACCCCCATTCCCGCGACGATAGCGAGAGTCAGAGCGCTGTTGATCAAGCACTTGCCGAACTCGGTGCGTTTGCCGTACTCGTTGTTGAAGTGAATTTGATTGGTATTGTTGGTCAACAAGGTGAACCAGATATTGTCAGCTTCGGTGACCGTCCGCCCCAGACGGCAGCGATAAACATCGCCGACGGAAAAATCCTCGAAGAACCGGCCTTCCCAGCCAGGTTTGACGGCCATAACCTTCCTCCTCTGTTGGCAAGAAAAATATTCCGCTATAGTCTATCGGCTAATTATAGGAGGCGGTAATGGATTTCAACCTGACGACCGAGCAGCAGCAGATTCGCGATGAGATCAAGAAGGTTTGCCGCGAGTTCCCGGATGCGTACTGGCGCGCGATCGACAGCAAAAAGGAATATCCGGAAGCGTTCGTGCGCAAACTATCGGAGCTGGGCTGGCTCGCCGCCTTGATTCCCGAAGAATACGGCGGCACGGGCCTGGGCATTACCGAAGCGAGCATTATTCTCGAAGAGATCAACCACTCCGGCGGCGTCGCCACGGCGTGCCACGCGCAGATGTACACCATGGGCACGCTGCTGCGCCACGGCAACGAGGAGCAGAAAAAACGCTACCTGCCGAAGATTGCCACCGGCGAATTGCGCCTGCAGGCTTTCGGCGTTACCGAGCCCGACGCGGGTTCGGAGAGCACACGCATCCAGACCAGCGCAACGCGTCAAGGCGACAAGTACCTCATCAACGGCCAGAAGATCTTCATCTCGCGCGTGCTGCAGTCCGATCTGATGCTCTTACTGGCCCGCACCACGCCCTACGATGAACTAAAAGACAAAACCCGCGGTCTCTCGGTTTTTATCGTCGATTTACGCGAGGCTAAAAAAACCCTTGACGTTAAACCGCTCGACCTGATGATCAATCACCACACGAACGCGCTCTTTTTCGATAATGTTGAAGTGCCGGTGGAGAATTTGATCGGCGAAGAGGGGGCGGGCTTCCGCTATATCATCGACGGTTGGAACGCCGAGCGCATCCTGGTTGCCGCCGAAGCCATCGGCGACGGCCGCTGGTTTGTCGAGCGCGCCGCCAAGTACGCGACGGAAAGAATCGTTTTCGGCAAGGCGATCGGATCCAACCAGGGCGTTCAATTCCCCATCGCCAAAGCCTACGCCAATATCGAAGCAGCTGATTTGGTTCGCTTCCAAGCCTCGACCAAATTCGATCGCAAAGAAAAATGCGGAGCCGAAGCCAATCTCGCCAAGTATTTGGCTTCCGAAGCCGCCTGGGAGGCGGCCAATGCCTGTCTGACGACGCACGGCGGCTACGGCTTCGCGGCCGAATATGACGTCGAACGGAAGTTCAGAGAGACGCGCTTACTGACGATCGCCCCGGTAAGCAATAATTTAGTTTTGGCCTATCTGGGCCAACATGTTTTGGGGATGCCCAAGTCGTACTAAAGCCGCTGGCTGTCGATCTATAAGAAAAATGCGCCGCAGCGACGCGCAACGGCGCCGATAGCAGCTTTGACCCTATTTCGATAACCTTCGCCAGTGCATCGCCACAATCCTCCGGGCACGTCTTTCGCCCTTGTCTCGCGAAGAACACGCATTCTGGCGGTTCGGTAATATTTCTAGCGCCTAGGCGCGGCGCACGGATGTTAGGCCGCCGTGCTTAACCCTTTTCCTGCGATCACGGTGGATCGACATATAAGTTTCCGCAAAGCTGACTTACGCCCCTTGCCTGTGTGGCGAGCGACTTGCCATTGGAGAAACTCTGTGCATATTTAGGCCTCTAAAAATTGACCCGATTTCACCTGATGCCGCCCCTGGCGGCTTATACAGGCGATATCGTGATGGCTGATGAGCGACTGCAAACTATTTCCACTACTCGAACGCGCGGCCAGGCTTTGGCCTGACGATGTTGCCCAAATCCGCGGGTCCCATAGGTTGACATTTCGTCAGCTCAAAATCGCCGCGGAGCGCCTCGCCGGCGAATGTCTGCGCGCGAATATCAAGCCGGGCGACAAGATCGGCTTAATGTGTCCGAACGGGCCTGAGTATGTCATCGGCTCGTTCGCGCTTTTCTCCATCGATGCGGTCGTCGTGCCGATCTTTCCGGGACTGAAAGAGCTGGAAATCGCTGCGCTCGACGCCGACCTGCAGCTTGACGGTATTTGCTATAGCCCGGAGTTCGAGAGCGAGCTGCCGAAGAAATTTAAAAAAGGTCCGCTCAGGCTCGCAGCCAATGATGCCGCAATAACATTTTGCCTTCAGAAACAGTGCAGCGGCAACCTCCGGCATGACTCAAGTGATAAACCCTTGGGCGACGAAGCGCCGCTCATTCGTTTCACATCAGGGACAACCGCAAAAGCCAAAGGAGTCATCATTCCCCAATCTGCGATGCTGGAGTATACCCATCGCTTCGCGGACGCGTACGCGATCCAAAAAGGCGATTGCCTGCTCAACCTGCTTTCCATGGCGCACATTTTTTACCAGATTACGACGGGCATGCTGCGCGGCGCAAAACTCGTCGTAGAGAACGCAAACAACGCCGGCGCGATCGGCAAAATCATTCACGATGAAAATGTCACGCACATCGAAGCCGCCCCGGGTTTCTACTTGATGAGCCTCACCGTCGGCGATTGGAGCCCCGCTGATTTTCAGCGGGTTCGCTACATCACCAGTTGTGGCGCCCCGCTTGCCGATAACGTCGCCGAAGCCTTTCGAAATCGCTTCGGCCGGGAAATCGTCCAACGCTATGGATTGACCGAGACGGGACCGGTCCTTATCAACACCGCTGAGGATGAGCGCAAGCGCGGTTCGTTAGGCCTTCCGGCTCCCCACTGCCGGATCCGTTTGAGCGCCAACGGGGAGAAATCGGTGACCGATGTCGGAGAAATACAAGTCCGCTGTCCGGGACTATTTTCGGGCTATTACTCGCCTTGGACGTCGCGCTCGGCGGTCTTGGAAAACGGCTGGTTCAGCACCGGCGACATCGCGCGAAGAGACGCCGACGGTTACTATTGGATGACAGGCCGCGCCAAGACACTGATCAACGTCGGCGCCGTCAAGATTTTTCCCGGCGAGCTCGAGAGTATTCTGCTAGCCGACGCGGAAGTGAAAGAGGCCCACGTGTATGCGGTCAAAGACGCCCGCTTCGGAGAGGTGCCGCACGCCAAAGTCGTGCTGCAGCCCGGCTCAGGCCGAACCCACAAGGAGCTCCTGCAGCACGTCAACCGCTCGCTGTCGGTTTTTAAAGCAGTGCGACAAATCGAAATCGTCAACGACCTTCACAAAACTCAGACCGGAAAAATCAAGCGCTATGAATCTACGGAAACCTGACACTACAGCGTTACGGGAAAAGGTCATTGAAACGATCGGGCGCGTGCTGGGCGAGCAGTATGACCCCAACCAGCGCGATTTAGAACTGACCTCTTTGCAGATGCTGGAGCTTATCGTGGCTCTCGAAGACGAATTCGAAATTCACATCTCCGAAGACGCGCCCTTAGCCAGGATCACGGCGTCGGCAGATGCAATCGTGAAATATCTTCGTTCCGTAGTTCCGGCGCCGGATTCGATCCGGTCGACTGCGAAGTGATACGAACTTTTTCGCCGAAGTGATGCCGCGCCATTTCCGCAAGCCGGTTTTGGTTTTCAATCACCAACACGTAGCCAAGGAACTTTTTTTTCGCCAGAAAAATAGCGATGGCGTGCGCGTCGCACGGGTACCCGAGAGTCGTTACCGCCGGCATCCCGGCGATCCGCGCGACGGCATGACGATCGATTTCATGTCCGGCACCGTAGTGCACAAAGTACCGGGTTTTGCCGTTATATCGACCGAGCATCGAAGCTAGATCCAGCGCTTCTCCATAAACGCGTTCGGAAATGGACATGCGCCAGCGATGGACCGGGTGGCGCGCATGTCGAATACCCTGTCGGTCGAGAGTGATCCTGGTCTGAGGACCGAACGCATGGACGAAGTCCGCCTTGAGATAATGGCCGGCAACGATCGCGGCGTAGCCGCCCGAGGACGTTCCAACGCAGAGCACTTTTTGCGGCTGCAAGCGAGCGATTTCTTGTTTGAGATAATCAAGCAGGCTCGGCCAATCTCTCCGATCGCGGTCCACGCCGTAGTGGTAGTACATGTAGTACCTGTCCCAGAGCAGGATGCGATTGTAGCCGAGGGTTTTTGTCGTTTCGAAAAACTCATGGACCGGAACATCGAGTTTTTGGGCTCCGCCCGAGAACGCAATAATCAAAACTGACTCGTCCGTCCCCCGCTCGCACAAGATCGGCAAGAAAGCGTGCGTATTCTTATTCATGCCGATCCATCTCTGTCTGGAAACCAAGCCGAGTCGATCGCCGCGATCGAGAAGTTCTGCCAGCCAGACGCGGGCTCGCTTCAATTTCATAATGGCTTAGAGCTTTAACATGCGCGTAAATACCGCGCAAGAAATTGCAGTAGCAGCGATTTCGTTCCGTACCCACATCCGAGCTGGGAGCCTTCGAGCACCAACAAAAAAGCGGATGCGCGCCTCGGCGCGTTGATCAAGAGCTTACGTTGACGTTAGGCGCCGGACGACGAATGCTGAGGTTCAGCCTGTTTGATCCGGCGGACCAGGAGCACCCCGATCAAAAACAGAACTGTCGATCCCAACGATCCGACAACAAAGACGCTAGCGATGCCGGTGGCGTGGGCGATCATGCCGCCGATGAACGGCCCCAAAATATTACCGAGATCCCCGGCCGCATTGTAAACGCCCGACGCGAGACCGCGGCGCACGCGCGCTTCGGGAACATCCTGGACCAGGCCGACGGCGTTGGCGACGATGACGACCGCGCGCAAGAATCCCGACGCGACATAGACGAATAGAATCGCGCCGAATCCCATGAAAAGCGGCACAAGCATCAGAATCAAAGATTGCAGCGGCAAGCCGAAGTAGGACAACCCGCGGTGGCCGAACTTATTCACCACGTGGCCGCTTATCGGGCGGGTCACGGCGTTACAGCCGGCGTAGGCCGCGCGAATGATGCCGATTTGCGTAAGACTCATGCCGACGCCGAGCCCGTAAAGCGAAATGAACACGCCGCCCATCTGATGCAGTAGATTCAAAAACAGCGCCACGATCACGACCATCGCCAGTTCGGGTTCCAGTAGCGCTTTCAAAGATTCTCGGGAGGTTAGTTTAGCGGCTTCTCTGCCCCTGACTCTGCTTTCACCCGTGCGGCTCCGGGGATGCATGAACCACAGAAGCCCGACGGAAACGAAAGAGAGCGTCGCCCCCAGCTGAAAGGTCGCGGCGTAACCCCAATAGTCCGCAATCAAGCCGCCAAAAAAAT
>Ga0075431_100008469_pt1 | contig 10298 bp, 8 predicted proteins | sample RhiMetdeltSRZDD5_FD_75297 | JGI IMG/M metagenome (GOLD analysis project Ga0075431, IMG submission 75297) | Populus rhizosphere microbial communities from Tennessee, USA - Rhizosphere MetaG P. deltoides SRZDD5 | ecosystem: Host-associated > Plants > Roots > Rhizosphere > Soil | place: USA...
GCGCGCAGTTCGCGCCCTCCGTGGCCACCGCTTCCGCCACGGTGTTCCAGACGGCAAACCCCTCGTGCGTGCTGCCGCCCTTGCCCGGGGTCACGCCCCCGACGACCTCGGTGCCGTACTCCTTGCACCGGGCGGCGTGGAAGGCGCCCTCGCGGCCGGTGATCCCCTGCACCACCACGCGCGTCGACCTGTCGACGAGCACGCTCACGCCTTCTGCCCCTTCGCAAACGCCACCGCCTTCTTCGCGCCGTCCGCCATGTCGCTGGCCATCGTGAGCGCGAGGCCGGAGTCGGCGAGCATCTTCTTGCCTTGCTCGACGTTCGTCCCTTCCGCGCGCAGCACGACCGGCAGCGTCAGCCCGAGCTTCTTCACCGCGCCGATGATGCCCTCCGCCAGCCGATCCACGCGGAGGATGCCGCCGAAGACGTTGATGAACACCGCCTTCACGCTCGGATCCGAGGAGAGGATGCGGAACGCGTTCTCGATCTGCTCGGGAGAGGCGCCGCCGCCGACGTCGAGAAAGTTCGCGGGCTCGCCACCGGCGAGCTTGACGATGTCCATGGTGGCCATGGCCAGGCCGGCCCCGTTCACCATGCAGCCGACGTTGCCGTCGAGCTTTATATAGTTGAGGCCGTACTTCGACGCCTCGACGTCGAGCGGATCCTCCTCGTGGATGTCGCGGAGCTCCGCGACCTCCTTGTGCCGGTAGAGGGCGTTGTCGTCGAAGTTGAGCTTCGCGTCCAGCGCGAACACCCGCCCGTCCTGCGTGACCACCAGCGGGTTGATCTCCACCAGCGAGCAGTCCCTGGCGAGATAGACGGCGAAGAGATTGCGGATGAGCGGGACCGCCTGCTTGAGCTGGTCGCCGGCCAGGCCGAGACCGAACGCGAGCCGGCGCGCCTGGAAGTCGCCGAGCCCCAGCGCCGGATGCGTCCACTCACGCAGGATCCTGTCCGGCGTCTTCGCCGCCACCTCCTCGATGTCCATGCCGCCCGCCTGGGACGCCATCACCACGTGCGTGGAGCGGGCCCGGTCGAGCGTGATCGAGAGGTAGAGCTCGCGCTCGATCGCGGAGGCTTCTTCCACGAGGACCTTGCGGACCTTGATGCCCTCCGGCGGCGTCTGCGGCGTCTTCAGCATCATGCCGAGGATCTGGCCGGCCGCCTGTTCGGCGGCGGACGGGGTGTCGGCGAGCTTGATGCCGCCGCCCTTGCCGCGCCCGCCCGCGTGCACCTGCGCCTTCACGACCACCTTGCCGCCGAGCCGCTGCGCGATCTCACGCGCCGCGGCCGGGGTGTCGGCGACATCGCCCCTGGGCACCGCCACGCCGAACTCACGCAGCAGCGCCTTCGCCTGGTACTCGTGGATCTTCACGACGTCTTCTGGCCGCGGAACTTCCGAAGGAGCGAGACGATCGGGTCCATGTCGTCGGCGACGCGCTCTTTCAGCGGGATGATGCCGTTGTCGGTGATGTGGATGTGCTCGGGGCAGACCTCGGTGCAGCACTTGGTGATGTTGCACAGGCCGACGCCCCCCACGTCCTTCACCCACGCCCGACGGTCCTCCCGCGTGTCCAGCGGATGCATGTCGAGGCCGGCCGCCTTGATGAAGAAACGCGGACCGGCGAAGACCTTCTTGTTCTCCTCGTGGTCGCGGATGACGTGGCAGACGTCCTGGCAGAGGAAGCACTCGATGCACTTGTGAAACTCCTGGATGCGGTCGATGTCCTCCTGCATCATCCGGTGGGTGCCATCCGCCTCGGGAGGCTTGGGCCGCAGCGGCGGCAGCTGCCGCGCCTTCTCGTAGTTGTAAGACACGTCGGTGACGAGGTCGCGAATCCACGGGAACGCGCGAATCGGCGCCACCGTGATCGCCTCGCCCTCCGTGAACAGGTCCATGCGCGTCATGCACATCAGGCGCGGCTTGCCGTTGATCTCGGCGCTGCAGGAGCCGCACTTGCCCGCCTTGCAGTTCCAGCGCACGGCGAGATCCTGCGCCTGCGTGGCCTGGATCCGGTGGATCACGTCGAGGACGACCATGCCGGTGTCGACGTCGACCTTGTACTCGGTGAACCCGCCGGTGCGGCCCTCACCGCGGAAGACGTGCATGGTGAAGGTGGGCATCACTTGCGCTCCTGGAAGAGCGCCTTGAGCTCGGCCGGCATCTCCGGCAGCGGCTCGCGGCTCACCTGCACACGACCGTCTTTCCACCGGAGCACCACGTTGAGCTTGCCCCACGTGTCGTCGGTGTACGGATGATCGTCGCGCGTATGGCCGCCACGGCTCTCCTTCCGCTCGAGCGCGGCCATCGCCGAGCACTCCGCCACCGCGAGCAGCGACTCCAGATCGAGCGCGGTGTGCCAGCCCGGGTTGTACTGCCGGTGGCCCTCGACCCGCACCTTCCGCGCGCGCTCCTTGAGGCGCTCGATGCGCGTGGCGGCTTCCTTCAGCTCCGCCTCGTTCCGGATGATGCCGACCAGCGTGTGCATCGTCTCCTGCAGCTCGGACTGGATGGTGTACGGGTTCTCGCCGCCCGCGCGCTCGAACGGCGCCAGCATCTGTCGCGCGGCCTGCTCGACCTGGCCGGCGTCGACGGTGAGGGCGCCCGCGAAGTTCTTGGCATAGAGCGCCGCGTGCAGCCCGGCGCGCCGGCCGAACACGAGCAGGTCCGACAGCGAGTTGCCGCCGAGACGGTTGCTGCCGTGCATGCCGCCCGCCACCTCGCCGGCGGCGAACAGCCCCTTCACCGTCGACTGCGCGGTGTCGGCGTCCACCCGCACGCCGCCCATGACGTAGTGGCAGGTCGGCCCGACCTCCATCGGCTCGCTCGTGATGTCGACGCCCGCCAGCTCCTTGAACTGGTGGTACATCGAGGGCAGCCGCTTGCGGATGTAGTCGGCCGGCCGTCGCGTGCAGATGTCGAGAAAGACACCGCCGTGCGGGCTGCCACGACCCGCCTTGACCTCCGCGTTGATGGCGCGCGCCACCTCGTCGCGTGGCAGCAGATCCGGCGTGCGCCGGTTGTTCTTCTTGTCGGCGTACCAGCGGTCGGCTTCCTCCTCGTTGTCCGCCGTCTCGCCCTTGAAAAACTCGGGAATGTAATTGAACATGAACCGCTTGCCTTCGCTGTTCTTGAGCGTCCCGCCGTCGCCGCGCACGCCCTCGGTCACGAGGATGCCGCGCACGGAGGGCGGCCACACCATCCCCGTCGGGTGGAACTGGACGAACTCCATGTCGATCAGATCGGCGCCCGCCCACATCGCCAGCGAGTGCCCGTCGCCCGTGTACTCCCAGGAGTTCGACGTGATCTTCCAGGCCTTGCCGATGCCGCCGGTGGCGAGCACGATCGCCTTGGCCTTGAAGACGACCACCTTGCCGCTCTCCCGCCAGTAGCCCACGGCGCCCACCACGCGATCACCCTCCTTCAGCAGGCGCGTGATGGTGCACTCCATGTACACGTCGATGCCCTGGTGGATGCCGTGGTACTGGAGCGTCCGGATCATCTCGAGGCCGGTGCGATCACCGACGTGGGCCAGCCGCGCGTAGCGATGGCCGCCGAAATCGCGCTGCAAGATCCGCCCGTCCTTGGTGCGATCGAACAGCGCACCCCAGCGCTCCAGCTCGAGCACCCGCTCCGGCGCTTCCTGGGCGTGCAGCTGGGCCATGCGCCAGTTGTTCAGCATCTTGCCGCCGCGCATGGTGTCGCGGAAGTGCACCTGCCAGTTGTCCTCCGGCCACACGTTGCCGAGGGCGGCCGCGATGCCGCCTTCCGCCATGACGGTGTGCGCCTTGCCGAGGAGCGACTTGCAGACCAGGCCCACCGAGACGCCGGCGGCGGCGGCTTCGATGGCGGCGCGCAGCCCGGCGCCGCCGGCACCGATGACGATGACGTCGTGCTCGTGCGTCTCGTACTCGTGATTGGCCATCAGAGGATCCTCAGGTCGCGAATGACGCCCATCGCCACCAGCCGGATGTAGAGGTCGGTCAGGCCGACGCTGAAGAGCGAGAGCCAGGCGAAGGCCGGGTGGCGTTCGTTGAGACGGGTGATCCAGCGCCAGAGGCCGTACTTCGTTGGCGTCTTCGAGAACACGTCGACGTAGCCGCCGCAGACGTGGCGGCAGGAGTGGCACGAGAACGTGTAGCCGGCGAGCAGGATGACGTTGAGCCACATCACCAGCGTGCCCACGCCGATGCCGAACTGCGTTCCGCCCCCCGGCGTCGGGAAGCGGAACGCCAGCAGCGCGTCCCACGTGAGCAGGACGATGAAGACGACGGCGACGTACCACATGTAACGGTGGTAGTTCTGCAGCAGCAGCGGGAAGCGAGTCTCGCCCGAGTAGCCGCGCTTCTGCGCATCCGGGACCGCGCATGCAGCAGGCGACCACCAGAATGATCGGTAGTACGCCTTGCGGTAGTAGTAGCACGTCAGCCGGAACAGCCCGGGCCCCCACAGGATCAGGAAGGCGGGCGAGAGCACGCCGATGATGGGCAGCTGGATGTCAGGCAGCCCGTAGCCGAACGTCACGTGCAGACATGTCTTGGACAGGCACGGCGAGTAGAACGGCGAGAGGTAGGGAGGCGCCCAGTAATGGGCGTTCTGGAACGCCGCCCACGTGGAGTAGACGATGAAGCTCCCGAGCACGAGCACGACCGTGGCCGGCAGCACCCACCACGTATCCTTGCGCAGGTGCGGCGCCGGCACCGGCGGCCGCACGCGGCTGACCACCGCTTGACCGTTCATGCGTTTTCCCTCGCGTAGACCTTCTGGCCCTCCTGGTACAAATCGCCGCCGTGGCAGTCGTAGAGCACGATGGCCGGAAAGCCCTCGACCTCCAGGCGCCGGATGGCCTCGGTGCCGAGATCCTCGTAGGCGACGATCTCCGCCTTCTTGACGAACTCCGACAGCACGGCCCCGGCGCCGCCGATCGAGCCGAAGTAGACGGCCTTGTGCTGCTTCAGCGCGTCCTTCACCGGCTGACCCCGATAGCCCTTGCCGATCGTCCCCTTCAGCCCGAGCGCGAGCAGCGCCGGCGTGAACTTGTCCATGCGGCTCGCGGTCGTCGGCCCGACGGAGCCGATGACCTCGCCCGGCCGCGCCGGCGACGGCCCCGTGTAGTAGATGATCTGGCCCTTCACGTCGATGGGCAGCGTCTGCCCCTTGTCGACGAGCGGCGCCAGCCGGCCGTGGGCTGCGTCGCGCGCCGTATAGATGACGCCCGAGATTCGCACGCGATCGCCGGCCTTCAGCGACAGGACATCCGCGTCGCTCAGCGGCGTGCGCAGATCCTTGATGCTCACAACATGACCTCTTTGTGCCGGTGCGCGTGGCATTCGATCGTCACCGCCACCGGGAGCGACGTGATGTGACAGGGATACGTGAGGATGTGGATGCCGAACGCGGTCGTGTCCCCGCCGTAGCCCTGCGGGCCGATGCCGAGACGGTTGGCGCGCTCCAGCAGCTCCTGCTCGAGGGCGTTCAGCGTCGCATCGGGATTGGGCGAGCCCAGCTCGCGGAAGAGTGCCTTCTTCGAGTTGATGGCGGCCTTCTCGAACGTGCCGCCGATGCCGACGCCGAGAATGAGCGGCGGACAGGCGTCGGGGCCGGCCGTCTTCACGCACTCGATGACGAACTCCTTCACGCCGGGCAGGCCGGCCGCCGGCGTCAGCATCACGTACTTCGAGCGGTTCTCGCAGCCGCCGCCCTTGGCCATCACCATGATCTTCAGGATGGCGCCGGGGACCACATCGACATGAATGACGGCCGGCGTGTTGTCGCCGGTGTTCACGCGGTCGAATGGCGAGCGGACGATCGACGCGCGGAGATAGCCTTCCGTGTAGCCCTGGCGAACGCCCTCGTTGATCGCGTCGTAGAGCCCGCCGCCCGTCACGTGCACGTCCTGCCCGAGCTCGACGAAGGCGATCACCATGCCCGTGTCCTGGCAGTACGGGATCTGCCGAGTCCGGGCCAGCTCGGCGTTCTGCTTCAGGATGGTCAGGACCTGCTTGCCGGCTTCCGAGCGCTCGCGACCCAGGGCCCGGTCGAACGCGCGAAGCATGTCCGGCTCGAGGCTCCAGTTGGCATCCATGCAGAGCTTCTTGACGGCGTCGGCGATGGCCGAGACGTGGATCGCTCTCATGTCGCCGGGCTAGATCTTGAGCTTGTCCACCAGCTCGCGCACAGCGGCGGCGGACTTGTTGAACGCGGCCTGCTCGTCCGGCGTCAGCTTGATCTCGATGACCTGCTCGACGCCGGCGCGTCCCAGCTTGACCGGGACGCCGACGTAGAGGCCTCGCACCCCGTACTGCCCCTCGAGGTAAGCGGCGCAGGGAAGGATCTTCTTCTTGTCCTTCAGGATCGCTTCCACCATCTCCACGGCGGAGGCCGCCGGCGCGTAGTAGGCGCTGCCCGACTTGAGCAGCGCGACGATCTCGGCGCCGCCGCCGGCGGTCCGCTGGACGAGCGCGTCGATCTTTTCCTTCGGCAAGAGCTCGGTGATCGGAATGCCCGCCACCGTCGAGTAGCGCGGCAGCGGCACCATGGTGTCGCCGTGGCCGCCGAGCACGAACGCCGTCACGTTCTCGACGGAAACCTGCAGTTCCTGAGCGATGAAGGTACGGAACCGCGCGGAATCGAGGACTCCGGCCATCCCCACCACGCGCTTGCTGGGAAACCCCGATTTCTTCCAGGCGAGCTGCACCATGGCATCCAGCGGATTGGTGACCAGCACCAGAATGGCGTTCCGGCTGCGCGACACGATCTGTTCCACCACGGCGCCGACGATCTCGGCGTTCTTGAACAGGAGATCGTCGCGGGTCATGCCGGGCTTGCGCGCGAGGCCGGCCGTGATGACGACGACGTCCGAATCGTGCGTCTCGTCGTAGCCGTTCGAGCCGACGAGCGTCGCGTCGTACCGATGGATCGGCCCCGCCTGCGCCAGGTCGAGCGCCTTCCCCTGCGGAATGCCTTCGATCACGTCGACGAGGACGACGTCGCCCAGCTCCTTCTCCACCGCGTACTGGGCGACGGAGGCGCCGACGTTGCCGGCACCGACGACGGTGATCTTCGGTCGCCCTGCCATCAGAGCTTCGCCATGGTGCTGATGATGGCCGTCCCGAACTCCGAGCACTTCACTTCCTTGGCGCCTTCCATCAGCCGCGCGAAGTCATAGGTGACGATCTTGGACTGGATGGTCTTCTCGAGGCCGGCGATGATGCGGTCGGCCGCGTCCGTCCAGCCCATGTAGCGGAGCATCATCTCGCCCGACAGGATCACGGAGCCGGGATTGACCTTGTCCTGCCCCGCATACTTCGGCGCCGTGCCATGAGTGGCCTCGAACAGCGCGTGCCCGGTCTCGTAGTTGATGTTGGCGCCGGGCGCGATCCCGATGCCGCCCACCTGCGCGGCCAGCGCGTCGGAGAGCAGGTCACCGGTGAGGTTGCAGGACGGAATCACGTCGAACTCGTCGGGCCGCGTGAGGATCTGCTGCAGGAACGCGTCGGTGATGGCGTCCTTGATGAGGATCTTGCCGGCCGGCGGCTTGCCGCCGCACTCGTCCCAGCCGATCGTGCGATCGCCGAACTCCTTCTTCGCCAGCGCGTAGCCCCACTTCATGAACATGCCCTCGGTGTACTTCTGGATATTGCCCTTGTGCACGAGGGTCACGTTCCGGCGATTGTTCTCGATCGCATACCGGATGGCCGCTCGAATCAGCCGCTCCGAGCCTTCCTTGGACACCGGCTTGATGCCGATCGACGACGTCTGCGGAAAGCGGATCTTGTTGACCTTCATCTCCTTCTGCAGAAAATCGACGACCTTCTTCGCCTCCGGCGTCCCCTGCTCCCACTCGATGCCGGCGTAGATGTCCTCGGTGTTCTCCCGGAAGATGACCATGTCGACCTTGTCGGGTCGCTTCACCGGGGATGGGACGCCCTGGAAGTACTTCACCGGCCGGAGGCAGACGTAGAGGTCGAGCACCTGGCGGAGCGTCACGTTCAGCGAGCGGAACCCCTCGCCCACCGGCGTGGTCAGTGGTCCCTTGATGGCGACCAGATACTCGCGGATGACGTCGAGCGTTTCCTGCGGCAGCAGATTCGGCGGGCAGTCGGCGCCGTACACGGCCTGCGCCTTCTCACCGGCGTAGACCTCGGCCCACGCGATCTTCTTCTTCCCCCGATAGGCCTGCTCGACCGCCGCGTCGAGGACGCGGACGGCGGCACGCCAGATGTCCGGCCCCGTACCGTCGCCCTCGATGAAGGCGATGATCGGGTTGTCCGGCACCCGCAGCTTGCCGTGGTCGATGGTGACCTTCTCGCCCTTCGGGATCCTGACCTTGCCTGCCATTAGACGTCCTTTCCTGGCTTCGCCCTGGTGTCGCGGGGATCGAGCTTGACGGCGGCGGGATCGGCGGCGCCGCCCGTCTCGAGGTCGACCGGCTGACCGGCATTGAGCGCCGACCCCGCCTTGAACCAGGCGATCTGCTCGCGCGTCATCGTGTGGCGCGCCTGGATGGTGACGACGCGACCCTCCGGCTTCTTGATCTGGACGGTGACCGGCTTGCCGGGCTCGAGCGCGTACAGGCCGGTGATGCTGGCGCGGTCGCGCTGCTCGAACTTGTCGTAGTCGGCGGGATCGATGAACGTCAGCGGCAGTACGCCCTGCTTTTTCAGATTCGTCTCGTGGATGCGGGCAAAGCTGCGCACGATCACCGCGACGCAGCCGAGATAGCGCGGCGACATCGCGGCGTGCTCGCGCGAGGATCCTTCTCCGTAATTCTCGTCACCGACCACCATCCACTCGACGCTCTGGGCCTTCAGCTCGCGCGCAATCTGCGCCAGCGGCTGGCCGGCGGCGCCCGTGAGCGGATTCACCCCCTTGCCGGTCTCGCCGGTGAAGGCGTTCACGGCGCCCATGAACATGTTGTCGCTGATCTTGTCGAGATGGCCGCGGAAGCGCAGCCAGGGCCCGGCCGGTGAGATGTGATCGGTGGTGGTCTTGCCCTTGGTCTTGACGAGGACCGGCAGATCGATGAAGTCACCGCCGTCCCACGCCACGAACGGCCCCAGGACTTGCAACCGCTCGCTGTTGGCCGGCAGCTCGATCTGCACCTGGTCGCCGTCCTCGGCGGGGGCCTCGTAACCCTCCGCACCACGGGCGAAGCCGTCGCGCGGCAGCTCCTCCGCCTCCGGCGCCGTGAAGCGCAGCTGCTTGCCGTCGGCCGTCGTGAGCGTGCCGTGCACGGGGTCGAAGTCGAGCGTGCCGGCGATGGCAAGCGCGGTCACGATATCGGGACTGGTGATGAAGGACAGGGTGGCCGCGCTGCCGTCGTTGCGGCCGGGGAAATTGCGATTGAACGACGACACGATGGTGTTCGTCTGGTTCGCGCCGACGTCGGACCGCTTCCACTGGCCGATGCACGGCCCGCACGCGTTGGCGAGCACGGTGCCGCCGAGCTCCTCGAAGGTCTTCATGATGCCGTCGCGCTTGATGGTCTGGAACACCCGCTCCGAGCCCGGCGTGATCAGGAACTTGCTCTTGGCCTTGACCCCCGCCTTCAGCGCCTGGCTCGCGATGTGAGCGGCCCGACGCATGTCCTCGTACGAGGAGTTCGTGCACGAACCGATGAGGGCATTGGTGATGGTCGTGGGCCAGCCGTGCTTGCGCGCGTCGGCGCCGAGCCGGCTGACCGGCCGCCCGAGATCCGGCGAGTGCGGCCCCACCACCTGCGGCTCGAGGGTGTCGAGATTGATCTCGACGATCTCGTCGTAGTACGCGGCCGGCTTGCTCTCGACCTCCGGGTCGGCCACCAGGTGCGCGCGAAACTCGTCGGCGAGGGCGGCGACGTCGGTCCGATCGGTGGCGCGCAGGTACGCGCCCATACGCGAGTCGTACGGAAACACCGACGTCGTCGCGCCGAGCTCGGCGCCCATGTTGCAGATCGTCCCCTTGCCGGTGGCGCTGATCGATTCTGCGCCGGGACCGAAGTACTCGATGATCTTGTTGGTGCCACCCTTCACGGTGAGCAGCGAGCAGAGATACGTGATGACGTCCTTCGGCGCCGTCCATCCCGCGAGCTTGCCGGTCAGGTGCACGCCGACGAGCTTGGGATGGAGCACTTCCCACGCGAGACCGGCCATCACCTCCGCACAATCGGCGCCGCCGACACCGATGGCGAGCATGCCCAGCCCACCCCCCATCGGTGTGTGCGAGTCGGCCCCGATCATCAGGCCACCGGGGAAGGCATAGTTCTCCAGCACGACCTGGTGAATGATGCCGGCGCCGGGGCGCCAGAAGCCCATGCC
>Ga0075431_100008477_pt1 | contig 10295 bp, 15 predicted proteins | sample RhiMetdeltSRZDD5_FD_75297 | JGI IMG/M metagenome (GOLD analysis project Ga0075431, IMG submission 75297) | Populus rhizosphere microbial communities from Tennessee, USA - Rhizosphere MetaG P. deltoides SRZDD5 | ecosystem: Host-associated > Plants > Roots > Rhizosphere > Soil | place: USA...
CGGGAGCGGCCGCATCGTCAACATTGCTTCGGTAGCGGGACTCGTCGGTTCCGGCGGCGGTCCCGCCTACACGGCGTCCAAGCACGGAGTGGTCGGCCTCACCCGGCAGCTCGCGCTCGACTACGCGGAGCGCGGGATCACCGTGAACGCCGTCTGCCCCGGCTCGGTCGCCACCGGCCTGCGCGCGAACTCGACGCGCATCCTCGGCGCCGATGCGCCGCCGATGCGCGGCGTGGGCGCGGACGACGCCGCCGTGCGCGCGATCACGCCCGCGGGGCGGCGCGGGACCGTGAACGAGGTGGCGGGCGCCGTTCGCTATCTCGTGTCGGAAGCGGCCGCTTACGTCACCGGACACACGCTCGTCGTCGATGGAGGGTGGACAGCGCGATGATCAAGAAGTTCTCGGTTCTCTACGTCGGTCAGATCGAGCTCGAGAACATCGGCCTCGGGGGGACGCCCGCCGACGCGCGGCGCTATCCGAACGAACGCCTGATCGAAGTGTTCGCGACCGCCCGCGACATGGCGCAGGCGATGGACGACCTCGGCTACCACGCGATGTGGACGGCCGAGCATCACTTTCAGCGCGAGGGCTACGAGGCGTTTCCCAACCTGATCCAGCTCTCGTTGTGGCTGGCGACCCAGACCAAGCGCCTGAAGTTCGGCTGCGCGTTCAACATCCTCCCCATGTGGCACCCGGTACGGCTGGCGGAGGACTACGCGATGGCCGACATCGTCACCAACGGGCGCGTCATCATGGGCGTGGGGCGCGGGTACCACACCCGGGAAGTGGAGTCGTTCGGGGCGCCGCTGCTGGACGCGTCGGCCAACCGCGAGCTCTTCGAGGAACAGTTCGAGGTCATGATGAAGTGCTTCAACGAGGAAGCCTTCAGCCACCGCGGCAAGTACTACACGATCCCGCCCGACGTCGATTACCGCGGCTACCGGCTGCGCGACATCACGTGCGTGCCGCGACCCCTCCATCTCCCCGTCGAGGTCTGGATGCCGATCGCGAGCGGCAAGACCATCGACTTCATGGCCAGGCACGACCTCAAGGCCATGGTGACGCTCAACGGCGAGAAGATCCTCGACGACGTCGTCCACGCTTACCGCGACGCCTGTGCCCGCCACGGAAAGCAGAAACAGCTCGGAGAGGACATGTGCTGGGGCGCCGGCGTGTACCTGGCCGACACGACCGAGGAAGCGATCCGGCGTGTCGAGCCCGCCCACGACGAGCGCTACAAGTGGTTCGCGCCCTTCGGCTTCGTGCGCTACGCGGACGAGGAGGGGCGTACGTGGGGGACGCCGGGCGCGCCGGCGCGTACGCCGAGCCTCCGCGACGGCGTCCAGCAGAAGGCGTGGTTCTGCGGGCCGCCGTCCCACGTCATCGAGGGCATCAAGTCGATCGAGGCGAAGTATCCCGGGCTCGACCAGTTCATGATCCATTGGGCGGAGGGCATCCCGCCCAAGGAGTTCAAGGAGCAGCTGCGCTGGTTCGCACGCGAGGTCATGCCCGCCTTTCGCTAGAGGGGTCCCCGCGCGCTCACTCGCCGGCGCGCGCGGGACCGGGTGTACCCCTCAGGGGTATATTTCCGTCGAGAATCGACCCCGACAGATGGTGTTTTTTGTTCATTCCCCCTCGTACGTGTGGTAGTAATACCCTCGACCGAAAGGCAGGGACGGACCACCCACAACGAGGGAGGTTTCATGGCGAAGACGCGAAGCGGCAAGAAGCCGTTCGGAGGATTCTCGATCAGCTTCAAGGGGGCCTCGGACTCGCTGGAGTCCGTGTTCGGCAGCAGCCCGATCGGCCCCGCCGAGATGACCAAGAAGCTCTGGGCCTACGTCAAGCGCAAGAAGCTTTCCGGCAAGCGCTGACCGGTAGGCGCCGTACCGGCGCCCTCTTCGGCGGCTCGCCTCCTGCGAGCCGCCTTTTTTCTCCCTGCGCCGGGCGTCTCGCTACGTCGGAAGCTCGTCGAGCCGTCCGACGACGACGTCGGGGCGCAGGCCCAGCTCTTCCGGTGGCGCCTGCGTCCGGTTGCACCACGCCACGCGGTAACCGAAAGCTTTCGCGCCCGCCACGTCCCAGGCATTCGACGACACGAAGAGCAAGTCACCCGCCGAAATCCCGAGGGTTGTCGGTCCGAGCGCGTAGACCTCCGGCGACGGCTTGTAGCGTTTCACCGCGTCCACGGAGATCACGTGATGGAGCAGGCGCCCGAGTCCGCTCGACGCGACCGCCGCCGCCAGCATCCGGGGCGCGCCGTTGGAAAGGATCGCCCGCGGCCGACCCTCCAGCCGTTCCAGCGCGGGCGTGACCTCGGGAAAGCAGGCGAGGGCGAGGTAGGCGTCCATCAGCCGTCGGAGGTCGGCGTCGTCGGCGGCGAGATCGAGCCGGCGCACCGCGTAGCGCAACGCCGACTCCGTGATCGCCCAGAAGTCCACGTACCGGCCCATCAGGGTCGTCAGCCACGTGTACTCCAGCTGTTTCTGGCGCCACGTGGCCGAGAGCGCCGCCGGATCCGACGTGATCGCGCGCCCGGCCTCCACGACGGAGTGGACGTCGAAGAGCGTGCCGTAGGCGTCGAAGACGTAGCCGCGAATGGACGTCATGACGTTCTCCGGCGGCTTCGAGACGACGCGGTTACTGGCGGGTACGGCGGGCCCGCACGGGGCGGCGCGGCACCGTGCGCGGCGGCGGCTCGGGCGACGGCGCCTCGAGGCCGGTCTCGACGAAGCCGAACTGGAGCAATCGCTTGGCGTCGAGAAAGGAATGGGCGCGGGTGCGGGCGCCGAGCACGATCATCAGGAACTGCTGCCCGCTTCGCCACGCCGACACCGCGAGGTTGTAGCCCGCCTCCTGCGTGAAGCCGGTCTTGAGCGCCTGCACGCCGCCCGGATCGTTGAAGAGCGGGATGTGCCGCGCGTAGACGCGCCCGTTGTAGATGAACGTCTGGCCGCCCAGCATCGTGCGCGACATCGGGTAGTCGGCGAGGAGACGGGCGGTGAGCACGGCGAGATCGCGCGCGGTCGTGCGCTGGTGCGCATCGGGGAGGCCGTGCGGATTCGCGAAGCGCGTGGCGCCGAGGCCGAGCTCACGCGCTTTCGTGTTCATGCGGGCCACGAACGTCGTCTCGTCGCCCGCGAGGTGCTCGGCGACGGCAGTGGCGGCGTCGTTGGCGGAGGCGATGGCGACGCCCTCCAGCAGCACGCGGAGGGGAACGAGCTCACCGGTGCGAAGTCCCATGCGGTACCGCGGCGTGAGCGCGGCATAGCGGCTGATGCGAACGGGATCGTCGTACTGTGCGCGCCCCGCCTCGATGTCCTCGAAGGCGAGATAGAGCGTCATGAGCTTGACGAGGCTCGCGGGCGCGTGCTCGATCTCGGCGTTCTTTGCGTAGAGCGTCTTGCCGTCTGGATCGAGGAGGAGAACCGCTTCGGCGTGCAGACCGGGCGGGCGTCCGTTTTGGGCGAGAGCGGCGACGGGAGCAACGACCGGGGCGGCGACCAGCAAGAGCAGGACCAGGCGAGTCAACGACACTGGCGGCTATTGTAGCGGCGGCCGCGGGGGGCCGGCAAGCGAAAACCCAATCAACGCACCGCTTGCTTCATCTCCCGGGAGGGTTTGAAGCGCGGGATGCGCCCACCCACCGTCACCGCCTGTCCCGTCCGGGGATTCCGCATCGTGCGGGTCTTGCGCCGGGCCACCGAGAACGTGCCGAAACCGACGAGCGTGACCGACTCGCCACGCTTCAGCGAGGCGCGGATGCCGGCCAGCATGGAGCGGAGCGCGCGCTCGGTGGGAGCCTTCCGCCATCCGGACGCCCGCGCCATCCGTGTGACCAGCTCCGCCTTCGTCACGTCTACATCCCGAGCGCGCCGCGCGCTTCGTCCATCACGGCCTCGGTGATCTCGGGATAGCCCTTGCCCTCGGCGAAGCGCTCGATCGCCTTCTTCGCCATGGGCCGGATGAACGCGGGAATACGATCGACGCGCGCTTCCGCCGCGGCCGTCCACGCCACCGACGGCGCCGCCGCCGTCTCGTTGACCATGGCTGCAAACGGGCAGCCGGGACCGGCGTCGCTCTCGCGTTCGGTGGCGCCCTCGAAGACGTCGGCACGCGGCTCTGCCATCGCCGTCCGCAGATGCTCGAACGGCGCGGGCGCTTCCGCTCGACCGCCGACCTTCACGCCGAGGCTACGTACGAGCTGGGTCTCGAACTGGTTCGTGAGCATGGCGACGCGGAAGCCGCACTGGGGACACCGGAACGTGACGCTGAGCGAGCCTTCGTCCGGTCCTTCCGTCTTCAGCAGCTTCATCGGCGCGTCGCAATCGAGGCACAGGAACTTCATGGGCTCGCATTCTAGCATCTCGGCTGCGGTCACTCGGGCCGGCGCAGCGGCCACCGCGGCCGCAGACGCGGCCACGCGCGGAGCGCCGGCGGCGTCTGCATCAACGCGACGGAAACGACCGCGAACAGCACACTCGGCCACGCGCCGGTGACGAGGCCGCGGATCGCCACGCCCGAGAAGAACACGTAGGCCGCGAACCGCGCGCGGCGATGCCGTGTCCACAAGAGAAGCGCGAGGAGCGGGGCGAAGGCCGCCGCCACCCACCGTCCGCCGACGATGAGCGCGATCGCCCCGTAGCCAAGAACGCCGAGGCCGAGCAGCGTGACGAGGACGGTGTCGGCGACGGGACGCGTCAGGTGCGGAGCTTGTCGCGGAGGGCCTGGACCTGTTCGTGGAACGGTGTGCCGCCGGGCGACGTCATGGGCGTCTCCGCCGCGAGCGTGGTGAAGAGCTCGACGAGGAGCGGTCCGTCGCCGGTGAGGATCCGGGGCAGGCGACTCTTGAGCTCGCTGAGCTCGTGCAGCGCGAACGCGTCGCGGTATCCGGCGCCCTTGGCCATCACCACGAAGTCCACGGTGAGACCGCCGGGAATTTCCTGGGCACCAGACGTGTGATAGACGCCGTTCTTGAACAGGAAGTGGACGAGGTTCCGCGGCTGCGCCCCCGCGATGGTCGCGAGAGAACCGAGCTGCATCAGCAACGAGCCGTCGCCGTCGAAGATGAGCACGCGTCGGTCGGGCCGCGCGAGGGCGAGGCCGAGCCCGAGGGCGGACGCGCCGCCCATGAACCCGACACAGGCGACGGAAAGGTCGTCGGGCGCGATCGCGCGCCACGCCGGTGCCGTCGTCATCGTGGGAATGCAGATCGCATTGCCGCGCTCGGCGGCGATCAGACGCAGGACCTCTTCCGGACTCATGCTCATGCCGTGGACCTCGACGCCGGTCGCCGGCGCATCAGGCGCGCCACCCTTTCGTGAGCCGCCGCGTCCGGATCAGATCGTTTCCAGTCCGACGAGGACGGCGGCCGGGCCGCGTCGCTCCTGGGCGCGCCGGTAGTACTCCGGGATGAGATGGACGTCGTCGGGGCCCTCGAGCCGCGCATGCGGAACACCGAAGGTGTCGAGCAGGGGCTCGCAGAACCTCACCATCGAATGTCGCGATTCGCGCGGCTGTCGGTCACGTTCACGACTGAGGAGGCCGATCATGTAGAGGATGGGCACGCGGCCGTCCATGGCCACCCCGCGCAGTGTGTTCACGGAGGCGTAGAGTCCCGCGTGCTGGATCATGAGCACGCAGGGCTCGCGCCCGATGTAGAGTCCCGCCGCCACCGTGGCCGCTTCGTCCTCGGTCGCGCAGGTGAGCACGCGAATCGCCTGTTCCTTGTCGAGGGCGGCGAGCACCGTGCGCTGGTGCGTGTCGGGCACGCTCAGCACCCAGCCGAGCGGCTCCGGGGATGCTCCTCCGCGCGCCTCCCGGAACGTCGTCTTCAGGGTGTCGATGATGAGGGAGGCGGGAATCGATTCCGGCATGCCGCGTATCCTAGCGGGAAATCCGGGTTCGGGAAAGCGACCGGGCGCGGTCCGGCCTGTGGCGCACGAGTCGCGCGAGCCCGCCGCGCGGGTCGCCGCGGCGTATAATCACCGCTCGCGGGAGGGCGCGATGAGAACGACCGAGGCGTGGTTCGAGGCGCTCACGACGGAGCTCCTGGCACGGAGCCCGTTCCGTGGCTCCGAATATTTCAAGCGCTTCGCTTCCGGCGTGCTCGATCGCGAACAGGTCTGGGGCCACATCAGCCAGCACTACCTGCTGATCGCGTGGTTCCCCCGGATCTTCAGCGGCATCCATAGCCGCTGCGAAGACCTGGAGGTCCGCAAGGACTGCGCCCGTCATCTGCTCGTCGAGGATCTCGGCTATTACGAGGGGCACGTGGGCGGGACACCGGACCACGATGAGCTCTTTCGCCGGATCGGCGATGACCTTGGCTACGCCCGCGACGTGTACGACGGCATCGTGGCCGTCCCCGAGATGGCCGCCATCATCGATTTCTTCCGTCGGCTCGCCTACGAAACACCGTGGAGCGCGTCGCTGTGCGCGACCGCGCTGCTCGAAGAAGAAGTGGTGGAGATTGCGCGGACGGTGGGGCGAGCTCTCGTCCAGTATTACGGTGTACGTCCCGAGTGGGGCGGCATGAACTACGCCGTCCACGAGGCGATCGAGCAGGAGGAGTCAGGCCAGACGCGCGAGACGATCCTGAAGCATCTCCGAACTGCCGAGGACAGGACGGCCGCCGAGCAGGCCATGCGCGAGATGCACCGCTTGCTCGAGGCCTACGCCGACGGCCTCGCTCGCCGCCACCTGCGCTAGAGAGAATGGTCAGCCGGCCGTCCCGGTCGCGCTTTCCTGAGGCAGCCGCTCGCCCGCCTGCGCGAGCAATCACGTCGCGGGTTTCCACTTCTTGGCCGCTGTTGCGACGTCGTCTCGGTTGTCGCGCCGCCGCCGCAATCCTCAGCGTCGCCGCGATCGTCGCCCTCCTCACCATCACCGCCGAAAGTCCCGCCCTTGCCGACCGGCTGGTGAGCGAAAGCAACGTCATCGAATGGCTACAGGTCGTGCTGGCCGCCGGCGCCGGCCTGCTGGCATTCCGGCAGGCGCGCGCGGCTCGCCGTGCGGGACAGCCGGCCGTCCTTGACGTCGCGATCGTCGCCGCCATGGTCGTGATCTGCATCGGTGAGGTGGACCTCGATCGGATACTGTTCGGCACGAAGGTCATCTCCACACGCTTCTTCGTGAACCCCAACCATTCGGTCCTCGTCCGCGCCCTGGCCGTGATCCTCGTCGTCGGCGCTCCGGTCGCGTTCGGCGTCTGGCTTCTCGTTCACATCCGTGACCTATGGTCGGCTGGGATGGACGCACTCCGTCAGCCGTGGGGCCAGTCGGCCGCATTGGGGATGGTGCTGTTCATGGCTGTGGAGGCCTTCGAGCGCCCGCTGAATCACCTCGGGTCACTGCCGCCGTACTTTGCCGAGGAGGTGCTCGAACTCGTCTCCATGGTCTTTGTCTCTGCCGGCCTTGTCGCGCGAAGCCGGGAGCTGAAATTGTTGTCCGTCCGATCCTCGATGTCCTGGCCAGCGCACTCGGCGGCCTGTCCGGAGCGACGCGGGCGCGGCAACAGCGAGATCGATAAGGCCGCGGCGGCGACCGTTCTCGGCACAACGTCAGCGCACGGTGATAAAATCGCTCTCGTATCGTTTGCAAGTTCGCCAGAAGCCGGGGTAGCTCAGAGGCAGAGCAACTGATTCGTAATCAGTAGGTCGCGGGTTCAACTCCCGCCCCCGGCTCCAGTCCTTCCGGGTCCATTCCGGACACTGGGTCACAGTTCATTCCGGGGACATAGGTAACAGTTTCGGCGCGAACGGGTTGTCGATGGGTTCGAGCGGCACGTCTCATCGTCGAAGTACCCCAAATCGTAGCGCATGAAGGTGACGAGCCAGATGCGCTCGCCCACCTGCGTCACGCCGACGTTCTGGCCGGCGAAGACCGATTCGCCTGGCGATACGGGCGACGGCTCCGATCGGTGAACGCCGCGACGCCACAGTCCTGGTAGCGGTCGAAAATCTTGTAGCCTGTCTTCCGCGAGATCCCGAACTCGGCGCACAGGGGCGCCATCTTCTCGCCCTCGAGCAGGCGGGCGACAAACCGGATCCGCTCGTCCATGACGTGACACTCCTTCGAAGGCATGCCCTCCTCCTCCGAAGAGGGCAAGAAGTGTCACCCATGTGTCCGGATACTCTGTTACCTATCTCTCAGGAAGGACACCGTGTACTTAGCACGTCGCGGTGGTGCCGTTGGTGCCGTGGTGGTGCCGTCCAGAGAGAACCCCAGTAGGGCGTCGCCTTTCCCGGGCGAAACGCTCTCCGGCCCCGCGTCCAGTCCGTGGCGTCCAGCAGGAACTCGCGCGCGACGATCTGCTTGCCCGTCGGATCGTCGGGCCGCACGCCGTCGTTCGCGAGCACCACGCCGAGGCGGGCGTAGTCCCGCAGGGTCGCGTTGAAGTTGCCGGCGGCGACTTCCAGTCCCGTGCGATCGGCGTACCACGCGGCGCTGTCTTCGGCGCCGATCGCCTGCCACAGGCGCGGCGTCAGATAGTGGCTGAGGCTCGTGCGCGTCGCGCCGCGAAGCACCGCCGCCAGCGCGGCCGTCTGGGGATTGGCATAGTTGAATCGCGTTCCTTGTTCGACGTCCCGGTCAGCGATCGTCCGAACGGCGGCCTCGATGCCCGCGCTGGCGATGGCCTGGTTGAAGCGGGGCGCGTCTCCGGTCCGATCGTACCTCTGCTCGTCGAGCCCTGGGCCAGAGCAACCATCGAGGGCTGCTGCAAGGTCCTCGGATGGAGACGCGTAGCTGCACTCCGAATGGCTCTGGTAACGACCTTTCGCGATCACCGGGGCACTTCGCGGCCAGTTGAACACCCCGCGCGCCGCACACTGGCGCGTACAGCCAACACCGCGCGGACTTCTCGCTCAATCCGAAGCAACGTTTCCTCGCTCGCGTGATGCATCAGCACCCCGCGCATGACGCGCTCGACGCGGAGCCACGGGTGCCAGAGCGCGGCGTCGGTGCTTCGGCCCGCCGTCTCACTCACGGTCACGGATTCATCACGTCGGCATCTCGCTTTGTCATGCGCGAGCCACCATTTTTGCTCATAAGAAAGCCGCCGGTATCGAAGTGGAAAATCCGCCCCTCGAGATAGTGTCCGATTTCATGCGCGAGGGGCATACCTCCGCCAGTGTTTAATTTGTCTTCAGACCGGATCATGCACATGTTGAAATTCTGTCCTGTTTGCGCCATATCCTTCTCGGTAATGCGTGTTCCCGAACTGACAAATGCCCCGATATTTTCCTGACCCTCAAAAACGAAATCCCATAGACAAAACAGGTTAAAAACCTCTCGACTGGAATTGGTCCCCTTTATAATCGCGTACCAGCGCTTGCCACCAGTCGACTTATCTTCCATCCACGGCATCATCCCGCCCTGTCCGAAATCAATCGTGGGGCGCCGAGGTCCAGATCGATTTTTTTCTTAGCTACTGACTTCAGCGTCAGGACAACGTTGGTCTGCGGCTCAAGTATTTCGCTAGCCTCAGCTACCCACTCTTTCACGTTGGCCTCGGAGGTCGGAGTAACATGGCCGGCGTTATCACTGATGAGGAACGCCTGTATCGACACTGGGCGCGCGTCCTTCACGCCGCGTTCTAGTCTTGCTAGCTCGGTTTTTCCCTGCTTCGCAATGATGAATGTCGTGCCTTTCAGCTTGCCGTCGAGCGCGTAAACGCTTTTGTACCTTTCCGGAACCTCATTCGCGGCGGGTGTTCGTATCGATGCAATATTGGAATTTGCGGGCTCAACTGACGAAATCGTCGCGCCCTGCACCTCAAGATGGACATATTTTGTCCCCTTTACGGGGACCATTTGCCGGTGGCGGTGTCATCCGAACCCGTCGTGACATGGACGGAATTTGAAAGAGCCGCTGCCAGGCGTCAGAGCCTGAAATTCGACGTGCGCCATATTTAGTCTCCTTATCTCATCATGGGCGCTAGGTGGGCATCAGCGTCAAGCCGCCCTCTGGTAGCGAATCTTTCGACGGGCATCCCGGCTACAACGTCCGCCACTTCTGTGACGTCGCCCGTCGCGACCATCACGTGCGGCTCTCGTATACCTTCATCAAGCAGGCGTTGCAGACCGCGGGGCTCGTCTCCAAGCGCCGCGCGCGCGGCCGGCATCGGCGCCGTCGCGAGCCGCGGCCCTGCTTCGGCGAGCTGCTGCATCTCGATGGCAGCCGTCATCGCTGGCTCGCGCTCGCGCAGGACGGGTGGCACACGCTGATCGCGATCGTGGACGACGCCACCAACCGCCTGCTCTACGCCCAGCTCGTCGAGGGGGGAGAGAGC
>Ga0075431_100008478_pt1 | contig 10294 bp, 11 predicted proteins | sample RhiMetdeltSRZDD5_FD_75297 | JGI IMG/M metagenome (GOLD analysis project Ga0075431, IMG submission 75297) | Populus rhizosphere microbial communities from Tennessee, USA - Rhizosphere MetaG P. deltoides SRZDD5 | ecosystem: Host-associated > Plants > Roots > Rhizosphere > Soil | place: USA...
GTCGATCGCGCGGCGATGCTCAAGGGCAAACCTGCGACCGAACAGTGCCTGGTCGTCGACGGTGTGAACTTCCTGAACAACGCCGACATCGACGGCAAGAGCCTCCCGCCAGCCGGCGCTTCCAACATCATGATTGCGGCGGGCGGCACCCAGTTGAAGAAGATCTTCGAAGACGACGCGGTGATGGCGTGGCGCTTTCACGTGGACTGGAAGGACCCCGCGAAGACCACGTTGACGGGGCCGGAACGCATCACCGTCGCGCCGTATCGGTATCTCTGTGACGGACAGCTGACCAACTGCGTCCCGCAACCGGGGACCGATCGCCGCCTCGATGCGCAGGGCGACAAGATCATGGCGCGACTCGTTTACCGGCGAATTGGCAACCGCGAGTCGGTTGTCGCCGTCCACTCGGTCAACTCGTCTGCGGGTGGCGGTGGCGTCCGCTGGTACGAATTCCGCGTCGAGCGCGATCGGCGGCTGACCGTTCATCAGCAAGGCACCTTCGCGCCCGACAGTGCCTTCCGCTGGATGGCGAGTCCGGCGATTGATCGGTTCGGCAACATCGCGATCGGCTACTCGTTCGGCGGCACACCCCACTTCGCCGGACAACGCTTCGCCGCCCGCCTTGCAAACGATCCCCTCGGCGTGATGACGCTGCGCGAAGCCGTGCTCGTCGAGGGCGAGGACGTGCAGAACATCATGCGCTGGCAGGACTACACCCAGACGGCGATCGATCCCGTTGACGACTGCACGATCTGGTACGTCGGCGACTACATCAAGAAAGGCGCCGCCAGCTACTCGACGAAGATCGGCGCGTTCCGCCTGCCCCGCTGCTGAATAAGAGCGTTACGCGCGGCTGAAGCCGCGCGCTCCTGTACACCATTTGTCACCAGACTTACACATGATGTATAAGTCTGGTGATAAATGAGCGATGATTACCGCGCGGCTTTGACCGCGGCCATCGAAGAGTACGAATCCCTTGGCAGCAAGCGTCGCGAAATCGACGAGCGGCTGGGACAACTCGCCCAGACGATCGGCACGCTGTCGCGGCTCCTGGGGCTGACGCCGACGGTCCCTATGGGCATTACCGATGCCTGCCGGCTCGTCCTGCGCGGCGGCCTGCCGATGACGCCCGTCGAAGTCCGCGATCGGCTGACGGCGATTGGCGTCGACCTCTCCGTCTATTCGAACGACCTCTCCGCGATACATACCGTGCTCAAACGGCTCAACGAAGGCGGCGAGATCCGGTTGATCCCGCGTCCATCCGGCAAGCATGCGTACTTGTGGCAGCGGCCGGCGACGGTCATCGCGATCAGCCCAGAGATCGCGGAGTTCGTTCGGGGCACGAGGCGCCCGACGCGGCCGCCGGGCCGAAGGGGCAAGCGATGAACGACCTGGCGGCTCAGCGACGGTTCTATGCGGAAGAGATCCAGATGGCCGCGAACCTGCGATCACCAGCTATCGTCGACGCGCTGGCCGCCGTGGAGCGAGAGCAGTTCCTGCCGCCCGGCCCCTGGACCATCCGCAGCGAAGTCGATCTGCAAGGCGGGCCGCGCACGACGCCGGACGCGGATCCGCGGCACGTGTATCACAACATCGCAATCGCCATCGATCCGTCGCGCAACCTGTTCAACGGGTCGCCAGCCTTGCTCTCGATGGCAATCGATTCGCTCGCGATCGAACCCGGAGCCCGTGTGCTGCACCTGGGGACCGGCACGGGCTACTACACGGCTGTGATGGCGCATTGCGTCGGGCCGAATGGCCGCGTGCTCGGGATCGAGGTGGATGCCGGGCTGGCAGAAACAAGCCGCCGCAATCTGGCCGGACTGCCGTGGGTGGAAATGCGTCAGGGAGATGGCTCGTCGCCGCCTGGCGAACCGTTCGACGCGGTACTGATCAACGCCGGCGTCACGCATCCGCAGGACTCGTGGCTCGAGGCGCTCACCCCAGGCGGGCGAATGATCATGCCGCTGACTGCGTCCGCTCCTGCCATGGGCAACATCGGAAAAGGCTTGTTGCTCCACGTTGCACGGTCGGGCGAAAGCGACGCCTACACGGCACGTGTGTTGACGTTCGTCGCCATCTATTCGGCCCAGGGCCTTCGAAACGAGATACTGAACACCGCCATCGGGAAGTCACTGAGAACGCAGATGCTTCCTCGACTGGCGAGGCTGCGGCGCGAGGAGCACGACGTGTCGCCCGACTGCTGGCTGCATTCGCCTGGCTTTTGCCTCTCGACCTCAGCGGACGCGTAAGCTCTGCCCTACGTCGCTGCCTGTCTTGTTGTGAACGCAGGTCGCTCGTTCGCCGCCGGCGGTCGGTGCTATCCTACTTGGATGGACACTGCCCCGCAGGACCACGAACAGGAGACTCCGGCCGCCCGGCACCACGCCGTGCAGTTCTACGGCTGCGACGAAAGTCTTTTCTCAACCGTCGCAGGGTTCGTCGGCGAGGGTCTGGTCGCAGGCCAGCCGGCCGTGTTGATGGCGACGCAGGCGCATCGCGAGGGCATCATCGCAGCGCTGGAGAAACGGTACATCAGCGTGGATCGCGCAAGGCGCCTCGGCGATCTCGTGGTGCTCGACGCCAACGAAATGCTCGACTTGTTCCTCGTCGCCGGGATGCCCAACGTGAAACTCTTCGAACAACACGTGGGCGGCATCATCGAGCAGACGCTGAAGAACCGCGGCGCGAACACTGTCCTGCGCGCCTACGGCGAAATGGTCGACGTCCTCTGGAAGCGTGGGCGCACCGACGCCGCGATGTCGCTCGAACTGCTCTGGAACCGGCTGGCCGCGTCGCATCAGTTCGCGCTGCTCTGCGGTTATTCCATGGGCAACTTCTACAAGCGCATCGATCAATTCCAGCAGGTCTGCTCGCAGCACTCGCACGTGCTCGAGACCGACAGCAACGTCGTGCCGTTCGAGTTGAAACGGGCGGGGCGCTAGTCCTGCGTCCCGCCCGCCCGTCCGGACGGTATGCTGAACGTCAGCGACGTCCAGATGCTCTCCCAGTCCACGGAACTGCCCTCTTCCGCGCGTCGCATCTGCACCGCCTTGATCAGCCACCGTCCGGACGACGACGGAACGACGGCCCGGCCTTCTCGATCTGATCGCAACCTGGCCACGGGCTCAACGGGTCCGGCTTCACGCTCGTCCTGACGGAACACCACGATCTGTGCATTGGCGAGCGGCTTCCCGTTGTAGAGCAACCGAATCGGGAGTCCAGCCGGATCGACCTGGCGAGGATCGCGTTCGGGAACGAGTTCGAGCGTGAGACCGAGTATCCGATTGAAACCCGTGCCGTCTCCGACACCGCCGACGTTGAGGACCGACTTGACGCTCCTCGAGAATTGCTCGCGGCCTGGCGCCGACGACTCGCCGCGTCGTACGCGTTCGGCAATCACGTGCTCGAGCCCTTCTTCCTTCAGATACTGCTCGAACGCGCCCGCCGCCAGCTCCACGCGTGACGGGCGGCTTCGGTAGCCGACGACCCACGTGCCCGGCGCATCCGCACGGAGCAGGCCCGCAGGATCCATTCCGTCACGGCCCGCGACTTCATGCTCGCCCGACGGCCCGGCGACGAAGAACCGTTCGATCTGCGCCGCGCTTCGCGGCACGCGCTCGCCGACGAAGTGCTCGCCGACGAGCAGGTGCAGCCCGATCGCACTGCCGACCGCTGGCTGAAAGTTCGTCGGGAGGATCCAGAAATCGTGCGCGGCCAGGGTGGCCGGCAACGCCAGCGCAATCAGCGCGGTGGCGGCGTGCGTTCGAAGCGATGACCTCACGGCAGTTTCTCCTCTGGAGGCAGGACGATGGGCGATGGGCGATGGGCAATGGGCGACGGGCAATGGATGGGCAATGGATGAGCAATGGATGGGCAATGGGACATGCGCCATCGGCCATGCGCCATCGGCCATGAGCCACCGGCCATCACCATCGCCCATCGCCCATTGTTCATTGCCCATCCACATAGTGGATCAGCTGGGCATCACCACGGTGTTGATCACATGGATGACGCCGTTGCTCTGATACACGTCAGGCGTCGAGATGACGGCCATGTGGCCCTTCTCGTCGCGAAGCTGCAGGCGGTCGCCGCTCGCAATCACCCAGAGCTTGTCGCCGCTGACCGTCGTCAGCTCGGCCTTCCCGCCGCCGTCCTTCACCCGCTGCATCAACGCATCGGCGTCGAGCTTGCCGGCCACCACGTGATACGTGAGGATCGTCTTGAGCTTGTCCTTGTTCTCGGCCTTCAGCAGCATCTCGACCGTCCCGGCCGGAAGCTTTTCGAACGCGGCGTTCGTCGGGGCGAACACCGTAAAAGGCCCCGCGCTCTTGAGCGTATCCACCAGCCCCGCCGCCTTCACCGCCGCGACCAGCGTCGTGTGATCTTTCGAGTTGACGGCGTTGTCGACGATGTCCTTCGAGGGATACATCGCTGCGCCGCCGACCATCACGGTTTTTTCCTGTGCCTGACCACCCGCGAGCGCCGCCACGATCATCAGCGCCGCGAGCCCATTCGTCCTGAGCCTCATGTCTGCCTCCTGAATCTTTTCCGAGCCGACAGCGCGTCGCTGTCCGCCGTTGTCGTCTTTACTACGGGTGGTTCGAGCGTTCGGATTTCAAGTGCGCGAGTGCGCAGGTGCGCACGTGCGCAAGTGCGCGAGTGCGCGAGTGCGCGAGTGCGCAAGTGCGTGGGTGCAAGTGCGCACGTCCAAAGTGCCGACGTGCAGAGGGTGCGGGTGGTGCTAAAGTGTAGGGCTCGGGAGCCCGGTCGAGGTACGGCACTTGAACAGAAGGTCAGGTCATTCGAGCACTTGCGCACTTGCGCACATGCGCACTTGCGCACTTGCGCACCTGCGCACTCGCGCACCTGCGCACCTGCGCACTTGCCCAATCCATCCGTCCCGCTGACGCGTAGAAACAGATGACACGGATGTCTGGAGCGCGAGCGTGAGCGCCGGATCGAGAGTCAGCCCGCCCGACGCCTCGGCAGCTGTGGCCTCGCAGGACCGGCAGACGATCGAGCGGATGAGGCGGCGGGATTCTGCCGCGCTGGCCGATCTCTATGATCGGTACGCCCGCTCGGTCTATTCCCTGGCGTGCCGCATCCTCACCGACCGGACCGAGGCCGAGGACGTCGTGCAGGAGGTGTTTTCGCAGGCCTGGCGTCAGGCGGACGCTTATGATGCCAAGCGTGCACCGGTTGCCGGCTGGCTGCTCATGATGACCCGGACGCGGGCCATCGATCGGCTTCGCGCGAGGAGCGGCCGCGTACAAATGGTTCAGGCGCTGCCGACACTGCCGGATCCGCCGGACCAGCACGAAGGTCCAGAGGCGCTGGCCATCGGCGAACAGGAGGCGGCACGAGTCCGGGCGGCCCTCGACACGCTCACCGAGAGTCAGCGTTCGGCGATCGAGCTCGCCTACTACGAAGGGTTGTCTCAGAGTGACATCGCGGCGCGGCTGCGCGAGCCGCTGGGAACCGTCAAGACGCGGATTCGAACCGGGCTGCTGAAGCTGCGCTCGGCGCTGCGCGATGCCGCGCAGGTATCCGACCAGGAGAGCCTTGGCAGGCGGGGACTCGAAGGCAATGGATCATAACGAGCTGCGCGACCTGACCGGCGCATACGCACTCGGCATCCTGACAGACGACGAGCGTCTGGCGCTGGAGAGTCATCTTCGCGACTGCCCGTCGTGCGCAGACGAGGTGCGCGAATCGATCGAGGCCACCAGCGCGCTTGCCTTCGGCGTGAAGCAGGTCGATCCGCCAGCCTCGCTCCGCGGCCGGGTGCTGGCGGCGGCTACCGCGGGCTATGAGCCCATTCCGCTGACGACGAAGCCACCCGCCAGTTCCAGCGCACTCCCCTACTGGTTGTCCGCAGCTGCTGCGCTCGCCGCGGTCGCACTCGGTTTGTATGCGCTGAACCTGCGCACGAAGGTTCAGGATCTCGAAGCCCGCCTGCGCGTCGCGACAGCCGCGTCGGAGACGATGCAGAAGCAGCTGGTTTCGTTGAGCGCGGAGGCCAGCGACGCGCAACGCCGGTTCACGATCCTTGCCGCGCGCGACGTTCGGCGCATCGACCTGGCCGGCCTGCCGCCTGCCACCTCCGCGTCGGCGCAGGCCTTCTGGAGCCCGACTCAAGGGTTGTTCTTCGCTGGTACCAACCTGCCGGCGCTGCCGGCCGGCCGCGTGTATCAACTGTGGATGGTCACGCCAGAGCAGGCCGCGCTCGGCATCGCGTTGCTGACGCCTGACGCCAGTGGACGCGTGACGACGACGACTCCCAACCCGGCCGGCGTCACCCGCGTGGCCGCGGTCGCCGTCACGCTCGAACCGGCAGGCGGTTCGCCGTCACCAACCGGCGACAAGGTGCTCGTCGGACTCTTCTGATTTCGTCAACGCCCCCTGGTCGCATTTCGAGCGACGAACCACGGACCACGGACCACGGCGCGCTACACTTTCACACCCGTGATCGCCTTCGCAATCTCTCCGAGCACCGCCTTGGCATCGCCGAAGACCATCAGCGTGTTGTCGGCGTAATAGAGCTCGTTGTCGATGCCGGCGAAGCCCGGGTTCATGGACCGCTTGTTCGCGATGACGAAGCGCGCGCGATCGGCTTCGATGATCGGCATACCATAGATCGGGCTGTTCTTGTCGTGGCGCGCGGCCGGGTTGACGACGTCGTTGGCGCCGACGACGAGCACGACGTCCGTCTGCGGCAGTTCAGGATTGATGTCGTCCATTTCGACCAGCGCCTCGTAGGGCACCTCGGCCTCGGCCAGCAGGACGTTCATGTGTCCCGGCATGCGCCCGGCGACTGGATGGATCGCGAACCGTACGGTGACGCCGCGCTTCGTCAGCTGATCGTAGATCTCGCGAACGCGATGCTGAGCCTGTGCGACCGCCAGGCCGTAGCCCGGCACGATGACGACGCTGTTGGCATTCTGCAAGAGCTCGGCGGCATCGTCCGGCGTCCCGCTCTTGACCGTGCGCGCTTCGACGGCCGCCTGCCCCGCCTGCACCTGGCCGAACGCACCGAAGAGCACGTTCGTGAACGAGCGGTTCATCGCCTTGCACATGATGACCGACAGGATGAACCCGGACGCACCGTCGAGCGCGCCTGCAGTAATGAGCAGCTTGTTCTCGAGCACGAAGCCCATGGCGACTGCCGAGAGTCCCGCATAGGAGTTCAACAGCGAAATCACGGTCGGCATGTCCGCGCCGCCGATCGGCAGGATCAACAGCACGCCGAACACCAGCGAGAGCACGACGATCACGGGGAACAGATACCAGGCTTCTGGATTGGCGATGAGGAATACGCTCGCCAGGATCGCGATGGCCAGCAGCGTCAGGTTGACGAAGTTCTGACCGCGATACGTGATCGGCCGCGTCGGAATCACCTCCTGCAGCTTGGCTGCGGCCATCAGGCTGCCGGTGAATGTCAGGTACCCGAGAATGATCTCGATGGCAATCGCCGCCGTCCTGAACGTGGTGAGCCCGCCATCGTCGAGCCACAACAGGTACTTTGCCGTTCCGACAAGCCCTGCGGCGACGCCGCCGAAGGCGTGCGACAGCGCGGTCCGTTGAGGCACGGCTGTCAGTGGTACCCACGAGAGCGGTACGCCGATCAACGTCCCGACGACCAGCGCGATGATGATCCACTGATAGCTGACGATCTCGGGATGCATCAGCGTACCGATGATCGCCAGGCTCATCCCGCCGACACCCGCCGCGACGCCGCGACGGGCGGTCCTCGGATGATTCAGCCAGCGGAGAGACAGGATGAACAGCGCAGCCGCGAGGAGGTAACTCGCTTCCGTGAGGTGACTGCTCACGATTTCGGGCCCCGCTCTTTGAACATCTTGAGCATCCGATCGGTGATCAGGAATCCGCTCACGATGTTCGTCATCGATGCAGCAACCGCGACCGCACCGAGCACCGTCGTCAGCACGCTTTTCTGCTCGCCGGCAATCACGATCGATCCGACGACGGCGATGGCCGAGATCGCATTGGTCAACGACATCAAGGGGGTGTGCAACAGGCGGGACACGTTCTGAATGACCTGAAAGCCGACGAACGCGGCCAGCAGGAACACGAACGCCATCGACCACAGATCCAGTGAGCTCACCGACGCCTCCGGGGAAAAGGAACTGGCCGTTGAGTCAGCGACGCGGAGTGTAGTGGACAGACCAAGAGAAGGGCAAGCCGGGCCAGCCTGCCTGTATACCTGTTATCCCCTAATTCCGGATACAATGTAATCAGCATCTGGTCAGCGGCAGGGCCACACCGTAGGAGGGCGGGCCCACCCCATCCGGCCGCCGGCACGCAGCTTTCAGGTTTTTGAGGAAATCTGGGGTCTTGACCCTGCCTGGGGGCGTCTCAAGCAGAGAAGATGTCACTTGCCCGGGCCTGCGTCGAAAGATAGACAGGCCGGAACATGAGGAACCATGGCTACGCGAGGAATTCGAAGCACGAAACCGGATGTGCTGGAAGACGACGAGCTGCAGCAGCTTATCGCCGAGCGCATAGACGAGGACCCCGCTTTCTGGACCGGCAGCGGCCGGCGCCGGACAATCATCACGGTTGAGGTTGATGACGGTCACGTCATTCTCAGCGGCGTGGTGAGGTCGGCCATGGAGCGGCGGCGCGCAGACATCCTAGCCCGTGCGCTTGGCGCGGCTGGCGTCGACAACCGCCTGCGCGTTCTGGACGAGGCCGGCGACAACGAGCAGAGCCGTCGCAAGTCAGCCTGACCTGATTGAGCGCCTGTCCGGGAGAGCTCCCGGACAGGACGTCCCGCCTGCCGCGTCCGGTCTAGCCGGACCGTTTTGGACGTTCCTTTTCCGTCGTTATCGCCGCGTCGAAGCGGCGCCCGAACGCCTCGAACTCAGGTGTCGGCCCCGCCCAGCGTAGTGTCTCTACCGAATCGAACAACGGGATCTCGGTCCGTAACGTCGCCAAATCTCTGAAAAGAAAGGCCCGGTCACGCTCACGCTGAAGGGTCAGCGACAGCGTGGCAGCGTTGGCGGCATTCACTGACCACGATTTGGCGTCCGCGGGGATCTGCTCGAGATGCTCGTAGCGGGCAAGGACGGCCGCGCTCGACTTCGGACCCCAGCCCGGTAATCCAGGGTAGCCGTCAGAGCTATCGCCGACCAGCGCAAGGTAATCGGGAATCGACGCGGGGCCCACACCGAACTTGGCGCGGACTCCGGCCTCGTCCATCGTGACGCGCGTCCGGCGGTTCAATTGCACCACACGTGTGCCACGCACGGACTGCGCGAGATCCTTGTCGGGTGTGCAGATGATGACGCGATCGACGGTACGGTCGCGGTCAGCCGCCGCCGCTGCTGCGGCGAGAGCGTCGTCCGCCTCGTATTCCACCATCGGCCAGACCACCACTCCGAGCGCGCTCAACGCTTCTTCGAGCAGCGGGAACTGCGCCAGCAGATCCGGCTCGACCCCCGCACTGGTCTTATAGCCAGCCCAGAGACGATTCCGAAACGACTCGATCACGTGATCCGTGGCCACAGCGAGGTGTGTGGTCCCGCTGTTGATCATTCCCAGCACCGATCCGACGACGCCCTTGACGGCACCCACTTCCCGTCCGTCGGCATCGCGGGCTGAGGGCACGGCGTAATAGTGCCTGAACAACTCGTAAGTGCCGTCAATGAGGTAAACATCCACGGTGGCGCTCGTCAGCGAGGATAGCATTGACGGCTGGGCCCGGTCGCTTGCGTGTCCTTGCGTCACGCGGTACCCTTTGCCGCGTCATGTTCAAGGAGCTGTTGATGCGAGCCTTTGCGATAGTCCTGGTTATGACAGTCTGTGTCTCCGCCACGGCGAGCGCGCAGACGGAGGGCAAGATCAGTGTTGGCGCGTCGGTGACGCAGGTCATTCCTACAGACAGCGAGGTAGGATCGTTCACGGGCTACGGTCCCTTGGTGCGCCTGAATCCCAAGCGCGGATGGGGTGTCGCGGCTGGATTCAACTGGTTTCGCGCCGATATCGACGATCCCGGTGGCTTCGACGGAGACTTCGTGCGGATTCGCATCAGGCCGCTCATGGGTGGCGTGTCCTACTCGGTCGGTCCCGAGAAACTGCTGACGAGCTTTTCGATCGTCGCGGGACCGTCGTTCAACAGTGCACGGTTCAGAGACGAATTCCTCAATACCCTGCCACCGGGCTCAGTAGCTCCTGACATCGACATCGAAACGAGCTTCGTCGTCCGACCAGGCGTGGGCGTCACCTGGACGCTCGCCCCGCGTGTGGCGATTGTCGGGTTTGGCGG
>Ga0075431_100008485_pt1 | contig 10289 bp, 9 predicted proteins | sample RhiMetdeltSRZDD5_FD_75297 | JGI IMG/M metagenome (GOLD analysis project Ga0075431, IMG submission 75297) | Populus rhizosphere microbial communities from Tennessee, USA - Rhizosphere MetaG P. deltoides SRZDD5 | ecosystem: Host-associated > Plants > Roots > Rhizosphere > Soil | place: USA...
TGAGGTCGTGAACGATCGCGCTGGCGAAACGGCCAACCACGGCCATGCGTTCGGCCTGAAGGACTTCCCGGAGATATTGGCGATTGAACTCGCGCAGGCGCCCGCTGATTTCCTGCATCATGAGAATCGCGGCTGTCGGGAATTGGCGGATGACTTCCTGGAAGGGTTCGCGTGGAAGAAAATAAACGGTCGTGTCGCCGCGCGCGGAAGCGCAAGCGGAGCGTGGTTGCTCATCCAGGACGGCCATTTCGCCGAAGATTTCGCCGGGCGGCAACGCGGAAAGCACCTGGCGCTGGCCGTTGTGAACTTCGGCCGAGATTTCGACCGCGCCGGATTTGACCATGTACAAGCCATCGCCGGGATCGCCTTCCTTGAAAATCAGTTCCGTATCGCCAAACGATTTCTCGGCGGCGGCGGCCCGCAATTGCTGCAGCGCGGGGGCTGGGAGGCGACTGAACAGTTTGCTTGATTCGATCGCGACCACGGGGAAACTTTGCGGAAATTGAGTGGGCAAAGCAACCAGATAGAAGCTTGACGGAAGCAGGGCCAAACTTTACTTTCCGGTCATCGGTGGTGGCCATAGCTCAGCCTGGTAGAGCCCCAGATTGTGGATCTGGCCGTCGCGGGTTCAAATCCCGTTGGTCACCCCATCCCTTTCCAGAAGGTCTTTGCTGGAGATTTCATTTATCCGTGTAATCTGCGCGATCCGCTATTAAATTGCTTTAATGGGTAATGCGCACGGCATAGTTCGCTGGATGCTGTTGGCAGGAAGCGCGTGCATCAGTCTGTTTGCGTGCACGGCATGCGCGGCGGCGGACGTGGATTTTGATGCGGCGCGAAAGCGAATGATGGAACGGCAGATTGTTGCGAGGGGGATCACAAATGAACGTGTGCTGAAGGTGATGGGCACGGTGCCGCGGCATGAGTTGGTGCCGGCGAGCCATCGTCATCATTCGTACGTGGATGAGCCGGTGCCGATCGGTTACGGGCAAACGATTTCGCAGCCGTATGTTGTGGCGTTCATGACCGAGCATCTCGATCCCAAGCTGACGGATCGTGTGCTTGAGATTGGGACCGGGTCGGGCTACCAGGCGGCGGTGCTGGCTGGGTTGGTGAAGGAGGTATATACGATTGAAATTGTAAAACAGTTAGCGGAGCGCGCGAAGGCCGACCTGAAGCGGCTGGGTTACACGAACATTCACGTGAGGGCAGGGGATGGTTATAAAGGGTGGTCCGAGGCTGCGCCATTTGATGCGGTGATTGTAACGTGTGCGCCCGATGCGGTTCCGCAGCCGTTGGTGGATCAATTGAAGGAAGGTGGAAGGATGGTGATTCCGGTGGGGAGCGGGTTCACTCAGGAGTTGTATTTGCTTGAAAAGAAAGATGGGAAGGTGCATAAGCGAGCGGTATTGCCGGTGCGATTTGTGCCAATGACACGAGGGAAGTAGTTGTTGGACAGTGGGTTAGGGCGAGTTACGGGGTTGTGAATAACTTGTGAATAAATTGTTGAAAAAAGTTCTTGCAGGAGTCGGGTAAAAAACGGTAAATCGCGGGAGTAATCGGGAATTAATGGTAAGCATGCTGAGAAAATGCCGGATGACACTGACAGCGTTCCTAGTTTTCACGGGGTTTCCACGCATGCGGTGGATGATTCGAGACGGGTCATGATTCCCGTGAAGTGGCGGCCGAAGGACCCTTCGGTGGTGTTCATGGTCCTGGCCTGGCCGATTGCAGTGAAAGATTTTTTGCTGGTGCTGCCGCCGGATGGATGGCGCGCGATGAAGGAAAAGATGAAGTCGAATTCGCTGACGGATACGCGAGTGGCGACCCTGGAACGGGTGATGGGCTCGATTTCGGTGCCGCTCACGCTGGATCGGGTGGGACGGTTTTGTTTGCCGGAGAATTTGGCTGAAGCGGTGGGGATCGGCAAAGAAGCTCAGTTTGTCGGGCGGATGGACAAGTTTGAGATCTGGGATCCGAAGCGGTTCCAGAAAGCGAATGCGCAGGACGAAGCGGTGGCCGCGGAGATCGCAGCGAAACTGCTATGAGCCTGATACGGCTGCTGACGACAACGCGGAGCTTGAGTGATGTAAAGAATGAACCGAGCCCGTATCGGATGTCGGAGCAGGGGCTGTTGCCGAAGTTTGGGCCGCGGACGAAGGCGCGCGCGGACGCGCGCCCTCCCGAGGAAAGGGCAGGCGGCGGTGAGAAAGAGAATTCGGGTGAAGGAACTGGGGACCGCACGGATGCGGGTTGTTCTTTGAAGCCGGAAAGCAGTCGAAAGCCAATAGGGCTGACGGGCTGGTGGCAGAAGTTATTTGGGCGCAAGCCACGTCGCGAACGGCAGGGGCCGGTGCAGGCGGAGTTGGCGCTGGATCTTGTGCGGGTCGTGAGGAACGACCTTCGCGATGGAGACCTGGCGGCATCGGGAAAGCCTGAGAAGGGCAAGCCGAAGCTTGAGCCTCAGCCGGTTGAAGAAAGCGTGTTTGGCGCAACCCGGGGCTGACGTAAACTGGGCTATGGATGGGAAACGAATTCATTCATCAGCCGGTGATGTTGGCGGAAGTGCTGGAAGCGCTGCGGCCGCGCTCGGGTGGGCGCTACGTTGACGGCACGCTCGGCGGTGCTTCGCATGCGCAAGCGATTCTGCGCGCGAGTAGTCCGGACGGCTGGCTTTACGGCTGCGATCGTGATCCGGCCGCAGTGGAAGCGGCGCGGGAACGGTTAAAAGAATTTACCGGCCGGTTTGAAATCCGGCAGGGCAATTTTTCCAAGCTGGCGGAATGGATAGGGCAGCGTAGTTGCGAGGGTGTGCTGTTGGATCTGGGCGTTTCATCGCCTCAACTGGACCAGCCAGAGCGCGGGTTCAGTTTCCAACAGGACGGGCCTTTGGATATGCGCATGGACTCGGGCCAGACCGCTACTGCGGCCGACCTAGTGAACGGGCTCAACGAGACTGAGTTGGGCCAGTTGTTCCGGGAATTGGGCGATGAGCCTGAATCGCGCCGAATCGCGCGAGGCATCGTCCAGGAACGTCGGCAGGGCCGGTTTGAAACCACCGGCCAATTGGCGCGGCTCGTTCAGCGGTTAGTGCCGCGCCACGGTAGCAGGATACATCCGGCTACGCGCGTGTTTCAGGCGCTGCGCATGGCCACGAATGATGAAGTGATGTCCCTGAAAAGTGGACTGGCGGCAGCTTGGTCGGTTTTGAAGCCCACGGGGCGCATGGCAATCATTTCGTTTCACAGTGTGGAAGATCGAATCGTGAAAGAATTCGGACGCGAGAAAGCACGGGATTACACCGTGCGCGGAGAAGTGGATGTGCCGGATTTCCGCGAGGCGCGTGCACCCGAAGCACGCCTGGTGAAACGCAAGCCGATCACGGCGGGTGAGGGTGAGTTGCGCACGAATGCGCGAGCGCGCAGCGCGAAGCTGCGAGTGATCGAAAAACTTTAGGCATCATGGCAAAGAATCGAAAAAACGAGGCGACCGCGGTGCGATTCGTGCCGGCGCTGAAGACTTTCCTCCTGTGCCTGCTGATCGGCGGTTCGGCGGCGGGTTATGTATTGCAAAAGAATACGATTTACGAATTGGGCAAGCAGATTCGAGAGAGGGAAGCGGTGTTCGAGCGTTTGAAGTGGGAGAACCGCATTCGGGCGAACCAATTGGCCGATTTGCAATCGCCCACAAAAATCGCTGAGCGCGTGCGCGAAAAGAAGCTGGGGCTCACGATGGCGCAGCCCTGGCAGGTGATTTGGTTGAACGAGCATGGAGTGCAGGTCGCGGGGACAAACAGGACCTTCGACCCGCAGTTGTTGGTATCAGGAAAATGATCGGAGTCTCGGCTATAGCCGGTCAATCGGAAGGAACCGAGCTAAGGGCTGCAGGAGACAATATCTGCGAAACCAACCGGGAACTCATAGGGTGACGCAGGTTGCCGGACCGGCTATAGCCGGGACTTCGATCATCATAGCATAATTTTGGCCGCCGCCCACGGCCTTGGGTCGGGAGTGAGGAACCGAATGCAAGGCGTGGGCGGCCGGCCGAAGAGTAACCATGAAGGGATACGGACACAAGCGCCGGCTGATCATCATCGCCGGGCTGCTGGGCGTGGCGTTCGCAGGATTGAGCGCGCGCCTGGTGGTGTTGCAAGTGTGCGATCACCAGAAGTATCGCGCAGTGGCGGAGCGCAAGCAGGTCTTTTTGCGCGAACCGCGACGCGGGGAGATCCTGGATGCGAATGGGAACCCACTGGCGATCAGCGTGCCGGTAAAAAAGATTTTCGCTAATCCGAAATTCATTGGCGAGTATTATCCGGAAGTCGCACGGACTGTGGCGCCGCTGCTGGGCATGAATGAGGCTGAACTCGTTGGCAAGTTGCGGCCGACAATCCTGCGGACGAATGAGTTTGGCATGCCAGTGACCAACAGCTATGTAAATTTGAAGAAGAAGGTCACCCTTGAACAATGGCAGCAGATTACGCAAGTGATGCATGGATTGAGCTTCGCGGCGGAATTGGGGCAACTCACCAAAAACGAAAAGCGATTTTATCGGACGTTGCGACAGAAAGGAATTTACGCGGAAGACGATCAGCTACGGACTTACCCGGGTGGTCGTCTGGCGTCGCACGTGCTGGGCTTCGTGCAGGATGACGAACTGGAGTTCAACGACACGCATCTGATCGAGATGGCCGGCAAGTATGGCGTCGAACGCTGGTTCAACAATCAATTGCGCGGGGTACGCGGCTGGCGAATTTCCGAGACCGATCACAAGCGGCGCGAGATCGTGGTTTATCGGCAGCAGGAAGTGGAGCCGCGGCCGGGGCTGAATGTCGTGCTCACGCTGGACATGGTAGTGCAGAGCATTTTGGAGAGTGCGCTGGACGAGGCCGTGCAAAAGCACAATCCAAAGAGTGCATCGGCCATGGTCGTCCGACCGGCGACAGGAGAGATACTCGGGTTGGCGGTCTGGCCAGACTTCGATCCTGCAGATCCTGGTCGGGCTACTACCGACCACATGCGTAATCGAGTCGTGGCTGATACATATGAGCCGGGTTCTGTATTCAAGATCGTCGCAATCTCAGCGGCTTTGAACGAAAACCTCATTCATCTGAGTGATCCGATCAATTGCGAGAATGGGCTCTGGTATTACGCGGGCAAGCCGCTGAAAGATCACGGCCACTACGGAGTTATTCCGGTTGAGATGGTGGTGGGAAAGTCATCCAACATCGGCACTGCCAAGATCGGGCTGATGCTCGGCGAAGAGCGGTTATATAAATATTTGACAGCGTTTGGATTTGGCTCGCGGACGGGCGTTACCCTTGATGGCGAGGTTGTCGGGATCGCGCGGACGCCAAAGCAATGGGACAAACTGAAGATCACCCGTATTCCGATTGGCCAGGGTATTGCCGTAACGCACATGCAGATGAGCATGGCCATGAGCGCCGTTGCGAACAAAGGGCGATTAATGCGGCCGATGCTCGTGAACCGTCTGGAGGACCAGACCGGACAAGTTTTCGCGCAGTATCATCCGCAGATGGTGCGGCAGGTGGTGAGTGAACGAGCTGCGCAGCTCATGGTGACTGCATTGAAGAATGTGGTATCCACGAACGGCACGGCCCGCTCGGCGCGGCTGGACCATTACACCGTTGCGGGGAAGACGGGTACGGCGGAGAAACCGCTGAATGGGGCGTACACCGACGAATACGTAGCTTCGTTTTTTGGTTTCTTCCCGGCGGACAATCCGCAGGTATGCATTTCGGTGGTGCTCGACGAGCCGGAGAAAGAAAAAGGCTATTTTGGGGGTGCGATCGCCGCGCCAATCTTTAAGATGATAGCCGAGCAGACGGCGAAATATTTGAAAATTCGACCGGACCGGGGTGAGGGGTCCGAGAGTCCATTGTCGATTGCGAGAACGGAATGAAATTAAAGCGGCTCATCGAATCATTGAAGGGCGCCACGGTGGAGGGCGCGCTTGAGCGCGACATCACCGGAATTGCATACGATTCGCGGCGGGTGACGCCTGGCATGCTCTTCGTCGCCATCCCGGGGCAAAAGACTGACGGACACGAATTTATCTCGAACGCGGTGGATCGCGGCGCGTCGGCGGTGATTTGCGAGCGCAATGGGACGGCTTATCCCCGTGCGACGAAGATCAAGGTGCCAGATGTTCGCGAAGCGTTGGCGCGTTCGGCGGCGGCCTTTTATGGGAATCCGAGTGGCGCGATGAAGGTCATCGGCGTGACCGGCACGAACGGCAAGACGACGGTGGCGTTCATGGTCAAATCGATGCTGGAAAATGCCGGGATCAAGACGGGTTTGCTGGGCACTGTGCAGTACGAAATCGGTGACCGCGTGATTCCTGCGCAGCGCACTACGCCCGAGTCGCTTGAGGTACAGCAGATGATGGCGCAGATGGTGAAGGCCGGCTGCAAAGCGTGCGTGATGGAAGTCAGTTCGCATGCGCTCGAGCAGAAACGCGTGCTGGGCGTGGATTTTGACGTGGCAATTTTTACTAATCTGACGCGCGACCATTTGGATTATCACGGCACAATGGAGCGTTATTTTTCGGCGAAGGAGAAGCTGTTTGCCGGTCTTGCGCGCGGGCGGAAAAAGGGGACGGCGGTGATTAACATCGATGACAGCTTCGGTGCGCAGCTTGCGGGCAAACATAAGGTTGATTCTGAATTCACGTACGGCTTTCAGCCCGCTTGGCTTCAGGCAAGCCAGGTTCAACTGGGCAAGGATGGTTCCCGCTTTTTGGTGGAAACGCCGGAACGGAAGTTTCCGATTCGCTTGCCGTTGATTGGGCGTCACAATGTATATAACGCGCTGGCTGCGATCGGTGCCGGGATGGCCCTCGATGTTCATCTGCTAAAGATTCAAGCCGCGTTGAATGCCATGGAACCGGTTCCGGGAAGGTTGGAAAGCATCGCGTGCGGACAGCCGTTCGGGGCGTATGTGGATTACGCGCACACGGACGATGCTTTGAAGAACGTGCTCCAGACGCTGCGCGAAATTACCGCTGGCCGGGTGTTGGTGGCCTTTGGCTGCGGTGGCAATCGTGATTCGGGCAAACGTGCCAGGATGGGGCGCATCGCGGCCGAGATGGCGGATTACACGTGCATCACCAGCGACAATCCGCGGAAGGAATCGCCAGAAAGAATCGCCGGACAGATTGAAGAAGGTTATCGCGCCGTAAAGCAGCAGGGTTACATCGTCGAACTGGATCGCCGCCGCGCGATTCAGCATATTATTGGCGTGGCAGCCGCCGGAGATTCGGTGCTGATTGCGGGGAAGGGGCATGAGGCATATCAGGAATTTGAGGACACGGTTGTGCCGTTCGATGATCGCCTTCACGCGCGCGAGGCTTTGGAAGCCGTGACCGTCTGATGGAACCGCGCTCGCTGAATTACATTGCTGAGGCGTGCGGCGGAAAGTTGCGGGGGAAAGATGCAGAAGCGGCGGGGATTTCGACGGACTCCCGAAAGATTAATAGCGGCGACGTCTTCTTTGCGATCAAGGGCGAGCGCTTCGATGGCCATGATTACGTCAGCGAGATTGCGGGGGCGAGCGGCGTCGTGGTTGAGCGAGCTGTTCCCGCTAACTGCGCGGTCATAGAAGTGGAGAATGTCCGCAAGGCGTTGGGCGCCTTTGCCGCGCGATACCGACGCGACTTTGATTTGCCGGTGATTGCTATCGGCGGTTCGAACGGCAAGACGACAACCAAAGAAGTGCTGGGCACGATTCTGGACCAGAAATTTCCGACGGTTCGAAGTGAAGCCAGTTTCAACAATGACATCGGTGTGCCGTTGACACTGCTTCGAATTGGGAAAGAACACCGAGCCGCAGTGCTTGAGGTTGGAACGAATCATCCGGGCGAACTGGCGCCGTTGGTGCGCATGATCCAGCCCAAATACGGTGTGATCACCAGCATTGGGCGCGAGCACTTGGAGTTTTTTGGGAATGTCGCGGGTGTCGCCCAGGAAGAAGGCTGGCTGGCGGAATTGCTGCCTGCGGACGGTAAGCTTTTCATTGGGGAAGGCGAATGGAGGGATGTGATCGCGCGCAGGACCCGCGCGAAGGTCGTTCGGGTTGGACCGAAGCTGGATTTCAGCACGCATCTGCTCGGCGCGCACCAGCGGTTGAATGTCGCACTGGTGGTTGCGGTTGCGCGCGAACTCGGGTTAAGCGATGACCAGATCCGCGGGGGCCTGGATCGTTGCAAGCCCGCAAAAATGCGCCTGCAACTGTGGGAAGCGAAGGGAATCCAGGTCCTGGACGATTCCTATAACGCGAATACCGACTCGATGTTGGCGGCTCTGGAAACGTTGCACGAGTTGCCCGCTTGGGGCCGTAGAGTTGCGATCCTGGGCGACATGGCCGAACTCGGCAAACACACCGAAGCGGCCCACGCAGAAGTTGGAAAACGCGTGGCGGATCTCGGGCTCGATTTGTTGATCGCAGTTGGCAAATACGCCGCGATTACGGCCAAAACTGTGCGGAATGCCGAACAGTTCGCGGATGTGGAGACAGCATGCAAGTCCATTCCCGGCCTTTTGCGGCCCGGCGATCTGGTTTTGTTGAAGGCATCGCGCGCCATGCGTTTGGAACGAATTGCAGAAATTTTAAAAAACGCTTCTATCGGCGACTCGAAGACTGCAACATGACGGCGTTCGCGATCGATGATTTATTATTTTACGCAATATGTCCTCCAATTGGCGCACGGGACGGCGTGGGAGGACCCCGTTTCATTCCTTCGGCTGTTTCGTTACACGACCGTGCGGGCGGCATGCGCAGCAATCACGGCGCTGGCTTTGAGTTGGTGGTTGGGGCCTAGAATTATCGCATGGCTGCGTGAGTTGAAGTTTGGGCAGCATTACGAGGACAAGGCCGAAGAAGCGGGTGCAAATCGTGTCGTTTCCAAGCGTGGAACGCCGACGATGGGCGGTCTTTTGATCGTTGCGGTGATGGATTTCACGGCGCTGCTGTGGGCGCAATGGAACACGTTGATGGCCGTTGCGCTGCTGTCGGTCGTCGTTCTGATGGCCTTGGGTTTTTACGACGATTACGCGAAAATCAGCCAGCAGAACAATCGCGGGTTCACGTCCAAACTCAAGCTGATGGTCCAATCCGCGCTCGCCCTTTTCATCGCGGTTTATTTGTGGCGCGCGCCGGGAACCAGCAAACTGATCAGCGAAGTGATGGTGCCGTTCGTGAAGCATCCGATTCTGACCGGAACAGCGGGCGCGGCAGTCGGAATACTGTTGGCATCGTTGACGATCGTAGGCAGCTCGAATGCAGTAAATCTGACCGATGGTCTCGATGGGCTCGCGATTGGATGCACCTTGATCGTGTCATTCGCGTTCCTCGTGCTTACATACATGGCGGGAAACGCGCGCATGGCCGATTATTTGCAGATTCCCTACGTGCCCGGCGCGAGCGAGTTGACGGTTTTTTGCGCGGCGATGATTGGCGCCGGTCTCGGTTTCCTATGGTTTAACTGTCATCCCGCCCAGGTTTTTATGGGCGACACAGGGTCGCTAGCGCTTGGTGGCGCCCTCGGAATTATCGCGGTGCTCATCCATCAACCGCTGGTGCTGGTGATCGCGGGCGGCGTGTTCGTGATCGAGGCGCTGTCGGTGATGCTCCAGACGAGCTATTTTAAATACACCCGCAAGAAGTATGGCGCGGGCCGTCGGATTTTCCTGATGGCGCCCTTGCACCACCACTTCGAGCGCAAGGGCTGGCACGAATCGCAGGTAGTGATGCGGTTCTACATCCTGGGCATCGTCTGCGCGGTCGCCGCATTGAGCACGCTGAAAATTCGTTAGGTGAATAGCTGGTGAATAAATAAGAACAAGTTTTTGTTTCAGCGGCGTGACAGATCACGCACGATCGCACCGTGAACGATCATACGGTGTTGTCACAGAAGAAAATACCCCGACGCGAGCGGCTGATTTTTGCTTTGGACGTGCCCACGGTCGCAGAAGCGAAAGAGCTCGTGGAACGGCTTGGGGATTCGGTGCAGTTTTATAAGATGGGCCTGCAACTATTCATGGCGGTCGGCTATTTCGAGCTGATCGAGTGGTTGAAGACGAAGAACAAACAAGTTTTCGTGGACCTGAAGTTCTTCGATGTGCCGGAAACGGTGAAATTGGCGGTCACCCAACTTAAGCCGCACGGCGTCACCTTTGCGACTGTTCACGGCAACGACGAGATTCTTAAAGCCGCTGTAGAAGCGCAGAGCGGCGTCAAGATTTTAGCGGTGACGGTACTGACGAGTCTCGA
>Ga0075431_100008486_pt1 | contig 10288 bp, 8 predicted proteins | sample RhiMetdeltSRZDD5_FD_75297 | JGI IMG/M metagenome (GOLD analysis project Ga0075431, IMG submission 75297) | Populus rhizosphere microbial communities from Tennessee, USA - Rhizosphere MetaG P. deltoides SRZDD5 | ecosystem: Host-associated > Plants > Roots > Rhizosphere > Soil | place: USA...
AGGCGCTGCGCGCCGTCGTAGTCCGGGCAGGGGTTGCCCGTCGGCCAGTAGAGCGTGTCGAGCGCGGCGTCGTAGGTCCCGGTCAGCCACGCCGTCGCGCAGGGATGTTCGATGTCCGTGCCCTGCCAGGTCTGCGCTCCGGGCTCGCCACGTTTCGGAACCGTCCAGAAGCGCCAGGCTTCCTTCCCCGTCGCTTGATCGAAGGCGGCCAGGAAGCCGCGCGCTCCCTCGTCCCCGCCCGAGCTGCCGGAGACGACGAGCGCGCCCACCGCGAGGGGCGCCGACGTCGCGCCGTAGTTCAGGCGCGCGTCGGCCATCTCCGTGTCCCACAGGAGCGCGCCCGTGAAGCGGTCGAGGGCGAGGAGGTGCGCGTTGTCGGTGACCAGGAAGACGCGGTCCCCGGCCACGGCCACTCCGCGGTTGATGCCGCTCGCCGCATCCCCGGCCAGACCCTTGGTGCGCGGCCTCCGGTAGTCCCAGAGCCGCCGCCCGTTGCCCGCGTCCAGGGCATGGCATTCGTTGGCGGCGGTGACGTACATGATGCCGTCCACCACCACCGGCGTGCCCTCCAGCCGCGACGTGTCGCCCAGGGCATAGCTCCAGCGCGGGACCAGACGCGCCACGGTCGTCTTGTCGATCTGGCGAAGCTCGCTGAACCGATTGCCGCCGTACTGCCCGTGATAGGTCGGCCAGTCCGCCTGCGACGTCACCTTTCGATAGCTCTCTCCGGTCTTGCGCAGGAGGTGGATGCGCCGGTCGTCGGAGCGGAGCTGCAGGTCGCCCGTCGTGCGGTTCAACACCACGCCCTCTAGCGCGCGGCCCTCCGTGGTCACGACGTGCGCGCGCACGGGGGCGGCGCCGCGGCCGGGCTTGAGCGTGCGCAGGTAGGCCACCAGCTCGCGAAGCTCCGTCTCCGGGATCTCGAACGCGGGCATGCCCGCCGCGGGCAGCCCGCCGCGCACGAGCGCGGCGAGGCCCTCGTCGTCGCGCGCGACGAGGCGCGCCACCATGCCCGGCCCGCGCTCGCCTCCGTTTCCGTCCGCGCCGTGGCAGCGCGCGCAGGCGCTGTCGTACCAGCGGCGGCCGGGGGCCGAGGGCTGGGCCAGGGCGCCGGCCGGGAGGAGAACGCAGACGAGAGCGACCGCCCCGCGCATGGCCGCGGAAAGTATCACGACGGACGAGAGGTCAGTGCGGGTACTCGAGGCGCGCCATGCGCGAGGCCGCGCCCCAGGTCAGGCCCCAGGCCGCGGCCGCCATCGCCAGCAGGGTGGCCGCGCCCAGGACCACCGCCACGGTGGCGAAGCTGCCGTGGATCATGACCAGGATCGTCTGGGCGATCCCGAAGCCGATGGAGAGCGCGAATCCGATGACGTAGCTCACCATCGACTGGGCGCGCTGCTGCTCCTCGGAGAGCGGGAAGGCCGGCCAGAGGAGGAGTCCCCCGCCGATGACGATCCGGGCCGCGAGGACGTAGCCGAGGGCGAGCATCGCGGCCAGGGCGGGCGGATGCTGGCGGAAGAAGATCACGGCCAGCAGCAGCGCGGGCAGGGCGAGGAAGCGCAGAGAGAGCGCCGTCGAGATCCCCCGCACGAGCTGCCGCGGCTCGATGGGCGCCCCGCAGAAGATCCAGCCCGCGGCGGGCAGCCCGCTCTGCCGCGTGACCTTCAGGCCGTCGGTCACGGAGGAGAAGCCGAGGTAGGTCAGCAGGGTGACGGTCACCAGATGCTCGGCCCCGCTGAAGGCCACCACGAAAGCGCCGAGGGCGAGAAGCTGGGAGGCGAGGATCTTCGCGCGCGAGACGTCCTCGCGCCGCGTGGCCAGGAGCACGGCCGACGCCACCGCCTGCACGGGAGGCGGGAGGAGGAGACGGCCGAGGACGGGGACACGCATGACGCGCTCGAGCGCATAGACCAGAGCGGATCGCGGGACGCGCGTGGTGGGGGCCGCGCTCTGCTCGGCGAAGTTCGCGTAGTGGCGATGCAGGACCCCCCGGATCGACATCATGGCCGCCGCGGACACGAGGGCCACCGCGCCCGCGCGGCGCCACGGCGCTCCCGGCCACGGATCGTGCAGCCAGAAGAGCGCGAACCAGGACGAGGGCGCGAGAAGAACGGAGGGCCAGGTCCCGATGGAGAACACGCTCCCGCCGCCGCCGAGCGGGATCCAGCCCAGGGAGGTGGCGGTGATGGCCAGGATGGCGGCCATGAGCAGGAACTGGAGGATCTTGCGCGCGCGCTCGAGGGGGACCCAGCGCAGGCCGACCATGAGCACGGACAGCCAGAGCACGGCCGCCGCGAAGGAGCCCGCGATGAGCGTCAGGTAGGCGGCCAGGGCGCGCGGCGCGGAAAGCGAGAAATGGGCGACCGCCACCGCCATGGGCACGAGGCCGAGACTGCCCGCGAGCAGCGTCGCGAGCACGAGGAGAAGGATGGTGCGCGCGGAGAGCATCGTGCGATCCGCGATCGGCTTGGAGGCCAGGATCTCGAGCCGCCGCTCCTGCACGTCCTGGCTGTCCGGGTTGATGGCGAGCACGACGATGATGAAGACGGCGGCGAACAGGAGAACGAGGTAGCTGGCCAGATCGGCCACCCGCCAGGCGCGCGCGCTCAGCATCACGCCCAGCGTGGTCATGGAGAAGAGGATCTGGCGCAAGGGGTTGCCCTTGCTGCCCGTGCTCGCGTCCGTGCCCGGTCCCAGAGACTGCCTCAGGGTCAGGCGGACGAGGGTGCGGAGCTGGCCGCGGTCGACGCGCCGGGCATCCGGCGCGACCGCGCTCATGTCCTAGGCCGCGCTCGCGGAGAGGGCCAGGAGGGCCTGCTCGAGGCTGGCCGCGCCGGCCGCGGCCACGACCTCGCCCACCGTGCCCACGCTCACGAGCTGGCCGGCGTGGATGACGGCGATGCGCGTGCACACCTTCTCGACGATGTCGATGAGGTGGGAGGAGTAGAAGATGGTCCGGCCCTGCTGGGCCAGGCGCCGCATCATCTCCTTCACGTGGGCGACCGTCTCCACGTCGAGGCCGTTGAGCGGCTCGTCGAGCACCAGCACCTGGGGCTCGTGGAGCAGGGCCGAGATCCAGCAGACCTTCTGCTTCGTGCCCTTGGAGAGGACGCCCAGGGGCTTGTCCTTGTCCGCCTCCAGGGAGAACGCGCGCAGCTCCTCGCCCATCCGGTCCCGCAGGCGCGCCTCGGAGAGACGATAGAGCCGGCCGATGAGGGTGAGGTACTCGACGGGCGAGAACTTCTCGAAGAGGGCGCCCGATTCCGGGACGTAGCCCAGGCGCGCCTTCACCTCGAGCGGCTGCTCCAGGACGCTGTGGCCGCCCACGAGCGCGTCGCCCGAGGTGGGGCGGATGAGACCGGTGAGGACCTTGATGGTCGTGGTCTTGCCCGCGCCGTTGGCGCCCACGTAGCCGAAGACCTCGCCCCAGCCGACGGAGAGCGAGACGTCGCGGAGGGCCCGCTTGGGCCCGTAGTCCTTGCCGAGACCCCGCAGCTCGATGGCGCTTGGGCCCTGCACGCGCTCAGTTGTCCAGGCGCAGCCGGCCGAAGGCCTCGGGGGTGTGGAAGGTCTCGTTGTTCACGGGCTGCCAGTTGATGTACTTGCGGTCCGCGGGCGGGCCCTGGCAGCGGTACAGGTTGATCCGCGTCTCCACGCCGTTCTTCGGGGCCTTGACGTCGATGGCCGCGAGGGGAATGCGCATCTCGCCGTACCAGACGTGCTTGTCGCGATCGACGCGGGCCTTGACCTCGTAGCCGGAGTTCCAGCCGACGTCGTGGGAGGGCGGAGTCTGCCCGCGGTCGATGGCGAGGTCCACCCACTCCGATTGCGGCGAGACCTGGAATTCCTTGTACTTCTTGATGTCCTGGAAGTCGGTCCCGATGAAGGCCTCCGCCACGTCCCAGTCCCAGAGCTTGTTCGTCTCCGCGGTGGTGGTCGGGCTCGGCTTGAGGTAGAGCTCCTCGTAGGGCGCGATGAACAGGAAGTAGACGTTCTTGTCCGTCCAGCGCGAGCGGATCTCCGTGCGGTGGTGGGGCACCGCCTTGCCGAACCGGTCCTTCTCCGCGACCACGCCTTCCACGCTCTTCCAGGCCGAGGCGCCCGGATCCGCGGTGAGCGCGAAGTCGGCGCGAGCGCGATGGCTCACGATCACCGTGCCGTCGGCCGAGGCCGCCCCGGCGGCGGCGGCCGCGGAGGCGAGGACCCCGCAGAAGAAGACGATCCGCAACGCTGTACGATCCACGCGTGAAGTCGCCCTGGCTCTCACCGTTCCTCCTCTGCGCGCTCGGACTGGCCGGGCCGGCGCGGCCGGCCGCGGAAACCCCGCGGCCGCTCGTCCGGCACGAGGCCAGCCGCATGTCCATGGCCTGCGCGTACGACATCGTAGCCTACGGCGCCGACGCCGGCGCGCTGCCCGGCATCCTCGAAGCCGCGCTGGACGAGGTCGATCGCATCGACCGCCTCATGAGCCACTACAAGCCGGACAGTCCGCTCTCCCGCCTCAACCGCGAGGCGGCGGCGGGGCCGGTCGCGGTCGAGCCGGAGCTGTTCGACCTCATCGCGGAGTCCCTGCGCTACTCCCGCGAGTCGGCGGGGGCCTTCGACATCACCGTCGGGCCCTTGATGAAGACGTGGGGCTTCTTCCGCGGCGGCGGCCGGCTGCCGACGGACGCGGAGATCGCGGAGGTGCGCGCGCGCATCGGTTACCACCACGTCATCCTCGATCGCAGTGCGCGCACGATCCGCTTCGACCGGCCGGGCATCGAGCTGGACCTCGGCGGCATCGCGAAGGGTTACGCCGTCGACCAGGTCGTGGCCCTTCTCCGGCGCGAGCAGGTGGCGGCGGCCCTGGTGAGCGCGGGCGGCAGCACGATCTTCGCCCTGGGCGCGCCTCCCGGCCGCGACGGATGGGACGTGGACATCCAGGATCCCATCGCAGGCGGCCGCGTGGCCCTGACCGTTTCCCTGAAGGACCGGGCCCTGTCCGTCGCCGGGCGGTCCGAGAAGTCGTTCGAGCGCGACGGGATCGTCTACTCGCACATCATGGACCCGCGCACCGCGCGGCCGGTGCAGGGCATGCTGAGCGTCGCCGTGCTGACGGCGACCGGCACCGCCGGTGACGCGCTGGACGACGTGCTCTTCGTCCAGGGTGTCGAGCGCAGCCGGGCCTACCTGGCGAGCCTCCCCGCGACGGAGGCGATCTTCTTCCTCCCGGACGCGAAGCGGGCCTGGAAGATGATCCGCCGTCACGGGCGGCTCAAGACAGCTTGAAGTTGACGGTCACGGTCATGATCACGCGCGCGGGTACGCCATTGACCAGGGTGGGGGCATAGACCCACTGCCTCACCGCGTCGATGGCCGCGGCGTCGAGCAGGGGGATGCCGCGCAAGACCATCACCTGTTCGATGCGGCCGTCGGGGCCGATCGTGCACTCCAGGATCACGACGCCCTGGACCCTCGCCTGTCGCGCGATCTCCGGATAGGCCGGGCTCACGTGCTTGAGCTTGCGCGGTTCCTTGACGGCACTCCCGACGCGCAAGGGGGCCGCCTCCTCCGGCGCCGCCGCGTCCGCCTGAGACGGAGACGTGGACTGGGCGGTCAGGTCGGCTCCCTCTCGCGGAGAGGGCGACGGCTCCGCCGCGAGTGCAGGGGCGACACCGCAGGGCAGGCCGGTGAGGCCGGTGTGAGTGAGGCACTCCATCTGGCCGTGCGCCGTCCACACTCCCGCGAGCGCGGCGACGCCGCTGAGCGAGAGGATCGACAGCGACAGGAGCTTGACGCTCGCCGGCGAAGGGCCGCGCGCCGCGCGTACGGCCGTCGCGATCCCCAGCGCGCACAGGACGAGGAGAAGCAGCGCGGCGCCCGCCAGGGCCACGTGCAACCAGACCGCGATCGCCGGGGCGCCCTCGGGGTGGCGGTTCACGGAGGCGACCATCCCCAGGACCAGCGCCACGAGGCTCGCGGCGAGGACCACGACGACGAGCGCCCCGAGGTGAAGGCCACGGCCCGAGCCCGGCTCGACGGTGCTGTCGGCGCGTGCGCTGCCGATCACGGTCGCCAGGAAGGCGACGGCGGCGAGCATCGCGGAAGCGGGCAGACCGAAGACCAGAGGAAGGGTCGCCTCCGCGGAGCCGCCCGCCAGGGCGGCCCTTCCCCCGGAGACGGTCAGGGTCACCATGCCGAGCGCTTGCCGGAACAGGACCGCGGTCAGCCCCGCCCCGAGTACGGCCGGGAGCAGGACCAGCGCCGCCGAGGCGGGCGTCATCCAGAACCGAGCGGCGCCGCGGCGCAGGAAGCGCACGACGACGAGGCCGAGGAAGGCGGCGAGGGTCACGGCCAGGACGACGGCCACCGCGCCCTTGACGACGAGCGGCGCGTCAGCGAACGAGAGCATCGCCCTTCGGGTTCACTTCACCGCGGGCAGGTCGACCACGCCGTAGGGCCCGAGCCGCGGGACCGTGAACTCGGTGCCTCCGTCCACCACCCCGCGTTCCTCGAGCGACACCTTCCCCGACCCGGCGACGCGGGCCTCGCCCTCCGGATACGTGCCGCGCAGCCGCACGCGCACGCCATCGGTGTCGCGCCCGCCGTAGTTCAGGAGATGCAGCCGCACCCGTGCGCCGTCGCCGGTGAGCCGCCCGATCACGATCTCGGTGCCGAAGATGCGCAGGCTGCGCTGCTCGTCCGTGAGCTGGCGGCGGACCTTGAGCGCGAACGCGCTCGGGTCCTTGGCCGCGTCCGCCGGATACTCCGGAGTACCGAGCATCACGCTGACGCGGTGCTTGTCCGATGGCGCGGGGACGATCTTGAAGAGCAGGTTGCGCCGGACGAGGAGGTTCAGGGCCTCCCCCATGGTGGCCGAACCGTCGTCGACGACGGCCACGTCGGCCACGTCCGGCAATTCGTTCTTCGGAAGAGCGGCCAGGAACGCAAGCATCTGTCCCAGGCTCTCGAGATCGGCGGGATCGATCTTGAGGACGGCGTCCGCGCCGTAGGCGTAGGCCTCGGCGGCGGCGAGGGCGGCCTTCCCCGCGGGCAGGTCGTAGAGGAACTTCCCCGCCGGATCGCGCAGGAAGCGCGATCCATTCGTGAAGACCCAGGGACTGCGCGTGGCCGACGCGCGATCCGCGCGGGGCCGGATGCCGGGAGCGGCGACGGTCTCGCGCAGGCCGAGGTCGGTGTCGGTCAGGGGGACGGCGGTGACGGCCGCCTTGCTCCAGGCCTCGGCCTGGTCGGCGGGCACGCACACGCGCTCGACGGCCGCCTTCTTCAGGGCGGGCGCGCTCTCGATGCCCTGCGTCCAGTACAGGCACGGCAGGGCGGCCAGCCAGAGGAGGGCGGTCACACCACGACGTCCTGGACCTTGATGCGCGCCTTGTCCGCGACGCCCAGGCCGAGGCCGGCCGCGAACTCCACGTGCCCGGGCTCGCGGATGATGATGTTGACGTTGGGGTCGGCGTCCCGCGCCCTCCCGTCGTCGATCTTCAGGTATTGCGGGGACCGGTCGTAAATGGAGATCGCGCCGTGGCGCTTGCGCTCGTCGTCGATGATGTCGAGGAGCAGGCGGTCGATGGCGACCGGATCCGTGCCGAACAGGATCTGCTTCGGGTAGAAGACGTACTTCCGGGTGCGCGCGAAGGGCCCGCCGTGCCAGACGCCGCGCAGGCCGTCCATGATCTGCAGGACCGTGCGCGAGCGTAGCGGCTCGACCGACGCCAGGGTGCCCACGAACGAATAGGTGTGGGACTTGCCGCGGTAGTGGGTGCGCGCCACGTTGGAGAAGCTGCCGTAGGCGATGTTCTTGAGGCACCCCGTCGCCCCCGTCGCCCCGTGGTCCTTCATGTTCGGCACGTTGATGATCTTGGTCAGCTTCTGCGAGACGAGCCTCATCATGTTCGAGCGCGTGTCCTCTTCCCCGAACAGATCCGCCTCGACGTAGGTGGCGGGGTCGTAGCCCCGGTTGTCCGCGCGCTGGTTTCTGGTCTCCGCGGCCACGACGGTGATGCCCGCGGGCAGCCGGGCCGCGTAGTTGCACTCGTCGAGCTGGTTCTGGAAGCGCTCGTAGATGTAGACCTGGGTGGGAGGGACGCCGGCCGCGCCGAGCTGGCGCACGACCTCGGCCACGATCTCGTAGGCGGAGATGCACCAGGGGTAGCCGCCGCAGTTGACCTTGATGCCCACCACGTCCGCGGGCACAACGAACTGCCGCCAGGCCTCGAGGGCCGTCTTCTTGCCCGTGAGCGCGCACATGCCGCGCGCCATCATCTCGCGCACGACCTCGTCGTTGGCCGCGCTCGTCTCCACGTCGACGGATTTCTCGGACTTGACGGCGATCACGCGGCCGGGATACGGACCGGGCATGCCGGGCGTGGCCGAGGGGGCGTACTTCGTCACCACGTTGAGCTTGGGCAGGCCGTCCGCGGGGGCGGCCTCTGCCTTCAGCGACGGGACGAGCGGCACGGCCGCGAGCAACCGGACGAAATCCCTGCGATCCATTCGAGCACCCCCGACAGGCCCCGCCTGCTTTCGACGGCGGACGTTACCGCCCACGTCGGGGGGAGGTCAAGGTGCGGGGCGCGGCGGGGGCGACCTGCCGGCCGAGGTCGGCCGTCAGCCCGCGCTCGTAGGAGCCCGGACCGGACGAAGCAGAACCTTGGGCTGCGTGTGGCGTGTCCGCAGATACTTATCAGATTCACATTGAACAGCGTATGGAGTGTGAACTGGTTCTGGAACGAGTTGTCTTCATCTAAACTGATAAGCGCTCACCGCGTCGGACCCCTCTTGGCGCTTCGTCGTGATACTCATCAATCATGTTGATCACACATGCGTCGCACCTCGACAACGCCGCGCTGACCGCCGAGCTCAGCCGGCTCGCCCACTGCGAGCGTGGGGCCACGGCAGCCCTGATCGTGCACCTCGCGGAGTTCGACCGGCGCCGGCTATTCGAGGGCGCCGGCTACTCCTCCCTGTTCCGGTACTGTCTGGCCGTCCTTCGCCTGTCCGAGGATGCCGTCTACAACCGGATCAAGGCGGCGCGAGCGGCCCGCCGGTATCCCGTCATCATCGAGCGGCTCGAGAGCGGTGCGCTGAGCCCCACGACCGTGCGTCTCCTCGCGCCCCGCCTGACGTGCGAGAACCACCAGGAGCTCCTGGCTGCTGCCTCGGGCATGGGCAAGCAGGCGGTCCTGGAGCTGCTGGCGCGCCGATTCCCGGAGCCCGACGTGGCCGCGCGTGTGCGTAAGGTCCCGAGCCGGGCGGTCGTGGCAGGAGCCTCGTCGACGGCCGCCGTCCCGACCGCGTGTCTCCCGCCGGTCGGGTGCGAGCCGCTCGCGGCTGCGCGTGTGCCTCCGCCTGTGCCTCCGCCTGCGCTCGCGCCTGCGCCTCCGCCTGCGCTCACGCCTGAGGCCGTGGCGCCAGCCGTTCTACCAGTGTCGGCGACGGCACGCGCGGTCGTTCGCCCGCTGGCGCCCGAGCGGTACGAGATCCGCTTCACCGCCAGCGGAGAGTTGCGCGAGAAGCTGCGCGTCGCGCAGGACCTGCTGGGGCACGCGATTCCCAGTGGTGACATCGCCGAGGTCTTCGACCGGGCGCTGACCCTTCTCGTCGCCGATCTATCGAGGAGGAAATTCGCGGCCACCGGACGACCGCGCCGAAGCCGTGGCCAGTCGGCCAGGTCGCGGAACATCCCTGCGGACGTGAGGCGCGGCGCTGTCGCGCGCGACGAACGCCGGTGCGCTTTCGTCGCCCTCGACGGCCACCGGTGCGAGGAGCGGCGCTTCCTGGAATTCCACCACGTCGTGCCCTACGCAGCCGGCGGCCAGCCCACGATCGACAACATCCAGCTGCGCTGTCGCGCCCACAACGGCTACGAGGCCGAGCAGTTCTACGGGCCGGGCAAGCGTAGGACACGCGGTGATGCCGTTCGCGACGATCGGGCTGTCGCCAGCGAGCGCATGACCGCGCCGGGAACTGGTCCTGGAACCAGTGCGGATCGCGACAGCCGAATGCGAGCGCCCGGGCAGGACGGCACCGCCTTGTTCGGTCCATTGCCAGCGAGTCCCTGACAGAAGCGACGGGCCACCGTCAAAACAGAGGTAGTGTTGGCTCGGTGACCGGGATCGACCCCGGCCCAAGGGAGGACGAATGGAGAAGATGGCGCTCGTCGCGATGGTGCTGGTGGCGGTGCCCCTCATGGCCGCACCGGAGAAGGGGGTCGTCTCCGTGTGGACGGCGGCCGACCTCAAAGCGCAGGGCCAGAAGCTGGCCCAGAAAATGAACGAGCAGAAGG
>Ga0075431_100008492_pt1 | contig 10286 bp, 8 predicted proteins | sample RhiMetdeltSRZDD5_FD_75297 | JGI IMG/M metagenome (GOLD analysis project Ga0075431, IMG submission 75297) | Populus rhizosphere microbial communities from Tennessee, USA - Rhizosphere MetaG P. deltoides SRZDD5 | ecosystem: Host-associated > Plants > Roots > Rhizosphere > Soil | place: USA...
GAGAGCGATCAGAGCAACACCAGTTGTACGCAGGAGGAAATCCAGTTGTGCGTTGCTAGTGATGCCGATAAACTCCAGCAGTTTCGAGGAAAATAAAAGTTCTGCGACGGCTGAGACGGCGATGAGCCCGGCGGTGATAGTGGTAATTAACTTGTGAAGCATTCTTTTCAATCCATGAGATTCAGCCATAGGACATATTCACGTAGCTGAATCTTTAGGTTGGGTTTCGTGACGTCTCAGGCCCGATTACTCAATCTTCGCAACCCCACGAATTGCAGGATTGCGAATACTAAAACAATATCCGCGACGATGGCAATTGCCCATTTGCCCGCTGTAGTGAAGTCAATGCGATTAGCAAAGATCAGAGCCGCGCTTGCAAGCACCCAGGCCAGGTCGGCATAGACGGCAAACGTTGCAATACCCTTATGGACAGGGTTAGCTCTGGCAGCGAAATAGATTTCTATCCCATACAAGATCAAGCCGATGCCAAGCGCAAGGATGATCCATGAAGCGGATAGACCAAGGAAGTTCGCGATAGCTCGTGAGAACACTATAGAAGCTAGTCCGCTAAAGAACGAGAATGCACTGTTTCCATACAGCGTATATTTGAGTAGAGATGAATTGTTTGTTGACATGAGAGTCTCCTTTGGGTTCTAATTTGACCTCATGATACGGATTGGAGACTGCCATTTCCACGAAAAACACTGCCATCTACTGCCAATATTAGAAATTACTCTCCCACAAATCCGTCGCGATCAATTTAGCCCCAGCATTTTGCCAATTATGCAGTGTGCGTTCAGGTACGAAAGCCTGAAACCAATTTATGGCTTCCTTTTCATGCGAAGCCAAATCCCTTTCCTGATTTCTGCTGTAAGGATGCAGGCCCGCCACATACGGAAAGAACAGCGCGTTATAGAATCGCCATTCATCGGTTGTGTCAAACAGCTTGTTAGTTTGCGGCTTCAACTTCAAGATCGATTCCGTCAGGAGAGACTTTAATTCAGACGCTCGGTCAAGGGTGGTATCTGGTGTATGGCGGGTCTTCAATCTGCTTTCGATGACAGGGAGTTGTGTTAGCGGGCTGGATGCCAGCCGGGTCAGATCGCCAAAATGACTCAATGCTCGTCGAGTGAGACGAGATCGCTGTTCCTCGCTAAGTGTGGATAAATCGAGCTTCGCGTCTTTTCGAGACAGAATAGTTGATTCGGTTTGCAGACGCGTTCGTGCATCCCGAACGGATGGCAAGCGCGCGAACGCCAGGTCATCCAGTTTATTTTGTAGTCTATTCCCAAAAACGGATATGAGAACCGATGCGAAGATCGTCGTGGTCAACAAAATCTTCATCCCTTTTGTGAGTCCCGTTTGAATCGCTATCATAAATCCGACTTGGCCCGCAAAGATCAACACGATGATGACAGTAAGCACAAACGAACGCATCATGTCGGGAAGAAAGGTTTCGCCTTCGTCGAAGGCGTCGAACCACGCTATGCAAATCCCGAGAAAGAGCAGGTCGATTCCGATGGCTGGAAGAGCGTACTGTTGTGGGAACCAATCCACAGGTAGGAGAAGGAATGCCTCGCCGAGTGCAAAGAAGAGGGTAGCTGTGAACAGCACGCCAGCTGCTTGCTTGGGTCGGAGAAGAGAGATAAAGTCCTGAATCAGCATCAAGGTCCAGAAAAGAGGTGTAAGTCCTATGAAGAGCGAAATCCAAATGAAAGGAGAGGTCGAAGCGGCGAATGTGTTGATGAGAAAGAATCCAATAAGAAGCAGCGTCACAGGAAGGAGAATCCATTTCCAGAGCATAAAGAGAGTTAGGTGCTTGTCCGTAACGCGTTGATCGAGATATAGAATTGCACCGACCCAAAGGATGGGTGGTAATAATCGCAAGGCAAGCGAAATGTTGGGGTCGTGCGTTGCAAGTGCGGCGGCATAAAAAAGTAATCCCAATGCAGCCAATCGCAATCTCGGATGTGAGCCGCGCGCAAGCAAAAATAGACCCAGCCACGTTGATACCGTGAATGGAATCAAGTTAAGTAAAATCATGATGAGATTATACAACTGCGCGTTTGGTCAACTGACAGGAGAATTATGAACAAAGGTATTTTAAACAGCATTACAGTGTACGCATTATGGGGTTTCTTTCCCATTTACTGGAAACTTTTGCATCGCGTCCCAGCGCTGCAACTACTCGGGCATCGCATCGTCTGGTCGTTTTTATTGTTGCTGGGTGTGATTTTCATCACCAAACGGTGGAATGAATTTCGTGTTACGCTGAACGCGCCCACGTTTCGTATCTATTTGATCGCAGCACTCCTTATCGGTGTCAACTGGCTGACTTATGTGTGGGCAGTCAATGCGGGTTTTATTGTTGAAACGAGTCTCGGCTATTTTATCAATCCGTTGTTAAGTGTGTTGATGGGTGTTCTCCTCTTGCGCGAACAGTTGCGCCCCATGCAATTGATCCCTGTGGCACTCGCGGCAATTGGTGTTGTGTATCTCACCTTTGCTTACGGTCAACTTCCATGGATCGCCCTTTTGCTGGCTTTCACATTTGGCTTTTACGGACTTGTAAAAAAGATTGCCCCGCTTGGTCCAGTTTATGGGCTAACGCTTGAAACAGGCATCCTCTTTCTACCTGCGCTTGCCTATCTGGGAGTTGTCCAAGCGGACAATACAGCCGCCTTCCTGCACGCCGGTATCACTTCAGATCTATTGATGATTGGCGCAGGCCTAGTCACGACCATTCCACTTCTTATGTTCGCTTCTGCGGCAAAACAAATCCCTCTTACGATGATCGGCGTATTGCAATACATTGCGCCCACCATTCAATTTCTGATCGGTGTTTTTATCTATAAGGAGACATTCGATCAATCTCGCTTAATAGGTTTTAGCATTGTCTGGCTGGCGCTCGTCATCTTTTGGGTCGAGAACTATCTTGCGAATCGGATACCCTTACAGCCAATTCCTGAAATGGGAGAAGGCTAATGAATATTTTAATCATCGGGGGGACAGGCTTGATTAGTTCCGCCTGTTCTGATCTTGCGGTGGAGCGTGGGCATGAATTAATTATAGTCAACCGTTCTAGTTCCACGCACTATTCTGTACCTGGGCGTGCTACCATTTTACAGGCCGATGTCTACTGATGAAGCGCGTCTTGCCTCACTCTTGGCTGGTCACCATTTCGACGCTGTAGTAGACTTCCTTGCGTACACCGTCAACGATATCGAACGTGACATCCGATTGTTTCGTGAGAAGACAGATCAGTTCGTTTTTATCAGCTCTGCGTCTGCTTACCAAAAGCCTCCGAAGCACTATCTGATTACCGAAGAGACGCCACTGGAGAATCCATATTGGCAGTACTCTCGCAACAAAATTGCCTGCGAAGAAAGGTTGATGACAGCCTATAATGACGATGGTTTTCCAGTTACCATTATCCGCCCATCGTTGACGTATGGGACCTCGCAAATTCCATTGGTCGGGGCGAGTTGGTCACATCCCTACACCGTTGTAGATAGGATGAAGCGCGGCGAAAAAGTCATCATTCCTGGCGATGGGACTTCCCTCTGGGTGCTCACCTGGAATGCCGATTTTGCCAAAGGGTTGATTGGTTTGCTGGGGGATGCCGAAGCAATCGGTGAGGCATTTCACATCACGTCGGATGAAGTTCTCACCTGGAATCAAATCTTTTTCGAAGTGTATCAGGCGTTGGGGTTGAAACCGAAGGTGGTCCATATCTCCTCAGAAATGGTTATCAAGCGTGATCCCGATAAACTGGGCACGCTGTTGGGCGATAAGGTGAATAGTGTTATATTCGATAATAGCAAGATCAAGCGATTTGTGCCTGAATTTTCATGCGAAGTAAATTGGGCAAAAGGATTACGGCTCTCATTAACTTGGTTTGAGTCTCATCCTGAATTCCAGACAATAGATAAAGAGATGAACGATCAGTGGGACAATATTATTGCAGCGCAAGAAAAAGCCTTTCGTGTAAGTTAAACAAAGAGGCCTGGGGATCTACGATTGATCTGGCTCTAATGGCACGGTGAAAACCTATGCTTCAGCATGTTATACTGATTTCCGTTTAAGGAGATTTGAGTTGATATCTGCCATTCGTCACTGGCTCCAGCCTCCCGAATTTCCCGGAGACGCAAATAAGACACGCATTGCGTTTACCTTAAACGCGATCTTGTTAATTGGATTGGGTGGCGCGCTATTTTATAGCATATTCATTTTGGCTGTTGCACAGGGCGAATTCAAAAGCATTATTTTTTCACTGATGCCCATCTTTTTTTTAGTAAGTTTGCAATACTTACTCCGGCGTGGGGCTGTGAGTCTTGCAAGTACACTGCTGGTATTCCTTTCGTGGCTCAATTTGACCATCGCTGCCTTTGTGGATGGTTACGGAATACACGGTACCAGCCTGTATGGTTATATACTCATTGTAATCGTTGCAGGTCTGCTCATTAACTGGAGGGCATCTGTTTTCTTTGCCTTAGCAAATATCGCAAGTGGTCTGTTCATGATTTATGCGGGAAATCAAGGATTGCTTCCACCTAAATCCGTTATACAAACTGATTTCACGATATGGTCTGCAGGTGCCGTATTTTCGATATCTGCGTCATTCATATTAGGAATTGCGTTGCGAAGCCTCAATGATGCATTCCGACGAGCATCGCTCAGCGAATCCTATTACAGAATGTTGTTCGAGGAGGCTCCTGATGGCATATTGATCGTTGATGATAATAACCGAATCATCATGGCAAGCGCAGCAATTTATAAGATGACAGGCTATGCTTCTGACGAAATCATAAGCCATTCGCCGCTTGATTTTGTCGCGCCAGAGGACCTGGTTACCCGGCCGCCCAGACCTCTTGATGAATTAAAGATACCTGGCTCTATTAGGAGGGAGCGGGTTTTGGTCCATAAAGATGGATCGCGCCTCAATGTAATTATTAGCAGTAGTTATATGCCAGATGGGCACCTTCAGTATATTATTCAGGATATTACAGAACGTAAGCGAATGGGGCAGGAGTTACGGCTCAGCGAGGAGCGATATCGCCTGGTTTCATCCGTTATATCTGACTATATCTATTCAACAATTCGCGATGAAAATGACCATTGGCACCAAAATTGGGTTACCGGAGCATTTGAACGAATTACAGGATATACCCTGGAGGAATTCAACAGTAGCGGCGGTTGGATATCCATCTTACATCCAGACGATCTTGAACGGGATGATGATGCAATGCAGAAATTGCTTAGTAATAAACAAACCGTCGCTGAAATTCGTATTATTCACAAAAATGGATCCGTTCACTGGGTGCGAAGTTATGCTCATCCCGTTTGGGATGAAAAAAAGAATCGGCTCGTTGAGATTTATGGCGCGGTTCAGGACATTACTGAACAGAAGAGAATTGAACAGGAACTGCTCTTAAGCGAAGAACGATATCGCCTGGTATCTTCGGTAATATCGGATTATACGTTTTCTAACATTCAAAACGAGAAGGGCGAAATCGTGCTTAACTGGGTGGCGGGCGCCTTTGAACAAATCTCGGGCTATACATTCGAGGAATTCAATGCACGCGGCGGTTGGGTTTCTACAGTCCATCCTGATGATGTTGAACACGATGCGCATGATATGGAAATGTTGCGGCACAATCAACAGGTCATATCGGAAATCCGCACAATTCATAAAGATGGTACGGTCCGGTGGGTGAAAAGTTATGCCCATCCTGTTTGGGATGAAGAGAAGAACGAACTTGTTGGTATTTATGGTGCTGTTCAGGATATTACGGATCGGAAACGCATCGAATACGAACGAGAACTGTTGATCAAGGATCTGGAGGCAAAAAATCGGGAATTGGAGCAGTTTACATATACTGTTTCACACGATTTAAAGGCTCCACTTATTACAATCAAGGGCTTTCTAGGATTTCTTGGAGTGGATGCCCAGGCAGGAGATACAAAACGCGTTGAAGATGACATTCAGCGAATCAGCGAAGCCACTGACAAGATGCATGAATTGCTGAAAGACCTTCTTGAACTTTCGAGAATCGGCAGGCTGATGAATGCACCTGAGATTGTCTCATTTCAATCGCTTGTTAGAGAAGCCGTCGAACTGACAGATGGCCAATTGCGGGCACGCGGGGTTGATGTGAGAGTGAATGAGGAACTTCCAAATGTTTATGGAGATCGTCAGCGTTTGCTGGAAGTTGTGCAAAACCTGCTGGATAACGCGGCAAAATTTATGGGGGATCAACCGCGTCCGTGCGTTGAGATCGGACGACACGGTGAAGCAGATGATGGCTTTGTGACATTCTTTGTCCGCGACAATGGAATCGGCATTGTCCCGGAATTTCATGAGCGCATATTTGGACTCTTCAATCGTCTAAATCCCAAGATCGAGGGCACGGGCATTGGACTTGCGCTGGTACAGCGAATCGTGGAATATCACGGGGGCAGGATTTGGGTCCAGAGTGAAGTGGGTGAGGGAACAACATTCTATTTCACTTTGCCGAATATAAAACCAGCATTTTGATTGTGCCTAATTTCACAGATTGGTAGTATACTACCCTGTTGAACGAGTTTGAAAATTTAGCCCCAACGGGTACAGCACCTACAAAACCTTTTGGGTATAATTTCGCGAGCCGTGGGGTGCTGTAATGATCGAAGGAGTTATCTGATGTTACCGATTAAGTATGAGGCGCTCAGCTTATCAAATCTTATGGATCCCGACATCCGCGCCAATCCCTATCCTTTTTACGCTCAACTTCGCTCTCAAGACCCTGTGCATTGGGATGATGAGATGGGCTTTTGGGTACTCACACGTTATGTTGATATCGCCACTGTATACACCGATGACCGGTTTTCCAGGGCACAGGGGCTTAGGAGTAATTTTCAACGTCTGACGGAATCTGAACAGCACATCGCTGAACCGGTATATCATTCTTTTTCAAAAACCGTGTTTTATGCTGATCCGCCTTATCATACACACTTACGCGGATTAATGAACAATGCGTTTACGCCGCGTAGAGTGGAACAAATGCGCCCCTATATCCAGCGGATCGTTGATGAGTTGTTAGATACTGTTCAAGCCAACGGACATATAGATGTCATTCATGATCTGGCATATCCACTGCCCGTGATGGTCATTGCCGAATTGCTAGGGTTGCCTGCAAATGACCGCGCTCGCTTCAAAGGATGGTCAGATGATCTCTTTGCCATTTTGGGAACTGTCCGGCATTCGCCTCAATTGATGGCACGTGCCGCGCAGAGTTTGACTGAAATGACCGAATACGTGACGGAGTTGAGCCGTGCCCGGCGGGAACAACCGCGGGATGATCTACTTAGCGTGTTATTGCGTGTCGTGGATGAAGATACAGATTTAGAATGTCCGCACCCGCATCACGCGAAACATCAGGGCGGCCCGGCGCGTGAAGGTCATAGCTCTGCCCAACTGACGGAGGAAGAACTTGTGGCAAACATCAACATTTTGCTCAGTACCGGCCATGAGACAACAACACACTTGATTGGCAATGGTCTTCTGGCATTGTTGCAGAATCCCGATCAGATGCAAAAATTGCGCGAACAGCCTTCTCTAGTAGCCTCTACGATCGAGGAAATGATGCGCTACGACAACCCGGTTCAGATCACTTATCGTTCTGCAATTGAAGATGCGGAGATCGGTGGAAAACAGATCCAAAAGGGAGATCTTGTTAATTCCATTCTTGGCTCCGCCAATCGTGATACCGAAAGATATACTGACCCCGATCGTTTCGATATCACCCGTAATGAAGGGCGGCACCTCAATTTCGGACTCGGCATCCATTTCTGTATTGGTGCGTCGCTTGTTCGGCTTGAGGCGGAGATTGCTTTTAACACTATTCTGAGTCGTTTCCCCAATTTACTATTGGCAACTGACAGCTTGGATTGGCAGGAACATCCCGTATTTCGAGGTCTTAAGTCGTTGCCAGTTTCCTTGTGAGAGGATCAGAGATTAATGAATCTCTATTCCTTGATTTTTGGCAACCCCTTCTGAATTTGATCTTCGGCAAATAAAGTTTTCGGAGCCAAACCCTCGGGCAACATCTGACTATCAGGTAATGGCTTGCTGATTCCATCTGCTAGCATTTGAACCTGTGCTTTCGTGATCAGCGGCTTTGGCATGAATCGCTCCGAAAACCAGGCCAATATTTGTTGAAACAAAACGGGAAAAGGCAAAATCATTAAAAATGGTTTTCCCATCGCTCTTGAAATCCGCCGTGCCGCGGTACTAAAGGGAAACTCTTCAGGACCGATCACAGCCACAGTTTGACGGGAGAGCAGGTTTTCATCCAGCAGGACATTGCGGATGATCGCCACGAGATCCTCAATAGCCACTAATCGAACTGTTTTTTCGCGAAGTCCTACAGTTGCAAAGACTGGAAGTTTGCGCAGAAGGTTGCCAAGGTTATGAAGGAGATGATCTCCCTGGCCATAGATGAGCCCCGCTTTGAGGATCGTGTAATTTAATTTGGATCCCCGCACGATCTCCTCACCCTGCCATTTTGTTGTGTAATACGCTGATTGTGTATTTGGGCGGACGTTCAGGTAACTAAGTAGTACAAATTTCTTTACATTGGCATTCTCAGCGGCTGTGACTGCCGAGCGAGTCCCATGTACATGCAATTGTTCAAACGTCTGTTTATCATCTTCCACACTGGTTCCAGCACAATGTGCAACCGCATCGCATCCGTTGAAGACTTCTCGCAACTTTTCCGTATCGTTCGCATCCATTGTGACCATAGTCGCTCCCTCGATGGGCTTAGTATTGCGCGAATACAGTCCGCGTGCGATGACAATCACGTCGTGACCATGTTCAATAAGATCCTTAGCCAGATGTCTCCCAATAAATCCTGTACCGCCTGTAATAGCAATTTTCATATACTTGAGCTTCCTATTGCCAGAAACCTGGCATATACGTACGGAAAAGAATATCCAGAACTATTCCAAGTACATATAACCCGCCAAACAAGCGGATATGCAACAACTGCGGCGTGGAAAACCAGCGTGGCCAAAGCGCAAAGCCAGCTGGTGCTTCCTTTGGGCGCGGCTGACTGAGCAATTTAATGACTCTCCATCCTCGTCCTGCCGCCAGAAACACGAGCAGAACAGTTGGCGAAAAGAAGCGTGGTACAAAGACTAGGTACAGCACAAGAGCATAGCACAGAAGAACCGTAAAGATGTTGAAAATTCTTGCGGTACGTTCACCCAGCCGTACTGGGAGCGAGCCGACACCTTTTTTCTTATCTGCTTCTATCTTATCAATGTGCTTGCCGAAATTGAAGCTGCCGAATCCAAAGCCGAACGCCATCCCAGCCAGAATAATATTCAGAAGATTGGAAGGAATTTCACCAGCTAGGACACTATAGATGCCGGGGATTAGTACCATACCCCAGTTCAAGTAAATGAGCAGTTCACCGAGTCCCAAGTATTTCAGGGGCCAGGCATATGTCGGAAGAATTGCCGCGCCGAACAGGAACAGTCCAATTACGATAGGGGAAAAGCCTGTATATACCAAAACAAAGATGCCGCATAAGACTGCGATCAATCCCGCCGTGAAGAACCAGCGCGCCCAATCCTGCTTTGTCCAAAACTTGTGCACCAACGGATGAATTCCGTATTGTCCGCGATAATAATTATCCTCATCAATGCCGCGTGTGTAGTCAATATAATCGTTGACCAGGTTTTCTGAGGAATGTGCAAAGTAAATTCCTAAAGTCATTGCCAGCCACAACGGGAAGTTGAAGAAGCCATCACGAAGCGCAAGCAGACCAGCAATCACACCTGCCATAAGTGTGAGTTGTGTGACAGTTGCGCGCGTCGAGATCAGCCACTTAGAAATTACATCAAACGAGTCCCAGACTCTCTTATCGTTTTCTTTGACTGGCTTTTGCAGGGCAAACCACCAGAGTTTCATGTCCATGTTTATTCTTTCTCCTGTTTATCTAATTGTAGGGGCGACCCGCCTGGAAAGAGTTGAATCTCTCAACGATCCTGACGGGTCGCCCTTACTCATTTACGCGTATATTTCTTATACAACTCTTCCCAGCCCATCATCCTGCCAACCATGAAAAATACATCCATACCGAGACGAAATGCAAAATCGGGTGCGAAGGCAGGCCGTGGCAGAGACTCGGCATTGGCTCGCTTCAACATATACATGATTTTTGGGATGTTGACTAAACCTCTTCTGTCGATCTGACCGTCGAGTGTTAATCCCGCAAAGCATTGCATAACGGTGTAAT
>Ga0075431_100008496_pt1 | contig 10280 bp, 6 predicted proteins | sample RhiMetdeltSRZDD5_FD_75297 | JGI IMG/M metagenome (GOLD analysis project Ga0075431, IMG submission 75297) | Populus rhizosphere microbial communities from Tennessee, USA - Rhizosphere MetaG P. deltoides SRZDD5 | ecosystem: Host-associated > Plants > Roots > Rhizosphere > Soil | place: USA...
CCAAGGTCGGCGACACCGTCGTCATCCGCCTCGACACGACGGCGCCCAACGAATTCGGCGACGACGTCACCTACGCCATCGAAACCGCCCGCGGCCACCCGGGCGGGGCGATGAAGCACTGGCACTACACCCTCAAGTAAGAGAATCTGAAATCTCAGATCTGAGATCTGAAATCCGAAACGGGAGGCGGCGCCGGTTGCCCGGCGCCGCCTCCCGTTCTGTCGTTCGGATTTCGGATTCCCGCGCTGCGGCCCTACGCCGCGGTAAACGCCACCGAGCTCGCCGCGTCGTTGTTCGTCTCGTTGCTCTCGGCGATCGCGTTCGGGGCGTCGATCGTGGTCGTCACGTAGTACGACCCCGCCGCCAGCTCCGCCGGGAAGATGAAGTTCACCCGGATGATGCGGCTGCGGGCGTTGCGGATCCGGATCGGCCGGGTGATCGTCGCCAGCGGCAGGTCGTCGACCCCGCGGGCGGCGTCGGCCGAGCCGAACAGGTCGATCTGGAGCAGGCCCGGCCCCGCCGGCACGTTCCCGTTGTTCGTGATCGTGATCGGCACGCTCGTCCGCCGCCCGATCGTGAAGCTGCCGCGCGGCGGCGCGCCGACCGAGGCGACCAGGTCCACGAACGGCGCGGCGATCAGCACCGGGGCGGCGCTGGCCGCCACGTTGTTGCCCTCGTTGCCCTCCGCGATCCCGTTGGCCGAGTCCAGGTTCGCCAGGATGAAGTACTGCCCGTCGGCGACGGTCGGGTAGGCGAACGGCACCACGAGGAACCGCGACCGCCCCGGCCGCAGCCGCACCGGGCGCGTGACGTTCGTGACCGGCGCGTCGCCGGCGTCCAGCGTCGTGTCGGCGCTGGCGACGAGCTGGATGCCCACCGGCGACTGGATCGGCGCGTCGCCCGAGTTGGTGAGCTGCAGCCGCACGCGGCCCTTCTGCCCGCCGATGACCGACGGCGGCAGTGGCGGCGTCGTGGCGATGGCCCCGGTGAGGTCCGGGCCGGGCCCGACCGGGCCCCCCGTGATGGTCACGTTGAACGCGCCGGCGCCCGCCGCGTTCGTGTTGTTGGACGTGTCACGCACCTGGCCGGCGTTCAGGGCGACGTTGTACGCGCCGCTCTCGGCGGCGTCCCAGGTCCCGCCCGGCGCCGCGACCGTGTAGGTCGCGGTCACGACCGCGGCGTTGCCGGCCGGGTTCGCCGTCACGCCCGTCACCGTCAGCGGGGTGCCGGTGGCGGCCTGGGTGACGGTCAGGTCCGCCGCGTCGATGCTGGTGACGTCGACGGCGACGTTGTCGGTGTACGTGACGGTGATGGTCTGCGTCGCGCCGCCGGCGGTGGTGACGTTCGGCGCCACGATCGCCGCCGTGGGCGCCTGCGTGTCCGTGCCGGGGCCGGCGCCGGTGGTCCAGGCGAACACGTCCTCGTCCGTCTCCGGCTGCGGCTCGATCGACGTGGCCAGGTTGGTCGCCGTGCTCACGAACGCGACCGCGTTCCCGTCTGCGTCCACCGACGGCAGCGACGAGGCCCCCGCCGCCTGCTCGCCGGCTTCGTTCTGGCTGAGGCGGATGATGCTGCCGTCGGCGCGGTTCTTCAGCACGATGTCCTGGTTGCCGGTGTCGGGCGTGACCAGGTTGTTCGCGTTGGTCTGGAACGCCACGAACACGCCGTTGGCGCTGATCGACGGGTTCCGCGAGTTGCCGTTGCCCAGCGCGCCAGCGGCGCTGGTCGAGACCAGGGCGTGGGCGCCGGCCGTCATGTCGCGGACGAAGACGTCCACCACGCCGTTCGTGTCGCCGACGACGAGGTTGGTGCCGCCGCTCTCGAAGGCGACGAGGTTGCCGTCGGTGCTGACCGACGGGCTCTCGCCGCCGGCGGAGGTGGGGCCGCCCGTCCCGGAGCCGACGCTGACCAGGTCGGCCGCCGTGCCGGCGACGGCGCGGCGGAAGACGTCGTCGCCGCCGTTGAGGTCCTCGATCGCCGTCAGGTCGGTCGCCTGGCTGCGGAAGACGACGAAGTTGCCGTCGGAGCTGATCTCGGCCTCGTCCGACCGGCCGTTGCCCGTGGCCGTCCCGCCGGGCGTGGCGCTGATCAGCGTCGTCACGTTGGTGTCGAGGTTGCGGACGAACACGTCCCGCTGCGTCGCGTTGGTGTCGGTCGTCCCGGACACGACGGCGCTCGACAGGGCCGCCGACGTGAACGACACGACGCGACCGTTGCCGCTGATCGACGCCTGGAGCGCGTTGCCGATGGCGGTGAGGGCGCCGTTGACGGCGCTGGCGAGCGTGTAGGTGTTGGCGGTCCGGTCGTAGACGTACACGTCGTTGGCGCCGTTGGCGTCGGTCGCACCGCCCTGGACGAAGGCGGCGCTGGTGGTGTTGAAGGCGATGTACCGGCCGTCGGCGCTGATCGACGGCAGCTCGCCGCCCCGCGCCGTGCTGTCCGTGACGCTGATGATGGCCGTCGCGCCCGTCTGGAGGTCGCGGAGGAAGACGTCCGAGTTGGCGTTGCCGTCCGTCACGCCCGCCACGAGGTTCGTCGCGTCGCTGGCGAACACGACCCACCGCCCGTCCTCGCTGATTTCCGGGTTATCGCCCAGGGCGTTGCCCGCGGCGTTGGTGGGCGCCGCGTCGGCCGGGGCGCTGACGAGTTGCACTGCCATCAGCACCCGGCCCTCGAGCCCCTCGATCAGCCGTCCCCCGGCCCCGCGACTTTCCGTATCGCGGCCGGCTTCACGGTTTGTCCGTCGCCCGGCGCCCCCGCGGCCGAAAATGGTCCTGCCGAACAACCCCATACCCCCACGAACCGTCCGAAGCGACGGGCGCGCCATGGCGACCTCCTGTTGGGTGAACCTTTAACCGGATTGACGAGGTGGACCCCACTGCCGGGGCGGCGCGCCGCAAAGGCCGGTCGCGCGAGGCCCGAGGTCTGTCGTCGATCTCACAATGTGCTTCCGATCCCTTCCCTCCCGCCCGGCGTTGTGACGGCCCGTGTCGTGACGGGACGCCCGGCGGGCGGGTGCGAAGCGGGCACCCTATTGCGAGTCGGTAGAGCCCGTCAAGGCACGAAAAGGCGGCACGGAGCGCCGCCGGATATGCGGCCGGACGCATGAGCGGGGGCGACCCACCCCCGCCTTGACCGCCCCCCCGCCGGCCTTATCGTACCCGTGGCGGTGCTTTTGATTCACCACGCCGCCAGACGCACCGCACCGAGGACTCCCGATGCCCCACGGCGATGAAGCGCTCCATGCCCTGCGCGAGGCGCTGCGGCTCTCGCCCGACAACCTGCCCCTCCGCCTTCACGTGGCCGACACCCTCGTCGGCTACGGCCGCTACGAGGAGGCCGAAAAGGAGTTCCGCGCCGCCCTGTCGCAGGCGCCGGACGACGCGCGGGTGAAGCTCGGGCTCGCCGGGGCCTACTTCCAGCAGGGCAAGAACTCGGCGGCGCTGGTCGTGGTCGAAGATTTGATTAAGGGGCCGAACCCACCCGCGAAGACCTACGTCCTCTACGCCCGGCTGCTGCTCCGCGCCGGGGACGTCGACCGCGCCGTGCGGCAGTACAAGCGGGCGATCGAGGAAGACCCCTCGGCCGGGGACGCGGAACTTGCCGCGCGGCTCGGCGTCCGCCCGGAAAAGCCCGCCGACGCCCCGACGTACGGCGCGGACGACGACGACGACCGGGAAGTGGTGGACGGCAAGGTCCGCGCGAGTTGGGAGGGCGGCACGGGCGTCGGCTCGGCGGAGGTCGAGCGGCCCAAGGTCACCTTCAAGGACGTCGGCGGCATGGACCCGCTGAAGGAGGAGATCCGCCTCAAGATCATCCACCCGCTGGAGCACCCCGAGCTGTACAAGGCCTACGGCAAGCCGATCGGCGGCGGCATCCTGATGTACGGGCCGCCCGGCTGCGGCAAGACCCACCTGGCCCGCGCGACGGCGGGCGAGATCAAGGCCGGGTTCCTGTCGGTCGGCATCAACGACGTGCTCGACATGTGGATCGGCAGTAGCGAGAAGAGCTTGCACGAGCTGTTCGAGCAGGCCCGCCGCAACCGGCCCTGCGTGCTGTTCTTCGACGAGGTGGACGCGCTGGCGGCCAGCCGGTCCGACATGCGCCACAGCGCCGGACGCCACCTGATCAACCAGTTCCTCGCCGAGATGGACGGCGTCGGCTCGACCAACGAGGGGCTGCTGATCCTGGCGGCGACGAACGCGCCGTGGCACGTGGACGCGGCGTTCCGCCGGCCCGGCCGCTTCGACCGGATCCTCTTCGTCCCGCCCCCCGACGGGCCGGCGCGCGCCGGCATCCTGCGCATCCTCACCAAGGGCAAGCCGGTCGAGAACATCGACTACGACCACCTGGCAAAGAAGAGCGAGAACTACAGCGGCGCGGACCTCAAGTCGGTGGTGGACGTGGCCATCGAGAACAAGCTGCGCGAGGCGATGAAGTCCGGCGTCCCCAAGCCGCTGACCACCAAGGACCTCCTGGCCGCCATGTCCGGCGTCAAGCCCAGCACCCGCGAGTGGTTCAGCACCGCCCGCAACTACGCGTTGTATTCCAACCAGGGCGGCGCGTACGACGACATCCTCAAGCACCTAAAGATGTGAAACCGCGGGCGCGACGCCCGTGTAACTTCACCACCGCCCCTCCGTCAGAGATTGGAAGGGCACACACCATGCACAGTCGAAGCGCCGCCGTCTTCTGGACGATCCTCCTCACGCTCTGCATTTCCCACGGGCTCCTCGCCGAGCCGCTGGCGAAGGAGGAGATCGACCGGTTCGTCTCTCCGCTGGTCGACGCGGACTACTGCGTCGGCCTCGTCGTCGGCGTCGTTGATGACGGCGGGACGCGCGTCTACGGCTACGGGCACAAGTCGTCGAAGGACGACACCCCGCCCGACGGCAAGACCGTCTTCGAGATCGGCTCGGCCACCAAGGCGTTCACCGGCGTCCTGCTGGCGGACATGGTGCGACGGGGCGAAGTGGGGTTCGACGACCCGGTGCAGAAGTACCTGCCCGAGGGGACGAAGGTGCCCCAGGTCGACGGCACTGTGATCACCCTCGCCCACCTCGCCTCCCACACCTCCGGCCTGCCGCGCATGCCCACCAACTTCGCCCCCAAAGACGCCGGCAACCCTTACGCCGACTACAGCGTCGGGCGGATGTACGCGTTCCTGGCCGAGTGCGAGCCGACGCGCCCCGCAGGCGAGAGCGTCGAATACAGCAACCTCGGAATGGGGTTGCTCGGCCACGCCCTGGCCCGCCGCGCGGGCAAGAGCTACGAGCAGCTCGTGACCGAGCGGATCTGCAGTCCGCTGAAGATGAACGAGACGCGGATGGCGCTGACAGACGGGATGAAGCCGCGTCTCGCCGCCGGCCACGACGCCGACGGCAACGCCGCCGCCAACTGGGACATCCCGACCTTCGCCGGGGCGGGAGCGCTGCGCTCGACCGGCGACGACATGCTCAAGTTCCTCGCCGCCAACCTGCGGCCGGACGGCGCGGGCGAGTTGGCCGAACCGATCCGCGACAGCCAATCGCCGCGCACCGGCGCCGACGCGGCGAACGACATCGGCCTCGGCTGGCACGTCCGCCGCAAGCCAAAGTTCGTCTGGCACAACGGCCAGACCGGCGGCTACCACTCGATGGTCGCCTTCTCGCCGGAGAAGAAGGTCGGCGTCGTCCTGCTGGCCAACTCGGCAACGATGCAGGTGGACGCGCACGCCCTCGCGCTGCTCCGCCGCCTTATGGGAGACAAGGTTGAGCCGCCGAAGGTGCGGACGCCCGTGAAGGTGGGCCCGGAGGTGCTGGAGGCGTACGTAGGCCAGTACCCGCTGTCGCCCGTCTTCATTCTCACCGTCACGCGGGAGGGGGACCGGCTGTTCTGCCAGGCGACAGGGCAGGCGAAATTCCGCATCTTCCCCGCCTCCGAGACGGAGTTCTTCTACCGGGTCGTGGAGGCGCGAATTGTCTTCGAACGTGGCGAGGACGGGGCGGTAAAAGGGTTGGTCCTGCACCAGAACGGTGCGAAGATGCCGGGGCCGAAGAGGAAATGAGGTCGTTCATGCGAAACGTTGTTCTTCCCGTCCTCGCCCTGCTCTTTGCCACCGCCTTCCCCGCACGGGCGGAGGATGAGAAGAAGCAGGGCGACAAGGCGCAGTACGAGATCAAGATCACACGCCCGCTCAAGGTCGGGCAGAAGTACAAGATGACCGCTGACGGGGCCCTGCTGCGGCAGGTCACGCTGCGCGCCGGCGGCCAGGAAAAGAAGCAGCCGGAGGAGGGGTTTGGCGTGCGGCTGGAGGGGACGGTGGAGGTGCTGGCGGTGGACGACGTGGGCGAGGAGTCGAAGGTCTCCTGCACCGTCGAAAAGTGCACCCGCATTAGTCCCGAAGGCGAAACGGAGCTGGTCCCCAAGGGCAAGGTGCTCATCGCCGAAGGGCAGAAGAAGGACACCAAGTTCACCCTGCAGGACGGCACACCCCTCCCCGAGGGCGCTTCCGAAGCCCTGGAACTCGTCATCTCTCTCGACACCGGCGACACCCTCACGGACGACGATCTTTTCGGAACCAGGGAGAAGAAGGCCGTCGGCGACGCCTGGCCCGTCGCGCCCGAGGCGGTGTCGAAGGACGCCGACCGGGTCGGGGTGGTCGTGCGACCGGGGGACGTGGAAGGTTTATTCAAGCTGGACGGCATGGAGAAGGCCGATGGCGTGGATTGCCTGCGGCTTTCGGGCGGCCTCAAGATGAAGAAACTCACACGCCGCGCCGATGAGAACGACGACGACAGCGGCCTGCCCGAAGGCTTCGTCGTGACCGGCGGCTCGATGGAGGCGCGGTACTCCGGGCTGTTCCCCGTGGACGCGTCGGTCGGGTCGCTGGCCGAGTCGGTGAGCATGACGTTCGTCACCGACATCAAGGGCAAGGCCGGCCCGGGCAACACGCAGGACGTGACGGTCCGCAACCGGGTGCAGCGCGCGGGCGAGATGAAGCGGAAGTTCCTCGACTAGCGGACCGCTGGCGAGGCGCCGCCTCCCCCCTCCCCCGCCGCAAGACGGAAGGAGCGGAGATGGGCGCGGACAGGGTGGGACTTTACGCGGCGCTCACGCGCGCCGCCGCGGCGTGCCTGTTCCTCGCCGCCGCCATGCCGGCCCCGGCGGGCGCTGCGCCGCGGTCCGGGCGCAACCCGGCGAACGACGGCCTGGCCGGCATCGCCCGCGAGACCATCGAAGACGCCCAGGCGCCCGCCGACGGCGCCAACCCCTCCCAGACCTACCGGATCCAGCTCACCCGCTTGATGCGGCCCGGCCAGCGCTACGCCTACTCCGCCGACGCCACCGTCGTCGACTCCGCCACCGGAAAACTCTCCGGCTCCACCAAGACGCTGAAGCCGAGGACCGTCTCCGTCCACTTCGAGGGCGAGATGGAGGTGCTGGCGGTGAACGTGTACGGGGAGCCCACCAAGGCCCGCTTCCTCGTCCACGAGTGCAGCGCCCGCGCCCTGAAGGACCGCATCACCGTCTTCAAGCGCGGCACGGTCGTCACCGCCGAATCCACCAGGTACAAGACGAAGCTGTCCCCCGACCGCGGCGGCCTGAGCATCGAGGAAGACATGATGGCGCGGTCGGTGCTGAGCCTGCCCAAGGAGGACGGCATCAGCGACGACGACCTCTTCGGCACCCGGGCGCGGCAGAAGGTCGGCGGCGCCTGGGCGGTCAACCCGGACAAGCTCGTCAAGTCGTTTGCCTCGCAGGGCTCGAAGGTACACCGCAACAACGTCAGCGGGACCGTCCGCCTCAAGGGGGTCGAGTACGTGGACGGCATCCCGTGCCTGCGGATCAACGGCCGGGCACAGATCGCCGAATTCACCGTGCCGCAGGAGGACGTGCCGGACGGGACGCGGGTGAAGCAGGCCCGCTCGGAGATCAAGTTCACGCGGCTGTCGCCGATCGACCCGTCGAAGTACAGCGTGCTGGACTCCTACAGCACGACGACCTACCTCACGCTCGTCACCGACGAGGGCGTCATCTCTCCCGACATGACCGTCGAGGCGCGGTGGCTGCGGACGGTGGGTGCGACCTACCGGCTGCTGGACGACGGCGTACAATCCGTCGCGTCGCCCTGAGCACGGGGCGGCGACGGAGCCGCCGATGACGCGACGACAATCGAATATTCAACAGCCCGGCCCCCGCAAGGCGGCCGGGCTCTTTTTTGCCTTCCTCCTGTTGTTCGTGGCGACCGCGGCGCGGGGGGAGGATCGTCCCGCCTCGTCACCACCGGTATACGAGTACGGCGAGGCGACGCGCGACGGGATCGGCAAGTTCTACATGGGCCGCGAGATCGCGCAGGTGATGGGCCACCTCGGCGCGCCGTGGCTGGAGCGGAAGGAGCGCGAGGAGGAGGAGCAGCCACAGAAGCTGATCGAGCTGATGGACCCGCGGCCCACGGACGTCGTCGCCGACGTCGGCGCCGGCACCGGCTACTTCACCTTCCGCATCGCACCCAGCGTGCCGGAGGGGAAGGTGCTGGCGGTGGACGTACAGCCCCAGATGCTCGCCATGCTCCGCAGGACCGCCGAGCGGCGCGGGGTGAAGAACGTCGAGCCGGTCCGGGGCAAGGTGGACGACCCCAACCTGCCGGAGGCTGGCGTGGACGTGGCCCTGATGGTGGACGCCTACCACGAGTTCGAGCACCCCCGCGAGATGATGCAGGGCATCGTCCGCGGCCTCAAGCCGGGCGGGCGGGTGGTGCTGGTCGAGTACCGCGCCGAAGACCCGGACGTCCCCATCAAGCCCCTGCACAAGATGAGCGAGGCCCAGGCGATCAAGGAAATGGCCGCCGTCGGCCTCAAGCACGTCAAGACGCACCCCGACCTGCCACGGCAGCACGTGATGGTGTTTGAGAAGCCGGACGGTGCGAAGTAGCCGCTTTCCGTATCACGGGTTTCCAGCCGTGCGAAGTCCGTCGAGAAAGAACACTGCCCGCACGGGTTAAAAACCCGTGATACGAAGGCACGGTTCACCCCCTTCCCACCCCGAACCGCTGGACATCGCGTAACGTAAGGAAAGAGGCCAGTTTACGCGGCATTCTGCCGCGCCCCCCGGAGTGGTTTTGCGTTGTCCGGCCGCCCGGGGATGTGATATGACTGGCGGCGCGGAGACAGCAAGTTTCGGCAGTTATACCCGCCCGCCCAATCCGCAACACCGACGCCCGCACCAGGAGACGGCATGAGCCTTCGCGCCGCCCGCACCATTCACCCCCGCACCCGCCGCTGTCACGCGGCGTGGGAGACGTTCGAGTCCCGCCGGCTGATGGCGGCCGCGCCGCCGATCGACATCGAGGGCGTGCAGCCCGCGTCGCTGGACCAGCCCCGCGTCAACGCGATGCTCCGTTACACGGCCGACGGCGAGCCGATCTACGCAGAGAGCGAGCTCGGCGAGAGCTTCAACATCCAGGCTTTCTTCGACACGGGGGCCAGCGGCGTGCTGCTCAGCAAGGAGACCGCCGACGGGTTGGCCATCGCCCGCGCCACCCACAACGGCGAGGAAGTGCTCTTCGAGGACGTGGGCGTCGCCGGCAGCGAGTTCTTCAACGTTTCCGAGCCGCTGTACGTCTCGCTCGCCCCGTTCGGCAACTCCGCCGACATTGACAACTTTGCGACCTACGACCAGGTGTACACGCAGACGTTCGGGCCGCTGCGGACGCAGGTCTCGATGCAAGAGGCGGAGCTGTTCGTGCCGCTGGACGTGTTCGGGATGCCGCTGTTCGACGGCAAGACGGTCGTGATGGACGCGCGGCCGACGAACGCGACGGAGGACATCCTCGACCTGGGGACGATCCGGACCTACGTCTACAACCCCGGCACGCCGTTCGACGAGGAGAACAACGAGGAGGACCCGGGGATCGTCCCGACGGACCTGCACGTGGACCTGAGCTACGCGAACTTCGCTCGTTTCACTTCGGTGCACCCCGACGGCGCGCCCGGCCCCACGCTGAGGCACAACCCGTTCATCGGCCCCAACCCGGTCGCACAGCTCGACCCCGGCGCGCCGGCGGACGACACCCCCGGCATCACGATCGGCCACTTCGGCCGCACCGCCACCGGCAGCTTCCTGCTCGACACCGGCGCCGCCGCGTCGATGGTGTCGCAGGAGATGGCCAACGGCGTGGGGGTCTTCTACGCCGACGGCACCTACGGCACCGACGACCCGCGGCTGGTGGACGGTTCCGGCAACGACATTCCCGACCAGTTTAGCCTCACCATCGGCGGCATCGGCGGCTCGACGAAGGT
>Ga0075431_100008497_pt1 | contig 10279 bp, 11 predicted proteins | sample RhiMetdeltSRZDD5_FD_75297 | JGI IMG/M metagenome (GOLD analysis project Ga0075431, IMG submission 75297) | Populus rhizosphere microbial communities from Tennessee, USA - Rhizosphere MetaG P. deltoides SRZDD5 | ecosystem: Host-associated > Plants > Roots > Rhizosphere > Soil | place: USA...
ACCCTCGCACCCTCGCACGCACCCTCGCACCCTCGCACGCACCCTCGCACCCTCGCACGCACCTTCGCACCCTCAGACCGCGACAAAGGGCGCCAGCGCTGCGCGCATCTTGCGCACCGCGCGGAAGATGCAGTGCTTCGTGGCACTGGTCTTCAAGCCCAGTTCCTCGCCGATCTCGGTGATCGACATGCCTTCGACGTGCCGCAGCATGAACGCCGCCCGCTCGATCCTCGTCAGGCACGACATCGTCTCGCCGACCCGAGCGCCGATCTCCCCCGCGAGCACGAGCCGATCGGCCCCAGGCTGAGCCATGAATGGGCCGGCATCGGTGGCGTGCTCCTCGAGATCGGCGGGGTCATGGGGTGCCTCGCGCCGCTTCGCGGACCGGAGGTGGTCGATCGCGCAATTCACCGCGATGCGGGTCAGCCAGGTGCGAACCTCGGAGCGCGCTTCGAATCGAGCCAGCTGTGCATGCACCTTCATCCAGGTGTCCTGCACGACATCTTGCGCCTCGTCGGCATTCCGGATCAGGCGGATGACGACACCAAAGAGATAGCGGCTGTGTTGTTCGACGAGCACACGAAACGCGTCGACGTCGCCATCGCGCGCTCTGGCGACTATCGCCGGGTCGCTCTCGTGCATGCCTAGGGCTTAGACGTCCGGATCGGCGGGCGGTTGGCACCGCGTAACACTGAATTTCACCTGCGACATTTTGCACACTCAGGCAGGCTATTTGCCCGAATTCGCTATGCGTTTGCGCCAACGCGATTGGCGCAGGTGTTGCTCATAGTCGTGTCAGCCAGCCAGGACCCGAGGTGGAGGTATGAAGAGCGTAGACAAACTGGACCACACAATCGAAGAGACATTCCCCGCGAGCGATCCTCCGGCGAATACCGTCGTGACCGGCGTTCGCATCGGGCCCTCCGCCGAGTTCGTCGTTCGTGACAATCCGGAAATGAGCCGACTCGAGACCGAGGTGGCCGGTCAGATCGCGGCACTCCGCTACGAGCGTCATCCGCATGCGGTGGTACTGGTCGAGACCGATGTACCGCCAGCCTTGCGCGGACGCGGCGTTGCCAACGCGCTGGCCAAATGGGCCATCGAAACCGCTGAACGCGACGGACTTCGCGTCGTCGCGGCGTGTCCGTTCGTGCAGGCCTATATGCGCCGCCACGCCCGGAGTCGCCCGCTCGATTCGCACCTGACGCACTGAGGCGGCGGGTCAGATCCGACCGCAGCTACGGCCGCGGCTTGTCGACCCACTTCTCGTTGTCGCAGTGGTGTTCGAGAAGCTCGGTGTCAGGCAGCAGATTGAATCGCACGGTCGCCGACCACGGCCTGGTGAACGCCTTGGGGTCGTCGAACGTGAACGTGATCTCCATGTGACCGAAGTCGATGCGGCGGAGACGCTCGGTCGTTCTGAGCGCTTCGGTATGGGGCGTGCCTCCCGCATCGAGCCACGACTTGTCGTTGAAACCCGATGTTTCGATGACAAAGGTCTCGCCATCCCACGAACCGATGGAGTATCCGAGCCACGCTGGCTGCGGATCCTTCGGCAGCGGCCGGCCGTCGGTGAAGATCTGCCGCCAGTTGTTGAACTCCTCATAGAGGATCAGCGTCACGCCGCGCATCTGCAGGATCTTGAATGGCAGAGTCCGCGTGAGCATGGCGTCGGGGATGCCGTGTGGCAGACACCGCTCGCTCGGTGCGCCCACGCCGAGCGCCTTCCGGCGCTGCTCGTGCAGCGCCTTCGCCCACGGCAGAAATGGAGCGCCGCCAGGAAGATCGACGGCGATGTCGTAGACGTATTTCGATCGCACGCGGCCGTCGGTCTCCATCACGCGATCGCCGACGACTTCCCAGATGCCCGAGAGATCGGGCGTGCCCTCGGCGGTTCTTGGTGCCGGCGCCGCGAGATTCGGTTTGCCGTCAGGCAGTCGCGGAGTCCCGGCGGTCCTATAGTCGAGCCACTGCGTTCGCACCGTGGCCGAACACAGGATGCACGCCGCCACGATCGCCTGCGCGCACGCGCGACGTCTTGCCGCGATCACGTGTCACCTCCCGATGGTCCGGCTAAAGCCGGACACTACGCAAAACTGAAGGTCCGGCTAAGGCCGGACATCACGCAAACTGACGGTCCGGCTGAAGCCGGACACTGCGCAAACTGACGGTCCGGCTAAAGCCGGACACTACGTAAACTGAAGGTCCCGCTAAAGCCGGACGCTACGTAAGCTGAAGAACTGCCCGAGGAGATTCGCCGCCACCTGCCGCCGGTAGCCGGCCGTCGACCGCAGGTCGTCGATAGGTGCGATCTCGCGCTGAAGGATCTCCTGCGCCTCGGCCAGCGACGCGCCACCGCCCAGCGCCTCCTCAGTCTGCGGCAGACGCAGCGGAACCGGCGCCACGCTTCCCATCGCCAATCGAGGCCGCACGCCCGCACGCGCGTTTTCCCACACCCCGGCGACGACGATCTTCGCGATCGCCTGCGCGGCACGCGTGCCGACCTTCCGGAACCACTGACGGCCGCGAATGGCCGGGATGTCACAGGCGACAATCAATTCGTCCGGGCGAGCGACGGTCTGGCGATAGCCCGTGTAGAACGATGTCATCGGCACGCGGCGTGTGCCAGCGGCGCTGCGCAGCACGACCACCGCGTCTGCCGCGAGCAGCACGGGCAGCGTGTCTCCTGCCGGCGAGGCGTTGGCGACGTTGCCGCCGATCGTCCCGCGATTCTGAATCTGCACACCGCCGATTTCACGCGCCGCGGCGGCAAGCATCGGCAAGCGACGGCGAATCACACCCGACTTGATGATCTCGGTATAGGTCGTCAATGCGCCGATCCGCAGCGTGGCACCACGGCTCTCGATGCCGCGGAGTGTGTCGAGATTCCACAGATTGAGAAAGCGCTTCGGCTGCAGCGTGCCGAAGTTCAGCGCGACATACAGGTCGGTGCATCCGGCCATCGGTACGAGCGGCCCCTCATCGCGCAGCATCTTCAGTGCGTCAGTGAGCGAGCGCGGCTCGAGAAGTTGACGTTCGAGGATGGTTCCCTGCATGGGCTCTAGGCCTTTGCCCTTTGACCTTTGCCCTTTGACGTTGTTCGCGAAGCGAGCACGGACCGGTAGATGGCGGCATACCCTGTGCAGCGGCACAGGTTTCCCGCGAGCCCGGTACGAATCTCGTCAAGACTGGGCCGCCGGCCGAGTGCCGCGGCGGCCATGATCATGCCGGGCGTGCAGATGCCGCACTGCGCTCCGCCGTGCTCGACAAAGGCGCGCTGAAGGCGATGCGTGCCCCCAAGACCCTCGATCGTCGCGATGCGCGTGCCTTGAACCTGCGCGACGGGTACGAGACAGGAGTTCACCGGCTCGCCGTCCACGAGCACGGTGCACGCCCCGCACTCGCCTTCCCCGCATCCTTCCTTGGTACCGGTCAGCCCGCACTCCTCGCGGAGCACGTCGAGCAGGCGCGCAAGCGGATGCGCCTTCACGGTAACGATCTTTCGATTGACGTTCAGGCGCATGAGGCTCCTAGTGTCCGGCTTCAGCCGGACCTCCGCATCGCCGCCTTCATGATTTTTTCCGGCGTCGCCGGAATCTCGGACACGACGACACCTGCGTGGCGGAGCGCGTTGACGACCGCGGGGGCGGGCCCATCGATCGGCATCTCGCCCACACCCTTGGCACCGAACGGCCCATACTTGTACGGGCTTTCGAGAATCTCGATCGTCATCGGCGGCGTGTCGAGCGTCGTCGGAATGATGTAGTTGGTCAGTTGCGCGTTGGCCATCTTTCCGCCGCGCATGACGACCTCTTCGAGCAGCGCGTAGCCGAGCCCCTGCGACGACCCGCCTTCGATCTGTCCAGCCGCCAGCATCGGATGAATGGCCCGGCCAATCTCGTGCACCGTGGTGAACGACACCGGCGTCGCCTGATACGTCACCGGATCGACTTCCACTTCGACCACGTCGCACGCCCATCCGTAGCTGCCGTAGGCATCGCCGCGATAGTGGTCGTCATCCCACTCGAGACCGGGTGGTTTCTCGTATTGCTTCGTCACCACGAACCCACCGTGCTTCTTGAAGTACGCGGCGGGCGTCAAACGGCCAAGCCGCGCACGCATGTCTTCGGCGCAGCGCTGCAGCAGGCGGCCGACGATCATGCACGTGCGCGAGGCGACGGTCGGACCGCTGTCTGGCACGGTTGCCGTGTCGGCAGCGCTCACGTCCACCTCGTCGTAGGGAATGCCCAGCGTGTCGGCGACGATCTGCGCGTGCATCGTCCGCGTACCCTGGCCGATCTCGGTACTGGCGACGCGGATCTGCACGCCCCGCTCTGTCAGGGCCAGCGACGCCTTCGAGGCCAGCTTCACTTCTCCGCCGCCAGTGAAGCCGGACCCATGAAAGAACAGCGAGAGGCCGATGCCGCGATGAGATCCCTCGAGCGCCTTTCGCTTCTTCGAGAACGAAGTGCGCCGAGCCGCTTCACGAAGCACCTGTAACGCCGTGCAGTCCTTGCCGACTTTCTGGCCGGTCGCCGTCGTGTCACCCGGCCTCAGCGCGTTCCGCTCGCGGAGCCGCAGTGGATCGATGCCGAGCCGGTCGGCGATCACGTCCATGTGGGCTTCGATAGCAAACTGCGTCTGCGGCGCACCAAAACCACGGAAGGCACCGTTTGGCGGCGTGTTGGTCATCGCCGCGCGGCCGCGGGCCCGGATGTGGTCGCAGCGATAGGGACCGCTCGCGTGAATCATCCCGCGCGACAGGACGACGGCGCTCAACGTGGCGTAGGCGCCGCCGTCGAGCACGACGTCGATGTCCATTGCGGTGAGCCGGCCGTCTTTCTTCACGCCGGTGCGATGACGCACGATCGCGGGATGCCGCTTCGTCGTCGCCAGCATGTCCTCGACACGGTCGTAGATCAGCTTGGCCGGCCGGCCCGACTTCATCGCCACCAGCGCCGCGTGACCGGCAATCACCGACGGATATTCTTCTTTTCCGCCGAAGCCGCCGCCGGTCTCCGTCTGAACGACCCTGACCTTCTCCGGCGGCAACCCGAGCAGCACCGCGAGCGCACGATGGACGTAGTAGGGACACTGCAGCGATCCATAGAGCGTCACGCCGCCGTTCTCCGGAACGGCCACCACGCCGTTTGGCTCGATGTAGAGCTGCTCCTGATGACCGGCGCGGTACTCGCCCTCGACGATGACATCCGCCTGACCCATTCCGGCATCGAGTCGGCCTTTGTCGATGGCGATGGCCTTGAATGAGATGTCCGACCGTTCCGGGTCGAAGTTGGGCGTCGCCTCGCGGTAGTCGATCGCCACGTCCGCGGTCAGAAGCCGTGCTCGATCGGGGTGAGCCAACAAGAGAATCGGTTCGGCAATGTGGCGTACGTGCGTGACCGCAAGGGACGGCTGATCCTCGTCGATCAGCGCAACGATGTTCCGTCCCGGCACGTCGCGGTGGTCGACGATCGTGAACCCCGCCTGATCGAAGTTGTAGTGAATGCTGGCGATCTCGCCGGCCGGCACGGTCGATCGAATCGTCCGGACGTAGAGGACGTTGTCAAACGGGATATCGTCGATATACCGTGCCAGACCGGTGACCTTGTCGTGTCCTTCCTTGCGAAGGACGTTGCGACCAACAGCACGACGACGCCTTAGGAGAACCACTTCGTGGTACGTCCTTCCCGAATCACAAGCGGCCGCTCCGTTGTCGCGGCCGCGAAATCTCCGTCGAAGGCTCGTTGTACCACTATGTGTACCGGTATACGGACCACAAAGCCTCGCGATTGGCGATTGTAGATCGGCCGGCATGACACTTGACGAATTGAACCGCAGCGATTGCGAGGGCTTCATGGCCGCGCTCGGATCGATCTTCGAGGAGTCGCCCTGGGTGGCCGAGCGCGCCTGGCGTCTTCGTCCGTTTCCGTCGCTCGACGCGCTGCATCAGGCCATGGTCGGCGAAGTGTCGGCGTCTTCTCGCGACGAGCAGCTCGCCCTGCTTCGCGCCCATCCCGATCTGGGCGCCCGGGCGCGGATGACGGAAGCCTCCGCCGGTGAACAGGCAGGCGCCGGTCTCGACCGGCTCACGCCGTCCGAGTTCGACAGGCTGAGAGAGCTCAACGCGGCGTATCGTGAGAAGTTCGGCTTCCCGTTTCTCTTTGCGGTCAAGGGCAGCAGCAAGCACGATGTGCTCGCGGCGTTGGCGGCAAGGCTGCCGGCGGCGCTGCATGACGAGTTTGCCGAGGCGCTGCGACAGGTGTATCGGATTGCGTGGTTCCGTCTGCAGGACGCGGTGCAGTCGTAGTACGTAGGGGCCGCCTTCAGGCGGCCCTCGTAGTGTCCGGCTTTAGCCGGACCTTGGAGATCCCCGTGGAAAAGTTTGCCAGTGGCTGGAAACGGCATTATTACGGCAAGGGCGACGTGATCGTCTATCGCCTGAATCGTGATGGTCAGGGGCCGTCAGGCGGCAGCCCCGTATTCGGCGCCAACGTGCTGATGCTCGTCTACGGCGATGCGTTCTGGCCCACGTACACGACGGGCGACAACACCGGACTCATCGCCACCGACTCGATGAAGAACTTCATTCAGCGCGAGACGATGAACTTCACGGCGTCCGATCTCGAGGGCTACTGCCGCTTTCTCGCCGACATGTTCCTCGCGACCTACCCGCAGGTCGAGGGCGTGCAGATCTCCGCGGAAGAAATTCCATACGAAGGGCTCGGCGGCGCGGCATTCACACCGTCGGGTCCCGAGCGTGCCCAGGCGCGCGTGGAGCTCGCACGGGGAGGGATTGTCGAAGCGTGCTCGGGCCTGCGCGGCTTCAGGTTGCTCCGGCTCGGCGGCAGCGCCTTCCATGGCTTCGTGCGCGACCAGTACACGACGCTGCCGGACCTGATGAATCGCCCGCTGCACATGTGGCTCGATCTCGAGTGGCGCTACACCGATGCCGCCGCGGCGTTCAACGATGGCCGGATGGTCTCGCGCGTACGCGAGCTGGTTCGCGGCGTCTTCGCGTCGTTCGAGTCCGGCAGCATTCAGCAGCTGATTCATCGCATCGGCACCAGGATGCTCGATGAGAACCCGTCGATCGCCGCCGTCGATCTCGAGGCCAACAATCGAACGTGGGATACGATTGCCGAGCGCGGCGCCGAGCTGGGCGTCTATACCGACGCCCGGCCGCCCTACGGTTGTCTGGGCCTGAGCCTCACACGATAACAACGACTGCGATGGCGCGTCTGTCTACACACGTGCTCGACACTTCGCGGGGCAGGCCCGCGTCGGGAATTCCCGTGCAGCTGCACCTCCTCGCCGGCGGAGAGCGTCGCCTTCTCGCAACGTCGGTCACCAACGCCGACGGCCGCACCGATGCGCCGCTGCTCTCTGTCGAGCATCTCGAGGTCGGCGTCTACGAGCTCACGTTCCGGACGCGCGATTATCTGGCCCGCTCGGGTGCGGTGTTGACCGATCCGCCCTTTCTCGGCGACGTGGTCGTGCGTGTGGGCATCGCCGATCCGGCCGGCCACTATCACGTGCCCTTGCTGCTGTCGCCGTATGGCTACAGCGTGTATCGGGGATCGTGATGTTTGCCGCACGGGCGAAGGAGGTCGTTGCCAGCTGCCGTCTGCTGGCCGGCTTCTCCGAGGAGTCCGGCCGCACGACGCGGAGGTTCCTGTCGCCGCCGATGCGCGACGTGCACGCGCACCTCGGCGCCTGGATGCAGCGCTGTGGGATGTCGGTGCACGTGGACAATGCTGGCAATCTGCGCGGGATGTATCCCGCCTCGGTTCCCGACGGCCCTAGCGTCTTCATCGGCTCGCATCTGGACACGGTGATCGACGCCGGTGCCTTTGACGGCGTGCTCGGCGTCGTGCTCGCGATTGCGCTCGTCGACGTGCTCCAGAATCGGCATCTCCCTTTCGCCATCGAAGTCGTTGGATTCTCCGAAGAGGAGGGCGTGCGCTTCGGGGTTCCGTTCATCGGCAGCCGTGCGCTGGCGGGAACCCTCGATGCCGATGTCCTGAGACGCGTCGACGCGCACGGCCGATCGATCGAGGAGGCGATTCGCGACTTCGGGCTCGACCCCTCGTGCGTGTTCAACGCCCGCGCCGGCAACCGCGCGCTCGGATATCTCGAGTTCCACATCGAGCAGGGGCCTGTGCTCGACGGCCTCGCGGTCCCCCTCGGCATTGTCACGTCCATCGTCGGACAGAGCCGGCTCACAGCGACGTTCATTGGTTCGGCCAACCACGCCGGAACAACACCGATGCAGACCCGGCAGGACGCCGTGGCGGGCGCGGCGGAATGGATCAGCGCGGTCGAGACCCATGCGCGCGGGACGCCCGGGCTCGTCGCCACCGTCGGTCGCATTCTCGCGCTCCCCGGCTCCACCAACGTCGTCGCGGGCCGTTGTGAAGCGAGTCTCGACGTGCGCCATGCCTCGGACGAGACTCGAGCGGCAGCAGTCGCGACGCTCCTCGACACCGCACGGCAGATCGCTTCACGCCGCCGGTTGAGCGTGCAATTCGACACGCATCTCGATCAGCCGTCGGTTCCCATGAGCTCCGCTCTCGTGACCACCTTGGAGCGCGCCGTTGCCGCGCAAGGCATCCGCCCTCATCGAATCGACAGCGGCGCCGGGCACGATGCCATGATCATGGCTGCCTGCATGCCGGCCGCGATGCTGTTCCTGCGCAGCCCACGCGGCATCAGCCACAACCCCGATGAAACGGTCGTCGAGGAAGATGTCGCTGCCGCGCTCGGAGCCGGATTGGCATTTCTCGACGACCTGGCGGCGTCACACGCGTGAGCGACACGGTGATTCGCGGTGGAACGCTGGTCACACCAGGCGGACTGCGTCGCGCGGATCTGGCAATTACCGACGGCGCCATCAGCGAAGTGGGCGCAGGCGTCTCCGCTGGGCGGGAAGAAATCAACGCCGACGGCCTTCTCGTCTTTCCCGGTGTGATCGACGTGCACCTGCATTTCAACGAGCCTGGGCGGACGGACTGGGAAGGCGCTGCCACAGGCAGCCGCGCGCTCGCGGCGGGCGGCGGCACGTTGTTCTTCGACATGCCGCTGAATTCGACGCCCTGCACCGTCAACGCGCGGGAATTCGATCGGAAGCGCACGGCGCTCGAGGCCTCGTCCATCACCGACTTTGCGTTGTGGGGTGGATTGGTGCCGGGATCGGTATCCGACATGGCCGAGATGGCGGCGCGCGGCGTGATCGGATTCAAGGCGTTCATGTGCAATTCGGGTCTTCCGGAATTTCCGCGTGCGGACGATGTGACGTTGCTCGATGGACTGCGTGAAGCGGCACGCCTGAAGCTGCCGGTCGCCGTCCATGCCGAAAGCGAGGAATTGACGCGCGGTCTCGCTGAGCGCCTGACGTCGCGAACCGTACGCGCCTTTCTCGACTCGCGTCCTGTTCTCGCCGAGCTCGAAGCCATCCAGCGCGCGCTCCTGCTCGCCAGAGAAACCGGCGCGAGCCTGCACATCGTCCACGTCAGCTGTGGACGCGCGGTCGCGCTGGCGGCCGAGGCGCGCGCCGAGGGCACCGACGTCTCGATCGAGACGTGTCCTCACTATCTCTTCTTCACCGAAGAGGACGTCGAGCGGCTGGGCCCGATCGCCAAATGTGCACCGCCACTGCGGACGACGGGCGATCGGGATGCGCTCTGGGACGAGCTCACGCGAGGGCGCGTGCACATCGTCGCCTCCGACCATTCGCCGGCGCCGCCCGCGATGAAGAGCGGGGATTTCATCGCCGCGTGGGGTGGCATTGCCGGTGTGCAGTCGACGTTGCCGGTGCTCCTCGAGGTGGGCCATCACCAGCGCGCGCTGCCGCTCGAACGCATCAGCGCGCTCCTCGCGGCCGAGCCCGCGCGCCGCTTTCGCATACGCGGCAAGGGATCGCTCGAGCCTGGCATGGACGCCGATCTGGCGCTCGTCGATCTGAATCGGCGCATGACGCTCACGGTTGGCGACCTGCATCAGCGTCACCCGTTGACTCCCTACCTCGGTCACTCGTTTCGCGGCGCTGTTCGCCGGACGATCCGGCGCGGAACGACGATCTTCAATGACGGCCAGATCACCGCCACGAATGGTGGCGCAGTGGTGCGCCCATCCTGAGTGGAGCCCGCATGTCCGATGTCATCGTCACCGCCGGTCCGTTCACGATGAGCGCGCGCTTCGAGGCGGCCGCGCCACTGACGTGTGCCGCGGTCCGCAAGATCCTCCCGCTCGCATCACAGCTGATCCACGTGCGCTGGAG
>Ga0075431_100008500_pt1 | contig 10278 bp, 9 predicted proteins | sample RhiMetdeltSRZDD5_FD_75297 | JGI IMG/M metagenome (GOLD analysis project Ga0075431, IMG submission 75297) | Populus rhizosphere microbial communities from Tennessee, USA - Rhizosphere MetaG P. deltoides SRZDD5 | ecosystem: Host-associated > Plants > Roots > Rhizosphere > Soil | place: USA...
AAGACCTACGAGCATCAAAAGAAGATTATCGGCGATCAAAAGCAAAAGTTCGTGCGGGAAGCGCAGTCCGTGGCCGAGCAATTGGGCGCGGTGTCGCTGGTCATCCCGATGAAAGTCGGCGAAGAAGGCCGGCTCTTTGGCTCGGTTACGAGCATGCAAATCGAAAAGGCGCTCAAAGCCAAAGGCCTCGATGTCGACCGGCGAAAAATTCATCTCAACGAACCGATCAAGACCGCCGGCGATCATGAAGTGCCGGTCCGGTTGTCCGCGGATCTCACCGTGCCGCTCAAAATTTCAGTGGTCTCGAATAGCTGAATTCGCCGGCTTTAGCGGTCCGAAAAAGACTCGAATGGGATGGGGGTGACACTCTCATCCCGTTTTGTTTTGCGACCCACGCAGGCGAGTTGATTCGCCGCTTTTTATCGCCGTCATTCCCGCATGCTATTAACGGGCATCCGGCGACAGTTCGCACCGTCCCGACGCGCCAACGCGCAACACTGATGTTTATTGCGGTTAGCGTCGCCGATTGCTAACGTGCGGTTCGCCTATCTCCTTTTATCCAATGTTGGAAGACGCCGGCTCACCGCAGTCCAATATCGCTCGCGGCCGCTGGTTCATTCTTTCAGCGGCGCTGCTGTGGAGTCTGGCCGGTGTTTTTATCAAATTTCTCGATGTGCCTCCGCTCACCATTGTTTTTTACCGGAGTTTTTTCGCATTCCTCGTCTTCAGCGCTTTCTTTCGCCGCGTTCAATGCCGGATCAACGGGCCGGTGCTGATCTCCGTTCTGACCTATACCGCCGCGATCAGCTCATTCGTCTCCGCCAATAAGCTAACCACGGCAGCCAACGCGATCGTGCTGCAATATACGGCGCCCATTTTTGTGTTTCTTTTTTCACGCTGGGTGTTGGGAGAAAAGATCTCGAGACCGAACGGTTTCGCTCTTCTCGCAGGTATGATCGGCGTCGGGGCGATTTCGCTCGACAGCGCCGGAGAGCCGGAAATGGCGGGCGTGGCCCTGGCGCTCCTAAGCGGCGTGCTCTTCGCCGCGTACATGATCAATCTGCGGCGGACGCAGCAGGTGAGTCCGATTTATCTGACCTGGGTCAACAACGCCTTCTGCGCTCTGGCGCTTTTTTTCGTCGTCAGCTCGCAACTCGCGCTGACGCTGAATCAGCTCGTCATTCTCATGGTGATGGGCGCGCTGCAGCTCGGACTGCCTTATTTTCTTTTTTCCAGGGGATTGCAGAGCGTGTCGTTGTTGGAAGCGTCGCTGATCGCTTTGATCGAACCGGTGCTCAATCCGATCTGGGTTGCTTTGACGGTCGGCGAAATTCCCTCGGCTGCGACTCTCAGCGGCGGCGCAATGATTCTCGTCGGGCTCGGCGTGCGCTACGTTTGGCCGCTGCTAAAAAAGCCGGCGGAACCGGAGCGCGCGTTGTGACGGCGAGTTTGCTTATTCCGAGATTCGAATATTGCCGGGATGGCGGATCTTTTCCATTTCTTCGCGCGATAACGTCTTGATATCTTTGCGCAGTTCGTAGTTGATGTGTTGGATCGCTTCCGACGGGCCGGAGCGGTTTCCCATGAGCACCATCGCGCCGCTGCCGCTGTTTTCCAACTGATAAAACGCTCCGCCGGTAATCGTCGCCACCATTCCCGGAGCAAGCACGGTTTTGCCGCCGTCCGGGAAATGCATGGTGCATTCGCCGTCGATCACGTAAAACGTTTGATCGGCGTTGTGGCAGTGCATGTCGTCTTTGTCGCCAGGCTCGGGATAAACATGCAACCAGGCGTGCAGACGGTTGGTGTTGAAGATTACCTTGCGCTTGCCCTGCTCGCGCGCCATTTTCACCATATCGATGACGTTGACCGGCATAGTGCCTCCAGAGCCTGAAGTTGACGGAAGCCTAGCAGGAGGATCGTTGAGGTGTCAAATTCACCGATCGATCAGGTTAACAACCGCACGGATTTTTGATAACGTTTCACGAAATTCGAAGCACAGCGGAGGAGGCCCATATGTCTGTGAATTGGGGAATGGCGAATCGCCTGGCGAGAATCATCAAGTCGGACGGCCGCGCAGTTATGCTCGCGGTCGATCACGGTTACTTTCTCGGACCGACCAGCGGGCTCGAGGAGCCGCGGAAAACCATCGAACCGCTGATGCCGCATGCGGACTCGATCATGCTCACACGCGGTGTGTTGCGGACATCAGTGGATGCCAAAGCGGACAAGCCGGTGGTTCTGCGCGTCTCGGGTGGGACAAGCATTCTGAAGGAACTGTCCAACGAAGACATCACGGTGTCCATCGATGATTGTATTCGTTTGAATGTTTCCGCGATGGCGCTGTCGATTTTTGTCGGCTCCGAGTTCGAAAAAGAAACTTTGGTGAGCTTGGCGAAACTCGTCGACGAGGGCGAGAAGTACGGCATTCCCGTGCTGGCCGTCACGGCCGTCGGCAAAGATATGGCGCGCGACGTGCGGTATTTAGGACTATCGTGCCGTATCGCCGCTGAAATGGGAGCGCATATCGTCAAGACCTACTACTGCGACGACTTCGAACAGCTTATCGAAAGCTGTCCGATCCCGGTCATCGTCGCCGGCGGCAAGAAAACTCCTGAAATGGAAGCGTTAGAGCTCGCCCACAACGCAGTCAAGGGCGGCGCCGTCGGCGTCGATATGGGGCGAAATATTTTTCAGTCCGACTCGCCGGTGGGAATGATCAAAGCTGTGCGCGCCATCGTGCACGAAAACCTGTCGGTTAAAGAGGCATACAAGATCTACGAGAGCGAAAAAAACACGAAGGCGCGAAAAGCCAGCTAATCTTTTCGTGACAAGCTGGGATGAGGCGAGGGATTGGCTGCACCCGGATGCCTCGAGACTTCAAGGCCGAATTCTCCCTAAAATGAACGATAAATCGAAGATGCGCGTCGCAATGTACTACAGCAATCGCGACGTGCGTCTTGAAAATCTGCCGGTGCCGAAGGTTGGCTCCGGTGAGCTACTCATTCGCACGCGGGCAAGCGGCATCTGCGGCAGCGACTTGATGGAATGGTACCGGATCAAGAAAGCGCCGCTCGTCCTAGGCCACGAGGTTACCGGCGAAGTGGCGGAAGTGGGCGAGGGAGTCGAAAACTTTAAAGTAGGTGATCGGGTTTTCTCCTCGCACCATGTGCCGTGCGGCAAGTGCCGCTATTGCTTATCCGGTCATCAGTCGGTTTGCGACTTGCTCCGCACCACGCACTTCGATCCCGGCGGGTTCGCCGAGTATATCCGCGTGCCGAGGATCAACGTCGAACTCGGCACCTTGCGCATTCCCGATACGATGACCTTCGATGAAGGATCTTTCATCGAGCCGCTCGCCTGTGTGGTGCGCGCGCAACGCTTTGCAGGTCTGACCGCGGGGCAAACTGTTCTTGTGATGGGCAGCGGGATATCCGGTTTGCTGCATATTCAGCTTGCGCGCGCACGGGGTGCGACGCGCATTCTCGCTACGGACATAAGCGACTTTCGTCTGAAGGCAGCCGAGCAGTTCGGCGCTGATGCGACCATTCACGGTTCGGCGGATGTGCCGGCGCGAGTGCGTGATTTGAATGATGGGCGGCCGGCGGACGTCGTGATCGTTTGCACCGGCGCAATGCCGGCGATTCAACAAGCGATCCGGTCCGTCGATCGCGGCGGGACGCTGTTATTTTTCGCGCCGACGGCGGCCGGTGTCGACGTGCCGATCCCGTTGTTCGATTATTGGCGGGATGAAATTTCAGTGCTGACTTCTTACGCCGGCAGCGGTGAGGATCTGAAGGAATCACTCGAGCTGATCCGTGCTCACAAAGTGCGTGTCGGCGACATGGTGACGCATCGGTTACCGCTGGCACAGGCGGGTTTGGGATTTCAGCTCACGGCGAACGGGCAGAATTCGATCAAGGTGATTTTGGATCCGCAGATTTAATTCGTTTCGAGTTGCGGGTTTCGGGTTCCGGGTTTTCGACTCGCCTCGAAACACAAACCCGAAGCGTGAAACTATCGAGCGATTCCCAATTCTTTCCGCGCTTTGTCCAGAAAACTGTAGTCGACGACTTCGGCGACGCCGACCGGCTTTGTTACCTTGGCGCTCTCCCGCGCCAGATCGATGAGCACCTGGACGGATTCCGGCTTGACGTAGGCGTCTTTAGTCAGCACGCGACTGACTTGACGAGACATCTCGGCCGCCATTTTTCGGTCGTTGACTTTCCACTGCTTCATCAAAATACTGGTTACCGCTTCCTGGTTATTTTTGTCCCAGATGAACTGAAGCCCGCGCAGCGTGGCGCGCACCATGCGATAAATCTCGTCCGGGTTCTCGCGGATTCGTTTGTCCGACGTGCCGAAGCCATTCTGCGGAAATTCGATGACGTCGCCGAGAAACAGCAATTCGTTGTAGCCTTTCTCGACGGCAATGATATTCTCCGGCACCGATAAGAGAGAGCCTTCTACAACTCCCGATTCCAAGACCGCGTAGCGGCTGGCAGCATTGCCGGACATTTGCAGCACCGAAACGTCTTTTCCCGGCTCCAGGCCGATTTGTTTGAGAGCTTGATTGGCTAGTAAAGTCGCCGAGCCGCCGGGCGAGCTGCCGGCGATCTTTTTACCCTTGAGCTGCTTTACCTCCTTGATGTTTTTTTGACCGATCAAGAAAAGCAACGGCTTCGAGACCGTGAACAACAGGACTTTCATTGGCCGCCCTTGTACCGCCGCGCCGATGGTGCCGGTGACTGCTCCGTTGTAGTCGACGTCGCCGTTCAAAACCGCCGTGCTCGCCAGATTGGCCGGCATGAAGATGATCTCCAAGTCGAGGCCTTCGTCTTTGAAAAAGCCGCGATGAAGCGCCGTGTAAAGAGCGAGAAAGGAGACGTTCGTCGATGAGCTGCCCATGCGAACTTTTTTCAATGTTTGAGCGTGGACTAATGACGCGAAGACAGGCGTCACGGTGAGGAGAAAAATTAGGGCAGCACTCTGGACGGATTTGTAATGAATCATTTCGCTCTCCACAAATCGTTACTCCCGCGCAAGGGGGAGTCTAGCTTAGAATTAACCTGGGTTCACGCTTTTCGCCGGTACGACGGTAAAGCCAAGTTGATTTCGCCGTTGCATTGTTGCTCAGTCGAGCTGGCTCCACTCTTTAAACTCTTCGAGCCCCAATTTCTGTAGCGTATCCATGAACGGGCGTCCCGTGTGTTCATGACGACCGGAGATGCGGTAATACTCGTAAACCAGCTCGGGGAGCCACTTCGCAATGGTAAACCCTTTGTATTTGCCGTCGGGGATGGGTTCCAAGAAGCGCGGGCCGACGTCTTGCCAGTCGTGCTCGGCGATCCAGCCGCGCTGGGTGCCGAAGACGCTCTGCAGAATGATGGCCCGATGACCGGCGTCGACTAACTCATCCAAACTCACATCCCAACCGGTTGTCGCGTTGAGCGAGTCGAGCATGCTTTGGATGCCGTCGGGCGGTTTGTCATTGAGCGCGAACCAGCAGCCACCCATCAAGCCGCAGGCCTGGCGCACCTGTTCGGTGATTAGATGCGAGCTCGTCCAGCCGTCCGGCTGGGTGGGATCGAGCGGGCCCCATTTTTCGCGGTAGCGCAAATCTGCCGGCGGTTCGGCGCCGCCGGCGCCTTGCGGTTTCATGCCGCCGCTGGCGACCAACTCACGCAGCATCTGACTGAGCATGGGCCGCCACTCGTGTTGCGCCGGCGTGCCGCCTTTGGTGTGGACGACCCAATTCTTCGCTTCGCCGCCCAGTTCTTCGGCGAGCTCTTTGGGGCCGTCGGCGAGAATATTCCCGAGCCAGGTTTCGCGCCGCGCGCAGCGTTCCAGCAATGTTTCGACGGCTTCGAGGTTGCCCCATTCCAATTTCAGCCCGTCGGTGCGGTCCGGGCCGAGCACGCCCTTTTCCCAAGCTTCGAAAGCCAATCCCGCGCCGCAGGCGTAGTGGCTGCACTCGATGCCGAGATCGTTGATGCGCTCGGAGAGATAAAGGACGTCGTTGCCTTTGAAACCCAGATTGTAAAAGGTGTCCATCCACTCGCTGCCGGCGTTGAAGTGGCCGATCTTGCCTTTGAAGCGTCCTTCGCCGATCTCGACATCCCACGGGCACATGCGCGGGCACTGAAAGCACGGCCGCAGCGTCACGCGATTTTGATCCAAGCCTTTCGCTTCATCGGTGATGATCGTGCTGCGCCAGTTGAGTTTCGTGATCGCGCCCCAGTCCTCGCCGTGACCGACGCTCGTCAGCCGTTTTTTGACCGTGGTTTTTCGCGACGAGATGGCCTTTGCCCAGCGCACACCGGCGTCGATCAGGCGATGCTTGTCGTGCAGGCGCGGCCGCTTGGTGCCCCAAGCGACAAAAGCTTTTAGTTTTTTCGAACCCATCACCGCGCCCAGTCCGTGCGCGGCCGTGTGATTGTAATCGTTGACCAGCATCGCCGCGCGCACGAGATTCTCTCCGGCGGGGCCGATGCAGCCCACGCGCGCGTCTTGATGGCCGGATTCCTTGCGCAGCATGTCTTCGGTGTCTCTGATGCCTTTGCCCCAGACCTTGCCGGCGTCGCGCAGCTCGACCTTGTCTTCGCCGATGTAAAGATACTTCGGCGATTGCGCTGCGCCGGTGACAATTAAGCCATCATAGCCGGCAGCTTTGAGCGAAGTGCCGAAATAGCCGCTGGTCGCTCCCCGGCCCAAGGTGTGGCGCGTCGCGGGGCTCAGGTACACGAAACACATTTTCGTCCCGCCGGGCGTGAAGCCCGTTCCGGTGATTGGCCCTGTCATACCGACGATGACGTTGCGGGTATCATAAGGATCGATATCGAGCGGCAATTCGTTCAGCAGCACGTATTCGGCGAACAGTTGCCCCCCCCAATATTTGCGCAGCAGCGGCTCTTCGGGAAGATTTACATCCGTGAGTTTTCCCGTGGTCATGTCGACGCGTAGAATCTTGCCCATGTAGCCGCCGGGGAGTCGGGTCTTTCTTTGAATTGGGAAAAAATTGCCATATTCAGAATTAATCGTCGCCATTAATCTGCTCCACTCGATTTTCGTTCAAATCGTTCAAAATGTTCAAGTCGTCCAAGCCGTTCCGGAGGTTCAAAACGTTTTGAACGATTTGAACTGTTTGAACGGCTTGAACGCGAACGCTACGCGTTCGCTCAGTCCGCCGCCGCCCAGAGCACTCTGTCCGCCGGTAGATCGATATCCAATCTTTGCCAACTGTCACCCCGATCGCGGCTGATCATTAAATCTCCCGCGCCGCCGGCGCCGTGGGCGTGGCCGCGGGCGACGTTGCCGAAGCCGGCAAATACCGAACGATGATCGGTCGGATGATGGACCAGGGCCCAGATCATCGAATCGAGATCGTCCTCGAGTCCGTTCGTAATGCGCGTCCAGGATTGTGCGCTGTCGGTGCTTTTAAACATCGCCGCGCGCGCGCCGCGATTTTCTCTGCGCCAGAAACCTGGGGAAGCGTCGGCGGTCGCGATCAGCATAATCGGCTGCTCGCCGTCTCGCTCCGGCGGCAAGAACAGAAAGTCATGAAAGTAATCGCGCGTAAGACCGTTCTCCGCGCGCACCCAGCCGTTTTCCGGTTTGTCGCTGGTGAAAAATCCGCGCGCGCTGGCGACGTAGTAACGATCCCTCCGCTTCGGCAGATTCGCAATGACATGAATGTCGAGGTAGTCGATGCCCTTGCTCACGTCTTCCCAAGTTTTGCCGCGGTCAAAGCTGCGCACGATGCCGCCGTGTTCGAGGCATAGGTAAATTGAGTTGGGATCGTCCGGATGGATATGGATGTTGCGCACGTGGCCGTGGTGCGGCGCCTGCGGGTACCACCAATTTTTGCGCACGGCTTGGGGCAGGGCTCTAAGCTCGGTGATTTCCTGCCAGCTATCGCCGCCGTCTTCGCTGCGAAAGAGCGCGACCGGCTCGATTCCCGAATAGATGACTTTGCCGTTCGTCGGATCGACCGAAACCGAGCGGATGTCGCCGTCGAGGACTTTCGCCCAACTCCTGCCGCCATCGATCGTGCGATACAAACCGTCGTGGGTGACGCCGACGAAGACTCGTTCCGGAGCGTCCTTGCAGCCGTGGATGGAGTCGATTATACCGTCCTCGAAATGACGCGCGACCTCCTGCCAGCCGCTCTCGGTCGAGCGCCAGATGATCAGGCCATGCTGTGTGCCTGCATATAGTCTCACGCCTTCGCTCATAAATTCCTCCTGGGTTCAAATCGTTCAAGCCGTTCAACCGCTACGCGGAGCCCGTCCTGAGCGTAGTCGAAGGGTTCAAGCCCCCCACCTTCCTTCGACGCTGCTCAGGACAGGCTTTCCTCTCCCGCGTCGCGGGGGAGGATTAAAGGGAAACGGTTGAACTTTTTGAACGATTTGAACGCGTTCATCCGATTTACGGAAACAGCTCGCTTCGCCCGGTCGAGGGTTGGCGATCCCAACGCTTTTCCAGACTGCAGAAATAATTCCACGCTCTATGCGCGCGGCGCTCGAGCGCGATTTCGCCGCCGAAAGCGCGGCAGTCCTCCGGGCTGATGGTGCCCACCTCGCCCAGCGCCGCCGCCTGCATGAACTTCTTCGAGTCGTCTTCCAATACCAAAGCGGAATAGAGAACCTCCTGCAGATTTAAACCGGCGACGACGATGCCGTGACCGCGCAAAAGCGCGGCGCGTTTATCGCCGATCACCTTCAACAGAGCGTTGCCGCGCTCGGGGTTGGTGATCAGTTGGGCCTCGGGGTAAAGCGGCACACCGTCGTTAAAGATCGCGCCTTGCAAAGTGACGGGTCTAAACTCGCGCTTGGCGATGGCGAACAAAGTCGCGTGGGGCGTGTGCAGGTGGGCGACAGCAAGCGCGTCCGGTCGCGCGCCGTGCAGCGCCGTATGAATCGGCCATTCCACCGGCGGGCCGTCTTTTCCCGCTCGCGGCTTGCCGTCGAGATCGGTGGGCACCATGTCCTCCGGCCGCAGACTGCCTTTGTCCGAACCCATCCCCGGAGTGATAAAGACGGTTTTAGTCTCGGGCTGGTAGACGCTGACATGGCCGAACACGCCGATCATTCCCTGCATCGCTAGGATGCGGGTGCAGGTAGCGAGCTGTTCGCGGAGATCACTTTCCGAAGTCATTTTGTCGTTCTCCTTTGCGCGGCTTCCAATTCTTTCTTCACTTCTTCGACGAGCTGCAGGCTCAGCAAGCGCTCCGGCGGTATGTCTTCTCTAATCTGCAGCGGGATCTTGATGTCGTATTCGAGAAAATTCTTGATGCCCTCGCTGGTCGGCAGCCCGGGCACTCCCGGCGCCAAAGCGCGCAGGTAGTTTTTCACGCCTTCGACGATCATCGATCGGTTCGCGTTGCCGAGCTGAAGTTTTTTTATGCCGAGGTCGACGGATTCTTCCGGCCGCTCGCGCACGAACATGAGGCCGCGAAGCGTGCCTTTGAGCCAGCGTTTAATCTGCGCTGGATTGTCGCGGATTTTTCTTTCCGTGGTCACGAAGCCTTGAAAAGGCATGGGGAAAACATCGCCGAGAAAACCAAGCGAAGCGAGCCCTTCTTTCTGCGCGAACACGAGCCCGCCCGGATCGACTGTCGTCGCCTGCGCTGCGCCCGTTTTGACCGCCATGACGCGCGTGTTCGTATCCGCGCCCATGGAGATGCGAATCAGTTCGCGCCCGGCGACGCCGCCGCGCTCGGCGAACATGGTCATGATACGGTCTTGAGTATCACCCGGACTGCCGATGGCGATGCGCTTTCCTTTGAGATCGGCGGCGCTCTTGATGCTCGCATCGACGACCAGATAGAAAGTCACCTTGTCGGCTTGAAACATGATCCCTTTGATCGGCGCGCCCTTGAGCGCGGCGCGCATGCCGCTGCCGCCCGCGCCGCTGTAGTCCACGTCGCCGCTGAGCATGGCAGCGATGGATAGAGGTCCGGAAATGACGACCGTCTCGTTATCGAGGCCTTCCTCTCTGTAAAAGCCTCTGGCGTCGGCGACGTGGATGGAAAGATAATTAAGGTTCGCCTGCGGAATCGCCGTGCGAATTTTTTCGGCGCGGGCCGAAGTTGCGCCCAATGCTGCGATGAGAAGCGCTGAGACTACGCCGCTGACTTTTCCTCGGGTAGTCGTAGACTTAGAAACCGCGCGCGGCAGCCCCATCCTGACCTTCCCCCGTCGAGAGGGAGGGAATGATTCTAGGAAGCAGCTCGCAGGAAGCTGCCTCGGGTCGTTTGTCACGAGAAATACCTGTAGA
>Ga0075431_100008502_pt1 | contig 10278 bp, 8 predicted proteins | sample RhiMetdeltSRZDD5_FD_75297 | JGI IMG/M metagenome (GOLD analysis project Ga0075431, IMG submission 75297) | Populus rhizosphere microbial communities from Tennessee, USA - Rhizosphere MetaG P. deltoides SRZDD5 | ecosystem: Host-associated > Plants > Roots > Rhizosphere > Soil | place: USA...
GCCGGACCACTGGAATCTCGCCGCGAAGGACAGCGTCCTGCCGGTGACGCCGATGTTCCATGCGAATTGCTGGGGCATTCCGTACGGCGCCGCGATGATGGGTATCAAGCTGATCTTCCCCGGTCCACATCTCGCCGCGGGCGATCTCATCGACCTCTTCATGGCCGAGAAGCCGACGTACTCGCTCGGCGTGCCGACGATCTGGATCTCGATCCTGCAGCTGCTCGACTCGGAGCCGCAGCGCTACAAGTTGCCTCCAGGCGTGCGCATGATCGTCGGCGGCTCGGCGGTGCCGGAATCATTGATCCGCGGCTTCGCGCGTCACGGCGCGAGCGTGTTGCAGGGCTGGGGCATGACGGAGACGAGTCCGCTGGCCAGCGGTGCGTTCGTCAAGCCGGAGCTGCAACACTATGACGAAGAACAGCGCATCGCGCTCGCGACGACAGCAGGCGTGCCCGCGCCGCTGGTCGATCTGCGCATCGTCGGCGATAACGACACCGTGCAACCATGGGACGGCCACAGCGTCGGGGAGATCCAGGTGCGCGGCAATTTCATCACCGGCAGCTATCACAACGTGCCGAAGGAAGCCGACAAGTTCACCGCCGACGGCTGGCTGCGAACCGGCGATGTCGCAAGCCTCGACGAGCACGGTTACATCCGCATCGTCGATCGCACCAAGGACCTGATCAAATCCGGCGGCGAGTGGATCAGCTCGGTCGACATGGAGAACGAGCTCATGGGCCACGCAGCAGTCGCGGAAGCTGCGGTCATCGCAGTGCCCGACGCGAAGTGGGCGGAGCGTCCGCTCGCCTGCGTCGTGTTTCGTCCGGGCAGGACCGCCACGCCGGACCAACTGCGCGAACATCTCGCGCGCAAGTTCGCGAAGTGGCAGTTGCCCGAGCGCTTCGAATTCCTCGACGCGATTCCGCGCACTTCGACCGGCAAATTCTGGAAAACGAAGCTGCGGGAGCAGTTCCGACAGTGAATCATCCAGCGCGCCTGCTGCGCTCCGGCTACGCCGCCGTCATCGGACTATTCAGCGCATCGCGCGTGCTCTATGGCTTGCTCGGCGTGCGGTTCGATTCGAGCACCTTGCCCGGCTACATGCAGTTCATCGACCCGCCGCTGCTGCGCGAGCGGCTGCTGGAATCGCTGTGGTACTACCACGCGCATCCGCCGCTGCTCAATCTGTTCGCGGGCATCGGGCTCAAGCTGTTCGGCGATCATGCCGACGTGTTCTTCTCGCTGAGCCTGCATGCGCTCGGGCTGGCTATGAGCCTTGCGGTCTACCAGCTGACTCTGCGGCTCAGCGGCTCGCGCGTTGCGGCGTTCATCTGCGCGGGCTTGCTCGTCTTCAGCCCGTCCTTCGTGCTGTACGAGAACTGGCTGATGTACACGTTCCCGTCAGCAGCCCTGCTGACGATCTCGGCGCTGTTGCTGCACCAGTATCTCTCGACGCAGCGCACGCGCTGGGCAGTTGCGTTCTTCATGGTGCTGGCGCTGCTGCTGCTGACGCGCAGCATCTTCCATCTCGCGTGGATGCTTCTGATCATCGTGCTGCTGGCCGTCCTGCTGCGTCGCTACTGGCGCCAGGTGTTGCTTGCCGCCGCCGTTCCGCTGTTGCTGGTCGTGTTCTGGTATGCCAAGAACTACTACTACTTCGGCACGTTCGGCGCGAGCACTGCGGCTGGCCTCGGGCTCGCAAACATCACGACGCTGATGATCGAGCGCGAGCGCCTGCTGCCACTGTTCGAGCAGGGACGACTGTCGCAGTACGCGATGGTGTCGCGTTACGAACGCCCGGAGCTGCTGTTCATGCAGCGGACGCCGGTGCACACCGGTGTCCCGGTCCTGGATCAGGTCAAGAAGTCGGATGGGGAACACTACAACTACAACAACCTGCAGATGGTAGTGGTGAATCGCTACTACGTGCGCGATGCGATCGAAGTGGTGCGCAGGTTTCCGGCAAGTTACGTCATCGGACTCATCATCTCGAATCGGCTGTTCTTTTCGCCGACCAGCATGAACGAGTACTTCACTCCCGAGAACCGCGCGGCCGTACTGCCGATGGAGCGGATCTTCAATCCGGTGCTGTACGGCGTGGGCGCCAGGCCGCGGTTCATGCAGCAGCCGCATTTCGGGTTCGCCGGGTCCAATCAGATTGAAGTTCACACCTCGCTGCCGCTGATCGCGCTGTGGTGCGTAGTGCTGGGCTACGGTTACGTGCAGGCGCGCCGTGGCATCGTGGGCGCGCCGCCCACCGAGGCGCGGGCCCTTGTGATCGGGTTCATCGTGCTGACTGCGCTGTATCTGTACGTCGTCTCGACCACGATCGAACTCAGCGAGAACTACCGCTACCGCTTCAACATCGAGCCGCTGTTCCTGGTGCTCACCATCACCGCAGCAACCAGCCTGTGGCACAAGCTGCACGCGAAGTTCGCAACCGCTCGAGTGGAGAACTCGCCGGCGCAGTGAACCTTAGGTGCGCGAGGCGTCACCTACGAGCACCGATCGCTTTTGATCGCAGCGGGCGATGTGCCCAGGTTCTCGCGATGAAACAGTTCATTCAGCAACTGGTGGCAGCCTGTGCGTTGCTTTCGATGTTCGGCTGCACCACCGTTCAACCGCTCACGGTCGATCCGTCGCACCTGTCGAGCACGCTCAAGCCCGGCGACAAGGTCGAAGTGGTCACGGCGAGTGGCAAGCAGTTGAACTTCAAGATCGACAGTGTCAATGCCAGCGGTCTGCAAGGCGCCGGCCAGACCATCGCGTACAACGATATCCAGAGCATCAACCGCAAAGAGGTCGACACTCAGAAGACGTTGTGGGTGGTGCTGGGTGTAGTCGCCGCCGGAGCAATTGCGGCAGCGGCGGGCGGTGGCGGTGGCGGCGGCGGCAGCGGCTACTGAGGCTCACGCTCGATGCGACAGTGGATGCTCTGCATGCCACTGTCGTTCGGCTCGTAGTGCGGGTCGTCGGCGGGAAACTTCTCGGTCGTGATCCGCAGCGCCGTGATTTCCGCGACGGTCCACAGCTTGCCGAAGCCGAAGCTGCCTGAGTTGCTCGAGCCGCCGACCTGTACGGCGCGCAGCACTTCGACGCCGTGCGTCGAGATGCCGTGGCAGTACGGCTCCACGACCCGCGGCAGACCACCGTAGCGGAATTCCAGCAGCAGTCGCTTGCGGATGGCGTCGCAGATAATGGTTGTAGCTGTCATGTGCTGCGGCCAGGCGATCGCACCCGTGGACACCGTCAACGAGCAAAGACTAGTCGCGCGCCCGCGGTCAGTCACTCAGTGAATGCCGCGGGGATGGCCCCGCGTATTATGCTCTCGCCATGGGCAAGTACGTCGGCGCGATCGACCAGGGAACGACCAGCACTCGTTGCATCGTGTTCGATGCGCATGGCGCGATCGTCGCGGTCGCGCAGAAGGAGCATCAGCAGATCTATCCGCAGCCGGGCTGGGTCGAGCACTCGCCGCTCGAGATCGCGCGCAACACCGACGAGGTAATCACCGCGGCATTGCGCAGTGCAAAGCTCACGGCGCGCGACCTGGTGGCGATCGGCATCACCAATCAACGCGAGACCACCGTGCTTTGGGATCGCAGCGGGGTTCCGCTTCACAACGCGCTCGTGTGGCAGGACACGCGCGTCGATCCGCTGGTGGCGTTCTTCGCAGGCCAGGGCGGTAAGGATCGCTTCCGGGCCAGCACAGGTCTGCCGCTCGCGAGCTACTTCAGCGGCCTGAAGCTGAAGTGGCTGCTCGACAACGTCGCAGGCGCTCGGCAACGCGCGCAGGCCGGCGAGCTGCTGTTCGGCACGATCGACAGTTGGGTGTTGTGGAATCTCACCGGCGGCGCGCAGGGCGGACTGCACGTCACCGACGTGACGAATGCGAGTCGCACGCAGCTCATGCGCCTCGACTCGCTGGCATGGGATGACGAGTTGCTGAGCGCATTCTCGATCCCGCGGGCGCTGCTGCCGCGCATCGTGTCGTCGAGCGAGGTTTATGCGGAAGTCGCTGCCGGGCCGCTGCGCGGCGTGCCGATTGCCGGCATCCTCGGCGATCAGCAGGCGGCGCTGGTCGGCCAGACCTGTTTCCGTGCGGGCGAAGCCAAGAACACCTACGGCACCGGTTGCTTCCTGCTGATGAATACCGGCACGACGCCGGTCTCATCGGCCGCCGGGCTCGTGACCACTGTTGCCTATCAGTTCGGCAAGCAGCCCGCGCACTATGCACTCGAAGGGTCGATCGCGATTGCGGGCGCCCTGGTGCAATGGCTGCGCGACAACCTCGGGCTGATCGCGACCAGCGGCGACGTGGAAGCGCTGGCAGCGAGCGTCGCGGACAACGGCGATGTCTACGTCGTTCCCGCGTTCTCGGGACTGTACGCGCCGTATTGGAAGGACAGTGCCCGCGGCGTCATCGCCGGGCTGACGCGTTATGCGACCCGCGCCCACATCGCACGCGCCGCGCTCGAAGCCACCGCGTATCAGACGCGCGATGTCCTGACCGCGATGGAGCAGGACTCCGGCATCAAGCTCAGCGAGCTGCGCGTCGACGGCGGCATGGTCGTGAACGAGCTGCTGATGCAGTTCCAGGCCGACATCCTCGACGTGTCCGTCGTGCGCCCGAAGGTCACCGAGACCACGGCGCTGGGCGCAGCGTATGCAGCAGGCCTCGCAACCGGCTACTGGCGCAGCACCGACGAGCTCGTGCAGAACTGGGGCGTTGCGAAGCGCTGGACACCGGCGATGTCAAAGGAGCAACGCGGCCGGTTGTATGCGGCATGGCAGAAAGCAGTCACGCGCTCGTTCGGCTGGGTCGAGTGACATGGCGACGGCCAAAGCGCAGCTCGACGGCTTCATCGCGAAATATTCGGCGGACGTTGCGAAGCAGGGACGCGCAGCGATCGCTCGCATGCGCAAGCTGCTGCCGGCGGCGCAGGTGCTGGTCTACGACAACTACAACGCGCTGGCCGTAGGCTTCGGCCCGAGCGAGCGCAGCTCCGAGATCGTGTTCTCGATCGCGATGTATCCGCGTTGGGTGAGCCTGTTCTTCGCGAAGGGCGTGGGTCTGCCCGATCCGCACCGGCGTCTGCAGGGCAGCGGTGGCGTCGTGCGCCACGTCGTGCTCACCGAGATCGCGGTGCTCGACCATCCGCACATCCGTGAGCTGATGCAGCACGCGCTCGCACGCTCCGGCGCTTCATTGCAGACGGGCAAGCGCGGCGCTATCGTCATCAAGTCGATAGCGGCGAAGCAGCGGCCGCGCCGTCCGGCCGGCCACACTGCGAAGAAGAAATAAACGAGGGGATCGTCATGAGCGGAGTCAACATCTGGGCCGTGCTGGTCGCGGCCGTCTCCAGTTTCGCGCTCGGTGGGCTGTGGTACTCGCCGGTGCTGTTCCACAAGCTGTGGAACCGCGAGGCCGGCCGTGGCGAGAATCCCGAGAAGATGAAGCATCCGGGGCGCGTGTTCGGCGTGGCGTTCGTATTCGCCCTGATCGCCGCGTGGGTGTTCGCCTGGTGGCTCGGTCCGCATCCGCAGCTGAACGACGCGCTGTTCAAGGGTCTCGCCGCCGGCGCGGGCCTGGTCGGCGCGAGCTTCGGCATCAACTACCAGTTCGCGAATCGCAGCTTCCTGATGTGGGCGATCGACGCCGGCTACCACACGGTGCAATTCGTGCTGTTCGCCGTGGTGCTGGCGCTCTGGCCCTGACGGCCTGCGTTTTGGGCGCGAATTGCGCCCAAAAAAGGTGCAACCGTGGCGATGCGGGTGGCGCGGGCGCTTTGCGTTTACAATGCCGCACCCCCGACGCTACGGTAGCCGGATGAAGCCTCTTGTCGTGAATTCTTGCGCGCTGCGCAAGCTGAGCTGGATTTTTGTACTGGCCCTGCCGTTGCTCGCCGCGTGCGGTGGCTCGGAGCCGACCTGCACGGATCCGGACGAGCCCTACCTCGGTGCACGCAGCAATCCGCAGTTGCACGTTCCGGACGGCATGACGCAGCCGAACCGCTCGGAGGCCCTGGCGATTCCGGCAGAGAAGGGCGACAAGAAGCAAGCCGGGCACACGTCCTGCCTCGACGAGCCGCCGTCGTATTTCCGTTCGAGCGGCACGGTGGCGCGCTCGCCCGAAGAAGTCGTCGCGAGCTGGGCGCAGGCCTGGGCGAGCCGCGAGGCGGACGCGGTGGTTGCCTTGTACTCGGCGCACTTCGTTGCGCCGACCGACACCGCGGGTGCGAGCGCCTGGCTGGAGCAGCGGCGCGAGCAAGTGGCGACCGGACCGGTGCCCGATTCGATGGTGCAGGGATTGAAGGTCGAGCCCGACGGCGCCGATCGCCGCATCGCTTCGTTCACGCAGCGCTTCGGCGTCAATGCGCTGAAGAAGCAGCTCGTGCTGGTGCGCGAGAGCGGCTCGTGGCGCATCGTCGAGGAACGGGTTGCGATGTGAAGTCGCAAACCTCGGCTGTACATGCCGCGGCTGCGTTGCGTCCCGGCGCCGTTCGCGACGCGATCATCGATCGGCTGGAGCGCGCGCTCGGCAAGCCGCTCGCCGGCGCGACGCGCCGTGACATCTACGACGCACTGACGATCGCCATCCGCGAAGAGCTCGGGGAGCGCTGGATCGCGACCGGCACCCGCGTGAAGCGCGCGCGCGTGAAGCGCGTCTGCTATCTCTCGATGGAGTTCCTGCTCGGGCGCAGCCTCATCAATGCGCTGTCCTCGTTCGAGGACGGGCTGCTCGAGGAAGTGCGCGAAACGGTCGAGTCGCTCGGCCACGACCTCGATCGCATCGCCGCCGAGGAGGAAGATCCCGGGCTCGGCAACGGCGGCCTCGGTCGTCTCGCCGCGTGTTTCCTCGATTCGCTCGCGACGCTCGGCTATGCCGCAACCGGCTACGGCATCCGCTACGACTACGGCATCTTCACGCAGGTCATCGGCGAGGACGGCGCGCAACGCGAAGTAGCCAGCTCCTGGCTCGGCGTGCACAACTTCTGGGAGCGCGGCCACGGCGGCGTGCGCTATCGCGTGCGCTTCGGCGGCCGCTGCCAGGCCTCGCGCGACGAGCAGGGCCGCGTGCGCTATGAGTGGATCGACACACAGGACGTGTGGGCAGTCGGCTACGACCTGCTGATTCCAGGCAATCGCAGCCCGACCGTGAACCATCTGCGCCTGTGGTCCGGCCGCGGCATCACGCCGTTCAAGATCGAGGCGTTCAACGCGGGTAACTACTACGCGGCCGTTGCCGAGCAGATCGAGGCGAAGAATCTCACGCGCGTGCTGTACCCGGACGACTCGACGCCGCAGGGCAAGGAGCTGCGCTTCAAGCAGCAGTATTTCTGTGTCAGCGCCTCGCTCCAGGACATGCTCGCGCAGCATCTGGCAGAGCGCCGCCAGCTGAAGGATCTCGCGCAGGCGATCGCGATCCAGCTCAACGACACGCACCCGGCGATGACGGTCGTCGAGCTGATGCGGCTGCTGGTCGACGTGTATGACGTGCAGTGGCCGGTCGCGTGGCAGATCACGTGCGCGACCTGCAGCTACACCAATCACACACTGTTGCCCGAGGCGCTGGAGACCTGGCCGATCTCGTTCTTCGAACGGCTCCTGCCGCGGCACCTGCAGATCGTCTACCAGATCAACCGCGACTTTCTGGAGATCGTCAGCGCGCGCTATCCGCACGACCTCGAGCGGCGCCGGCGCATGTCGCTGATCCACGAAGAGGGTGACCGGCGCGTGCGCATGGCCTATCTCTCGGTCGTCGGCTCGCATCGCGTCAACGGCGTGGCGAAACTGCACTCGCGGCTGATGCGCGAGACCATCTTCGCCGACTTCGCCCACCTGTGGCCGGAGCGCTTCATCAACGTCACGAACGGCATCGCCGTGCGGCGCTGGCTGAAGCAGGCGAATCCCGGCCTGTCGGCGCTGCTCACCGAGAAGCTCGGCTCGGCGTGGGAGAACGACCTGGAAGATCTCGAGCGGCTGAAATGGGCGGCCGACGACTTCGAGTTCCGCCAGCGCTTCCGCGGCGTGAAGCGCGCCAACAAGGAGCGGCTCGCGAATACGATTCACCAGCTGCTCGGCGTCGACGTCACTGTCGACGCGATGTTCGACGTGCAGGTGAAGCGCATTCACGAGTACAAGCGCCAGCTGCTGAATCTGCTGTACGTCGTGGTGCGCTACCTGCGCATTCTCGACAATCCCACCGAGCGGATCGTGCCGCGCGTCGTGATCATCGCCGGCAAGGCTGCGCCGGGTTATCACATGGCGAAAGCCGTCATCAAGCTGATCAACAACGTCGCGCGCGTGATCAACACCGATGCCCGCGTCGGCGACAAGCTCAAGCTCTGTTTCCTGCCGGACTACGACGTGTCGCTGGCGCAGGAGATCATGCCGGCTGCCGACCTGTCGGAGCAGATCTCCACGGCCGGCATGGAAGCCTCGGGCACCGGCAACATGAAGCTGTCGCTGAACGGTGCGCTCACGATCGGCACGCTCGACGGCGCGAACATCGAGATCCGCGACGCGGTCGGGGCGGACAACATCTTCATTTTCGGCCTGACCGCCGAAGAGGTCGTCGCGCAGCGCGCCAAGGGTTATTCGCCCTCGCAGGTGGTGGCAGCCAATCCCGAGCTCAAGCGCGCCATCGACCTGATCGAGTCGGGCCACTTCACGCCGAACAATATCTTCGACTCGAAGGTCGTCACGGACCGGCTCACCGCGGACGGGGAACATTTCCTGGTGCTGGCGGATTTCGACGCCTACGCGGCCGCGCAGCAGCGCGCCGACGCGCTGTACGCCGATGCAGACGAGTGGACCCGCAAGTCCGTGATCAACGCGCTCAGCATGGGACCGTTCTCGAGCGACCGCAGCGTGCGGGAGTACGCCGACAACATCTGGGGAATCAAACCGGTGCTCTGAGCCGTTGGCCAGTAGCCATGTCCGACCTCACCGACTTCGATCTCCACCTCTTCGGCGAGGGCAACCATCACCATATCCACCGCAAGCTCGGCGCGCACTCGAGCGTGCGCGACGGCGTGCCGGGCACGCGCTTCGCCGTGTGGGCGCCGAACGCGAAACGGGTCAGCGTGGTCGGCGATTTCAACCATTGGAATGGACGGCAGCATCCGCTGCAGCCGCGCGGCATATCGGGGGTGTGGGAGACGTTCGTGCCGCACGTCGGACCGGGCACGCTCTACAAGTTCGAGCTCGACAACGTGCACGGCCACACGCAGCTGAAGGCGGATCCGTATGCGTTCCAGATGCAGCTGCGCCCGGACAATGCCTCCATCGTCGCTGACCTCGGCGGGTATCACTGGAGCGACGCCGAATGGCTCGCGCACCGCGGCTCGTGGGATCCGCTGCGCGCGCCGATCAACATCTACGAAGTGCATCCAGGCTCGTGGCGCCGCTCGTGGCACCGCAAGCCCGCGTTCCTCACCTGGGACGAGATCGCTGACCAGCTGATCCCGTACATGCTCGATCTCGGCTACACGCACGTCGAGCTGGTCGGCGTCGCCGAGCATCCGTTCGACGGCTCGTGGGGCTACCAGGTGCTCGGTCATTTCGCACCGACTGCGCGTCACGGCACGCCGCATGACTTCAAGCGCTTCGTCGACCGGCTGCACCAGGCCGGCATCGGCGTGTTCATGGACTGGGTGCCGGCGCATTTTCCGAAGGACGCACACGGCCTCGCGGAGTTCGACGGCACGCACTTGTACGAGCACGCGGACCCGAGTCGCGGCGAGCACGTCGAGTGGGGCACGAAGATCTTCAACTACGGCCGCCACGAAGTGCGCAACTTCCTGGTCGCGAATGCACTGTTCTGGATCGAGGAGTATCACGTCGACGGTCTGCGCGTGGATGCGGTGGCTTCGATGCTGTATCTCGACTACGGCCGCAAGCAGGGCGAGTGGACGCCGAACCGCTACGGCGGCCGCGAAAACCTCGAGGCGATCGACTTCCTGCGGCAGCTGAACTGGACGATCGGCCATTACTTCCCCGGCGTGCTGACGATGGCCGAGGAATCCACGTCGTTTCCCGGCGTCTCGCGCCCGGTGCACCTGGGCGGGCTCGGCTTCCACTTCAAGTGGAACATGGGCTGGATGAACGACACGCTGCGCTACATGTCGCTCGACCCGCTGTACCGGCGCCATCAGCACAACCTGATCACGTTCTCGTTCGTGTACGCGTTCTCGGAGCATTTCATCCTGCCGCTGTCGCACGACGAGGTCGTGCACGGCAAGCGCTCGCTGCTCGACAAGATGCCGGGCG
>Ga0075431_100008503_pt1 | contig 10277 bp, 7 predicted proteins | sample RhiMetdeltSRZDD5_FD_75297 | JGI IMG/M metagenome (GOLD analysis project Ga0075431, IMG submission 75297) | Populus rhizosphere microbial communities from Tennessee, USA - Rhizosphere MetaG P. deltoides SRZDD5 | ecosystem: Host-associated > Plants > Roots > Rhizosphere > Soil | place: USA...
GTCGGCGTCCGGACGCTGGTGGTCGGGTCGCGTCGCTCGTTCGCCCGATGGCTGTGGCAGATCCGGTACGCGCGGTTCGCCGCCTACGTCACGGTCCTGGCCTGTGCCGGCATCGGATGGTCCTTCGCGGCCGCGGACCAGGGCATCAGCTACAGCCAGGTCAGCCTGCGGGACGAGCCCTGGGTCGATGTCGTACGGCAACTGCCGTCCGATGCGGGTCTGATCAGCGACAACCCGTACCTCGTGCACTGGCTCACCGGGCACGAGCCGGTCCGACCGGCATTCGGGCTCGACTTCTACGCGAGCGGCGACACCGAGGGTCGCGCCCATTTCCTGTGCCTACTCGTCCACGACCGGGCCGAGACTTACCTGCTCTGGCTGGGCGACGACGCGACGAAGGGAGTGCGAGACTTTGCGAACCTGGGATTCAGCACGACACCCGTGGAGATCGGTGTCGACTACGCCTTGTACGACGTCACGAGTTGCCTCGGTGCCCGCTCTGAGGCGCCGCCGGACCGGCGATCCGGGCACCTATCGGATCCCATGCCACGATGGTCGCCATCTCGACCGCAGGGGCGGGAGTGCATCCTCCGCGAAAAGCAGGCCCGTGACGGCGTACGGCGGGCCCGGCTTCGAAGAGTTCGTCCACGCCGAGTTCCCACGGCTGTGGCGGCTCGGCCGCGTGCTCTCGGGCCGCGACGAGGACGCGTGGGACCTCGCCCAGGAGGCGCTCGTCAAGGTCGGGCTGCACTGGTCGCGGATCGACCGGGGCGGCAACCCGGGCGCCTATGCACGCACCTGCCTCGTCCGACTCCACATCGCCGGGGCTCGGCGGCGGCGTCGCGAGACCCTGATGGAGCCCACCCAGCTCGAACGGGCGACGCCGCGAGAGCTGGAGGCCGACGCGGTCGAGCGGGCCGACGAGGTCGCTCGACTGCTCGTCCAGCTACCGCCTCGGCAGCGTGCCGCTGTGACGTTGTACTACCTCGAAGATCTGTCCGTCCGCGACATCGCGACCGTTCTGCGCTGCAGTGAAGGAACCGTGAAGAGTCAGCTGGCTCGCGGCCGAGTGGCCCTGCAGCGACGCACGGCCGACCCGGACCTGGGCAACCCGGCCAGCGGGAGGGAGGGCGACCAGCGATGAACAACGACCCCACCGACGACGAGCTCCGCGCCACGTTCCGGGAGCTTCGCGATCGTCACGAGCCGCCGCCACCGCCGACCGACGCCATCGTTCGCGAGGTGGGCCGCCAGCGCCGCGGCCGCCGCCTGACCGGTCTCGCGGTCGCGGCGGCGGCCGCCATCGCGTTCGTCGTCCCCATCGTCGTGGTGACCTCGATCGGCGGTGGCGGGTCCGACGTCGCCGGTGCGGACAATCCCGCGGTCTGCCGCGAGGTCTTCTTCACGTCGGGCGAGGGAGATCGCTACGAGGGGGCGTACGCCGTCTACGGCTTCGACGAGCGCGGCGTCCGAGGCGAACCCCTCACCGACGATCATGCGTCGCAGGAGGCGGTGCTGAGCCCGGACGGCCAGCACATGGTCGTCGTCTCGGGTCGGGGCCACCGGCACGATCCCGAGTTCGGCTTCGACGTGACTTCGATCTACGTCTCCGATGTCGGCGGCGGCAACGAAAGGCGCCTGACCCGGGGCCACGTGGACGAGCTTCCGGCCTGGTCTCCGGACGGGTCTCGGCTGGCTTTCGTCCGCCGGTTCGACTACGCGGACCAGATCGTCGTGCTCGACGTGGCGAACCCCGACGAGACCACCGTGGTCGAGAGCTTCACTCCCCGGCAGGCGAGGCCGAGCTACCTCATCTGGCTGGACGGCGACACCGTGGCGTGGTGGGGCGAAGGGGCTCGCATTCGAGCGCCGCTGCTCAGCCGCGATGCCAGCGGCACCGGGCCGACCTCGACGGTCGCCGCCGACGTCCTCGATCCGGTCCTGAGCCCGGACCGTACGGAAGTCGCCTACATCGCCGGCGTCGAGGGCAGCGACGGTCTCCTGCGGCAGATCGCTGTCCGGGACCTCGGCACCGGGCAGGTCACCCTGGTCGCCGACTCGGCCAGCAGGTTCACGACACCGGTCGCCTGGACGATCGACGACCGCCTCTTCTTCACCCGCAACGTCGAAGGTCCAGGCGTCAACCTCGTGGTGGCCGACGACGGTGGTCGGGGTCCGACGGAGGTCGTCGGCCAACCCGAGTGGGAGGGCTACGAGACGGTGCACCTCAACCCGGTCTGCGGCTAGCCGGCCATGTCACTATGAGGGCATGAGCGCCACCAGTCTGGAATCCGTCGGCCGCCAACAACTCGAGGAGGCCCGGCGGTCGTCCAACGGCCGTTCCTCGAAGACGCTGCATCACGGGCATCGACTTCACCAGACGCTGCTGGCGCTGACCGCGGGCACTCGACTCGCTGAGCACCAGAGTCCCGGCGACGCCACCGTCCAGTGCCTGACCGGCGCGATCGTGCTCAACGCCGGGGTCGAGAGCGTGACGGTCCCGGCGGGTGGCCTCGCGCATGTGCCCGCCCGGCGGCACGATCTGGTCGCCGAGGAGGACTCGCTCGTCGTCTTGACCGTGGCGCGGTAAGGCTGCGCCACAAGTGACCGATGACTGCGCCACAAGTGACCGATGACCGCGCCACGAGTGACCGATGATCAGGGGGTGAGGGCCGGGTCGTCGAGGGGGAACGGAGTGGTGCCGAGCGTGATGAGGCGCTGGGTGGCGCGGGTCAGCACGACGTAGAGCGTGCGCCAGCCGGACGCGGACTCGCCGACGATCTCCCCCGGCTCGACCACGACGACGGCATCGAACTCCAGACCCTTGCTGGCCAATCCGTCGAGCACGCTGAGCCGGTCGGAGTAGGGCTCGCCGTCGAGCCAGTCCGCTACCTCCGTACGCCGATCCGCGGGCGTCACGACGGCGATCGTGCCCTCGACGACAGCAGCCAGATCGCGTGCGGCCGCCACGACAGCGCTCCGCAACGCCGCCGGATCGACCTCGCGGTGCTCCGGGGCGATACCGGTCTGGCGGACCGCCTGCGGCAGGTCGGGCTTGGCCACCGCGACTCGCGCCACCCGGGCGGCGAGCTCGAACACCTCGGCGGAGTTGCGGTAGTTGGTCGACAACCGGAAGGCGTGCTCCGGCTTGCCGCGAAGGGCCTCGGCGCGAGCCCGCTGCGCCTCGGCCGGATGCGGCCACGCCGACTGCGCCGGATCGCCGACGACTGTCCAGCTCGCGTAACGCCCGCGCCGGCCGAGCATCCGCCATTGCATCGGCGACAGGTCCTGCGCCTCGTCGACGAGCAGATGCGCGTACGCGTCGTCCTCGATCCGGCGGGTCGACCGCAGTGCCGCGTCATCCCGCTCGAAGCTCATCAACTGGCGCGGCGCGGCAGTCTCGCCGAATGCCTCCGGATCCGTGGCTGGCGGATTCTGGCTCGGGCTCTCCGGGACATCGCCGAGCTGGTAGCGGAGCTCATCGATCAGGGGTACGTCCTCGATCGACGGGTCATCGGGCGCCGGCCACGTCGCGGCGAGGGCCGTGATGTCCGCCGGCGTGAGCAGCCCGTCGCCGTAGCGGCGCAACCGCTGCTCGTCGAGCAGCCACCCCCACACCTCGACGGCGTCGAGCCCCGGCCACCAGGCGGCGACGAACTCCTCGAACTCGGTCGAGCGAGTCAGCCGGCGGACGAAGTCGTCCCGGCCGTCCTCGAGACCGCGACCGCCGGTCACCTGGGGCCACAAGGCATCGACCAGTGCGTGCTCGGCCTTGGTCCGACTCCGGTTGTGCTTGTTGCCGCTGAGTACCTGCCGCCGGAGTCTCCGCAAGGTTCGCTCGTCGAGTCGGAGCACGTTGTCGCGATAGAACCAACGAAACTGCGCCGGGGCGTCCGGCGGCCCGGACCGGACCACGCGGGTCAGCACGCGCCGCATCCGCTCCGAACCCTTGATCGCGGCGACCTCGGGCGGATCGTGTCGGGTCGCGGTCACCCCTTCGACGATCTCGCCGAGCGACCGCAGTGTCACGCTCGTCTCACCGAGGCTCGGCAGCACGCGCTCGATGTAGCGCATGAACACTCCGGACGGACCGACGACGAGCACGCCGCCGGACTCGAAGCGACGCCGGTCGACATAGAGCAGGTAGGCCGCTCGGTGCAGCGCGACCACAGTCTTGCCGGTCCCCGGACCGCCGCTGATCGACGTGACTCCGCGACTCGGCGCCCGGATCGCCTCGTCCTGCTCCTTCTGGATCGTGGCGACCACCGAGTGCATGTGGTCGTCGCGGGCCCGGCTGATCTGCGCCAGCAACGCGCCCTCGCCGACGACGACCAGGTCGTCCGGGGCCGCGTCGGCGTCGAGCAACTCGTCCTCGATCGTCTCGACCGACTGGCCCTTGCAGTGCAGGACGCGTCGCCGGACGATTCCGGCGGGCGCCTGCGGAGTGGCCTGGTAGAAGACGGCGGCGGCCGGTGCCCGCCAGTCGACCAGCAACACGTCGCGATCGGCGTCGCGCAACCCGATGCGGCCGATGTAGCGCGCGTCGCCGTCGACGAGGTCGAGACGCCCGAAGACCAGCCCTTCGTGCGCGGCGTCGAGCGTGGCGATCCGCCGGGCGGCTTGGTAGACCATGGCGTCACGCTCGACGAGTCCGCCCTCGTGCCCCAGACGACCGCGCCCGTGCCCCTCGACAGCCAGCGCCTTGGCCTCCTCGGCGGACTCGTCGAGACGCCGATAGACCACGTCCACGAACGCCTGCTCACCGGCGATCTCCGCCGCGACGACGGAGTCGGAGGGGGGAGCGTTGCGGGCGTCGTTGTCAGACACCGTTCTCCTTCGGCCTGAATGCGGGCACGAAAGACCCAGTTTACCGAGATGCGGGGGTTGACCGGCGCGGCGGAGCCCATTCGCTCATGGCGTGCGCCGACGGGTCAGCGCGGATTGCGCTTCTCGAGGAAGGCGCTCATCGCCTCGATCGCCTCGTCGGACCCGAACAGCCGAGACGACTGGCGTACGACGTGCTCGCCGTACTCGTCGATGGCCCGGACCACCGGCCGGTTGAGCAGTGCCTTGGTCTCCCGGAGCCCCTGCGCGCTGGACTTGCGCCACGAGCCGATGACGGCGTCGACGGCGGCGTCGAGCTCGTCGGCCGCCACTGCCTTGGTGACCAGGCCGATCCGCTCGGCTTCGTGAGCGTCGAAGGTGTCGCCGGTGAGGAAGTAGCGAGACGCCGCCCGGTCGGTGAGCCGAGGCAGTACGGTCAGCGAGATCACCGCGGGCGCCAGGCCGAGCCGTACCTCGGTGAAGGCGTAGCTCACCGTGTCGGAGCTGATCGCGACGTCGCAGGCGCTCACGATGCCCAGGCCCCCGGCGCGAGCCGGGCCGTGGATGCGAGCGACGACCGGTTTGTCCAGCGTGACGATCTTGCGCTGCAACGCGACCAGCCGACGGGCTCCCTTCTCCATGCTGCCGCTGGCAGCCTCGACCATGTCGGCGCCAGAGCAGAACGCCGGCCCGTCGGCCCGGATGACGACGGCTCGCACCGAGTCGTCGAGATCGGCCGTGTCGAGGTGCACCATCAGCTGGCGTTGGAGCGCGCGGCTGATCGCGTTGCGATTGGGTTGGCTGTCCAACGTGATCGTGGCGATCGCGACGCCGTCGTCATCTGGCGCGATGTCCAGATGCACGATCTCGGACGGCTCGGTCATGACGCATCTTCTCGCAGTCGGGGTCTGGGGCTGGTCGGATGCTAGCGCTGGGTCTGACTCGTCACTCAGTATGACTTTGGCAGACCGAGGCTATGTTGCGCGACAAAGTTAAGAATCATCTCGCGGCTCACTGGGGCGATCCGGGTGGTCCGGGCGACCGCGAGCAAGCCGCCCATACCGTACTCGCTGGCCAGGCCGTTGCCGCCATGGGTCTGAACGGCGGCGTCGACGGCGTGACAGCACGCCTCGCCGGCCGCGTATTTCGCCATGTTGGCGGCCTCGCCGGCGGCTTCCGACTCCGCCCGCGCCGGGTCGCTCGCGTCGTAGATCGCCGCCGCCTTTTGCGTCATCAGCCGGGCCAACTCGAGCTCGATGTGGGCCTGGGCGAGTGGGTGAGCGAGCGCCTGGTGGGCGCCGATGGGCGTGTCGAACACCTGCCGATCCGTCGCGTACGCCGTGGCCCGGCCGAGGGCGAACCGGCCGATCCCGGTGGCGAACGCGGCCGCCATGATGCGTTCCGGGTTGAGTCCGGCGAACAGTTGCTGGATGCCGGCGTCCTCGTCGCCGACCAGTGCGGTCGCGGGTAGCCGGACGGCGTCGAACCACAGCGTGAACTGCCGCTCGGGGGAGACGATGTCCATCGGGATCGGCTGGCGGGTGAAGCCGTCGGCGTCGGTCGGCATGATGAACAGGCACGGCTTGAGGTTGCCCGTAAGCGCGTCGGTCGTCCGCGCGACGACGAGCACGGCGTCGGAGTTGTCGACGCCGGAGATGAACGTCTTCTGGCCCGTGAGGAGCCAGTCGTCGCCGTCCTTGCGGGCGGTGGTGGTGATCCGATGGGCGTTCGACCCGGCGTCGGGCTCAGTGATCGAGAACGCCATCGTGATGGTGCCGTCGGCGAAGCGCGGCAGCCAGTCGGCTTTCTGCTCGGCGGTGCCGAACCGGCCGATGACGGTGGCGCAGATCGCCGGCGACACGATCATCATGAGCAGCGGGCAGCCGGCCGTCGCGAGCTCCTCTCCGACCGCGGCGAGGTCGCCGATGCCGCCGCCTCCGCCGCCGTACTCCTCCGGGACCGCCACGCCGAGGTAGCCGTGCTTGCCGGCCGCCTGCCACAACTCCTTGGTCGACTCGCCGGCGCGGGCCTTGTCGAGGAACCAGTCGCGGCCGAAACCCTTCGCGAGGGCGGCGACGGCGGCGCGGAGTGCACGGCGTTCGTCGGATTCGGTGTACGGGATCGTGCTCGACGGGCTCATGTCGGCTCCTCTTCGACCGAGTTGTCAGCAGCTATTCGGGCGCCGGGCCGAATAGCTGCTGACAACTTCTCGGGATCGGGATCGACGACGGCGAGGACGGCGCCGGCGTCGACCTGGTCGCCCTGGGCCGTGTCGAGTCGGGTCACGACCCCGGCGACCGGCGCCCGGATCTCGTGTTGCATCTTCATCGCCTCTAGCGTCACGACCGGCGCACCCGCCGCCACCTGCTCGCCTTCGGCCGCATGCAGTCGCGTCACGACGCCAGGCATCGGAGCGAGCAGGGAGCCAGGCGTCGCGACCTTGTCCGCCGGGTCGGTGAACCGAGGCAGTCGGGTCAGGGTCGCCGAGCCGTACGGGCCGTCGACGTCGGCGATACCGCCCGGGTGGATCGCGATGGAGTACGTCTCGCGGACGCCGTCGCACTCCAGCGTCACACGATCCGGATCCGCATCGCGGACGACGACGCCGGTCGGGTCGTGGACGACGAACCGATCGCGCTCGGTGGCGTAGGCGACGCCGGCGCCGGAGCCGTGGGAGCCGGCGCCGGTGTCGTGGGAGCCGGCGTCGCCGATGCCCTCGACGCGATAGCGCACCCGCCGCGGCTGCGACGCGAGATTGCGCCATCCCGCCGGAATCCGCGACTGTACTCGGGCTGCCGCCTGGGCCGCCGTCGCCTGGGCCAGCGCCGCCGCGACTGCCATGCGGGCACGCTGATCCTGGTCGAGCAGCGGCGGCGTCCACTCGGCGAGGCGATCGGCGAGCAGGCCGGTGTGGATCGCACCGGTGGCGAAGTCCGAGTCGGCCAGGATCCGTACCAGCAGGTCTCGGTTGGTCGTGACGCCATGGATCCGGGTTCGCCGGAGCCCACTGGCCAAGCGCCGGATCGCCTCCACCCGGGTGGGGGCCCAGGCGATGAGCTTGGCCAGCATCGGGTCGTAGTGGACGCCGATCGAGTCGCCCGCCTCGACGCCCGAGTCGAGCCGCAGGCCGCCACCGCGGCCCAGGCCGCCCCGTCCGCGACCGCCCCGGCCCGCACCGATCGGCGCCGCACCGCCCGGCGCCTCGCCGCCCACCCCGAATCGCGCGTCCACATCGGGCACGTCGAACGCCCGGACGAGCCCGGTCTGCGGACGCCAGTCGTCGGCGGGGTCCTCCGCGTACAGCCGCACTTCGATCGCGTGCCCTTGCGGGGTCGGCGGCTCGGGCGGGAGCCGTACTCCCTTGGCGATCGCGATCTGCCAGGCGACCAGGTCGAGAGCCGTGACGCATTCGGTGACGGGGTGCTCGACCTGGAGTCGGGTGTTCATCTCGAGGAAGTACGGCCGGCCGGACCCATCGACGGGGTCCACGGCGACCAGGAACTCGACCGTTCCCGCTCCGACATAGCCGATCGCCTTCGCGGCGTCGGCGCCGGCCCGATGCAGGCCGGATCGCAGCTCGTCGCTGATGCCGGGCGCCGGCGTCTCCTCGACGATCTTCTGGTGCCACCGCTGGATCGAGCAGTCGCGCTCGCCGAGCACCCAGCAGGTGCCGTGCCGGTCGGCGAGGACCTGGACTTCGATGTGCCGCGCCTGGTCGAGGTACGGCTCGACGAAGACAGCCGGGTCGCCGAAAGCCGAATCCGCCTCGGCACGAGCCGCTGCCAGCGCCGCTGGCAGCTCGGCCGGGTCGCGAGCGATCCGCATGCCTCGGCCGCCGCCGCCGCCAGCCGATGCCTTGACGAGTGCGGGGTACGAGTCGGGATCGGGGCCGACCGGGTCGAGCACCGGCACCCCGGCGGCCCGCATCAGCTCCTTGGCCCGGATTTTCGATCCCATCGCGGCGATCGAGTCCGGCTCCGGCCCGATCCAGGTCAGCCCGGCGTCGACCACGGCGCGGGCGAAGTCGGCGTTCTCGCTGAGGAATCCGTATCCCGGATGCACGGCGTCCGCGCCCGAGCGCAGCGCCGCCGCGACGATCAGATCGCCGCGCAGGTACGTGTCGGTCGCCGACGCGCCGGGCAGCCCGACCGCGAGATCCGCCTCGCGGACGAAGGGCGCCTCGGCATCGGCGTCCGAGCACACCGCGACCGTCTCGATCCCGAGCCGGCGGCAGGTCGCGATGACCCGGCGGGCGATCTCCCCCCGGTTCGCGACCAGCAGCCGCCGCACTCCGACGCGCTCGCGCCGAGATTGCGCGTCTTCACCACTTTCTCGCGCCGAGCTTGCGCGTCTTCCTCGTCCGGCTGGGGAAGACGCGCAATCTCGGCGCGAGGTTGGGGTGCCCATGGCGGTCACATCCGGAAGACGCCGAAGCCGTCAGCGCCGTGGACGGGGACGTTGTGGACGACCGAGAGGCAGATGCCGAGCACGGTCCGGGTGTCGCGCGGGTCGATGACGCCGTCGTCGTAGCCCAGACCGCTCAGGAAGAAGGGCAGTGACTGTTCCTCGATCTGGGTCTCGACCGCCGTCCGCATCGCGCTGTCGGCGGCGGCGTCGTACTCCTCCCCCTTCGCCTCGGCAGCCGCCCGCGCGACGATAGACAAGACGCCCGCGAGCTGCTGCGGCCCCATCACGGCCGACTTCGCCGTGGGCCACGTGAAGAGGAAGCGCGGGTCGTACGCCCGGCCGCACATGCCGTAGTTGCCGGCGCCGTACGATGCGCCGATCAGCACCGACAGGTGCGGCACGGTCGAGTTCGACACGGCGTTGATCATCAGCGCGCCGTGCTTGATGATGCCGCGCTGCTCGTACTCCGTGCCGACCATGTAGCCGGTCGTGTTGTGCAGGAAGAGCAGCGGCGTGTCGGCCTGGTTGGCGAGCTGGATGAACTGCGCGGCCTTCTGCGACTCCTCGCTGAAGAGCACGCCCTGCGCGTTGGCCAGGATGCCGATCGGGTAGCCGTGCAGCTGCGCCCAGCCGGTGACGAGCGACGTGCCGTAGGCCGGTTTGAACTCGTCGAACTCCGACCCGTCGACGATCCGCCCGATCACCTCGAGAGGGTCGAACGGCGTCGTGAGGTCGGTCGGCACGATGCCGAGCAGTTCGTCCGGGTCGAGAAGCGGATCGGAGTACGACGTCGCCGGCGCCGGACCGTGCTTCCGCCAGTTGAGCCGGGCCACGATGCGGCGGCCGATCCGGATCGCGTCAGCCTCGTCGTCGGCCATGTAGTCGGCGAGTCCGCTGGTCCGGGCATGCATCTCAGCACCGCCGAGCGACTCGTCGTCGGACTCCTCACCGGTCGCCATCTTGACCAGCGGCGGCCCGCCGAGGAACACCTTGGCCCGCTGCTTGACCATGACGGTGTAGTCGCTCATGCCCGGCACGTACGCCCC
>Ga0075431_100008504_pt1 | contig 10277 bp, 10 predicted proteins | sample RhiMetdeltSRZDD5_FD_75297 | JGI IMG/M metagenome (GOLD analysis project Ga0075431, IMG submission 75297) | Populus rhizosphere microbial communities from Tennessee, USA - Rhizosphere MetaG P. deltoides SRZDD5 | ecosystem: Host-associated > Plants > Roots > Rhizosphere > Soil | place: USA...
GGTTTAATGAATAATACATTTCCGCCGCATGAATTGCGCCATATCAAATTTTACGAATTCAATCGTTTGTTAAAGATGAGATCACTCGGTACGCTTCGCAATGATCAGCAAACCAAACTGTGTGAGCGTCGTCATTGCGAAGCCGTCTACTAAAACAATCTGACGAAATAATTCGGTAGGCTGAAGCAATCTAAATTTTGAGCAGTGTCTCAGTTTGAATTGTTTTTTACCACATCGTCACATTGTGCACAATAGAAATACACACATAGGGCGTTCTATGTGTCTTATGTGTCGGCGCCTGCCCCGACGAAGGAGGGGCGGTTCCCTTTTTTCAAACTGATAGACTACCAAATTTTCTCCGGTAAGGATGAACTCATTATTCCAGGATTTTCCCAATCGCACCTCTATAATCCGGATTATCGGTTATGCCATTATGCCCCTGACCTTTGAGCGTAATAAGTGAATCATTATCCTTAAAAAGCTCTTTCAACTTTACCGACGAGTAGTAATAAATAACCTCATCTTCATCACCATGAAAAACAGTAACCGGCATTTTACAATCTTTAATATACTTGTTTGTCTCAAACCTGTACTTTAAAAGAAATGTTGGAACCAGCGGGTACCTATGTCTCATCATGTCCACCAGGCTATAATACGGAGCTTGCAGGATCAAATGATTTGGATGATTTGTTGAAGCAAGATGTGTTGCCGGCCCGGTACCGATCGAATATCCCAGCACCACTATTTTACCTTCTTCATAGCGTTTTTTCATCTCATCGTAGGCGGACTGCACATCTTCAAAAAATTGTTTTTGGCTATTGATCGATCCTTCGCTCTTTCCATAGCCACGATAATCCAACATAAAAACATCGTAGTGCAATGTTGTATAAGTTTTTGCTACAGTGCCCCATGAATTCAGGGAACCTGCATTTCCATGCAGGTAAAATATCAATCCTTTTGAAGAATCGGATTGAAACAATAAACCATGAAGCAGTTTATTGTCTTTAGTTTGAATGTTTATTTCTTCAAATTGTTGATCGAATGAGAATTCGAAATTTTTATCCAGCTTTTCTGGAAAAAATATCAGTTTTTCCTGGAAGAAAAATAAAACCATAGAGATCAAAATGTAAGCGATGACTAAAATCCTGATCGTCCTGAATAATAATTTGCGGGCCTTCATTTATCGGGTTGAATCACAAAGATCACCTGATCATTCATATCCCCAGGTCAGCGATCCCCAATAGCTTTGCCAATCACAAATGGGATTATCATTTACTCTTTCCATTTTCACCGTACTGATCATCCATTTCCCTTTTGTTGTCACGCGGAAAACAATCTCTCCGTTAGCATCGGTTCTTAATTCTTTTTTTTCGGTTCTGTTGCCTGTCCTGTGCCACAATTTTACTAACGCGCCGGCAAGAGGGGCTGTTTTATAAAAGACCTTTGCCCTGAGCCATTCTTTGTCTTTAGCTATATAAGGATTACTGAGAGGAATAATATCGATCGGTAAAAAGGTAGGCACTTTAAAAGTTTGGTCCATTACGTCGCCAACCTGTAATAATGTTTTAGCACAACGCTGGTAAAACTCCCGGCCTTTACACCCGCTTTCGTTGTTTTGTTTACGGTATTCAAGCGCATTTGTCAATCCATCTTCTTTAAGATAAGCTTCAAATGCTGCAGGTTCCATTTCTATAAATGAATTAGTACTGTGAAAGGCGATCAGGTTTGTGCCATCATCAACCATCGTGTATTCGATAGAATCGCCATCAGCGTCTGTAATAAAAGGAGCAAGATCATCGGTCACTCCGCCATAATATATCCGCAGGGATCTAATCCTTTCGTTATTTCCCTGCCAATTGTCTCCTTCAAAGTTTTCTCCAACACTAAAGCGGACATTCACTTTTTCAGTTCTCTTATAAATAAACTTATCAGGATGAAGCCAGAACTCATGCGCAGATAGAGAGGAAATACAAGTTAAAAAGATAATACTAAAGGCAATTTTTCTCATTGGCATATTGGCACATTTGCAAAATTGACAGCATTACTTTATCATATCATCAATATTCCTGTCGTTTGGCATTCTACCGGTTTCTTCCAGCATACGCATTTCTTTTGCATCTTTCAGGAATTCGGAGGCAAAAATAAACTCATTTAGCCGCTGGTTTTTGCTAAAGATGATCTCCCGGTTAGTCCCTTCCCATTCTTTGCGCCCGTGGTACATATACAGGATATAATTACCCACTTCCATTACGCTGTTCATATCATGTGTGTTCACTACTGTTGTGATATTATACTCAACTGTGATCTCCTTGATCAGCCTGTCGATCACCAAAGAAGTTTGGGGATCCAGACCTGAATTGGGTTCATCGCAAAAAAGATATTTTGGGTTTAATACAATAGCGCGGGCGATACCCACTCTTTTTTTCATACCACCACTTAGCTCCGCCGGGAATTTCTTATTCGTGTCTTTCAAGTTCACGCGGTCAAGTACTTCGTTGACTCTTTCCAATTTCTTTTTCAGGGGCCATGTGGTGAACATACTCAGCGGAAACATTACATTTTCCTGTACGGTTAAACTGTCAAACAACGCCGAACCCTGGAAAAGCATCCCGATCTGTTTCCTGATCTCCGTCTTTTCATTACGGCTCATCGTGGTAAAACTCTCTCCGTTGTACAGGATCTCGCCTTCATCAGGTTCAAACAGTCCTACCATGCATTTCATCAAAACGGTTTTACCACTACCACTCGTACCGATAATAAGATTGCATTGACCGGTTTTCATAACGGCGCTTACATCTTCAATGACAACCTTGTCGCCAAAAGTCTTTTTTATATTTTTTACTTCAATCATTTACAATAATAATGCGGCAAGTATATAATCTGCAAACAGGATCATGATACAGCTGATCACCACTGCTTTTGTACTGGCTCTCCCGATCTCCAGGGCGCCTCCCTTTACATAATACCCAAAGAAAGCAGATATGCTTGATATAATGAATGCAAATGTGTATGCTTTATACAAAGCAAAGAAAACATTGAATGGAGAAAAACTATCAAGCAGGCCCTGGTCGAAAATACTTCCCGGAATAATATTGGTCATAATACCTGCAAACCGGCCACCCCAGATTCCAAGAACACCGGCGATAATAACGAGCATGGGAATCACAACCAAAGCAGCGATGATTTTTGGAAGCACCAAATAGGTTTTTGTATTTATACCCATTATTTCCAGCGCATCGATCTGCTCACTAACCCGCATATTACCGAGCTCACTCGCAATTTTACTGCCAACAACCCCCGCTAACACTATACACACCAATGTCGGAGCAAACTCAAGGATGACGGTATCTCTTACAACCTGTGCGATCACTGACAAAGCGATAAAGGGACTCACAAGTTGGTAAGCTGTTTGAACAGTGGACACCGCACCCATAAATATGGAGATGATAGCAACGATACCGAGTGAACCAATGCCGATCTCAGAACATTGATGAATAAATTCCTTCCAATACATCTTTGCATTTTCCGGGCGGGAGATCATTCCTCTAAGCATGATAAGATACTGGCCAATGTCGCCGAAGATTCTCATAGATGCAATATACTTTAAGAGGATGAAAAGATCAACGAATTAAGAATTAACAATTAATAATTAAAAATTACTTAGGCCCTTTTGAAGAGTTAAGGATAGCGGTAAGTATTCTGAGTATTTCATCACAATCTTTTAGAAAAGAATCTGCCATTTTTTTCTCAATCAATTCCCCCTCATTTAGAAGTCTTAGCCAGTATCTCGTTTCTCTTGCTTCTTTATAGGCAATCTGCATTTTATTAATAAAATCCTTTCGTGATGAACCTCCAATAGCTTCCTCAATGTTCGCACCGACGGCAGTGCCGCTATCTAAAATCTGGGAGCATAGCCCAATTTCAACTTTCTTTTTTCGGAGAAAAAGGTAAAGCCTTAAAATTCTCAATGCAAATGCAAAAGATTTATCGAGAATAACATTTTCATCTTTCATGAATTATTAATTTTTAATTGTTAATTATTAATTCAACCTTAGATGTCGGCGTTCTTTTCTTTTCTAAACCTCTTCCACCAGCTTGATTTTTTTACAATTTCTTCCGTGGGTTGTTTATTTTTTTGAGCATCCACTACTGCGATCATTGACATATTTACAATGCTCCGAACCGAGCTGCCGAGTTGTAAAACATGGACCGGTTTCTTTAGTCCCAGCAAAATCGGTCCAATCGCATCTGCCGTATCAAGTTCTTTTAAAAGATTATAGGCAATATTTCCTGAAGCAAGATTCGGAAAAATTAATGTGTTCACATTTTTATCAACCAGTTCACAGAACGGGTAATTCTCTTTCATCAATTCGTTATTAAAGGCCACACTGGCCTGCATTTCTCCATCCACCATCAGCGAAGGCATTTTTTGTTTTATGATTTTTCTCGCATCGGCAACCAATTTTGCTTCCGGCGAATTACTGCTTCCAAAGTTTGAATAGCTGAGCATTGCAATTCTGGGTGTGATGTTGAATTGCCTGACTTCTTTGGCTACCATCAAGGTGATCTCCGAAAGTTCTTCAGCAGTAGGGTTAAAATTTACCGTAGTATCGGCAAGAAACAAAGGTCCTTTCTTTGTAAGCATCAAATACATGCCGGCGATCTTTTGAACGCCTTCTTCAGTACCGATGGTATGTAATGCAGGTCTTATGGTATCCGGATAATTTTTTGCCAAACCTGAGATCATACAATCGGCATCGCCAAACTCTACCATCATACAACCAAAATAGTTCCTGTCACGCATCACTTTTTTTGCCTCGTAAGCGTTGAAACCCTTTCTTCCCCTTTTTTGAAAGAACAGGTCGCCGTATTGGTTTCGATTCTCTAAGGTTGCTTCGCTTCTTGGATCGAGGATCGGTAATCCCTCGATATCCACTCCACCCTCAGCTGCTATTAATTTTATTTTAGCTTCATCACCCAATAAGATAGGATACCCGATTCCTTCATCAAAAATGATCTGCGCCGCTTTAAGGATTTTCAGATTATCCGCTTCTGCAAACACAATTCTTTTTGGATTTCTTCTTGCCTTGTTACCAACGACACGCATCACCTGGTTATCCAGGCCAAGCCTGCGGTTCAATTCATTTTCGTAAGCATCCCAATCCTCGATCCTTTTTTTTGCTATACCGCTTTCAATTGCAGCTTTTGCAACGGCAGGCGCTACCGTTGACAATAACCTTGGATCAACAGGCTTTGGAATTATATAGTCCGGCCCAAATACAATATTTTTTTCTGCATAAGCCATATTCACAATATCAGGCACGGCAGATTTAGCCATTTCAGCCAATGCTCTGACAGCAGCAAGCTTCATCGCTTCATTGATTTGATCTGCCCTTACATCAAGTGCGCCGCGGAATATATATGGAAAGCCCAACACATTATTTACCTGGTTAGGATAATCACTGCGACCTGTTGCCATGATCACATCCTTTCTTGCACCGGTAGCATCTTCCCAACTTATTTCAGGATCCGGATTGGCCATGGCGAACACGATCGGGTTCTTTGCCATTGACTTAACCATATCGGCCGTTACACAATTACCAACACTCAAACCAATAAATACATCGGCATCCTTCATCGCTTCCGCCAACGTCATTTCGCCTTTTGCATTTGCATATTGTTTTTTCATGTCATCAACATCAGGCCGGTCTTTATGCAACACGCCTTTGCGATCGAACATGATAAAATTTTCATTTTTTGCGCCTAATTCTTCGTAGAGCTTACAACATGAAATCGCTGCAGCACCGGCGCCGTTCACGACAAACTTCGCTTTCTCAATTTTTTTCTTTTGCAGCTCCAATGCATTTAATAAAGCAGCGGCAGAGATTATAGCTGTTCCGTGCTGGTCATCATGCATTACGGGAATATGCATCAGCTCTTTTAACCTTCTTTCGATATAAAAACATTCAGGTGCTTTAATGTCTTCCAGGTTAATGCCGCCAAATGTTGGCTCAAGCGATTTAACAATTTCAACAAACTTGTCCGGATCTTTTTCATTGATCTCGATATCGAATACATCGATGTCTGCAAAGATCTTAAACAACACACCCTTACCTTCCATTACCGGTTTGCCGGCTTCCGGTCCGATATCGCCAAGACCGAGCACCGCGGTTCCATTACTGATTACGGCAACCAAATTTCCTTTTGCAGTGTATTTGTAAACATCGTCTTTATTTGCTGCTATTTCCTTGCAAGGCTCTGCCACACCCGGGCTGTATGCAAGCGATAAATCTCTTTGCGTCTTTGCTTCTTTGGTTGGAATTACTTCTATTTTTCCCGGTCTTCCTTTCGAATGATATTCTAAAGCCTGTTGTTTACGGAGTTCGTTGGGTTGCATAGATTTCAAATTGTCAATTGCCAATTGTCAATTGACAATTGGCAAAGGCTGCAATGTACAAAATAATCGAGCTGAAAAATAAGAGTAAGATTTTATGTACAAAATCAATAAAATAACATCGATCACACAGCAATTATCATCGTAATTGATCGGGATTAGCAATAAGCGGAATTAAAACTATTGTTTTGTAATTTTTACTTCAACTTTTCTATCATTGTCAGGTATCGGCGATGGCACTGTTCCCGGGTAAGGGGTCAGGTTTATAAATTCAATTTTGTAGCCCATCACAACTGTGTCCTTAATATAATTAGGGGGCATGTTGATGGTCGAGAGGCGGAACGATGAAGTTTCCTGATTATTGGTAAACGAAAACCTCGCAACAGCTGCGCCCTGCCAGACACAAATAGCATTTGCCGGGCATCGTGAATCTTCGATCAAACTATCAAAACAAAACCTGAGATTGTCGCCGGCTATTTTTCCCTCAGCACATTGATGAAAGCCCATCTGCATGGTTCCTTCCTTTAACTTAACATCTTTTGAACAGGAATTAGCGAGCAAAACAAAAACCAGCGGCACGATGTAAAATATTTTCATAGAATTTCTTTACTTACCTGACAACCGATGAAAAAACACCGTTGCATATCAATTTGTGAAATTAATGCAAGTACCGAGCCAGGCCATCAGGCCGATGCCAACCTCAATAGCATTTTCATCTATGTTAAAAGTAGGAGTGTGCACCCCGGAAGTAATTCCTTTTTCCTTGTTCATTACACCTACACGGTAAAAACATGCGGGAATTTGCTGCGCATAGTAACCAAAATCTTCTGCACCCATTCTCAATTCAGTTTCTGATACATTGCCCTTACCCAAAAATTTTTCGGCTGCATTTTTTACGGCATCATTCAGCGTTTCATTATTGATCACTGCAGGATATCCTTTGTCAATATGCAGCTCAAGCTCACCACCCATTGCATGAACAATGTCTTTTGAAATTTTTTCGATCAACTGATGTGCTTCTGCTCTCCAGGTTTCATCCATAGCGCGGAAAGTACCCATTAGTTTTACTTCATTTGGAATTACATTAGTCGTGGCACCTCCCTGGATTGATGTAATTGACAGAACAGACGGATTAAATGGATTTGCACTCCTGCTTACCACCTGTTGCAAGCCTATAATAAGATGCGAGGCGATCAATATCGGATCGGTACATAAATGCGGCGAAGCAGCATGACCGCCTTTGCCCTTTATGGTAAAATATAATTCATCTGCACTCGCCATTACCTTACCACTTCTGAAACTTGTTTTGCCAACCGGCATGCCCGTGTGCACATGCATGGCAATGATGCCTGCGGGCTTTGGATTTTCCAGTACTCCTTCTTTTATCATATAACTTGCGCCACCAGGGTTTTTTTCTTCGCCGGGTTGAAAGATCAGCTTTACCGTTCCTTCCCAATCATTTTTTAATTCATTCAAAATTTTTGCAGCACCGAGCAGACAGGTTGTATGCACATCATGCCCACATGCATGCATGATACCTTTCTTTGTTGATTTGTAGGGAACATTATTCTCTTCAAGGATAGGCAATGCATCAATATCGGCACGGATAGCAAATACACGACTGGCCGGGTTTTTTCCTTGTATCAGACCGACCACGCCTGTTGTTGCTTTTACTTCGAATGGAATTCCAAATTCTGAGAGTTTGTTTTGAATGAATTTAGATGTTTCAAATTCCTGGTAACTTAATTCAGGATTTGCATGAAGATGATGACGTATTGAAATAAATTCTGAAGAATATTCTTTCGCCAACTGTTTGATCTTATCAATCATCCGGCAAAAATAATGATTGAACAGGAGCTTTATAAATTGATTTAATTGCGGGTAGTGTCTCTGTTAAAATTTTTAACCACAAGGACCTTAGAATACACGAAGACACGAAGTAACACAAAGTTATCTCGGTAAATCTTTGTGACCTTGTGCCTCCGTGATTCATATTTTTCTTAAACCTGGGATATTGCTTAATTGCGACCGACAGTTTCTATTCCCCTGTCATCGAGTTTTATCTCAATCGTGTCGTTCATGATAAACACTCCTTTGGGAAAATATTTTTTAAGCCGCTGCTGATAATCCTCAGCTTCTTTTCTGTCCTTAAAATTCCCCACTTTCAATTTGAAATATGGTGATTGGTAGATCAGGTATGATTTTAATTCGGGAAAAAATGTATAAACCTTTGTCTTTGCATCCACCGCCTCATCTCTTTTATTCGTATTGATCACCAGCAAACGATAACCTCTGCCGATCCGTCTTGCTTCACGGCTTGTTTCCTCATTGATTTGTATTTGTTTTTTCACCAGGAGCTCGATCCTCGGGTCCTTGTGCACCACTACACCGCTTGTATCCTGCGAGAAAGCATTGGCGCTAAAAAGTAAGACAACGATCAAAAAAATCTTGTTCATAAAAATCTTTAAACAAAATCTTAGCCAGATGTTTCGTTTAATGGTTTAAGGGCTTAAAATCGTTTAATGTTGTGTAACTGTTAAACCATTAAACGTTTAATATCCTGCACCTGCTCCGGCAATATTCTCTACCGGGTGCCAGGTAGTTTTTATTTCCTGCGTATCTAAAATAAAATATGGGGATTGACCCTGGTCAGTGTTCCATTTAATTTTATCATAAAAGAAAATGCGTTTCAGATTCAATGCACTTTTCTCCTGCATCATCTTCTTTATTTCAGAATCGTTTTCACAAAAAATGGTTGCATTCACATCCATGTGATTCACAAACCATGAAGCCAGTTCCGAAACTTTTCCTGTTAAAATATTTACAACACCGCCCGGGAGATCAGAAGAATTCAATACTTCAGCAAAAGTGACTGAGCAAAGCGGTTTTGCTTCCGAGGCGAGTACCACACAAGTGTTGCCACCGGCAATTACAGGTGCGATCACCGAAACCAAACCCAATAATGAGTCAGCTTGCGGAACGATGGCGGCAACAAGCCCCGTGGGCTCCGGGACAGAAAAATTAAAATGGGAACTTGCAACAGGATTTACAGCACTGAATAATTGCTGGTATTTATCACACCAGCCGGCATAATATATTAAACGATCGATGGCCAGGTTCACTTCTTTCTCCGCTTTGCCTTTTGATAAATCCTGTTGCATCAATTCGTCAATGAACTGTGCTTTTCTTCCTTCAAGCATCTCCGCCATGCGGTAAAGAATTTGCCCACGGTTAAAAGCGGCTCGTGTACTCCACCCGCCATAAGCAGCTCTTGCTGCAACAACAGCATCACGAAAGTCTTTTCTTGAACTAAGACATACATTAGCCAGTTTCTTTCCAGCCGCATTAGTCGGCACATAGTAACGACCCGACTCAGTTCTGGGGAACTGTCCGCCGATATAGATCTTATAAGTCTTTAGCACTTCCAATCTCTTCGAGGAAGGTTTTTTCTCTAACCCATCTTCACTGATGCTTAATGATGATTTTTTGATTTCCGTTTTACTCATTTTAGTGTCTATTTCTTTCTAAAACAAAAAGATATTTCAATCTAAGTCTCCCCTTTAGGGGGACAGAGGGTTTAGGTTCAAATAAGGCAACAACCCATGCAATCCACCCTCTCTTCCATAACCACTCTCTTTATAACCGCCAAATGGAGATGAAGGATCAAATTTGTTGAATGTGTTTGCCCAAATAACACCGGCTCTCATTCTCCTGGTCATATTAAAGATCTTGGAACCTTTATCTGTCCATACCCCTGCACTTAATCCATAAGGAGAATTATTTGCTTTCTCGATCACTTCATCATCCGTTCTGAAAGTGAGAATCGCTAACACGGGTCCAAAGATCTCCTCTTGTGCGATACGATTGCTCTGCGCAACGTTGG
>Ga0075431_100008505_pt1 | contig 10277 bp, 9 predicted proteins | sample RhiMetdeltSRZDD5_FD_75297 | JGI IMG/M metagenome (GOLD analysis project Ga0075431, IMG submission 75297) | Populus rhizosphere microbial communities from Tennessee, USA - Rhizosphere MetaG P. deltoides SRZDD5 | ecosystem: Host-associated > Plants > Roots > Rhizosphere > Soil | place: USA...
GAAAACATGCATGTGATCGAGCGCTTCCATCGCGAGGGGAACACCCTCACATGGACGGCCACGGTCAACGACCCGGATGTGCTACTCGAACCGTGGACAACCACACCTCGCGTAGCGCTGCTGAATCCCCGGCCGAACGCTCTCCTGCCCGAATCGTTGCCGTGCAGCGAACGGGACCTGGGTCACGTCGTCACGAAGGAACATCACTAAGGTGCCTGGAGTGCAAATGAGATTCACTCCGTTGAGAGCGCTCATCGTCGCGGTGGCAGCCGCAGCGTCAGTTGCTGTTCACTCCGCCGGTGCGCAGACTGCGCCCGATCGTGCCAAGCTGCTGCGGGCGGCGGCAGATGCGCTGGGCATGGTTCGGTGGTCCGACATCGGGGCTGGAACCACGCGGCTTCCCGCCATTGACATCGTCAATACGATGGAGCTTCAGGGCAGCGGGACGATCGAAGGCACTGGCGGGTCGGCAAAAATCCAGTACCACGCGGACATTGGCTACAATCCGCCGGCCATGCGCGTTGAGATCACGCGCCCCGGCCCCGGCGGCGCCCCGCAGCGCACCATTCAAACCGTTCGCGAAGGGTACGCCTGGGACGAATCCGAGATCGGAGCCGGCCTCGTGTCGGGAAAGGGCGTGGCCACTCCGGCGATGGCTGTGCTTCGTGAGCGACTCCTGCAGCTCTGGACGCTCCCCTACGGCGTCGTCAAAGCCGCATTGAGTGCAGGCGAAAAGACGATTGTGTCAACCGAAGGCGGAGCAACGGTCATCACGTTCCCTCTGACCGGACCACTCGCAGGAATCACCGTGAGGGCCACGCTGGACTCCAGCAACCTGGTGACCAGGGTGGAAACGAGATCAGACAGTCCTGCACTCGCGAGCCTCGTCACACAAACGGAGTACTCGAACTACGCGGATCGCGCCGAAGTTCTGACCGACATCAAATCGCCCGGTCGCATCGTCCGAAAACAGAACGGCCGTACGGTGATGGACGTCGAAGTCAAAACGTGGGAAACCAATAATCCGTACTTGGTGTTTCCCGTCCCGGCGAATGTGAAAGCGGCTGCACCCGCAAATTCCCGCTGATCTCTGCTCTTTTGGTTTTTCGGTCGTAGGGCGCACGCTTAAGCGTGCGTTCTACATTTTCTTTCTCAGGCCCGCGCTGCCACGTGCGTTCCGCGCTCACGCACGACGTCCGCGTGCGGCATCAACAGCATCACGCCGACGATGCTGGCGACATTCGCGACGATTTGATACCAGGCCGGCACCATCGGATCTTTGGTCCAGTCGATCAGCCACGCCACGATGAACTGCGTCGTGCCGCCGAAAATCGTCACGCCGATGGCGTAGAGAATCGCGAGTCCGCTCGATCGGACGGCTTTCGGGAAGCCCTCCGACAGAAATGCGTACATCGCTCCGAGTCCGATGCCGAAGATGAAGTTGACGACCATATTGACCGCGACGATCACAACCGGAGTAGCTTGCGGCGACGTCAGGACCACATATGCGGGATACACGACCATCACAAACAGCACACGCGAGGCGATGAGCATGCGCTTCCGGCCGAACCGATCCACCCACGCGCCCGCAGCCATTCCGGCAATCTGCCCGACGCTGCCCGTCAGCGCCAATATTGTGCCGATGGTCGCGGACAGATGGAGCGTCGTAATCGCAAACGTCGTCATGTAGGTGAACACGTAGGTGGAGATCGTGCCGCCGCAGATGATCAGAATCCCGAATATCACGGCGCGCCAGTGGTGCCGCATGAGATCGGCGAGCACGGCCGCGGCTGATTGATGTCTCTCGTTGGCCGCGATCGTCTCTGGCAGCTGCCGGCGGATGTAAAGGCCGACGGGCGCGATGAGCACGCCGAGAATGAAGGGCACGCGCCAACCCCAGGCGTACAGCTGCTCCCGCGACAAAGTCGCCGTGAGCATCACGCCAACAAGGCTGCCCATGATGGCCGCGAGCTGCTGACTGTAGCCTTGCCACGCCGTCAACGCGGCGCGCTTCTCGGGCGGCGCGGATTCAAGGAGGTATGTCGTGGCTGGACCGACCTCGCCGCCGCACGAGAATCCCTGAATCAGCCTCGCCACGACCAGAATGATTGGAGCGGCGAGACCGATCTGCGCGTAGGACGGCGTGAGGCCGACGAGACCTGAACCGAGTGCCATCAGCATGAGCGTAAGCGTCAACGCCGCTCGACGGCCGGCCCTGTCCGAATACGCCCCGATCACTGCCGCGCCAAGCGGCCGCGTGAAAAAACCGACGCCGAATGTCGCGAGCGCACCGAGGAGCCGTCCTACCTCCGACTCGCCGGGAAAGAACGCTTCGCCGATCATCACGGCGAAAAACGTGAAGACGAGAAAATCGTAGAACTCGAGCCAATTGCCGACGATGACCGCTATGACGCTTTTGAGGGGCAGCTCAGTGTGGGTCAGCCTCTCCGCAACGGGCATTTCGGTGCGTAAGTATATAAACGTCTGCCAGTTCGTAAAGCATCCGCGGCGCTTATGCGGGTAATAGTCCCCGCCGAAAGGATGATCCGTCGGCGCTGTCGCGTTGTATCGCGCCATCGCCAGCGAACCTGGCCCAGGCCATCGGCCGACCCTTGCTACCTTTGCGGCGCTCGTGCTCATCCTGTCGTGGTTTGCGCGTGGGGTCGGTAACTGAGCGCGATCGCGTCAGAGCTTCACTGGAACACGACCTCAGCTCTTCGAGGCGCGTCGCCCGCGCGCAGACTTGGCTTTCTGCTTTGTCGCGCGGCCTGCCCGCTTCGATTTCAAGCGCTTCGTCTCGACTCTGGCGGCCAGAACGTCAGACAGTTCGTAGGCCTCCTGAAGCCAGGTGGTGATCGGTGCCTCGACTTCGTCGCGGTGCCTGATGTGAATAATGTGTACGCGTTTCGACCTCGACGCATCCACCACGCGGCGAATCTGCGGCGCCTTGAGCGATCGTCCAAGGAAGACGCAGACCTCGAGGAAGTTCCTCTTAGGACGGACGAAGAAGTAGCACGACTTGCGCGAGAACATGATCGAATGGTGCGACGCGTAGATGCGCTGATCACCGAATCCGACCGCAGTCCCGCGCAGCCTCTCCCACGCCTCCCGCAAATCCTCCGAAAGATCTCGCGTGAGAGCCGCTTCCGTCGTCGTCCAGCAGTCGTGCGCCTCGCCTTCTTCGATCCACTGCTTGCAGTGGTAGCACTCGCGACCGGCCATACGCGATTGTACAAACCGATTTGGCCCCAGGTGTGGTCTGCGTTTGGACTGGCATCGGCTGCGTGAATACCAGTCTTCGGGTAGCCGGCGACAAATCGCCGGCTACTCGAGTGTCGCGTTACGCATGGACGGCTCGTGCCATCCCGCGGACGCGGAAGCTGAGGACAACGAGCATGATTCCCGACACGAACGCGAAGGCGCCTATCCACAACACGAGCGCGAGCGCGCCCGCGCCAGGGTATAGCAGCATCAGCACGCCGAAGGCGATCGAAAGGGCGCCAACGAGACCCAGCAGCCACTCTCCCTCGATCGCGTGCCGAAGCCGGATGGCTGCGGCGATCTCGAACACACCGCGCACAATCGCCCAGGTCGCAATCACCACCAGCAGCGCCAGAGCGGTGATGTTCGGCGTCAGGAAAGTGATGACGCCGGCAGCCACGCCGACGAAGCCGACGAGAACCGTGGCCCACCACCGTTCTCGTTCACCGTGCTCGCGGATGCCGAGGACGATCGCCGAAATGCCGTCTACGAAGGCATATGCACCAAAGAGGAGAACCAATGTCGCCAGCGTGATGCCGGGCCAAAGAAACGTGATCACGCCGAAGGCAATAGCCGCTATGCCTCGGAGCAGTACCGCCCACCACGCGTCAGAAACGACCGCCTCAAATGAATTCATGGGAACCTCGCAGTTAACCGCATTAAAGAACAGCTGTCTTCACATGTCGACCGTATAGACACCTCGTCGCAACGGCCACGAATGAAAGAAATGCCAACGCAGTACCACGCAGGTCCTGTCGTTTGACTGCTGTGTCCGGCGGTCCGCCGCAAACAGCGGATATAGCGGAACGCCGTCTCATGAAACGTGCTGTCATGAGGTTCGCAAATGGACGGCTCAGTCCCGGCCGATGTGCTCCGGACGTCTCTTGCGCACGATCTCTTCCGACGAGTTCCTCGGCGACCAACCGGGCGAACCCATGAGCGCTGAAGAACGGTCGAGAACCGCACCGAAGGCCAGCCATTGACGTATTCCGTCACATGCATCACCATGCGCCCTTAGCGCGCTGAGCGCGCCAGAAGATACTGGCAAGGCCTCCTCGCCCTTTCGGGGGTTCAGTGCCCGCACAAACAAGGAGCCCGATATGCACACCATTCGAACGTTGGTCGTAGGCGTCGCCCTGGCGGTCGCCGTCTCCGGCTGCGCACGCCAGACGGGGGTCGCGGCGGCCGCCGAAGCCATGGGCGCGACGCAACTCAACTCGATTCAGTTTTCCGGCAGCGGATCCAACTTCGCGTTCGGCCAGGCTGCCGCCCCTGGCGCACCCTGGCCGCGATTCGTCGTGAAGACCTATGACGTGGCGATCGATTACCAGGCACCCGCGATGCGGATGGACATGCTGCGTGCTCAAGGGGAGAACCCGCCACGTGGCGGCGGCGCCCAGCCCTTCGCAATCGATCAGCGAACCACCCAGGTCGTCAGCGGCAAGTTCGCGTGGAGTGAAGGCGGCGCACAGCCGGCGCCCAATCCTGGCGCCGTCAGTGATCGCCTTCGTCAGTTGTGGCTCACCCCTCACGGCGTGATCAAAGCAGCGCTCGCCGCCAACGCCATCGCCGAAGGCAACGTCGTGACGTTCAAGGTCGAGGACCGAGACGTGAAGGTCACGCTCAACGATCAGAATCTCGTCGATCGTGTCGAATACCTCTTCTCAAACTCGGTCGTCGGCGACGTTCCCGTGGAGATCACCTATTCGGACTACGCCGACTTCGGCGGCGTCCAGTTCCCGCGGCACATCGTCGAGAAGCAGGACGGCTTCGAGACGCTCGACGTCAACATCACCGACGTGAAACCGAACGCTCCAGTCTCGCTTGAAGTGCCAGCCAATGTCGCCTCCGCGTCGCCGCCCCCACCCGTGACTGCAACCGTGGAGAAGGTCTCGGATGGACTGTGGTCGATTAACGCCGCCGGTACGCGCAGCCTCGCCGTCGAGTTCGCGGATCACATTGTGATGCTCGAGGGCCCCACGAGCGAAGCGCGTTCGCTCGCAGCCAATGAAGTCATCGCGAAGACCGTGCCGAACAAGCCGATCCGGTATGTCGTCAACACACATGCGCACTACGATCACGCCGGTGGGCTGCGGACGTACGTCGCCCAGGGCATCACGGTCATCACACACGAGTCGAACAAGGCGTTCTACGAGAAGGTGTGGGCCCGGCCGTGGACGGTCGAGCAGGATCTGCTGGCCAAGTCACCCAAGGCGGCCACGATCGAAGGCGTAGGGGACAAGAGGGTGATGTCCGACAAAACGCGAACGCTCGAACTGTACTTCCTCGACAACAGCGGACATCACACGGGGCAGCTCATTGCCTATCTGCCGAAGGAACGCATTCTGATGTACGGCGACGGCTACAATCCGCCGGCCGGCACTGAGATCAAGACCCCGGAGCGCGGACCCGAGTTCGCACTGCAGATGTACGAGAAGATTCAGCAGTTGAAGCTGAATCCGGCTCGCATCGCGCCGGTCCATGGCCGGGTCGTGCCATTCGAAAACTTCAAGATTGCCTGGGATATAGGTACGAAGACGACTTAGGAGAAGTCACAGCTACCGATCCCGCGTCCTGTGGCACTGCCACGGACGCGGGTCGGCGGCAATCGAATAGAGCCGATCGCGAGGCCCGCACAGCGGAACGTCATTACGACGCTGTGCGGTCGCAGCTACAATTCCTGCCAGCGTGTCCTCAGGCGATGACCGGCGCCCCGCCGGCGACCTTCTTCCACAGGTCTATAACGAGCTTCGACGCCTCGCGGCGGCGTACATGCGGCGTGAGCGTCCCGGACAGACGCTGCAGGCCACGGCGCTGGTCCACGAAGCCTACCTGCGACTTGCCAAAGCCGACGCTCCGTGGACGGACCGCAATCATTTCTTGGCGATCGCCGCGCGATCGATGCGGCAGATCCTCGTGGAACGCGCACGCGCAAGGGGCGCTCAGAAGCGATGGGCCGGGCTGGACCGTGTGTCGCTGACGGAGTCGCTGATACGAGGCGTGCAGGAGGATGCGATGCTGCCCGCATTGGACGACGCACTCACGAGGCTCGAACAGATCGATCCGGAGCAGGCAAAGATCGTGGAGTTGCGCTATTTTGCGGGGCTTGCCATCGAGGAAGCGGCTGAGGCGCTCGGCATGTCGCCTGCGACGGTGAAGCGGCGCTGGGCGCTCGCACGCGCCTGGCTGTTTCGGGAACTCAGCAACACCCGATGAATACCGGAGAGCGCTGGCGGCGTGTGCGCGAGCTCTTCGAACGCGCCTTCGAAGAGAAGCCCGCGGATGTGCCGGCGTGGCTGGACCGCAACGGCGTCGACGACTGGCAGCTGCGCGAAGAGGTGCTCTCGCTCATCCAGCATCATGCGGGCGCCGGATCCTTTCTCGACAACCCTGTGGGCCAGAGGCTGGCGGAGTTCATCGCCAACGATCATCCGCTCGAACCGGGGCAGCTTCTTGGCCAGTACCGCATCGTTCGCGACATCGGCAGCGGCGGTCAGGGGCGTATCTACCTTGCGAACGACGAGCGTCTGGGCCGCCGTGTCGCCCTGAAGGCGCTCTCGCCTGACCTCACTGCCGATCCGTCACATCGCGAGCGTCTGCGGCGCGAAGCGAGTGCTGCCGCCGCACTCTCCCATCCCGGTATCTGCACTGTGTATGCACTCGAAGAATTCGATGGAGAACTGTATATCGCGAGCGAATTCGTCGACGGCCACACGCTTCGAGTTGAGATCACACAACGCCGGCCCACCGCGAATGAAGTCGTCACCGTCGCCCGCGACCTGGCAAGAGCCCTGGGGCACGCGCACAACAGCGGCATCACGCACCGCGACCTGAAGCCCGAGAACGTGATGCGGACGCGTGACGGTCAGCTGAAGATTGTCGATTTCGGCCTTGCGCGAATTGAAACACCGCCTGGTGACCGCGACGTGTTCCTCACCCAGCCAGGCACCGTCATGGGAACACCCGATTACATGGCGCCGGAGCAGCTCAACGGTCAACGCGCCGACGCGCGCGCTGACGTGTGGGCGTTCGGCGTGGTGCTTTACGAGTACGCCTGCGGCGCGCACCCATTCGAGGCGCCCACTGCGGCAGCACGGATTCGACGCATTTTCGACGGCACAATGGATCCGATCCTCGGCCGGCGCTCCGATCTGCCCGCGTCAGTCGTCAAGGTCATCGAGCGCTCACTGTCGAAGTCGCCAAACGACCGTTACGAATCGGCGAGCGAAATGATCGGAGACCTGGATCGCGGGGGTCCTCCGTCCCGCCCGATGACCGCGTGGTGGCGAATACATCAGTTCGTCATCCTCGCGCTGTATTTCATCGCGTGCGCACTCACGTGGCAGATCAAGGAATGGCAGCCCGGTAACGCCAGCATCCTTTTCTTTGCGGCAAGCATCGTCGCCACCGTCGGCGGCATATTTCGCGGACACCTGCTGTTTGCCGAACGCGTGAACTCGTCCCGGTTCGCTGCGGAGTTGCAACGCGCCGTCCCGGTGCTGCTCGCAGCCGATCTCTCGCTCGCCGTCGCGCTCGCAATCGACGGGCTGCTCCTCGCCGACGTTCGCCCCGTGGCAAGCGTGCTGACCGTAGCGCTCGGCGTCGGCATCGCCCTCGCCCGGCTGCTCATGGAACCGGCTACGACCTCGGCGTTATTCAATAAATAGGCTTTGGGCTCTCGGCTTTGGGCTTTGGGCTTCGGCTTTGGGGCTTGTGCCCTGTGACTTGTGCTTTGTGACTTGTGCCTTGTGACTTGGACAGCCCTGGGCCCTGAGGCCTGAGCCCTGAGGCCTAGTTTTTTCGCATTCCGGATCAGGAGGCAGAAACATGTCCGACCCGGCACCCCATGTACGCGAGAACCACAGCCTTCTGGCTCAACCGGAGAAGCGCCTCCTGATCTGGCTGGCGCGCCGGATACCCGCCGGGATCAACTCGGACCACCTGTCGGTGCTGGGTCTGGCGGCAATGTGCGCCGCGGGGCTTTTCTTTGCCGCGTTCCGGCTGACGCCGTGGGCCGCGGCCGGCGTGGTCCTTTCGCTGGCAGCCAACTGGTTCGGTGACAGCCTGGACGGAACACTCGCACGTGTTCGGGACGAGCAGCGTCCGCGCTATGGGTATTACGTCGATCACGTCATCGACCTGGCAGGCACGACATGCCTGACGGCAGGGCTGGCGGTCTCCGGTCTTATGAATCCCCTGCTGGCGGCGGTGCTGCTGGCCGCATATCTCCTCGTGTCAGCGGAGACGTACCTCGCCACGCACGCCCGCGGCGTCTTTCGCATGTCATTTCTCGGCTTTGGTCCCACAGAGCTCAGGATCGTGATCGCCGCCGGCGCCATCAGAGCCGCTTACGACCCGTCGGTGCTCGGTGACAGCTTCGGTCCGATCGCTCTGTTCGATGTCGGCGCTGCAATTGCTTCGGCAGCACTCGTTGTCGTATTCGTCGCATCGGCCGTTCGTAATACCCGGTTCCTGTATTCCGCCGAGCGTCGTCCGCGGCGCGTTGGCAACTGCACGGCCGCATGATGCGCGGTGCCCTTGTTCTCGCCGCGATGCTCAGCACGTGCGTGCCGCTGCCCGCCGCAGCGATCGAGCTCACGCCATCAACGATCACGGAGTGGAATCGGTACGTCGGGAGAGCGACCTCTCACCTGCACGAATGCAGAAGCACCTGCTGCCACGGCTCGCCCGACGGCCGGGCGATTGATATTGCCGGCGGAACGATCCACCACTGGCGAGGCTCAACGGTCGTTCGCCACGTTACCGTAGACCAGGTCGTCAACACTCTCCTGAATCCGGGTACACCACCCCCTCAGGACGACGTTCTCGAATCTCGGGTCTTGAGCAGGAATGGCAACGCCCTTCGCATTTACCTGAAGCTCGTTCGCAGAACGATCATCTCCGTCGTCTACGACACCGAGCATGACGTCGTCTTCGAGCGGCACTCCCGCGCCCTGGCGACGAGCCGCAGCATCTCGACGAAGATCGCTGAAGAGGGCGGCGCCGACCGTGGTTTCCTGTGGCGACTGAATTCGTACTGGCGTTACAGCCAGATGGGCAGCGACGTCCGCATCGACCTCGAGTCGATTTCTCTCAGCCGCGACGTGCCGTGGTTTGTCAGGTCCATGACGGAGCCGCTCATCAGCCGGATTGCCCGAGAGTCGGTGACACGCACGTTGAGCTCGGTACGGAGTTATCTGGAAAAAAGCGCGCCTGGTGCTGTCGACGCGACGCCGTCCTGTTCGACGTCATAGGGACCAGCCAAGGGCTCGGCCTCTACGCGCCTAGGACCCTACACGGCTCCCACAACGAATACGAAATTCTCGTTGGAGCCGTATAGCGGTCCAATACGGGTTGCGCTAGCCGAAAGCGAGGTGATGTGATCGGTAGCCGTGACGGCTTCCGATACTCATCGCGCGATTGACGCGGTCTGGCGAATCGAGTCGCCGAGGCTCATTGCCGGCCTCGCGCGAATCGTCCGCGACGTAGGACTCGCGGAGGACCTCGCCCACGACGCGCTTGTTGCCGCGCTCGAGCAGTGGCCTGAGTCCGGCATCCCCCGGAATCCAGGCGCGTGGCTGATGGCCACGGCGAAACATCGGGCAATCGATCAATTCCGGCGAGGCAAGCGGCTCGAGCGCAAGCACGAGGAGCTCGGCTACGAGCTGACACTGACACAGGAGCAGAGTGCACCCGATCCTGCCGCCGCGCTCGATGACGACGTGGGGGATGACCTGCTGCGGTTGATCTTCACGGCGTGTCACCCAGTCCTGTCGACGGACGCCCGGGTTGCGCTCACGCTGCGGCTGCTCGGCGGGCTGACCACCGACGAAATCGCGCGGGCGTTTCTGGCGCCCGAACCCACAATCGCGCAGCGGATCGTCCGTGCCAAGCGCACCCTTTCGGCGAAGCGTGTGCCGTTCGAGGTTCCACACGGGCCGGAGCTCGGCGCCCGCTTGTCGTCAGTGCTCGAGGTCATTTATCTGATTTTCAATGAAGGGTATTCGGCCACCGCT
>Ga0075431_100008506_pt1 | contig 10276 bp, 11 predicted proteins | sample RhiMetdeltSRZDD5_FD_75297 | JGI IMG/M metagenome (GOLD analysis project Ga0075431, IMG submission 75297) | Populus rhizosphere microbial communities from Tennessee, USA - Rhizosphere MetaG P. deltoides SRZDD5 | ecosystem: Host-associated > Plants > Roots > Rhizosphere > Soil | place: USA...
AAGAGCGTGGTGACCTTGTCGAACGTCGAGTACTGATGGGTGGCCGACCGCACGCCGATCGGGATGGCGATCATGAGGATGATCAGCATCTCGATGAGGTTCAGGAGGAGGGTGACGGGCAGGCGTTCCTTGATCTTGTCGAGGACGGGGCGGCCGTCCGGCTGGAACGAGCGCCCGAAATCCAGGAGGAGGATGCGCTTGAGCCAGTTCCAGTACTGGACGTGGAGCGGCTTGTCGAGGCCGTAGAGCTCCCGGATCTTCTCGATCGACTGGATCTGCATGGGATCGTCGCCGCCGATCAGCTCGGTGGGATCGCCCGGTGCCAGGTGGATGACCAGGAAAGAAATGAAGGTGATGCCGATGAGGAGCGGGATGGCGAACAGGAGCCGCCGGACGGCGTAGGCGAGCAGCGGTCAGCCCGCCGTGTACCGTTGCAGCTGCTTGGGCACGAACCACTTCGTGAAGTTGAAGCTGATGCCGTTCGGACCGGGATCGATTCCGTAGATCCGCGAGGAGACGACGGGCAGCGCCTCCCGGAAGTAGAGGAAGACGACCGGTTGGTCCTCCGCGAGCACTTCCTGGAGCCGGTGATAGTACTTCACGCGATCCTGCTGCACGCAGGCCATGCGTCCGCCCTCGAGGGCGGCGTCGGCGGCCGGGTTCGCGTAGCCGATGGCGTTCATCTGATCGGGCGCCGACTGCGAGGAATGCCAGATGACGTACTGGTCGGGATCGATGCCGATCCCCCAGCCCAGCACGATGGCCTCGAAGTTCCGCTTGCGGATGTGCTCCTTGAGCAGCGCCGCCCATTCGATGATCCGGATCTCGACGCCGACCCCGAGCTCGCGCAGCTGCGCCTGGAGGATTTCCGCGATCTTCTTCCGCTCGTCGTTGCCCTGGTTGGTGAGGATCTCGAAGGTGAACGGCCGGCCGGCCTTCATCAGGATGCCGTCGGAGTTCCGCTCCTTCCAGCCCGCCTCGGCCAGCAGGGCCTGGGCCTTCTGCATGTCGTAGGGATACGTCTTCACCTGGTCGGTGTAGGCCCACGTCCCCGGCTTGTACGGCCCCGTGGCCTCCCGCCCCATGCCGAGGATGACGCCGTCGATGAGCTCGCGCTTGTTGATGGCGTGCGCGAACGCCTGGCGGACCCGGCGGTCGGCGAAGCGCGGGTCCTTCAGGTTGAAGCCGAAGTACGTGTACGAGCTGCTCGGATAGTGGAACTTGGCGAACGCCTGCTTGAAGGCGGGATAGTCGGTCTGGCGCTTGTACTGGAGCGCGGTCAGGGCGGCGGAGTCCACGCCTTTGGCCTTGAGCTCCAGAAAGGTGGTCGCCTGGCTCGGGATCACCCGGTAGACGACGCGCGACAGGTTCGGCCGTCCCTCCCAGTAATCGGGATTGGCCACCAGCACGATCCGCTCCCCGGCCCGGCGCGACACGAAGCGATAGGGACCGGTCCCCACGGGCGCGTTCCAGTTCTGCGGCGCCTCGCGGATGCGCCCGTCGCGGACGAACGACTCGAGGAGATGGCGCGGCAGTATCCAGGTCGACCAGCTGGTGAGGGCCTTGGCGTACGGCTGGCGATAGTAGACGTTGACGACGCTCGGCCCCTCGGCCTCGACGCGCTCGACGTCCATGTAGTCGGCCTTGTACGGGCTCGGCACCTTGGCGTCGGTGATGGTCTTCCAGGTGAACACGACGTCGTCCGCCGTCAACGGCTGGCCGTCGTGCCACCGCACGTTCGGCCGGAGACGAAACGTCAGGCGGCGGCAGTCGTCGCTGAACGTCCACGACTCCGCGAGGTCACCCTCGGGGTTGAGGTTCTTGTCGTACCGGACGAGCCCGCTGTAGATCAGCGAGCCCACCGCGTGGGACGACGCGTCGCTGGTGATGGTCGGGATGAGGCTCGAGATGTCCCCGAGGAGCGAGTCGATGTAGGTGTCGCCGTACGTCGGCGTGGCGCCCACCAGCCGCGGCTGCTCCACCCCGCTGTCGCGGTCGGAGGCGCATCCCACGGCCAGCGCGGCGAGCACGACGAAGGCCACAACGCGCCGGGCGGCACTGCACGGCAGCACGGATCGTCCTCGCGCTATTTCGGCGGCGCGGGAGCCGGCGCGGCGGGAGTGGCAGGTGCGGCGGGAGCGGCGGGTGCGGCGGGCGTCGTCGCCGCCGGCGGCGGCGCCGGCTCGCGGACCACGGAGCTGCCGCCGCGGCCGCCGAGGAGGGCCAGCGAGAACGACGTGATCGTGAACACGATGGCGACGGCGCCGGTGATCTTGCCGAGGACGGTCGGCGTCCCCATGGAGCCGAACACCGCCTGGCTGCCGGCGCCGCCGAAGGCGGAGCCGATATCGGCTCCTTTGCCCGCCTGCAGCAGCACGATCGCGATGATGGCGAAGCACATCAACACGTGAATGACCGTGAGCGCGATGACGACCATCTACTCTCCCCTGGCGGCGCGCGCCGCTTTCCGCACGATGGCGATGAAGCCCTGAGCGACGAGACTGGCGCCACCGACGAGGGCGCCGTCGATATCGGCCTCGGCGGCCAGCACGTCGACGTTATCCGCCTTGACGCTGCCGCCGTAGAGAATCCGCACGGCCTGCGACACTTCCTTCGACGCCAGCTCCGAGAGGAGGCCGCGCAGGTAGCCGTGGACCTCGGCCGCCTGCGCCGGCGTCGCGTTGACGCCCGTGCCGATCGCCCACACCGGCTCGTAGGCGAGGACCACCTTGGACAGGGTGGCCGGCTCCACGCCGGCGAGGCCGGCGCGCAGCTGGCCCTCCACGGTCGTGTACGTCAATCCCTGCCGGCGCTCGTCGGCGGTCTCGCCCACGCAGAGCACGGGCGTCAGGCCGTGCCCGAGGACGGCCACCAGCTTCTTGTTGATCATCTCGTCCGTCTCGCCGAGCTCGCGCCGGCGCTCGGAGTGCCCGACCAGCACGAAACGACACCCCAGCTCCACCAGCATGGGCGGGGCGATCTCACCCGTGTGTGCGCCCGACGCCTCGTGGTGACAGGTCTGGGCTCCGAGGCCGATCGGCGTGTTGCTCACGATCTCGGACACCGCCATCAGCGCGGTGAACGGCGGACAGACGGCCACCTCCACGCCGCGCGGGCGCTTGAGCCCGTCGCGGATGGCGGTGGCCAGCGCGCGGGCCTCGGCGACGGTGCCGTTCATCTTCCAGTTGCCGACGACGAGGGGCGTTCGCATCACGCAGCCTCCGTGAGCGCCTCGACGCCCGGAAGCGTCCGTCCCTCGAGGAATTCGAGGAACGCGCCACCCGCCGTCGAGATGTATCCGATGCGCTCGGCGACCCCTGCCATGTTGACGGCCGCGATCGTGTCGCCGCCGCCGATGACGGAGAATGCCGGCGATTCTGCCACGGCGTGCGCCACCGCCACGGTTCCGGCCGCGAAGGGCGTCTTCTCGAAGACGCCCATGGGGCCGTTCCACATGATGGTGCGTGCGGACTTGAGCACGGCGGCAAACCGCTCCACGGTTCGCGGGCCGATGTCGAGGCCCATCTGCGTCTCGGGAATCTCGCGGATGCCGACGGTCCGGCCCGACGGGCTGTCGAGCCCCTCCGCGACCACCGCGTCCACCGGAAGCGTCAGCTGCACGCCCCGGCGGCGGGCGGCCTCGAGGGCGGCGCGGGCGGTCTCGATGCGGTCGGGCTCGACGAGCGAGCGGCCGACGGCGTGGCCGAGCCCGCGCAGGAAGGTGAAGGCCATGCCGCCACCGATGAGCAGACCGTCGACCTTCTCGATGAGGTGCTCCACGAGCGAGACCTTGTCGGACACCTTGGCGCCCCCGAGCACGGCAATGAGCGGCCGCTCGGGCGCCTCGAGGATGCGGCCGAGCGCCTCCAGCTCGCGCTGCATGAGCAGCCCGGCCGCCGCCGGCTGCAGGTGGCGCGTGATGGCGTCGATCGAGGCGTGCGCACGGTGGGCGGCCGCGAACGCGTCGTCGACGTAGCAGTCGGCGAGCTCGGCGAGCTGCCGCGCGAACCCGTCGTCGTTCTTCTCCTCCTCGGGATGAAAGCGAAGGTTCTCGAGCAGGAGGAGCTCGCCCGGCTTCAGCGCCTGCGCCTGGGCCCGCGTGGCCTCGCCCACGCAGTCGGGCGCCAGCGGCACCGGCCGATCGAGCAGCGTCGACAGCCGCTCGGCCACCGGACGCAGCGAGTACTTCGGATCCGGCCCGCCCTTCGGCCGGCCCAGGTGCGAGGCGAGGACGACGGACGCCCCGGCGTCGAGGGCGCGCCGGAGGGTGGGCACCACGGCCCGCAGGCGCGTGTCGTCCGAGACCTGCCCGCCCTCCAGAGGGGCGTTCAGGTCGGCGCGGACGAAGACGCGCTTACCCGACAGCGGCAGCCGCTCGATGGTCAGCTTGGGCAAGTTACAACGTCTTGCCGATGAACTTGATCAGGTCGCGCACGCGTGACGAGTAGCCCCACTCGTTGTCGTACCAGGCCAGCACCTTGATGAGATTGCCGTCGACGAACGCCGTCGACGGCAGGTCGACGATGGACGAGTGCGGGTTGCCGTTGAAGTCGGCCGACACGAGCTCCTCGTCGGTGGCGTCCAGGATGCCGCGGAGACCGCCGGCCGCCGCCTCCCGGAACGCGTCGTTGACCGCCTGCGGTGCCGCCGGCTTGTCGAGCTCCGCCACCAGGTCGACCACGGAGACGTTGGCGGTGGGAACGCGGATCGCGATGCCGTCGAGCTTGCCCTTGAGCTTCGGCAGCACCAGGCCCACCGCGGTGGCGGCCCCGGTGGTGGTCGGGATCATGCTCACGGCGCCGGCGCGCGCGCGCCGCAGGTCCTTGTGCGGGAAGTCGTGGATCGGCTGGTCGTTCGTGTAGGAGTGCACGGTGGTCATGAAGCCGCGCTTGATGCCGAACTTGTCGTCGAGCACCTTCGCCGTCGTGGCCAGGCAGTTGGTGGTGCACGAGGCGTTCGAGATGATGCGATGCTTCGCCGGGTCGTACGTCTTTTCGTTCACGCCGAGCACGATGGTCACGTCCGGATCCTTGGCGGGCGCCGTGATGATCACCTTCTTGGCGCCGGCGGCGATGTGCTTGCTCGCGGTGGCGGTGTCGCGGAAGATGCCCGTCGACTCCACCACCACGTCCACGCCCAGCTCCTTCCAGGGGAGCGCGGCGGGATCCTTGATGGCGCAGACGCGGATCTCGCGGCCGTTGACGAAGATGGCCTCGCCCTTCGAGGTGACCTCGGCTTTCAGATTGCCGTGAACGGAGTCGTGCTTGAGCAGGTGGGCCAGGGTCTTGGCGTCGGCCAGATCGTTGACGCCGACCACCTCGATCTCGCCGCTCGCCTCGAGCGCCGTTCGGAAGAAGACGCGCCCGATACGGCCAAATCCATTCACGCCGACTCGAATGCTCATGGAAGGCTCCTTTGGCTGGGTTCAGACGAAATTATACGGCCACTTACAATACACGGGCAACTGTGAGCACGCCGACGGTCCGGGCGCCCGCCGCCCGCAGCACACGCGCGCACTCGGCGGCCGTGGCGCCCGTCGTCAGGACGTCGTCGACGAGCACGAGGCTCCGCCCCGCCACCGCCGAGGAAGCGACGAAGGCGCCGCGGACGTTGGCGCGCCGCTCGGCGACGTCGAGATCGGTCTGAGGCCGGGTGTCGCGGGCGCGCGCGAGCCAGCGCGTCTGGACACGGCACCCGAGTCCACGCGCGACGCGCTCGGCGAGCAGCCCCGCCTGATTGAAACCGCGCTCCCGTTCTCGGGCCCGCGCCAGCGGCACCGGCAGCACCGCGTCGGCGGAGGGCAGGCGCGAGGCCCATTGCTCCAGCACCAGGGCCGCCAGCGGTCGCGCCAGCGCCGGCTTGCCCCCGAACTTGAAGCGCTGCACGGCCTCCCGGAGCGCGCCGGCGTACAGACCGCCCGCGCGCGCCCAGTCGAAGACGGGCGGCGTCGACGCGCACTCGCCGCAGCGCCCGCCGCGCGCGACCGGCGACCCGACGAATACGGGGAACGGCAGACCGCACGTGTCACAGACCGGCGGCGCGACGCGCTCGAACGTATCCCAGCACCCGCCACAGAGCGGATCGCGGCGTCCGTCGCCCAGGGTGGAGTCGCACACGGGACAGCGCGCGGGGAAGACGAGATCGAGCGCGGCCACCGCCCACGCGCGCATGGCGGCGTCAGCGCGTCTGGCTGGGCCGCAGCGTGTTCCAGCGACGGCAGCCGGGACAGCGATCCTGCCAGCGCGGGACCTGAGCGCCGCACGCGCTGCAGCGGTGCGGCCAGTCGAAGGCGTGGCCGAGCCGGAGCGCCCGGCGATACTCCTCGAACGCCTCGCGCGTCTCGCCGCGGCGCTCGAAGACGGCGCCGAGGAACGCGTGCACCACCGGGAGATCGGGCGCGCGCACCTCCAGCTTCTCGAACTGGTCGGCCGCCTCGTCGAGCATCTCGAGCTCGAAGTACACGCGGCCGAGGGCGGCCGCCAGGGCCAGGTCGTCGGGCGCGCGCTCGGAGGCGGTGCGATAGAGCGCGATCATGCGGCTCGGCCGCCCCTGCTCCCGATACGCGCGCTCCAGGCGCGCGAGCAGCGGCAGCGCGGGCTGCGCCTCCACGCCGCGCTCCCACGTCCGCAGCGCCTCGCGCGCGTCGCCGGCCGCCTCGCAGGCGTCGCCCAGCGCGACCACGGCCGGCGTGAACTTGGGGTCGGCGCGGAGGGCGGCCTTGAAGTGCGCGCCCGCCTGCGCGGCTTCGCCGCGCGCGAGCTCGAGTCGCCCGAGCTCGTAGTACTCGACGGCGAGCCATTCCGCCTCCGCCGCGCGGTCGGCTGGCGGCGCCAGCGCCATGAGCTGCTGCTGCACGGCGATCGCCTCGTCCCACTGGCGCGCCTCCACGGCCAGGTCGCGCAACTCGTGGAGGGCGCCGCGGTGGGCGGGCCACCGCTGGGCGACGTACCGGAACAGCGTGCGCGCCTCGTCGAGACGGCCCGCGCGCCGCACCTGCTGCGCGCGCTGCATCGCCTCGATGGCCTGCGGGTCTTGCTCGCCGCTGACGGGCGGACGCTCGAAACCCACCGCGCGGAGCACGCGGTGACCGAACGCGGTCAGGGTCGCGAACGGGGAGCGTAGAGTCAGGGACATCGGTGCGGGCGGAGCCTGGCCGGCACGGCCGGGGGGACGGCGACTACCCGGCGGCCATCCGCTCTTCCTGCTCGATGGCGCGCTGACAATCGATGCAGTAGCGCGCGAACGGCAGCGCTTCCAGACGCTTCTCGGCGATGTCCTCGCTGCAGCGCTCGCAGGTGCCGAAGGAGCCGTCGTCGATCTTCTGCAGCGCGGAGACGACGTCGCGCAGGAGGCCACGGTTGCCGTTGCCCAGCTCGAAGAAGAATTCGCGCGTGTAGGCAGTGTTCGCCTGATCGCCCAGATCCTTGATGGAGTCGTCTTCCTGGTCCTTGCCGTAGAGGGCGGTGCGACCGACCTCCTCGGAAAGCTGGCGATGCTTCTCGACGAGGCGCTTCTTGAACTGCGCCACGCGATCTTTTCTCATCGAGTCCTCCCTGACCACGTCGCCGCGACGCTGCGAGTTGTCGTACGCTAGCACGCACTTTCGGAGCGCGCAAGGCACTCGCGACTTCCACGAGCGAAATTCGCGTCATCCACCGTCGACGGGAATCGACGGCGCGTCGCCCCACAGGCGCTCCAGCGCGTAATACGCGCGCGTATCCTCGAGGAACACGTGCATGAGGACGTCGCCGTAGTCCAGGAGCACCCATCCGCTCTCCGCGTGCCCCTCGGCGTGCAAGGGACGCACGCCGTCCTCCTTCAGCTCCTCGCGGATGGCCTCCGCGATCGTCTTGACGTGCGGCGCCGACCGCCCGCTGCACACGAGGAAGTAGTCGGTGACGCTCGAGACGCCCTGCACGTCGAGCACGGTGAGATCGACCGCCTTCTTGTCGAGCGCCGCCCGGGCGGCGCGGCGCGCCTTGTGCTCGGCGGAGGCGCGTGGCGTCACCCGGCGCGCTCCTGATAGAGGCCGTGATGGGCGATGTACGCGGCCACCACCGGCGGCAGCCGGAACGCCACCGAGCGGCCCTCGCGGACGCGGCGACGGATCTGGGACGCGGAGATGGGCATGGAGGCCGCGCGGGAGACGATCACGCCGCGGTCGGGCACCCGCCCGTCGACGTGCGTGAAGCCACCCTCCACGCCGATCTCTCGCAGCACCTTCTGGGCGGCGTCACTGTCGGCGTCGAACGGGCTGCCCACGCGCGGCACGATCACCAGGCGCGCCAGCTGCGCCACGCGACGCGGCTCGCGCCAGGAGAGGAGGTCGAGAAAGGTCTCCGAGCCGACGATGAGGAACAGCGCCTCGCCCGGCTGCGCCAGCGTGGCCAGCGTGTCCACCGTGTACGAGGGGCCCGGTCGCGTGAGCTCGAGGTCCGACACGTCGAAGCCGCGATGGCCCGCGGTGGCGAGCCGCACCATGGCCAGCCGATCCTCGGGCGGCGCCAGGCGCGCGGGATCCTTGTGCGGTGGATGCTTGGCGGGAACGAAGAGCACGCGATCCAGCCCGAGGATCTCGAGCAGGTCGTCCGCGAGGAGCAGATGACCGTAGTGGATGGGATTGAAGGATCCGCCGAACACCGCCGTCCGGGCCAACGGCTATTCCCGCACCTGGCCGTCGCCCTGCACGACGAACTTCGTGGTGGTCAGCGCCCGGACGCCGACCGGCCCGCGCGCGTGCACGCGCGAGGTCGAGATACCCATCTCGGCGCCCATGCCGAACTGCTGTCCGTCGAGCAGCCGCGTGGAGGCGTTCACCAGCACGCCGGCCGCGTCCACCTCGCGCGTGAACCGGCGGGCGCGCGCGAGATCGTTCGTCACGATGGCCTCGGCCAGGCGCGTGCCGTGGCGGCGGATGTGGGCGATGGCCTCGTCGAGATCGTCCACCACGCGGATGGCCAGGATCAGGTCGAGATACTCCTCGTCCCAGTCGGCCTCGGTGGCGGGCCGGGCGGCGGGCACCAGCGCGCACGTGCGCGGACAGCCTCGCAGCTCGACGCCGGCTTCGACGAGACGCGCGGCCACCGCGGGCAGGAAGCGGTCAGCCACCGCGCGGTCGACGAGCAGCGTCTCCAGCGCGTTGCAGACGGATGGACGGTGCGTCTTGGCGTTCAGCACGATGGCGCCGGCCATGTCGAGATCCGCGTCGGCGTCCACGAAGACGTGCACGAGCCCCTTGTCGTGTTTGAGCACCGGCACCCGCGAGCGCTCGGCCACCCAGCGCACGAACTCCTCGCCGCCGCGCGGGATGATGAGGTCGAGGTAGCGATCCTGCTCGAGCATGACGGCCACCGCCTCGCGATCGGTCACGTCGAGGAACTGGATGGCGTCGGGCGGCGCCCCGGTCTTCTCCAGCGCCTTGGCCAGCACGGTGGCGATCAGCGTGTTCGACTCGATGGCCTCGCTGCCGCCGCGGAGCAGCACCGCGTTGCCCGACTTCACGCAGAGGCCGGCGGCGTCCGCAGTGACGTTCGGGCGCGACTCGTAGATGAAGCCGATGACCCCGAGCGGCACCGCCACCCGCGAGATCTCGATGCCGTTCGGGCGGCGCCAGGACTCCACCACCGTCCCCACCGGATCCGGGAAGGCGGCGATCTCGCGCAGCCCGGCCGCCATCGCCTCGATGCGCGCTTCCGTGAGGGTGAGGCGATCGACGAACGCGCGCGTCAGCCCCTTGTTGCGGCCGCGTTCCACGTCGCCGCGGTTGGCCTCGAGCAGCGCGGCCGTCTTCTCCTCGAGGGCGCGGGCCATCTGGGTCAGCGCCTCGTCCTTCACGCGCGTGCTGCACAGCGCCAGCGCGTCGGCCGCCTTGCGGGCCGCTCGTGCCTTGCTCTCGACCAGCTCTCGGAGGCTCATGCCCGGCCCTTTGGCGCGATCCATTGCTAGAGGATCACGAGGTTGTCGCGGTGAATCACTTCGTCGAAGCTCTTGTAGCCGAGCCGCGGCTCGATCTCCCGCGTCTTGGCCCCCTGAATCTTTCGCAGCTCGTCGGCGTCGAAGTTCACGAGCCCCCGCGCGAACTCGCGTCCCTCCGCGTCGCCCAGCACCGCCACCACCTCGCCCGCGGCGAAATCGCCGTCCACCTTCACCACGCCCGAGGGCAGCAGGCTCTTCCCCCGACGAGTTAATGCCTCGAGCGCCCCCGCGTCAACCGTGAGGCGCCCCTGCGGGGCCACCGCGAACGCGATCCAGCGCTTGCGGGCCCCGAGGCGGTCGG
>Ga0075431_100008507_pt1 | contig 10276 bp, 4 predicted proteins | sample RhiMetdeltSRZDD5_FD_75297 | JGI IMG/M metagenome (GOLD analysis project Ga0075431, IMG submission 75297) | Populus rhizosphere microbial communities from Tennessee, USA - Rhizosphere MetaG P. deltoides SRZDD5 | ecosystem: Host-associated > Plants > Roots > Rhizosphere > Soil | place: USA...
TGGCTGAAGAAGCGCAGGCTGAGCTGCTCGCCGTGGCGGTAGGCCGCGGCCTGCCATTCGTCGAGCCGGGCGAGCAGGCGCTCGCTTCCCGGCTGCAGCTCGGTCGCGGGATCGATCTGCAGCAGTCCCTTCAGCGCGCCGTGGAAGTGCTCGTCGCCGAAGTCGCCGAAAAGATCCACCAGTCGTTGCGCGTAATCCCGCAACCCGTGCACCTGGAACGCGACCGAGCGCGGGTTGGCCTCGTCGCGGATCAGGAGATCGAGCACCGGCATCCATTCCGGGCGCGCCATGTAGCGCGCCCGGTAGGTGATGATCGAATCGGCGAGCCGCAATAGCCAGGTGAGGTCCATCTCGGCCGGGCCGGCGACCGTGTGCTTGAGCGTGGTGCACAGCCCCTGCAGGCGCTCGAGCCTGCGGCCGATGGACAGGAATCGCCAGCCCGGGTCGCGGGTCATGCCGTCGAGGGCATAGCCGGAAAGCGTGGTGAAGGCCGCGATGGCGAGATCCAACTCGCCGAGCAGGTCGGAGAACCCGACCTTGCGTCCGCGGCGCTCGGTCAGCGCGTGCGTGAGGCGGTTGAGGGTTCGCCAGTTGTCGAGCGACAGCCGCTCGCGCAGATTCGAGGCGACCCGCATCAGCTGGCGCAGCCCGCTCGCGAGGCCGGGCTGCGAGTCGTCGGTGATGGCCGCGCGCAACGCGGCCGAAAGGTCCTTGTCACCCGGATGGGCGCCGCCGGCGGGCAGCACGCCGGCGCGGTGCATCAGCGCCAGCAGCACCGGCCGGGCGCGCTCATCGTCGTCGCCCGGGACGTTGTCGCCGAAGCGGCCGAGCGCGACGCGCAGCAGCCGCGCCGTGGCGTCGCAGCGCTCGCAGTAGCGGCCGAACCAGAACAGGTTCTCGACCACGCGGCTGGAGAGGTTGGTGCCGGCGCGCACCAGGTCCTGCTCGCCGATCGAGCGGCGCAGCAGGCTGAACGTGCTGACCGGGCCGGAGGCGAGCACCCAAGTGTCCTTGCTCGAGCCGCCGCGCTGCATCGAGATGACGCGTGCGTCCGCGGCGCTCGCGACGCGCGTCAGGCCGCCCGGCATGACGAAATAGCCGTTGGGCGTCGCGCAGGCGAAGACGCGCAGTCCGATCGCGCGCGGGAGCAAGCGCGGGTGCGCGCGGTCCCACACCGGGGCCCGCGAGAGATGCACCAGCTCCTGCGCGACGTAGTCGCTCGGTCGCGAGCGCAGCATGCTGATCACGCGCTTCCTGCCGCGCTCGTCGAGGTCCTCGCCGAACATCGGCTCCACGCGCAGCTGTGGAAAGGCGGCCTTGATTACCAGCCGGTGGACGTTCGCGATCACCTGCTCGAGGGCCGCCGGCTCGCCGCACCACCAGGTGGCGACCGAAGGCATCAGCAGCGCTTGCCCCAGCAGCTTCTCGGAGAGCCGCGGCAAATAGCCGAGCAGGGTGCTCGACTCGATCAGGTTGGAGCCGAGCGCGTTCGCCACCAGCACGTTGCCGCGGCGCACCGCGTCGACTAACCCCGGGATGCCGAGCGCGGAATCGCTGCGCAGCTCCAGAGGGTCGCAATAGTCGTCGTCCTGCCGGCGCAGGATCGCGTGCACACGCTTCAGACCGGAGAGCGTCTTCAGCCAGACGCTGCCCTCGCGCACCGTGAGATCGTTGCCTTCGACCAGCGGCAGACCGAGATAGCGCGCGAGATAGGCGTGCTCGAAGTAGGTCTCGTTGTGGGGTCCCGGGGTGAGCAGCACGGTGTAGGGGCTGCCGCTCTTTTTTCCTTCCGACTGGGGCGCCCAGTGCGCCAGGCTGTCGCGCAGCGTGGCGAAGAATTGCGCAAGGTGCTGCACCTTCAGGTCACGGAAGAGCTGCGGGAAGGCGCGCGAGATGATGATGCGGTTCTCGAGCGCGTAACCCGCTCCCGAGGGCGCCTGCGTGCGGTCGCCGATCACCCACCAGCGGCCGTCGGGCGAGCGCGCGAGGTCCGCCGCGTAGAAGTGCAGCACCACGTCGCCGGGAGGTTTCGCGCCGCGGCAGGGACGCAGGAAGCCGGAATGCCCGTAGACCAGCGCCGGCGGCAGCAGGCCTTCCTTGAGCAGGCGCTGCTCGCCGTAGACGTCGACCAGGACTCGGTTCAGGAGCGTGGCGCGCTGCGCGATGGCCGTCTCGATGGCGCTCCATTCCTCCTGCGGCAGGATCATCGGAAGCAGATCCAGCTCCCACGGCCGGTCCGCGCCCTGCGGGTCGGCGTAAACGTTGTAGGTGACGCCGTTCTCGCGCACCTGGCCGTGCACCGAGTGCAGCCGTTCGCGGATGCGCTCGACGGGCCAAGCTGCGAGCTGCTCGATCAGCGGCTTCCAGTGCGCTCGCGGCGCCTGCGGCGCCTCGAACAGCTCGTCGTAGCGGTCGTGCGTCAGCGGGTATTCGGAAAGAAGCTCGCGGGACATCGCGCGAGCGAGGTTAGCACGCCGAGTTGACGAGCTTAGCGCCGAAGATCGAGCGTGAACGGGAAGTTCGGGTTGCGCGGCTCGGCGCGCGTTTCGACGCGCCCGGGCGTATGGCCGGTCTTGAAGAAACGGGCGAGGCGCCGCCCCTCGGCCTCGTAAGCGTTGACCGGAAAGGTCTCGTGCGCGCGGCCGCCGGGGTGCGACACGTGGTACTGGCAGCCGCCGAGCGAGCGTTCCATCCACGTGTCGACGAGGTCGAAGACGAGCGGCGTGTGCACGCCGATGGTCGGATGCAGCGCCGAGGGCGGACGCCACGCGCGGTAGCGCACGCCGGCGACGTACTCACCGACGTTGCCGGTCGAGGTGAGCGGCACCGCGCGGCCATTGCACGTGAGCACATGGCGCTCGTCCACCAGCCCGCTCGCCTTGACTTCGAGGCGCTCGACCGACGAATCGACGTAGCGCACGGTGCCGCCGGGCGCGCCTTGCTCGCCCATCACGTGCCAGGGCTCGAGCGCGGCGCGCAGCTCCACTTCGACGCCGCGCGCGGTGAACACGCCGTAGCGCGGGAACTTGAATTCGAAATGCGGCGCAAACCACTCGGCTTGCAATGCATAGCCCATCGCGGCGGTTTCGGCGATCACATCCTCGAAGTCCTGCCACAAGAACCAGGGCAGCATGAAGCGGTCGTGCAGCTCGGTGCCCCAGCGCTTCAGCCTGCCGGGGCGGTAGGGCGTCTGCCAGAAGCGCGCCAGCAGGGCGCGCATGAGGAGCTGCTGGGTGAGCGACATGCGCGCGTGCGGCGGCATCTCGAAGGCGCGCATCTCGAGCAATCCCAGCCGGCCCGCGGGGCCGTCGGGCGAATACAGCTTGTCGATGCAGAACTCCGCGCGGTGCGTGTTCCCCGTCGCGTCGACCAGCAGATTCCTGAACAGTCGGTCGACGAGCCAAGGCGGGCAGTGCGAGCGGGTCTGCCTTTCCAGTTCCCTGAAGGCGATCTCGATCTCGTACACCGAGTCGTTCCTCGCCTCGTCGATGCGGGGCGCCTGGCTGGTCGGGCCGATGAACATGCCCGAAAAGAGATATGAGAGCGACGGGTGGTTGTGCCAGTACGCCAGCAGGCTCGCGAGGAGGTCGGGGCGGCGCAGGAACGGCGAGTCGGCGGCGCTCGGCCCGCCGAGCGCGAAGTGGTTGCCGCCGCCGGTGCCCGAGTGCCGGCCGTCCAGCATGAACTTCTCCGTGGTGAGGCGCGTCTGTCGCGCCTGCTCGTAGAGGAACTCGGTGTTCGCGACCAGATCGCCCCAGCTCGCCGCCGGATGGACGTTGACCTCGAGCACGCCGGGGTCGGGCGTGATGCGGAAGGACTCGAGGCGCGGGTCCTTCGGCGGCTCGTAGCCCTCGAGCACCACCGGGAAGCCGAGGTCCGCAGCGGTGGCCTCGAGCGCACCGACCAGCTCGAGATAGTCTTCGAGCGCCTCCACCGGCGGCATGAAGATGTAGAGCACGCCGTTGCGCGGCTCGGCGCAGAGCGCGGTGCGCGTGATCCCGGCGGCCGATTCGAAAGGCCCCGGTCTTCGCTCCACCGCGGTGCTCGTCGGAACGGACGATTGAAACCGCAGTCTCGAATGGGGTGGCAGGTCGGGAAAGCGCTGCATCGGATCGGGGGCGTGCAGCGTGGGGCGCTCGCCGGCCGCCGCCCAGGGCAGTGAATCGAGCGGCAGGCGATAGCCCATCGGCGAATCGCCCGGCACGAGATAGCAGCGCTCCGCGCGCAGGAACCACGATCCGCTTTCCCAGCGAATGGAATTTTTCCGGATCGGAAGCACATGGCCGACGGCCTTGTCGAGGCCGTGCTTGAACACCTTGCGCAGCCGCGCGCGCTCGATCGGATCGTCGAGGCGCGCGTCGAAGGGATCGACGTTCGCCGGCAGCTTGCGCTCGCGCCACAGGTAGTACCAGGTGTCCTCGTAGGCCGCGAAGACGCACTTGGGATCGACGCCGATTTTTTCCGACAAGGCCTTCAGGAATGTGGCCGCCTGCGCCGGGGTCGCCCCATCGTTCGCAGCCTCGTCGGCGAAGAGCGAAGCGTCGCGCCACACGGGCTCGCCGTCCTTGCGCCAGAAGCACGACAGCGACCAGCGCGGCAGCTGCTCGCCGGGGTACCACTTTCCCTGGCCGTAGTGCAGAAGGCCTTGCGGCGCGTAACGTTCCTTGAGCTTCCTTAATAGCTTGGAACCGAGCAGCCTTTTTCTCGGACCCATCGCCTCGGTATTCCATTCGGCGCCGTCGCGCTCGTCGATCGACACGAAGGTGGGCTCGCCGCCCATGGTGAGGCGCACGTCGTGCGCTGCGAGGTCGGCGTCGACGCGGCGGCCGAGCGCATCGATCGCGCTCCATTGCGCATCGGTGTAGGGCTTGGTGACGCGCGGCGCCTCGCGCACGCGCTCGATCCTCATCTCGTGCGAGAACTCCACCTCGCACTTCTCCGCGAGCCCAGTGATGGGAGCGGCGCTCGACGGCTCGACCGTGCAGGCGAGCGGGATATGCCCCTCGCCGGCGAGCAGCCCCGAGGTCGGATCGAGCCCGATCCAGCCCGCGCCGGGCAGGTAGGCCTCGCACCAGGCGTGCAGATCGGTGAAGTCACGCTCGGGGCCGGAGGGTCCGTCGAGGGATTTCACATCCGCAGTCAATTGGATCAGATACCCGGACACGAAGCGCGCCGCGATGCCGAGGTGGCGCAGCAGCTGCACCAGCAGCCAGGCCGAGTCGCGGCACGAGCCGCTGGCGAGGGCGAGCGTCTCCTCCGGCGACTGCACGCCCGCTTCCATGCGGATGAGATAGCGCACATCCTTCGCAAGCTGGCGGTTGAGATCGACCAGGAAATCGTTCGTCTTCTTCGGCGCGCGCGGGATCTCGTCGAGGTAGGCCTTGAAGAGCGGCGCATGGGGGATTTTTCCTAAGTAAGGCTCCAGCTCGGGAAGCTGCGCAGCGTCGTACTTGAACGGGATGCTCTCGGCGTAGGGCTCGAGGAAGTAGTCGAACGGATTGATGACCGACATTTCGGCGACGAGATCCACCTCGATCGAGAGCTCGCGCGTCTTTTCCGGAAAGACGAAGCGCGCGAGCCAGTTCGACTGGGGGTCCTGCTGCCAGTTGACGAAGTGCTTCTCGGGCAGGACCCGCAGCGAGTACGCGTGCAGCGGCGTGCGCGCGTGCGGCGCCGGGCGCAGGCGCACGACCTGCGGGCTAAGCGCGATCGCGCGGTCGTAGCGATAGCGCGTGACGTGGTTGAGGGCGACGTGGATGGTCATTGCTGCGGCTGCGCCATGACCTGCGCCTGCGCCGTCAGCGTCTCGGCACCGCCGCCCACGCGTACTCCGCGCACCGGGCAGGCGTCGAGGTAGTCCGCGCCGATGGCGATCTTGATATGCGCTTCGCCGACCACGCAGTCGTGCGCGATGTCGAAGCTGCGCCAGCGATCGCCGACCCAGGCCTCGCACCAGGCGTGCATCGCGACCTGCTCGTTGTAGACATAGCCCGACACATAGCGCGCCGGCACGCCAAGGTGGCGGCAGCACGCGACGAAGGCGTGCGCTGCGTCCGCCGCCGAGCCGTTGCCGTTCTTGCTGTGGATCGCGGCCGCGAGCTCACGCAGGCCGGCAAGCGTGCCGATGTCGCGCCGGAATTTTTCGGCGAAGGCGGCCAGCGTCTCGTCGGTGCGCGTCAGGCTGGTCGGACGCAGGAAGAGGAGCGGCGAGAGCGGCGTGCCGGTGAAATCGGAGGGCTCGTCGAGCACCGCAGCGGTCTCGACGCTGCCTTGCGCCTGAATGGCGATCCCGGTCACCGGCTTGTCGATCGTTAGGACGTGGAGCACGTTGCCGTAGCCGTCGGTGGTGCGCAGCGCCGACCCGGGCGTGCCGACCATCCACGCCAGCACCTTCTGGCGCGTGGTGTCGCGCGGCGTGAGGCGCAGGTATTGCGTGGAGAGTCGCACCGGCGAGTCATACGAGTAGTTGAATTGATGAGTAATGGAGAATCTCATATCGCCCCGAGGTAGGCGCGCTGCACGCGGCTGCCGAGCTCGCCGATGTCGGTGAGCACGGCGGTGAGGTACTCGTGCAGCCCGCCCTGGAATACCTCCTCGATGTCGACGTAGGACAGGCGCGCGTGCAGCTCGTAGGCGAGGCGCTTCGCCGACTCGTCGCGCTGGCCGCGGATGCGGTCGAGCGCCTCCTTCACCTGGTCGAAGCACGCGGCGAGCGAACGCGGCATGCGCCGCTCCAGGATCAGGAGCTGCGCCACCTTGATCGGGAAGATCTGGTCGCGGTAGAGCTGGCGGTAGGTCTCGAACGACGACACCGAGCGCAAGAGCGCGGCCCACTGGTAGTAGTCGAGGGCGCCGCCGACGTCCTCCACCGAGGGCAGCAGGATGTGGTATTTCACGTCGAGGATGCGCGCGGTGTTGTCGGCGCGCTCGAGGAAAGTACCCAGGCGCGAGAAATTAAACGCCTCGCCGCGCACGATGGTGCCGTAGGTCACGCCGCGGAAGAGGTGCGAGCGCTCCTTCACCCAGTCGAAGAACTCGGTCGCGCCCGAGCCGATGACCCGGCTGCGCGGGATGGCGCGCACCTCGATCCAGGTGGCGTTCAGGGTCTCCCACATCTCGGAGGTGAGAAGCCAGCGCACCGCATGCGCGTTCTCGCGCGCCCACTTCAGGCAGCTATAGATCGACGAAGGATTCTTCTCGTCGAGCGCCATGAAGTCGATGAGCGCGGGAAGGTCGAGCTTGTCGTGGCGCTCCTTGTACAGCTCCTCGGTGCCGGTGATCGAAAGCGGCGCGAGCAGGTTCTCTTCCTGCACGTCCACGGTGCCGAAGAGCACCAGGTTCGAGGTGACGCCGAGAATGCGCGCGGTGTTCTCCGCGCGCTCCATCTGCCGGCTCATCCAGAAAATGCGGTCTGCCACGCGCGAGAGCATTCAGTCGACCACCCACGTGTCCTTGGTGCCGCCGCCCTGCGAGGAATTCACCACCAGCGAGCCCTCCTGCAGCGCCACGCGGGTCAGGCCCCCCGGCACCAGCTTCGTCTCCTTGCCCGAGAGCACGAAGGGGCGCAGGTCGACGTGCCGCGGCGCGATGCCGCTCTCGACGAACGTCGGGCAGGTGGACAGCGAAAGCGTGGGCTGCGCGATGTAGTTGGCGGGGTTCGCCTTGATGCGCGAGCGGAAGGCGTCGATCTCGGACTTCTTCGCCGCCGGCCCGATCAGCATGCCGTAGCCGCCGGAGCCCTGCACTTCCTTCACGACCAATTCATTCATCTTTTCCAAAACATATTCGAGATCTTGCGCTCGCTTGCACTGCCACGTCGGCACGTTCTCGAGGATCGGTTCCTCGTGCAGGTAGAAGCGGATCATCTCCGGCACGTACGGATAGGTCGACTTGTCGTCCGCGACGCCGGTGCCGATCGCATTGGCGAGCGCGACGTTGCCGGCGCGGTATACCGATAGCAGCCCCGGCACGCCGAGCAGCGAGTCCTGGCGGAAGGCGAGGGGATCGAGGAAGGCGTCGTCGATGCGCCGGTAGATCACGTCGACGCGCTGCGGTCCGGTGGTCGTGCGCATGTGGACGAAGCCGTCCTTCACGAACAGATCCATGCCCTCCACCAGCTCGACGCCCATCTGCTGGGCGAGGAATGCATGCTCGAAATAGGCGCTGTTGTGCTGGCCCGGCGTCAGGACCGCGACTACCGGATCGCGCGCCGCCGGCGGTGCCGCAGCGCGCAGCGTCTCGAGCAGGAGACCCGGGTAATGCTCAACGGGATGCACGTGCTGGCGCGCGAACAGCTCGGGAAACAGCCGCATCATCATCTTGCGGTTCTCGAGCATGTACGACACGCCCGAGGGCGTGCGCAGGTTGTCCTCGAGCACGTGGTACTTGCCGTCCTCGTGGCGTACGAGGTCGATACCGGCGATGTGCGAGTACACGTGGTTCGGCAGCTCGAGGCCGAGCATCGCCACCTGGTAGGCCTCGTTCGTCAGGACCTGCTCGGCGGGAATCACGCCCGCCTTGAGGATCTCCTGGCCATGGTAGACGTCGTGCAGGAAGCGGTTCAGCGCCGCCACGCGCTGGCGAAGTCCTTTTTCCAGCTCGTTCCACTCGCCGCGCGGGATGACGCGCGGAATGGTGTCGAACGGAATGAGGCGCTCGGCGCCCGCGTTGTCGCCGTAGACGGCGAAGGTGATGCCGACGCGATGGAACAGCAGGTCGGCTTCGCGCCGCTTCTCGGCGACGCGCTCGGCGGGGGTCTCGGCAAGCCAGTCGGCGAGGGCGCGGAAATGCGCACGCACCGCGCCATCGGCGGCCCGCATCTCGTCGTAGGGCCCGCGCTCCACACTATCTCCGGTTATCGGCGTACGCACAGCAACGCGCATGCCACGCTTTTGCTGGGGCGTCAGCCTACTGCTATTCGCAGTGACGCACTACCATGGAAAGCGCCGCCCCGTTTGGGTGCCTGACGGATCCTCGCTGCTGTCCTTCGATCGATCAACCGCCGCAACCCTCGCATTCCGCGGAACGGACGCTGAAACGGCAAACCCGGCCAGCAATCAGTGAAGCGATAATCTGCCAAGGTCCGTAGCGGAAGATCGATCTGACGCCATTTTCTCCGGGCTCGGCCACCTGGCTCGCCGCGCTGTGCACGAGCCGAGTTCTCGCCGCGACGTGGTTCGTCGCCTACTCGGCGGTCCTGCCGCTCACACAGGCGGCCTGGGGCATGAGCGCGCGCGAGGCCGGCATGGTGCAGGCAGCCTTCCACCTCGGCTACCTCACCTCGCTCTTCATCGTCGGCTTCATCGCCGATCACTTCGGCGCGAAGCGCGCTTACATCGTCACCGGCATCGCCGCGTGCCTCAGCCCCTGGACGTTCGTGCTTTTCGCCGACGGCTTCTGGTCGGCGGTCTGGCTGCATGCCTTCACCGGGCTTTGCCAGGGCGGCACGTACACGCCGGCGCTCGCGCTCATCAACGACAACGTCGAGCGCGCGCGGCGCGGTCGCGGGATGGGTTACCTCATCGCCGGCTCGAGCGCGGGCTATGCCATCTGCCTCGGCGTCGCGGCGCTCGCGCTGCAGTTTACCGACTGGCGCGGCGCGCTTGCCGCGGTCGCGGTACTGCCCGTGCTTTCCTGGATCACCGGCGTCATCGTGCTGAAGGACACGCCGAACATCGTGCACGCGCGACCGGCCGGCGAATCGGTGATCGCCTCGCTTCCCGCGGTGTGGCGTAACCGCCGCGGCATGCTCTCGATCTGGGGCTACACCTTTCATAACTGGGAGCTGCTGGGGCTATGGGCTTGGCTGCCGGCGTTTCTCACCGCGGTGCTGCTCTATCACGGCAGCGAAAACGCCGCCACCTTCGCGCTGTCCTTCGCCGCGCTGACTTATGTCGCCAACATTGCCGGCAGCATCGTCGGCGGCACGATGGCCGACCGCTGGGGACGCCTGCCCACCATCCTCACGTGGTCGTGCGTGAGCCTCGCGCTCTCGTTCTCCATCGGCTGGCTCGTTGCCGCCCCGATCCTCCTCGTCGTGGCGCTCGCCTGCCTCTACAACTTCGCCGGCATCGCCGATTCCTCGACGCACTCCACAGTCCTTGCCGAAAGCGTGCCCGCCCACTATCTCGGCGTCGCGTATGCCGTGCGCTCGGCAATCGGCTTCGGCGCCGGCGTCGTGAGCCCTGTGGTCTTCGGCTGGGCGCTCGACGCCTCGAACCAGTCGTGGGGCCTCGCCTGGGCTACGCTCGGCGTCGGCGCGCTGCTCGGCCCGGTT
>Ga0075431_100008510_pt1 | contig 10274 bp, 10 predicted proteins | sample RhiMetdeltSRZDD5_FD_75297 | JGI IMG/M metagenome (GOLD analysis project Ga0075431, IMG submission 75297) | Populus rhizosphere microbial communities from Tennessee, USA - Rhizosphere MetaG P. deltoides SRZDD5 | ecosystem: Host-associated > Plants > Roots > Rhizosphere > Soil | place: USA...
CGCCGAGAAAATAGCCGACTGAGTTGCCGAGAAACAACCCCGTGACGATCTTCGGCCATGACCCAGCGCTGCCGAACGCCCAGGCCAGCGCCAGGCCGAGCAGCGCCGAGCCGGCGAGCGAGCCGACCCACTCTCCCGTCTTCCCGCGCAGCGTGAAGTAGGAGGCGATCCAGCCCGCGGCATAGAGGAAGAAGGCGAGGCCGAAGAGCGCGTAGAAGCGCGCGGCGCGCCCCGGGCCGATCACCAGCGGGAGCAGCGCGCCGCCGCCGGCCCCGATGAAGAGCGCGGTCCAGACCGCATAGGCGCCGGGGAGCCCGAGTTGGCGGTACATCCAGCGCTCGCCGAAGGCGACCGTGGCGAAGACGACGAGACTCGCCAGGCAGAAGCCGGCGGCGCCCCACAAGAGTGACTGGCCGAGTGTCGGCCAGCGCGGCGCGGCGCCAGCCGACCGAACCCTCGCCGCGACGCGGTCCGGGTCTAGTCCGAACATACCCTCTACCTCCCCGTCGAGCCGAAGCCGCCGCCCGCGCGCCCGGTCTCGCCCAATTCGTCGGCCCAGGCGAAGTCGCACCGGGCCGCGCGCTCGATGATCAGTTGGGCGATGCGTTCGCCCACCGCGAAGCGCACCTCGGCCTCGCCGAGATTGACGAGCAGTACCCGGCACTCGCCGCGGTAGTCGGCGTCGATGACACCGGCCAGGACGTCGACGCCGTGCCGCGCGGCGAGGCCGGAGCGCGGGGCGACGCGGCCGTAGTGGCCCGGGGGGATCTCGAAGGCGAGCCCGGTCGGGACAAGCTTCCGCTCGCCCGGCCGCAGGCTGGCCGCCTCCGCGCAGCAGAGATCCGCGCCCGCCGCCCCGGCCGAGCCGCGCGATGGCAGGCGGGCGCCGTCGCGTAGCCTTTTCACTTTGACCGGCGGGAGATCACAATCATCAGCCTCGATTGTCATAGGCAATACTCCAACGGGTCTCAACCGACGCACGCTGATGCTACAGGCGGGCCGTCGACAGGGCAAGCATGGAGGAAAAAAGGGGCTCAGACTCCAGACACGCATCTGCAAACCGCAGTAAATGTGCCGGGAACTACTTGGCGAAAACCTTGTCGTCGGACGGGGCTTCTTCTTGGGGGGCGGCGCCCGGGGCGCGGGCCGGGAGCTTGATGACGAACTCGCAGCCGACCCCAACCTCGCTGGTGACCAAAGCCTCGCCGCCGTGGGCGCGGGCCAGGTGCTTGACGATCGCCAGCCCGAGTCCCGTCCCCCCGGCCTCTCGCGAGCGCGCCTGGTCGACGCGGTAGAAGCGTTCGAAGACTCGCGGCAGGTGCTCCGCCGGGATGCCCGGCCCGGTGTCGCGCACCTTGATGAGCTCAACGGCGCGGTCCGCCGAAGGCTCAACGCTGACAAAGACGGCGCCGCCCGGGCGGTTGAACTTGATCGCGTTGTCGATCAGGTTGGTCAAGATTTGCTCGAGGCGGCGGCGATCGGCCGTCACCCGGCACTCCTCATCGACCTGGTTGTGCAACCGGACGCGGTGGCGGTCGCTGCGGGGCTGCAGCCCGGTGAAGACCTCGTCGACGAGCTGGCGCAGCGGGAGCAGGTCGGGCGCGAGCCGGACCGCGCCGGACTCGATCGCCGAGAGCTCCGAGATGTCGTTGACCAGCGCGCGCATGCGCTCGGCATTGCGCTGGACGGTGGCGAGGAAGCGGAGGCTGTTGGCGCCGTCCTCGAGGCCGCCGCTGAACAGCGTCTCGACGTAGGCGAGGATCGAGGCGAGCGGGGTGCGCAGCTCATGCGAGACGTTGGCGAGGAACTCCTGGCGGACACGCTCGAGCCGCTCGAGCTGGGTGATGTCGATGAAGGCCCCGACCACCCCGTCGACCTGCCGCTCGCCGAGGCGGAGCGGCGCCGCGTGCAGTTGCAGGACGCGCCGCTCGGCGCTGCCGCCCTCCTGCCGACCTTCCTGGATCCAGGCTTCGACGCGAGCCTCGGCGCGGTCGCCGTCCGCAAGCACCGCGCCGAAGGTCCGGTGGATCTGCGGGTCGCGGCTCACATCCGCGAGCCGCCCGGCGGGGCGGTCCCCCAGCCCGAGCAGGCGCCGGGCCGCGTCGTTGACGAGCAGAACGCGCGACTCGCGGTCGGTGATCACCAGCCCTTCGTCGACCGAGGCGACGATCGAGCGCAGCAAATTGCCGCTCCGCTCGGCCGCCCCGAGCGCCTCCCGCAGCAGCTCGTTGGCGCGCTCCCGCTCGCCGAGCAGGTGCGCCTGCTGCTTGATGACGTAGCGCGCGATGACCAGAGTGATCAGGCCGACGACGACGGTCGAGGTGAGGTGCGAGCTGAAAAGGCTCATCCCGGGGAAGAGCACCGACTTCGCCACTTCGTAGAGGGCAAAGAGCGCGACCATGGCGGCCGAGGCGAAGGTGAGTTGCCGGGTCCGTTGGGTCATGGGCATAGCGGTCAGCGGTCGGCGGCCGGCTCCGGAAGCCCCGGCTGACTGCCGCCAGCCGGCCGCCGGCCGCTACCCTCCTTCGGCCAGCGCCATGCTCTGGGCGTCGCCGCCCAGCGCGCCCGCTTCGCCGCACCCGCGGAAGCGGTAGCCGATGCCGATCACGGTCTCAATGCTCGCGCCGCAGGCCCCGAGTTTCTTGCGTAGCCCGCTGATGTGCACGTCGAGCGTCCGCGCCTCACCGTAGTACTCCAAACCCCAGACCTGGTCAAGCAGCTGTTCGCGCGGGACGACCCGCCCCTTGTTGCGCGAGAGGATCGCCAGCAGCGCGAACTCCTTGCGCGTCAGCTTGACCCCCTGGCCCTGGCAGAAGACGGCGAAGCCCGGGTAGTCGATCCGCAGGCTGCCGTCGTCATACAGGCTCGGGGCCTGCGCGTCATAGCCCGAGCGCCGCAGCGCCGCGCGCACGCGGGCAACCAGCTCGCGCACGCTGAAGGGTTTGGTCATGTAGTCGTCGGCGCCCAGCTCAAGCCCCCGGACCTTGTCCCCTTCCTCGGTGCGCGCCGTGAGCATGATGATCGGCGTGCGCAGCGTCCGCTCCTCGGCCCGCAGCCGGCGGCAGAGCTCGAAGCCGCTCATCCCCGGCAGGTTGAGGTCGAGAATTACCAGGTCCGGGCCATGGTTGCCGAGGTCGCCCGTGCGCCGCCCCGAACCGACGGCGGCCGAGAGCCCCTCCTCTCCGCTGAGCGCGACCTGCGCCGTGAAGGCCCCCTCGCGCTCCAGATTATAGCGGATGCTCTCGGCAATGTCCGGGTCGTCTTCGATGATCAGAATGTGCGGTTTCATACTTTCAGCGGTCAGCTCTCAGCTCTCAGCTTTCAGCCAAACCAGGGCAGCCAAACCAGGGCAGCCAAACCGGGGACCCCTTTCTGGCTGAGGGCTGAAAGCTGACGGCTATTTAGCTAGTTGTGGGTGCTTGATCACGGTCGCCTCTTTCATAAAGACGATCAGCTCGCAGATGTCCTTGACGTAGTCGCCGATGCGCTCGAGGTGCTTGGCGACGAGCACGAGCCGCGCCGCCCTCCCGGCCGCCGCCGAGTCGCGCGACATGTAGTCGAGCAGGTCATAGAAGATTTGGTCGTAGAGCCGGTCAACCTCGTCGTCGCGGTCGATGACGGCGCGCGCCGCGGTGGCGTCCGAGGCGGCGAAGGCGTCGAGCGAGGCCCGAAGCATCTCGCGCGCCAGCCGGCTCATCCGCGGCAGGTCGACGTAGGGCTTGAGCTGCGGCTCGTCGTTGAGGTCGAGCGCCGCCCGCGCCACGTTGCAGGCATGGTCGGCGATCCGCTCGAGGATGGGCGCGATCTTGACGGCGGTGATGACGAAGCGGAGGTCGCGCGCCTCGGGGGACTTGAGCGCCAGGACGCGGATGCAGGTCTGGTCGGCCTCGAGCTCCAAGGCATCGATCCGGTCGTCGTCGGCCAGGACGCGCTCGGCGAGCTCCGAGTCGCGCTCGACCAGGGCGCGCGTGGCGCGGTCGATCGCCCCCTCGACCTCGCCGCCCATGAGCAGCACGTGGTCACGCAGGTAGTTGAGATCGGTCTCCAGCAAATTGCGCATGTCCCTCCCTCACCGCCGCCGCCTAACCGAACCGGCCGGTGATGTAATCCTCCGTCCGGGTGTCGTCCGGCGCGGTGAAGATTTTCCCCGTCTCGTTGAACTCGATCAGCTCCCCGAGCAGGAAGAACGCCGTGTAGTCCGAGACGCGGGCCGCCTGCTGCATGTTGTGCGTCACGATGACGATCGTGTACTGCTCGCGGAGCTTAAGGATCAGCTCTTCGATCTTCTGCGTCGCCAGAGGGTCGAGGGCCGAGGCTGGTTCGTCCATGAGGATGATCTCGGGATTGACCGCGAGCGTCCGCGCGATGCAGAGGCGCTGCTGCTGCCCGCCCGAGAGGCCGAAGGCCGAGCTGTGGATGCGGTCCTTGACCTCGTCCCAGAGCGCGGCATCGCGCAGCGCCGCCTCGACGCGCTCGCCGAGCTCCGCCCGGCTGCGCGTCAGGCGGTTGATCCGCAGCCCATAGGCAACGTTGTCGTAGATCGAGCGCGGGAAGGGATTGGACTTCTGAAAGACCATGCCGACTTTGCGCCGGAGGGCGACGACGTCGACGCCGGGTGCGTAGATGTCCTCGCCGTCGATCATGATCCGGCCCTCGGCGCGCGTCCCGACGATGATGTCGTTCATCCGGTTGAGCGTCCGCAGGAAGGTCGATTTGCCACAGCCCGAGGGCCCGATGAAGGCCGTCACGCGCTGGTCGGGAACGCGCATCCCGATGCCGTGAAGCGCCTGCTTCTGCCCGTAGTAGAAGTTGAGGTCCCCGACGTCGATCCGAATCTGCTCGGCCGCGCGCGCGGCAGCCCGACCCTCCGCGCGCAGCGGCTGCGGCGCTGCGACCCTCGCGGCCCTGATTCCTTGAGTCTTCTCTTCACCCATATGTTGGTCAGCGATGAGCACGGGAGAGGCAACTGTGACTTGTGCTTTGCTGGCTTCCCGCAACTCGGCGGGATTTCAGCGACCGATATTATCGGCCTTGAGTTAGGTCCAGATTACCGAAATCTTAAATCCGTGTTAAATCGGCCTCCGCCGAGATATTAACCCAGCCTCAATTGAGTGTTAAATGTCGAGGCGGGGGGGGCGGATTCTTGATCTGGCCGCGGGCGGGTTCCTATAATTCCGGGGCTCCTCGCCCAATTTTGAGAGCGGCGTAATATCAAAGACAGTTTAAGGAGACAAAGGCATGGCCACCGACGAAGCCGTCGCGCTTGCGAAATCTGCTTCGCGGGAGATTCTGGAGCTGTTGTTATCGCCCGGAGGCGCCCGCCACCCGCTACCCAACCTGGAAGAGATCAGAAGAATCCTCGAGCTCGGCCAAGAGCGTCGCGAACAGACAGGAGGGCCCCGGCAGGGGCCGAGCGAGGCGCGGTAATTTGGCCCGACAGCGACCGGTCGCCGCCGGGCCAAAAGGCCGCCGCCCTTTGCAGTCCCCTCCGAGGCTGTGATATACCACCTCGACCAGCCTGGGGAAGGAGGACTCTGATGGGAGATCGGCGTCGTTTCTTGAAGGGCATGGCAGGGGCCGGGGTCATGAGCGCGGCAGCCTACCGGAACGTCCGCGGGGCGAACGAGCGGGTGCAGGTCGGGGTCATCGGCGTCGGCCTCATCGGCAAGCGCCACCTCATCGACTTCCTCGCGCAGCCCGACGTCGAGGTCGCGGCGGTCTCCGAGGTCTACGCGCCGCGCCTCGCCGAGGGCCTCGCGCTCGCGGGCGGGCGCGCCGCCGGCTTTAAGGACTTCCGCCGCATGCTCGAGCGCCGGGACCTGGACGCCGTCGTCGTCTCGACGCCCGATCACTGGCACGCGCTGCAGACGATCCTCGCCTGCGCCGCCGGCAAGGACGTCTACGTCGAGAAGCCGCTGACGCATTCGGTGGACGAGGGGCGCTGGATGATTGAGGCCGCGCGCAAACATAAGCGCGTCGTCCAGGTCGGGACGCAGCAGCGCTCCGGCAAGCAATACCAGGAGTGCCGCGACCTTATCCGCGGCGGCCACCTCGGCGAGCTGCGCAACGCCCGGGTGACGGCCTTCCGCAACATCTCGCCCGGCTTCAGCAAGCCGGTCGGCGAGGAGCCGCTCTCCGCCGAGGAGTGGGAGCTGTGGCTCGGCCCCGCGCCCTTCGTGCCCTTCGACAAGCGCCGCTGCATTTACCACTTCCGTTGGTTCTGGGACTACTCTGGCGGGCAGACGACTAACCTGCTTTCGCATGACCTCGACATCGTGCAGTGGGTCACGGGCAAGACGCCGACCTCGGTCTCGGCCGTCGGCGGGCGGTACTCGCTCGCCGGGATCGGCGAGACGCCCGACCTCTGCGAGGCGGTCTTGGAGTACCCCGGCTTCGTCGTCAACTGGTCGAACCGCGAGATCTGCGGCGGCGCGCGCAACGGGCTGGAATTCTGCGGGACCAAAGGGCGGCTGCTCATCGACCGCGCCAAGCTCGAAGTCGTCCCCGACCGCCAGGTCCCGCCCGACGACCAGATCCCACAGTTCACCGCGCCGCGGCGGGTCGCCTCCGACGCGCCGCCGCGCACCCCGGCGCTCGCGCGCGACGGGTTCGAGCAGGTCCGGGACCAGTTCGTCCCTCACGTGCGCAACTTCCTCGACTGCGTCAAGTCGCGCGAGCAGCCGCTCTCGGAGCTCGAGAGCGGCCACCAGACAGCGGCCTCGTGCCACTTGGTGAACATCGCCATGAAGCTCAAGCGGACGGTCCGGTGGGACGCGGAGAAGGGACAGATCCTCGGTGACCCGGAGGCCGCGAAGATGCTCCGGCGGGAGTACCGCGCCCCGTGGGACCGCGAACTCCGGGCCGCGTTGCCCAAAGGCTAGCGCTCACTATGACCTCATCGCGCCGTCATTTCCTCGCCTCCGTTTCAGCCGCCGGCATGACTCAACTGCTTCCGGCCGAGGGCCGCGCCCAGTCCAGCTCCTACGGCCTCGCCTACACGTCCTTCCCGGTCCGTACGCGCCAGGCAGCGCCGGCCACGCCGGGGGGCCCCGGCATGCCGGCCGAGAAGTTCATCGAGCACTGCCTGGCCTTTGGCGGGCGGGGCGGACAGATGGATTTTTCGCAGCTCACCTCGACCGACGCCGCCTACCTCAAGCGCATCCGCGCGCTTCTCGAAGAGAAGAATTTCTTCCTCGAGTTCGCCGTCAGCGGCAAGGTCTTCGCCGACCCCGGGGCCTACGACCGCGTCGCCGCCGCCGCCCGCGAGCTGGGTGTCACGCGGCTGCGGACGGCGCTCCTCGGCGGGCGGCGCTACGAAGACTTCCGCGACATGGCGACGTGGCGCGAGTTCGTTACCCGCTGGCAGCAGACGCTCGAGCGGGCGGCGCCGATGCTCGACAAGCACCGGCTGCTGGTCGGCGTCGAGAACCACAAGGACTGGCTGGCCGACGAGCAGGTGGCGCTGCTCCGACGCGTTGGCAGCCCCTACCTCGGCGCGTGCGTCGACTTCGGCAACAACATGGCGCTGCTCGAGGACTCGGTCGAGGTCGCCGAGAAGCTCGCCCCCTTCGTCGTCACGACGCACCTCAAGGATATGGCGGTCAGGCCCTACGAGCGCGGCTTCGAGCTTTCGGAGGTCGCGCTCGGCGACGGGATCGTGCCGCTCGCGCGGATTATCGCGATGCTGCGCGCGGCGCGGTCTGACGTCCGCTTTTGCCTTGAGATGATCACCCGCGACCCGCTCAAGGTGCCCTACCGTGACGACAGTTACTGGGTGACCTACGAGCGGCGCGACCCGGCGCGGGTCGAGAGGTTCGAGAAGACGGTCCTCAGCCGCGCCTGGGCCCGGCCGCTGCCGACGATCAGCGACCTGGAGCCGGCGCGGCGGCTGGCGTTCGAGGACGAGAATTTGCGGCGGAGCGCGGCCTACGCGAAAGAGAAGCTGGGACTCTCCTGAAATTTGAGATCTGAGATGGAAGAAAAGAAAGTCGGGGATTTGTTCAGGCTCGAGGGGCGGCGGGCGCTGGTCACGGGCGGGGCGAAGGGTCTGGGGCGGGCAATCAGTCAGGCGCTGGCCGAGGCGGGGGCCGAGGTCGCGCTCGCGAGCCGGACGCTGGCCGAGTGTCAGGCCGCGGCCGAGGAGATCGCCGCCGCGACCGGCCGCCGGACCCTTGCGCTCCGGGCCGACGTCAACCATGCCGCCGAGGTCGAGCGCCTGGCCGCCGAGGTCGAGGCCGGTCTCGGGCCGGTCGACGTCCTGGTCAATAACGCCGGGATCAACATCCGCGGCGCGGCCGAGGAGCTCACCGAGGGCGACTGGGAGGCGGTCATGGCGACGAACCTCAAGGCGCCGTTCCTCTGCGCGCGCATCTTCGGCCCGCGGATGTGCGCGCGCGGCTGGGGGCGGGTGATCAACCTCGGCTCGATCCTCTCGGTCGTCGGGTTGGCGGGGCGCGCGCCGTACGCCGCGTCGAAGGCGGGGGTGCTCAACCTGACGCGCGTGCTCGCGCTCGAGTGGGCAGCGCGCGGGGTGACGGTCAACGCCATTTGCCCCGGGCCGTTCGCGACCGAGATGAACCGGCAGCTGCTCAACGACCCGGCCAAGTACAAGGCCTTCGTCGAGAAGATCCCCATGGGCCGCTGGGGCGAGCTTCACGAGCTCGCCGGGGCGGTTGTCTTTCTGGCCTCGGACGCGTCCTCGTTCGTCACGGGCAGCGCCCTCTTCGTCGACGGCGGCTGGACGGCGCAGTAGAGTAGGCTCACGCGGAAGACGCGGAATAGACGGAAGAGGCGGAAAGAATCTGAAGTATTGCCGCCTCTTCCGTCTCTTCCGCGTCTTCCGCGTGAGCGATTGTCGTCGGAAAGGAGAATCACGGATGAAAGTCGGGCTGATCGGGCTCGGGATTATGGGGGCGCCGATGGCGCGCAATTTACTCAAGGCCGGGTTCCCGGTGACGGTCGCGACGCGGACCGCGGGCAAGGCTGCGCGCTTCGCCAAGGAGGCCGGCGCGCTTGGCGAGGTGCGCGCGGTCGAGACGCCGGCCGAGGTCGCCGCCGCGAGCGAGGTAATCGTCACCATGGTCACTGACTCGCCGGACGTCGAGGCGGTAGCGCGCGGCGAGCGGGGCGTCTTCTCCGGCGCCCGGGCGGGCGCCGCCGTCATTGACATGAGCACGATCTCGCCGGAGGTCACGCGCGCGCTCGCGGCCGAGGCCGCCGGGCGCGGGCTGAGCTGGCTCGACGCGCCGGTCTCGGGCGGCGAGAAGGGGGCAATTGAGGGCACGCTCACGATCATGGTCGGCGGCGAGCCGGAGGCGCTCGAGCGCTGCCGCCCGGTGCTCGCGGCCATGGGCAAGCGGATCACCCACTTCGGCCCGGCCGGGACGGGCCAGTCGGCGAAGCTCTGCAACCAGATCATGACGGCGGTCAATCTGCTCTCGGTCTGCGAGGCGCTGGTCTTCGGGAAGAAGGCGGGGCTCGATCTCGCGACGCTCCACCAGGCGCTCACCGGCGGCGCCGCCAACTCGTGGGCGCTCGAGGTGCTCGGGCGCAAGATGATCGACCGCGACTTCGCTCCGGCCTTCATGGTCCGGTTGCAGCAAAAGGACCTCCGCCTCGTGCTCGACGCCGCGGGCGCGGGGCGCGTGCCGCTGCCCGGCGCTTCGCTCGTCCACCAGTTGCTCGCCGCGGTCGAGGCCGAGGGGCGCGGCGACGACGGCACCCAGAGTCTCGTCCGCGTCCTCGAAAGGCTCGCCGGGCTGGAAGACTGACCGCTCAATTCATCTTAAGAGTATGCTCAAATCGGGCTTGTGGTTTCAGCCCGCGGAGCGGGCGGCAGCACATGTGATCTGTGCTTTCGGCGCCATGGTCCTGGCGTTGATCGCCGGCGGGTTCCAGGCCCGGACCCGGGGCCAGAGCACTGAGCTCAAGACGATCCGCGTGCTCAATTACGAAAACGCCCGGCCGGACGCTGCAGTATTTCTGGCCTTTGACGACTCTCACGCCTACCTGGCCACGCCCGACGGCCTGTTTCGCACGGACCGGTCGCTGAGGCCGGAGGCGGCGCTCGATCCGCTAGGGCTCGCCGACCGGCAGATCAATAATCTGTATGTCCACCAGAACGTGCTCTACGTCCTGCTGCAATCCGAGGAGACGACGGGCGGGCGCGCGACGAGCCATTCGTTCCTGCGCTCGGAGGACAGGGGGCAGACTTTCATCCCCATGGATCAGGGTTTGGAGGAGTGTTACTCGAACATCTGTCACTTCCTGACCCC
>Ga0075431_100008511_pt1 | contig 10274 bp, 8 predicted proteins | sample RhiMetdeltSRZDD5_FD_75297 | JGI IMG/M metagenome (GOLD analysis project Ga0075431, IMG submission 75297) | Populus rhizosphere microbial communities from Tennessee, USA - Rhizosphere MetaG P. deltoides SRZDD5 | ecosystem: Host-associated > Plants > Roots > Rhizosphere > Soil | place: USA...
CGCTCCGTCGGCGTCGGACACGACTCTGGCGGCGGAGCCGGAAGCAGCAGCCGCGCCGCTCGCGGAGGCCGCGCCGGCCGATGTCGCCGCGAGCGACCCGGCCCCCGAAGCCCCGGCCGCGGTCCCCGAGCCTCCGGCCGCGCCCGCGGACGTGCTGACGCCGCCGGATGTGCTGTCGCCTCCAGACGTGCTGACGCCTCCAGACGTCCTGACGCCTCCCGAAGTCCTGACGCCTCCCGAGCCCCTGACGGTGTCCGAGGCCCCCACTCCCTCCGAGCCCGAGCCCGCGGTCGGCGAGGCCCTGTCCGAAGAGGCCTTCCGCGATCACCTGCTCGACATCGTCGAGGACGTGCTGCAACGCCCGGCCGCGCCCGCGCCCGCGGCGGACATGGACCGCGCGCGCGTGCTCGACCTCGCGCGGCGCCTGGTCGCGTCGCGCCTCTTCAAGGACCTCTCCGACGAGGAGCTGCTCGCGATCGTGCGCGGCCTTCGCCTCCACACCTACGAGCCGGGCGACATCCTCGTCACCGAGGGGGAGCCGGGGCAGAGCCTCTTCACCCTCGCCGCGGGCCAGGTGAAGGTCTTCGTCCGCAACCCCGACGGCCGCAACTTCGAGGTGGCCTCGCTGGCGGAGGGCGACTTCTTCGGCGAGATCTCGAGCCTCTCCGGCCGCCCGCGCAGCGCCACCGTGGTCGCGGCGAGCGCCTGCGAGCTCCTGGAGCTGGACCGTCCGACCCTCGACTCCATCGCGCGCACGCACGCGCGCGTGCGCGACGTGCTGGAGACCTCCTACATCGACCGCGCGAGCAGCCCCGAGGTGGCGGCCGTCCGCGCGGTCACGCTGCCCGACTCGGGCACGCGGCGCAAGGCCATCGAGGTGCTGGAGTCCCATTTCGGAGAGAGCCGCTGGGATCCACGCATGCGCCTCCGCCTGGCCGACGTGCTCCTCAAGGCGGGCAAGGACGAGGATGCGATCGCGATCCTGGTCGGCCTGGCCGACGAGCTGGCCCGCGCCGGCTTCGCGGACAAGGCCGTGGCCATACTCAAGAAGATCGAGCAGGTCCAGCGCCGCAACGTCGAGGTGGTGAACCTCGCGCCTCTCCTGCGCGCCGACTCCGCGGCGGCCAGCGTGGAGCCGGGCCGCGCCGCCCCCGCGACGGCGCCAGGCCGCCCGCGAGCGGTGACCGACGACCGCTTCCACGGCTGGCTCGTGGACCTCGTCCGCGACAGCGTGGGCAAGCTGCCGCCACCGGCCCACGATGGTGGCCGCGGGCTGCATACCGCGGGGACGCCGGTCGCCGTGGATGCCCCCGTCCGGAGGGCCTACGGTCCGGGGCTGCTGGCCAACCCGCTCTTCGAGGACTTCAGCGAGGAGGAGCTGCTCGCCTTCATCCAGGGGCTGAAGCTGCTGACCTTCGAGCCGGGAGACATCATCGTCACCGAAGGCGAGCCCGGCCAGAGCGTGTTCATCCTGACCACGGGGCGGGTGAGGGTGTTCGTGCGCGGCCCCGACCACCGGAGCGTCGGCCTGGCCGTGCTGGGAGAGGGATCCTTCTTCGGCGAGATCTCCACGCTCTCCGGCCGGCCCCGCAGCGCCACCATCACCGCCGCCGGCTCCTGCGAGATCCTGGAGCTGGACCGCGCCTCGCTCGATGCGATCAGCGCTAGCCATCCGCGCGTGCGCTCGGTCCTGGAAACCTTCTCCGCCGCCCGCTCCACGGACCCCGAGGCGGCGCGGGCGCGCGGAGAGCACGCGTCCGACTGAACCCATGAGCGAGGCCAAGCGCACCGTCCTCTTCCTCGGCGCGGGCGCCTCCCGGCCCTTCGGCTTCCCCATGACGGCGGAGATCCTCCCGGAGGTCCTGCGGCGCCTGAAGAGCCGCGAGCTGTTCCGGCACGCGCGGGCCGGGCGCTCGCGCGAAGCGGGCGCCTCCACCCACGACGAGCTGCAGCACCTGCTCTCGCGCTTCCTGCCCTCGCTCTTCGAGGGGGAGGTGGAGCCGCCCCTCATCACCGACCTGCTCTCCCTCGTCGACCACCTCCTCAGCGCCGGCAACGCGCCGCAGCCCGACCTCGACCTGCCGGGGCTGGACCGCCTGCGCGCCCTCCTCGAGCGCGCGATCGCGGAGGTGCTGGCCGAGCCCACCGTCCCCGACCGCGCCGACGCGAACGAGGAGGTGCTCCTCCGCTTCGTCGACTGGATGCACGACCGGGCCCGGGGCGGCGAGGGCCGCCTCAGCATCATCACGACGAACTACGACGTGGTGATCGAGAAGCGCCTCTACTCGCGCCTCAACGCGCTGGAGATCCCCGACCTCATCGACTTCGGCTTGAGCTGGCGGGCGGTGGACAGCCCCGACGAGGCCACCCAGTCCCGGCCCGCCTCGCCCTGGCTCGGCCTCTACAAGCTGCACGGCTCGCTGGACTGGCTGCGCTGCCCGCTCTGCGACCACATCTACATCGATCCCGCGCGCACGATCTTCCGGGGCGACGGCGGGCGGCAGCCCTCGGACCCTTCGCCCTGGCGCACGGCCAGCTGCGTCTGCGGCTACCGTCCGCTGCGCCACATCATCGTCGCCCCCTCCATGGTCCGCGACGTGCGGAACCCGAACCTCCTGACCATCTGGCACTCCGCGCTGGAAGCGCTGCGCACCGCCGACGAATGGATCGTGATCGGCTACTCGATGCCCCCCGAAGACGTGGCCATCCGCGCCATGCTCCTGCGCGCCCACCGCGGCCGGCGCCGGCCGCCGCGCGTCCGCCTGGTCGAGCTCGGCCAGAAGGGAGAGGTCGAGAACCGCTACCGCCTGCTCTTCCCGGACCTCGAGTTCGAGGGAGGCGGCGTCGAGGGGTTCGTGGCCTCGCTCCAGGCCTGACCCCGAAGCTTTCCCATCTTCGGGGCAACTCTTTCCGGCGCCGCAGCGTCCTATAACGAGATGATGCGGAGGCGTGTGCGCGGCCTGTCCATCGTCTTGAACGCGTGCGCTCTCTTCGCGCTCGCCGCCGCCACGCGGGCCGCCGACCCCTCCCCGTCGCCGCCGCCCCCTCCCCAGCTCCACATCGCGCGCACCCAGGGTGCGATCACCGTGGACGGCGAGCTCGACGACGCGGGCTGGAAGGGCGTGGCCCCGGTCGAGACGTGGTTCGAGACCAACCCCGGCGACAACATCCCGCCTTCGGTGAAGAACCTCGGCTACATCACCTACGACGATCGCTACTTCTACGCCGCTTTCGATTTCCAGGATCCGGACCCGAGGCAGATGCGCGCGCCCCTCACCGACCGCGACGGCTTCGGGGGCGACACGGACTACGCGGGGGTCATCCTGGACACGCGCCACGACGGCAAGACGGGCGTGGAGTTCCTCGTGAACCCGCGCGGCGTGCAGTTCGACGGCGTCCTCGACGACGTGAACGGCAACGAGGACGTCTCGCCGGACTTCTTCTGGCAGGCGGCCGCGCGCGTCGTCCCCACCGGTTGGCGGCTCGAGATGCGGATCCCGTTCTCGACCCTGCGCTACCCGAAGACGGATCCCGTGACCTGGGGCGTCGTGCTGTACCGCAACTACCCGCGCCAGTACCGGACGCAGATGTTCACCATGCGCCTGCCGCGCGGCGGCAACTGCTTCGTCTGCCGCTTCAACACCATGACCGGCCTGCGCGCCCTGCCCTCCGGCGGGCACGTGGTGATCGCGCCCTACGTGAACACCAGCGAGATGGCGAGCCCGCGCGACGGGCTGGGCACGCCGCTGGTGAGCGGCCACCTGCGCGGACACGTGGGCGGCGACCTCAAGTGGATCCCCAGCGCCAGCGTGGCCGTGGACGCGACCCTCAACCCCGATTTCTCCCAGATCGAGTCCGACGTCGCGCAGATCGGCAGCAACGAGCGCTTCGCGCTGTTCTTTCCGGAGAAGCGTCCCTTCTTCCTGGAGGGCAGCGAGCTGCTGCTCTCCCCGATCCAGGCCGTGTACACGCGCACGATCACCTCGCCGCGCTGGGGCGTGCGCGGCACCGGGAAGCTGGGGAGGACCGCCTACACGGGGCTGCTCGTCGAGGATCGCGGAGGGGGCAGCGTGATCCTCCCCGGTCCGAACGAGTCGGACCTCGCCGACCAGGAGTTCCGCTCCTACGTGGCCGTCGGGCGGCTCCGCCGCGACATCGGCCGTTCCGTGGTGAGCCTGCTGGCCACGGATCGCGAGATCCGCGGGGGCGGCTACAACCGGGTCGTCGGTCCGGATTTCCAGTGGCGGCCCACCGCCCGCGACACCGTGACCGGCCAAGCCCTCTTCAGCCGCACGCAGACGCCGGACCGCCCGGATCTCGCGGACGAGTGGACCGGGCAGTCCCTGAAGGGACACGGGCTCGACCTCTGGTACAGCCACCAGACGCGGACCTTCGACTGGTTCACTGAAGGCAAGGACTTCTCGGACGGCTTCCGCGCCTACAACGGCTTCGTGCCCCAGGTCGGCTACCGCTCGGGCTACGCGGAGACGGGACGAACCTTCCGTCCGGAGGGATTCCTGCGCCGCATCCGCACATTCGTCATTGCGGAAGCGCAGGCGGACCGCGAGGGCGGACTCATCAATCGCGAGTACTCCTTCGGGGCGGGGATGGACGGCCGCTTCAATTCCTTCATGCGCTTCCGCTACGGCTTCTCGCGCGTGCGCGCGGGCGAGACGACGGTGCCCCGGCAGCGCCTGTACTACAACATCAACGCGAGCCCGACGCGCTGGCTCAACGACGTCTCCCTGGAGGGGTTCGTGGGGCAGGAGGCGGACTTCGCGAACGCGCGCACGGGGACGGGCGCCGACGTGCGGCTCTCCGGGACCTTGCGGCCGAGCGATCACCTGGAGCTGCGCCTCAACACGAGCCGGCGCTGGCTCGACGTGACCCCGCCCGACCGGCCGGGCGGGCGCCTCTTCACCGCCCAGGTCGAGCGCGTGCGCGCCACCTACACGTTCACCTCGCGCGTGTTCCTGCGCCTGATCGGCCAGTACGTGGACACGCACCGCGACCCGTCGTTGTTCGTGGACGAGACGGCGCGCCGCGACGCATCCTTCAGCGGCTCCGCTCTCTTCGCCTACAAGCTCAACTGGCAGACCGTGCTGTTCGTGGGCTACGGGGACAACCGCGCCCTCTCGGAGGAGGAGACGCTCGAGCGCGAGGACCGCCAGTTCTTCCTCAAGCTGTCGTACGCGTTCCAGCGCTAGAGCCGGAAGCCGCGCTTCACGCGCCCGCCGTCAGCGCCGCGATCGCTTCCGGGTGGGCGGGGCGGGCCGCTTCTTCCTCGCCCCCGGTTTCCGCGTCGCGCGCTTCGCCGCCTTTGGCTTGCTCTTGACGACCACGGATCTCGGCCGTCCGTGCCGTGGTTGGTACACGCCGAGATGGCCCCCGCCGGGCAGCCTCACCTGGGTCAGGAGTCCCCAACCCTGGTCCTGCACCGGGCCGCAGACGATGTTCGCCTTCTGCATGCTCGCGATGAAGCCCTCCACGTCGTCGCACATCAGGTAGAACTCGTGGACGTCGTTCTTGTGCGAGGGATGGATCGCCACCTCCGCCGGGGGGAGGCCGAAGATGAGCCAGCCTCCGCCCACGTCGACGCTGGGCAGCTTCAGTACATCGCGCAGGAACGCCCGGTCGGCCTCGGGGCTCATGCTGTAGACGATCGAATGCGCTCCAATGATCACGAGATCACCTCCTGGAGGCGGGCGCCGAATCCTGCGGGACGATCGTGCCCTGGTACGCGGCGAGCTTCTTGTCGGGTGATGTCCAGGTCGTGTGCACCCGCCGACGCTCCAGGTCGACGACCTGGGTCACGATCGACGTGTCTTTCTCCTGCCACCACACGAAATAGACACCGGGCCGAACCGTGCTGACGCCGTAGTCCTCCGTGCCCTCGAGACCGATGGTCGGTCCCTTCAGCTGCTCCCAATGCAGCTGGGAGTCGGAGAGATAGCGGACGCGGACCACGAAGTCCCCGTAATCGAACACGAACGTCCTGCCCACCTGGTCGGCCCTGGCCGCGGGTGTGCGGGCGGGCGCGCCCAGGGCTGGACCCGGCGCGAGTTGTGCGGCGACGATCGCGATCGTGGCCGCCAGGAACCTTGCCTTTCGGGACATCGATCCCCTCCCGGAGCGCGGTCCTTACCGCAAGAGCGACCGCGCCGCCTCTTCCACGGCCGTCCACGCCTTCGACGTCGGCGCGATCACGTCGAAATGGCCGGCGCCCTCGACGGCCACGAGGTGCGCCGCGTCGCCCTTCCCGCGCGCGGCCGCGACGTAGGCCTCGGACAGGCCGATGGGGACGATCCGGTCCGCACGGCCGTGGACGATCTCCTGGGCCACGCCCAGCGGGAGCAGGGCCATCGGGGATGCCGTGCCGTAGCGTGCGGGCTGCGCTTCCGGGGTTCCGCCCAGCAGGTCCGGCACCGCGTTGCCGCAGACGTGTTCGGAGGCGGCGCGCGCCAGGTCAGGGATGGGCGCCAGCGCCACCACGCCGCGCAGGGGTAGCGGCGCTTTGCCCCGCAACGGATTGCCGGCCGGCAACCGCGGACGCCCCGCCAGCCAGAGCGCGAGATGTCCGCCCGCGGAGTGGCCTACCGCGGCCACGCGCGTGAGATCGAGCCCGTGGGCGGGAGCGATCTCGCGGAGATGGTCCGCCCCGCGCGCCACGTCCTCGAACGTGCCCGGCCAGCCGCCGCCCTCGTCGCCGACCCGGCGGTACTCCAGGCACCAGGCGGCCGTGCCCGCGCGGGCCAGCGCGGCGCACACGGGCCGGATGTGGCCTTCGCCGTATTCGGAGGACCAGCAGCCGCCGTGGATCACGATGGCGACGGGATGAGGACCGCGTCCTGCCGGCCGCCAGAGCTCGCCGAACTGCAGCGGCGCCGGCCCGTAGGCGATGCGGGCGTCGGCGGGCCGGGCAGGAAGGGCGAGCACGTCCTGGAAGGACACGCCGGGCGCCTCGCCGGCCGGCAATCCTGCGGTGAGGCTGGCGGCGAGGACGACGGTCAGCACGGCGCGTCCCATCATGTCGGCTCCGAAGGGCGCGCCAGTGTACAACGCGCTTCGATATAGGCTTGCCCTCCGTGTTCGACCCCGGACGATTTCTCGCCCAGCTCGTCGTCATAGTCTCCGCCACGCGCCTCGTGGGGTGGATGGCGGCGCGTCTGGGCCAGCCGCGCGTCGTGGGCGAGATCGCGGCCGGCCTGCTCCTCGGCCCATCGCTCCTGGGCCGGCTCGCCCCCGGTCTCTCCGCCTGGCTCTTTCCTTCGGCGACGCTCCCCGTGCTTCTCGCGGTCAGCCACCTCGGGCTTCTCTTCTTCATGTTCCTGGTCGGCCTGCATCTGGACCTCGGGATGTTGCGCGCCTCCGGCCGCACCGCCCTCGTCACGAGCCCGGTCAGCATCGTGGTGCCGCTCGCTCTCGGGATGGCGGTGGCGGGCGCGATCCAGCCGCGATTCGCTCCCGAGGTCTCGCCGGTGGCCTTCGCGCTGTTCATGGGCCTGGCCCTCAGCGTGACCGCGTTCCCGGTGCTGGCGCGGATCCTGGAGGAGCGCGGCCTGGCCCGAACGCGCATCGGCGTGGTGGCCATCGCCTGCGCCGCCGTCGACGACGTCGCGGCCTGGAGCCTCCTGGCCGGCGTCACCGCCTACGTCCGCGCGGCCGCCGCCGGCGGCTCTTTCACGCGCACCGTGCTTCTCCTCGCCGCCTTCACCGCCGCCGCGCTCCTGCTCCTGCCCCCGGTGCTGAGGAGGCTGGTGACACATTCGCCGGCCGCGCTGCTCGCCGTGGCCGTCGTGTGCCTTCTGGTGTGCGCGGCGGCCACCGAAGCCATCGGCGTCCACGGGCTCTTCGGCGCCTTCCTGGCCGGCATCGCGATGCCGCGGCGGGACGACCTGCGCCGCGGCCTGGAGGTGAGCCTCGAGGCCGTGACCTCCGTCGTCCTGCTCCCGCTCTTCTTCGCCTCCACCGGCCTCCGGCTCGACGTGGCCTGGCTCAGCGGGACGGCGGCCTGGACCGCCTTCGCCCTCATCATGCTCGCCGCGGTCGGGGGCAAGCTCGGCGGATCGATGGTGGCGGCGCGGGCCAGCGGGATGCCGTGGCGCGAGGCCGCGGGCCTCGGCATCCTCCTCAACACGCGGGGCCTGGTCGAGCTGGTCATCCTCGGCGCCGGCCTCGAGCTCGGCGTCCTCACGCCTGCCGTCTATTCGATGATGGTCCTCATGGCGCTCGTCACCACCGCCATGGCCACGCCCGTCCTTCAGGCGCTCGCCCTCTCGCGGGACTGAGCGGCTTCCGGGATTCGGCGGCCTCTCCGTTTCCGGCCGCCGCGCGGTCGATACGATGGGAGCAGGCCCGGCTCCAAGGCGGGCCGCATCCGGAAAGGAACGGAATCATGCCCCGCTACGTCCTCCCCGACCTCGACTACGACTACGGCGCGCTCGAGCCCCACGTCTCGGGCCAGATCATGCAGCTCCATCACGACAAGCACCACGCCGCCTACGTCAAGAAGGCGAACGAGACGCTCGAACAGCTCGACGAGGCGCGCGACAAGTCCGACTTCACGCGCATCGGCGGCCTCGAGAAGGCGCTCGCCTTCAACCTCTCCGGCCACGTCCTCCACTCGCTGTTCTGGCGCAACCTCGTGCCGAAGGGCGGGGGGCGTCCGAAGGGAGAGCTGGCCAGCGCGATCAGCCGCGACTTCGGCAGCTTCGAGGCCTTCCAGAAGCAGATCAACGAGGTGGCGGGCACGATCATGGGCTCGGGATGGGGCGCGCTCGTCTACGAGCCGATGGCGGGACGGCTCCTGTGCTCCCAGATCTACGACCACCAGTCGAACCTCGCCCAGGCCGGCGTCCCCCTGCTCGTCATCGACGCCTGGGAGCACGCCTACTACCTCCAGTACAAGACGGAGAAGGCGAAGTTCTTCGAGGCGGTCTGGAACCTGTGGAACTGGGACGACGTCGCCCAGCGCTACGAGGCGGCCACCCGGATGAACCTCCTCATTCCGCAGAGCGTGGAGGCGACGGCGAAACGCTGAGCACGCCCGTCTCCGAGAGCGCGTCACGGACGGCTTCCGCCGCCGCGCGATGCCCCCTCGAATTGAGGTGGCCAAGGCCGTCCGTGGCCAGGTCGGCCAGGGCCAGCCCCCGCGCTCGATAGCGCGCGGCGAGGTCCACCCAGGGCACGCCCTTCGCGGCCAGACGGGCGCGCAGCTGCGCTTCCAGCGGCGAGCCTTCGGCGAAGCTGTGCCGCGTGGGATGCACGACCAGGAGGAGGCGCGCGCCCGCGCCGGCCGCGAAGTCGGCCATGGACTCGATCAGGCGGGCGGCCAGGTCCACCAGCGGCTCCGGGCGGGCCATGACCTCGTTGTAGCGCGTCTGCCAGTGCACGCTCTCCTCACCGCCCGCCTGGGCGGCCAGCACGCGCCCCGCCCGCCCGGGCGAGACGAGGTTGAAGAGGACGGAGTGCTCGGAGAACCAGAGCGCCGCCCGCGCCGCCCCGGCCAGGCGGAGATGCTCGGCGTGCCGCACGAGCGTGCCCTCTTCGACGCGGAAGTAGGGCTTGGGATGGACGCCGTCGTAGAGGAAGACGGGGAGGGCGTTGTCGGCGAAATCGTTGGCGAGACAGAAGTGGACGAGGACGACCTTCGGCGCGACGGCGAGCCCTTCGCGCTCGAGCTTGATCCGCTCCTGGTCCGTGCCGTAGCCGGGCACGCTCAGGTCCACCACGTCGAGTCCCGGCTCCAGGAGACGGAGCTGGGCAGCCAGCGTCGCGCCGTCGTCGACGTCGAGACCGAAGGCGACGGAGTCGCCCAGGGAGACGAGGCGCGGACCCGCGCCCTCGCGTCGCGCGCCGGCGCGCCGTCCTCGCCCGTCGATCGTGATGCGTCCGGCGGGGATGGGCAGCGCGATGCCGGGGCGCAGCTCCCACCCGTACACCTCCGAGTACGTGTGCAGGCAGGCCATCAGCTCCGAGGTGGCGGCGCTGGGGCACGGCGTCGGGCGCCACCAGCGGAGCGCGCCCTCCACGACGAAGGGCAGCGCGAGCGCCACCAGCGTCGCCGTTCCCGCGAGCAGGAGCTCGCGGCGGCCCGGGCCTCGGCGCGCCGCGCTCAGCCGCCGGACTCGGCCGCTTCCGCGTCCCGGCCGGGCGGAGTGGCGTCGTCGAGGTCGTCGAGGTAGCCCGGCGGGAGGGCGACGTTCTGGGTGCCCGCCGTCTTCCCGCGTGCGACGCGCATGGCGTCCGGGGGGAAGGGCTGGCCGCGGTCGACG
>Ga0075431_100008512_pt1 | contig 10273 bp, 4 predicted proteins | sample RhiMetdeltSRZDD5_FD_75297 | JGI IMG/M metagenome (GOLD analysis project Ga0075431, IMG submission 75297) | Populus rhizosphere microbial communities from Tennessee, USA - Rhizosphere MetaG P. deltoides SRZDD5 | ecosystem: Host-associated > Plants > Roots > Rhizosphere > Soil | place: USA...
CGAAGTCAAGCGACTCATGGACGCCGCGCACCACTGTCTCGAACGCGAGCTGAAGCCCGGACTCACCGAAGACGGTATCCACATCCTCGACTACTCGGAGCTCAGCCCGAAACAACTGCTGGTGGCCAAACGATATTTCTCGGAGTCGATATTTCCAATCCTCACCCCGCTCGCCTTCGACCCCGGACGCCCCTTCCCGCATATCTCCAACCTGAGCCTGAATCTGGCCGTGCTCATCCGCGGCGCGGGCGAAGGCGACCACTTCGCCAGGGTTAAGGTGCCCGATTCGCTGCCGGCTCTCGTGCCGGTCACGCGGCAGCGCAAATCCGCATCGAATCGAAGCGGGACCCGCCGAAAGGAGTCCTACGTCTGGATCGAGCAGGTGATCGCCGCCAACCTGGAAGCGTTGTTCCCGGGCATGGAGATAGTCGAAGCCCACCCGTTTCACGTCACCCGCGACGCCGATATCGCCATCAAGGAGCTCGAAGCCGAGGATCTGCTGGAAACGATCGAAGAAGGAGTGCGCCAACGTAAGTTCGGCGATGTGGTGCGGCTGCAGGTCAGCGACCAGATGCCGCCGCATATTTTGCAGATCCTGTCGGCCAACCTCGAAGTGGATTCGGGCGAGATCTATCGAGCCAAAGGTCTGCTCGGCATGAGCCGCGTCGCCGCAATCGCCCAAATCGATCGCGCAGACTTGAAGTACACGCCGTTCCTGCCGTCGACTCCTCCCGAGCTTAAGCCCTCCAGCGACGACGAGGATCTGTTCAGCGTAATCCGGCAGCGCGACGTCCTCCTGCATCATCCCTTTCAGTCCTTTCAACCGGTAGTGGATTTTCTCCGCAGAGCCGCCCGTGATCCCGACGTATTAGCCATCAAAGTCGTGCTGTACCGTGTCGGACGAAACTCGCCGGTAGTCGAGGCGCTGCTTGAAGCCATCGAGGAAGGTAAGCAGGTCGCGGTCCTTCTCGAGCTCAAAGCCCGCTTCGATGAGGAGAGCAACATCGAGTGGGCCAAGACGCTTGAGCGAGCCGGCTGCCACGTCGTGTACGGACTGCTCGGCTTGAAGATCCATTGCAAAGCCGCGATGGTCTTGCGGCGCGAGGGCGATGCAATCCGCCCCTACCTTCACCTGGCCACAGGAAACTACAACGTGGTGACCGCGCATCTCTACACCGACGTCGGACTGTTCACCTGCAATCCGGAGCTGGCCGCCGACGCGATCGATCTCTTCAACTTCCTCACCGGCTATTCCGCCAAGCGCGACTATCAGAAGCTCCTGGTGGCCCCCGTGAATCTGCGCCAGCGCTTTGAAGCGCTCATCAAACGCGAGATCGAAACTCACCGCGCGGATGGAAAAGGACGCCTCGTATTCAAGATGAATGCGCTCGTCGACCCGGGCGTGATTCGTCTGCTTTACCAGGCCTCGCAAGCCGGTGTGAAGATCGACCTGGTGGTCCGCGGAATCTGCTGCCTGCGCCCCGGCGTGCCCGGCGTCAGCGAGACCATTCGCGTCACCAGCGTGGTTGGCCGCTTCCTGGAACACAGCCGCATCTTCTATTTCCGCAACGGCGGCAACGAAGAAGTCTACATCGGCAGCGCGGATCTGATGCCGCGAAATCTCAACCGTCGCGTCGAGCTGATATTCCCGATCGAAGACAGCGAGCTGCGCCGCCGCATTCGCGACGAGATCCTGGCAGAGTATCTCTCCGACAATGTGAAAGCCCGACGCATGCTCCCAGACGGCTCATACCGCCGCGCCACCCGGAATGACAGCCAGAGTCCGTTGAACAGCCAGGAAATCCTGCTAGGCCAGACCTCGCGCGGCCGCCGCCGGATCACCAAATAACAAATATTGTCACGTTATTGTCATAGACACCTGCTACTCTGTCGGGTTCAGATTCCTCTAGGAGAAACAATGAAACCCTCATCCAGAGCGGCTCTGGCCGCGCTTGTGGCAGCCTCTGCCCTTTTCGCCGCCGACCCCGGAGTCACGCTGGTCGGCGTCGGCGCTATCGCCGGGAACGCCCTCGACTTGTCCGGCCTCGACGGCAATACTTGCGAGCGGGAAGACAGCACCGAATGCATTCCCAGGGCGACCTTTGGCGCCTTCGGTTCCGCCCTGGCCTATACCGGCCATGACAACGTGTTCCTCGCGGTGCCGGATCGGGGTCCTTTCGACGGCCGTACGACTCCCACCGCCCCCTACATCAATCGCTTCCATTTCCTCCATATGGACGTCGAGCTCGGCGTCCCATTTCCCAATATCCGCACCAGGCTGCTTGATACCAGATTTCTGAGGAGCGAGAATCGGCGTCTTCTGGGCGACGCCTACGCATTCGGCTCCGACACGCAGCCGCCGCTCCGTTTCGATCCCGAGGGAGTTGCCGTCGGCCGCGACAGAACCTTCTTCGTCTCCGATGAATACGGCCCTTACGTGTTCGAGTTTGATCGCGATGGTCACGTCATCCGCCGGCTTCCTGTGCCCTCCAAATTTCTAATCGCCAAACCGGGCGGCGACGTCGATAGCGCCGGAAACTCGCTCGAGCTATACCCGAACAACAATACTTCCGGACGTCAGGCCAATCGCGGCATGGAGGGTCTTGCCATCACCCCGGACGGCCGCTACCTGGTGGGAATTATGCAGAACGCGCTCATTCAGGACAACGGCCTGAGCAACGCCACCCCGCCCGCCCGCGTAGGTCTGACCACCAGAATTTTACGATTTAACCTCGACACCGGCCAGACGCAGGAGTACGTCTACGTGATGGACGCCATCAACCAGGGCCGCGGCGTCAACGAAATGCTCGCCCTCAACGACCACGAGTTTCTGGTCCTCGAACGAGACAACCGCACCTTCGTCCCAACGCCTCCGAACACAGCCGCGGAGCCGCTTCTGAAGCGAATTTATAGGATCGATTTGAATAAGACCGGCCTGACGGACGTATCGAGCGTTGCAAGCCTTCCTGCAGCCGGAACCGCGCTCGCCGCACTGGGCATCGTTCCCGTCGACAAAGCCCTTTTCCTCGACCTGCTCGATCCCACTTATAAGGTAGACGCCACGCGTACGATCAAGGACGTAATCCCCGAGAAAATGGAAGGACTGGCATGGGGTCCGGATCTTCCCGACGGCAGGCACTTGCTTTACGTCACCAGCGACAACGACCTGTCTTTGGACCTTCCGACCAGGATCTACGCGTTCGCGATCCACGGCCCGACCGCCAGAATCAGCTACCAGCCACAGGAGCTCCCGAAGCGAATCTTTCCCAAGGGCAAGCTGAACAAAAAGTAGGACAGGCCTCCTGGCCTGTCTCCGCCTCAGACCCGCAGCGCGAGCAAACTCCGCGCGAGCTTCGGACCCTTCCCCGAACCGCTAACCGATTCGAGCAGCCGCCGCAGGTCGCCCGACGCCGGTCCGGCGCCCGATGCCGTACACGCCTCAAGAAACGCCTCCAGCAAAGCGGACTGATCAGCCGGCCGCGCCGGCAATCCCGAACCAAGCGCGCACTCGATCACCTGCCGCACAGCGTCGGCATGCCGGCCGCTCACACGCGCCGTCTCCGTGAGCGCCTTGGCGAGCCGGGCGCCGCGCACGACACCGCTCGCAAAGAGTCCCGCCAGCGCCCCGCCGAGCCGATCGCACTGGAGCCGCCCGTCACCGATGATGCGAATCAGTCCGTCGCGAGCCATGTCGAACTCAGTAGCCTCGCGCGCCATCAGACCAACCGCGAGCAGAACGTGAGCCATACGACCCATCTCGCAGTAACGATCCTCAAACACCGCAAGAAAAACGCGATTCGACCAGTTGGCGGAGCTCCAGTCCAGATTGTTGGCGATTCGGAAGGCGCCCAGCGCGCACCACCCCTCCCGATTCCCCGGCCAGACCAGCGACGCCCACGCCAGCAGATCCGGCCCCGCGCTGCCTGCTCGCAAAATCGGGTTTGTCTCCGTCCAACTCAGCGAGAAAAGCGCCTTCTTGAGATGCTGCGTCTCAGCGGCGAAAAGATCGGCAAGCCTGAGAACATCCTGGATCGGCTGGGGCTCGATGCTCATGGACGCGCTTAGTGCAGTCGGGTCATACTTGTCGGGCCCCCACGTCAGCCGATATTCGCGATGTCCCGGCTTCCGAGCCTCGGTAGCCGCGATCCAGAGCGCCGATTTGCCTCGCGCCGCGCAATCAGCGCCAAGCGCATAGCGAAGCACATCACCGGACTCACCGCGCAAGTCGCGGGCTGCGTCAAGCGCTTCGTTTCGACGCCCCGGAGCCAGGCGGAACAGCGCCTGGATCAAGTCCGCTTCGAGCTCGTCCCGATCAACCGCCACGCCGCCGGTCAGGCGCTGAACCAGCGCCACCGGATCGAGCCACCCGCCTCCGTGCGTCGGCGCCGAAAGCAGCCCTCGCGCCTTCCGGCGCTTCGCACGCCCCGCCACCCAATACGGCCGAACTCCGAGCGCTGCATGCAATAACAGCGGACCGTCGCCCAGCTTGATCGCCATCTTCTCGAATAGCCACGCCGCCGCCAGTTGCGTCATCAGCCACTGAACCGAAAACACACCCGCGATCCGCGGAACGTAGTCCTCCGCGAGCATCTTCGAGACCTGGCTCCGCAACGAGGACGTCAGATCGTCGAACCGCGCCGGCCGCTCGGCGCACAATCGCGATACCCCGTCGAGCACGCGCTCGACGTCGTCCGGCGGGCCGCCCTGGTTCATTACCCGCGTCATTGTCAGGACCAGCTCCTCGACATCGGTGATCGGCCGAATCGCCGACTCGCTTGCGAGTGAATCGGGCATCGACCAAGCCGGCGTATAGCGCTCGATTTCGATCGTATTCCCCGACCCTAACCACGCCTCTGCCCGACGCCTCACCGGCGCGGACGCCAGCTCAAGCCTCTGCGTGACGAGCGCTTTCCCATTCGCCGTCGCCGGTCCAAGCCGCTGGAGCAGCTCGAACGCCGACGCCTGTACGTCCGCCGCAGGGTGCTCGAGAGCGGCAGCAGCCAACTCCGCGACCCGTTCCTGGCACGCGGGATTGGAAGCCGCGGCGCGTTCCAGAAGTCGTAACACCGTCGAAGCGGCGCCCTTCTCTTTGCCGTTTAATGCAGGACCCGCCGAATCAAGCAGCGCGTCGAGAGGCAGCGCTCCAGCCTTTTCCATGATCCCGATCGCCTTTAGAGCGAACTTCAAGGTAGCCGGAACAGCGCTCGAGCTGAGCGCGAGATATAGCGGCAGTCGCGCGGCGCGCTCGTCAATCGTAGGCTTCAGCGCCTCGTGAAAATTTCGATACCAAGTGGTGTGGTAAGGCTTGAACGGCAGTTCGAGCGCTTCCAGGCTTGCGTCAAGGAGCCGATCGCGAGAGATTCGCCCCTGCGCCGAGAGCGCGACCAGCGCGTCGGACCACCCGCCATAGTCCTGACCGAGGCTTGCTTCACGAATGCCCTGCCGGCGGAACAGCTCCCACACCTCGTGGTCCAGCAGCCCCGGATCGTTCTCGAGCAGTTTTCGCGCGAAGCCGAACTCGCCGCCATGAATCATCAGCAGATAGTATTCGTCGCTGTCGGGACGTTCGCACAGCCCCTCTCGAACCAGCCGCCGGACCACGGGCCAGCCGAGTGGGTTCACTCCCAGGATCCACTTGCACCACTGCTCGATCCACTTCGGCTTCCGCGCCGCCAGCACATCATAGGTCTTCGCCGGAGTTTCGACGCCATAGCGCTTGATTTCCCCAAACGTACCCGTGCCGATCAGCGCCAATAGCGGACGGAAATCGAGCTTCCGATTGATCCCTGCCCACTCAAACATCACCCGGCGCGCCTGCGCAGCCGTCAGGCCCTGCCGCAAGTACGGCTCGATGCCTCGTTCGCATCGCGCGATCACTGCGGCCGAAGCTGCCTTGCGCTGCGCCTCCGACGCGCCGGCCAGCAGCCCGACAACCGAGTCTTCCGACCCGTGCTCGATCTCCCGCAGCAACGCTTCAGGCGTCATCCTTCCCCCTTACTCTGAATCGCCATCACCGCCAGAATATGCTTGCATGGCCCTCTGCTGCTCCCGTGCTTGGCCACCCACGGACAGGTGCAGCGCGGCGCCGGCCCGAGCCACACGCGATAGCGATTGCCGCCGCTCGTTACCCACGCCTGATCCACCGCATCGAGCTCCACCGCTTCGTCCTCGGTCAGCTTCCGCGCGTTCACCAGCCGCGACTGATGCTTGTCGATCAGCGACAGATCGAACGGCAGCTCGCGATGAAAAAAGGCGCGATCCGCCAAGTCGAATCCCACTAGGCCGGACGCGGCGCAAGCAGCCAGCGCGCGATTCACTTCCTCGCGACTGTGCATACTCGCCTCGGAGATCCCTGCAGGATCAATTCTGGACTGCCACCGCAGCGCGCTCCGCACCGCCCCCATCGCCCCGCCTCCCCCCAGAGCCAGCGCTTCGAGCGCCTGCCCTTCGCCGGAAAAACCACGCGACGGCTCCGGACTCAGCACGTAATGAAATCGCGAGTCCGGCGTGTAGACAGACCACGCGGAAGCTCCTGTAGCCTCGTCGGCGAACACCTCAACGCGATCCGCGTGCCGCGCCGCGCGTCCCAGAACTTTCAGCCGCTCAATTCCACCCACTGCCACCGCGCCCGGCTGAGCGCTGGAGTGCACCCGGATCGCCGGACCTGCTGGGGAAACGAACGAGGTGCCCTTGGGACTTCGGAGCTCCTGCAGCAAACGGCGAAGCGCCCCTCCGGTCGCAGTGAACACCGGCTGCATCCGCGCCTGGAACGCCTGAACTTCGACAAAACCCCGCAGCCACCGCTCCGGCAGCTTCACCTTGCGCTCCACCACCTGTGCCCGGCTGCTTTCGAGCTCGACGCGGTCCGCCCCTACTGTCAGCAGCGCGGGACTGGAATCGCTGAGCCGGGCGAGGCCCGCGCGCATCGGCGAATTAAAGTCGACGTTGGTCGTGCCCGGGTTGACCAGTTCGCCGTCAACAGCCTCTTCGAGCAGATCGACGCGGGCGTAGGCGCCGCAGCATTGAGAAAACGCCTCGAAGCGCAGCCGTTCGGTCCCACAGGTGACCACTGGATCGGCAAGCCGGAGAATACGCGAGAGCATGGCGCCGGGTATGTGGAACCTTGCGTCCACCACTTCCATTAGCGCAAGCAGCAGCTCGCCGCTACGCTTCGGAGACACGAGCCGGCCACGCAGAAACAGTCTCGGACCGCCATCAAGGACCTGGGTTGCGAGCCTCAGCTGCGACGACCCAGGCGCCGCCTCGACCTCCGACGCTCCGGCATACCGGTAGGTATATGACAGTGCTGTTGCAGCCATTGCGGTTCATCCAAAACATCGTCAGACATACGGTTGAGCTTTACAGCTAAAGCTTGCTCCCCCGGCGCCGATGCCAATCAGAGCCGTCGACTTGTCGCATGACCGTCAGGGAGCGGAGGGCCGCAACCAAGCCCCGATTCGCCGGTCTGCGCTGCATCTTTCTGTTGACCGCCTACAGGAACACCGGGTATACTGTTCCTGTAGGTTACCTAATGAACAATCCACGCCCCGATAAATCCGACGTTCTCCAAGGCACTCTGATTCTCCTCGTTCTACGCACATTGGAGGCGCTCGGACCGCTGCACGGCTACGGCATTGCGCGCCGCATCGAGCAGATCAGCAAGGACGTGCTGCAGCTCAACCAAGGCACTCTCTACCCGGCTCTCTTGCGTATGGAGCAGGACGGCCTGATCGCATCGAAATGGGGAGCGTCCGAAAAGAACCGCAAGGCGCGCTTTTACTCCATCACCGCAGCCGGGCGAAAACGCCTCGCCAGGGAAACCGAGGATTGGAAGCGCATGTCATCGACAATTGAACGCTTCCTTGGCTTCGACCCGCGCAGCCTGGCGGAGGAACGCGGATGAGCTGGGCGAGCATAGTTGCCGCCCGGATGCGTGGCCTGTTCGACCACAAACGGCTGGACCGTGAGCTCGAGACGGAAGTTCACTTTCACCTGGACATGCAGATTGAGGACAACCTCAAAGCTGGCATGAATCCCGCAGAGGCGCGATATTCCGCGCTGCGCAGCTTTGGAGGCGTCGAGCCGATGAAGGAGACCTACCGTGAACGAAGAGCGTTCGCCCTGGTCGAAACCATAGCGCAGGACATCCGCTATGCGCTGCGAACTCTACGCAAGAGCCCCGGTTTTACCACGACCTCGGTAGCCGTGCTCGCGCTCGCGATTGGCGCCAATACCGCCATGTTCAGCGTGCTGAATGCCGTCCTCTTCCGGCCGCTTCCTTATCGATCCCCGGACCAGTTGGCGATGTTGTGGACCGAGATTCCGAGCCAGAACCTCCGCGAAGGCAGATCGACCTATCTGAATGTAGAGCAGTGGCGGCGTCAGAGTAAGAGCTTCGCGGACATGGCGATCTCGGATCCTGCCTCCATAACGCTGACCACAGCCGAAGAGGCGCAACAGATAGGCGTCGCCAGAGTCTCCCCGAACCTGCTTCCACTGCTTGGCGTTCAACCCCTGCATGGCCGCAACTTCACGGCCGAGGAGGCCGAGCAGCGGCAGCGTTTGGCGCTGATCAGTCACCGTTTCTGGCAAGCCCGCTTCGGAGGCTCGCCCACTGCGATAGGCGCGTCCATCACGCTCGACGGACTTCCCTCCCGGATCATCGGTGTCCTCCCCGCAGATTTTCAATTTAGCGATGCCGCTGTGTGGGAGCCGCACACCGTGTCTTCGGACTGGGAGGCCCTTCGCCGTTCGCGCGGCGCCGGTTCCTGGTTCGTCATAGGACGCCTTCGGCCAAATGTGACCTTTGCGCAAGCCCAGGCCGAGATGACCGCCATCGCCCGCAGTCTCGACGAGCAGGCGCCGCTCGCCGAGCGAAACCGCGGCATTAGCGTAGTGCCACTGAGTCTTCAGCTAACCGGACCCCGTTCACGGCTCGCGTTGTGGATGCTGACGGGCGCCGTTTTCTGTGTGCTCCTCATCGCCGCTACCAACGTCGCCAGCCTGTCGCTGGCTCGCAGCGCCAGCCGCGAAAGAGAAATCGTCATTCGAACCGCGCTCGGAGCCAGTCGTGCCCGAATCGTCCGCCAGTTGCTTGCCGAAAGTCTGACGCTGGCCGTCATGTCGGGACTGCTCGGATTGTTGGTAGCCGAAGCGTGCATCCGCGTCGTTCTGGCCTTCAAGCCCGGCGATCTGGCGCGTCTCAACGAGGTCAGCCTCGATCCGCAAGTGCTCGGCTGGGCCTTCGCTCTCTGCCTCCTCACCGGAATCCTGGTGGGACTCGCCCCGGCGATAACCATGGCGCGCCGCAACTTGAGGCCCTCCGGCCACGAGGGAGGAAGAGGTATCGCGGGTGGAGTCGCCACGCGTAGTATCCGCCGCAGTCTCGTCGTGACGGAGTTCGCACTGGCCATCATGCTGCTGGTCGGCGCCGGTCTTCTGATCCGCAGCCTGCGATCCGTCGAGAACGTTGATCCTGGATTTAATCCGGAACGGGTCCTGTCGGTGCAGCTCTCCGGCCAGGCCGCCAGGGGCAATGCGCAGAGGACTCAGCTTTATAACCGCGCGCTGGAACAGGTTGAATCGCTACCCGGCGTGCAGGGCGCAGGAATTATCGGCGACCTTTTCATTGGCGGGAACCCGGAACAAATCCTCACCATCGAAGCAGACACCCGAAATGTTTCCGAGCGCGTGCGGTTCCGAAGAGACGAGGTCAGCGGCGGATTTTTCAAGACCCTCGGGACTCCTTTGCTCAAAGGCCGCTTCTTCTCAGTCGACGATGGCGCTGATTCCCCGCCCGTCGCGATCATCAATGACACCATGGCTCGCCGCTTGTGGCCCGGGCGCGATCCGGTCGGCAAGCGATTCAAGCTCGGCCCTGCGTGGTTTACAGTCGTTGGCGTCGTTGCGGACATGCGCCGCCAGGGATTGGAGAAAGAACCGGTCCCGCAGATGTTCGAGCCGCTAGCCCAAAATCCTTCCCGGCTCGTGACCCTTTTAGTAAGGACGTCCCTGGATGACCCGTTGAAGATGGCCGGAGCAGTACAAGCAGCCGTACGCCAAGTGGACAAGCACGCGCCCTACGGCATCGCCGCCTTGGAAAATCGCCTTGGAACGTACCTCGCGCAGCGCCGCTTCCAAACCTCGCTCCTGATCGCGTTCTCCGCAGTTGCGCTTCTGATGTCCGCCATCGGCATCTACGGGCTTATCCAATATTCCATCGCAGCGCGCACACACGAGATCGGTATCCGCATGGCGATCGGCGCGCAGGCCG
>Ga0075431_100008514_pt1 | contig 10272 bp, 10 predicted proteins | sample RhiMetdeltSRZDD5_FD_75297 | JGI IMG/M metagenome (GOLD analysis project Ga0075431, IMG submission 75297) | Populus rhizosphere microbial communities from Tennessee, USA - Rhizosphere MetaG P. deltoides SRZDD5 | ecosystem: Host-associated > Plants > Roots > Rhizosphere > Soil | place: USA...
GAGTTCCCGAACGGGGCGGCGCGCGATGCACGAACGTAACGCTTCCGTCATCCGTTCGTTGCACGTGCTCCGCGCCATGACGAGAGGCGTGCGTGCGTCGTGACGAAATAGTTCACGGATCGTCATCATGCCGCCATACGCTGGGATTAGCGTCACAAGGGACACTTCCCGAGCGAGGAAAGGGGGGGAAGGATCTGACGATCGTGAGCGCACTCTTCGCGTTGCTGGCCGACCACGTCCTCGGCGTCGTGGCCACCGCTCGCCGCAGCTACCTGATCGAGTTCAATCGATATCTCGACGAGCAGCAGCTGACGGACCCTTCGAAGCCTCGAAGCACACCCGCTTAGCCGTCGAAACCGTCGACCTCGTCGTCGCGGTGGCGGGGAAACGTCACGTAAACTTCACGCGAGCGCCGACACTGTCGTAAACGGTCGTCGGGCACGCTGGTCATTGATGATCACGCGTGCGCCTCTCGCCTCGAATCCCGGTCCCGGTCCCCGTGTGCGTCGCGTGCCCCGGCGATGGCGGCGGGGCGGACCTGTACGGCCGGAACGCGGCGGCGGCTGAGGGAGCCCGAGGTGCGACCCACCGCTATGAAGTCACGAGCCGCTTCGCCCTGCCGCCGCGAAGCGCGGGCGCTTCACGCCGATCAGGTAGGGGAAGGTCCGGTACACCACACCGAGATTCTCGCGCGCGCTCGCGAGCGCGCTCCCCGAGGTCACGGCGGGCAGCTCGTCACGAACAGCGTCGAGCTCGACGAAAAACATCGTCGTCGGTCCGAGCCCTTCGAGGTCGCCCCGGACACGATGCCCGCGCGCCTGCAGCGGCGCCGGCGCCGTCGCGAACAGGGCCTCCGAGAACAGCGCGTATTCGGGCACGGGGACCGGGCTCTTCAGCATCCGGTGGACGAGGATGACGTCGAGCCCGGCGAGCTTCGCCGATTGCTTGACGCGCTGGATGGCCACGTCGCCCACATGGGCGACGAACTTCACGCGGAGCTGTCCGACCTGGCGGCACCCGTCGCATCGGCAAGTGTTCACGGCGTCCATCCGTTGCTGGCACGCGTGGAAAGCCTGATGCATGGCCACGATGTTGTTCAGGAGCGCCGTCGCGTGCCCGGGCTCGGGCTCCCGCGCCCATGTATAGAGGAAGGTCGCGTCACCTTCGATTTCGAGCGGAGTGAGCTCCGGCGCGGCGTCGATGAGCGCCTCCAGCAGTCGTCCGACGACATCCTGGGCGTGGGCGAGGCTCGTCCGGTGCAGCTTCATGAACGGGGTGTAGCCCCGGATGTCGGCGATCAACAGGAGAGCCCGCCCCACATCCGCGGTTGGCGTGGTCAAGTCAGTCATGGCGACCATCCTCTTGTTCGTTGCGATGGTGCTCAGTCTCGCTCAGCCCTCGCCCCGTCGCAATTACGCTGCACGTAAGCACCTTCATGACGATCGCCGTGTACTCGACGGCGTGCGCCACGCGCCACGTCGATCCGCCCCGGCGAGACCGACGTCGACGTCGTCACGCGGGGTCACGACATCGGGCGTGACGCCCGAGCGCGATCCCTCGAGATCGGGCCGGACGCCCGGAACCGATAGGTGCTCGACGGCAACACCATCGAAATGCGCTGCATCGACGGAGACTTTGCATCGGTCCCGATGAGCGAGAGTTTGGTCGCCGCATTGCATCATGGTCGTGACGAGATGAGGTGCTGGCGGGATTCGGTGTCCACCAGCCAAGGGGGCTGAGCATGAACGCATATGCGCGGATCGAAGACTCGATCAGAGGGCGGCTGAGACAGCTGGCGTCGCGCCGGCACGCGGCCGCGGTGCGAAGGAAGCTGGCGCGGACGTTCTACGTGGCGTCGGTCCTCCGAATCCGGCCGCGGGCGATCGACCGCTACATCGACTACTTCGGCGATCGGGTCCTCCACCAGGCGTCGCGATGAGAACGGCGCCCGCGCCTTCACATCGGGTCAGGTCCGGTGTCTTAAGCGACGAACGGGGAAGACATCTCGAATGACGTGCAGCCTGCGCCACTGGAAACGACCGGTGCCGCGAGAGGAAAGGAAGAGGATCATGGAGACGCTGTTGGCGGTTCTGGTAGCGACGGCACCCTTCACCGTGGTGTTCGGCCTGCTCGCCTGGATGAATCGGCGGGATCGGCTCCAGAACGATGTCCGGCGGCGCCAGATCGCTCTCACCGATGCCGTGCACGAGCGCGTGGGCGCGATCGTCGCGCCCGTGGTGCGCCGTTTCCACAGTGGCTGGCAGGTGCGCATCGCGGTGCCGTTCGAACACCCGGCGGTCACGGAAGCTCTGCTGCCGATCGTGCTCGAGACATTCGCGCCTGCGGATCGCGGGTACCGGCAGCTCCAGATCGTCTTCAGCCGGCAGGCGCCCGTGGCCGGCGCGGTCAATCGAAACAGGGGCGCAGGAAGGATTGGACGGGAGTCACTGTCATGGACATGAACGAATACGTGCTCGAAGTCGTGACGCTGTCTCGGATCGCGGAATTACGTGCGGAAGCGGCAGAGTGGCACCGTGTCAAGGCGGCGACGGGGCCGGTGACGCCCACGCGCCCGCTGCGCGCCACGTTGGGAGACGCGCTCATCCGTCTCGGCAGGCGCCTCCGGGCCGGAACCGCCCACGCGCGGCGTGATCGCCGCCTCGGCGTTGCCGCCGGCGCCGGCCGGCACTCGCATGGGGCCGCCCGTGGGTGACACGGCGGCAGTAGCGCGCGCGGCAGCGGTAGACGCGGACACGGAGCTCGTCGAGGCGTTGCGTCGGGACGATCCCGACGCCGCCGACCGCCTCATCGAGCGGTACGGTGCCGTCGTCTACCGGCTCGCGCTGCGTATCCTCGGCGTCCCCGAAGACGCCGAGGAGGTCACCGAGAGCATCTTGCTCACGGTCGCGCGCGACGCCGATCGGTTCACCGGCGAGTCATCGTTCGCGACGTCGGTCATTCGTCTCGCTGCCGAGGCTGCGTACGAGAAGCTGTCGGCGCGGCCGGGGGACGAGGTGCACGACGAGGTCGTCCTCGACGACGTCTTGCCGCCGCTCGACGCTGACGGGGAGCATTTCGACGTCGTGGCGGACTGGTCGAAGACCGTCGAAGAGCCGGCACGCCAGCGCCAGATCACCGATGTGGTCGCGGACGCCATCGAGGCGCTGCCGGCGGACTATCGGACGGCGCTCGTCCTCCACGACGTCGAGGGTCTCTCCGATCCCGACATCGCGGCCGCGCTCGGCATCAGCCCGCTCGCGGTGAAGTCGCGCGTGCATCACTCCCGGCTGCTCGTCCGCATGCGTCTCGCCGACTACCTCCAGGCGGCCTAGCACCTCTCGCGAACGCCCGCGCCCCCGCTTGACAGCCCTACCCGACTAATTAACCATACGTTTAGTTAATAGACCGGGGAGGCCCACGTTGACGCCCACCGCGCTCGATCGAAAGCGACACCGCCGCCGGCGCGACACCGCGGGGACGCGCGAGGCGCTGCTCCGGGCCGGGATCGAGCTCTTCGCCGAGCACGGCTACGAGGGCGTGCCGGTGTGGGCGATCGCCGCCAAGGCCGGGGTCAACAAAGCCTTGATCAGCTACCACTTCGGCGGGAAGCGGAAACTCTACCTCGCCATCGTGAGCGCGACGTTTTCAGAGATCGTGGCCAGCGTGGAGCGCATCGCGGACTCCTCGCGGCCGGCACCGGAGCTGCTGCGGGAGTTGATCGCCGCCGTCGGAACGATGGTCACCGAGCACCATCCTCACTTCTGCACGATGATGCTGCGCGAGGTGCTCGCAGGCGGCAAGCATCTGGAGCCGGAGCTGATCGAGCAACCGGCGCGGCTGCTCGCCGCCGTCCAGCGTATCGTGGCGCGCGGCGTGCGCGAGGGCGCATTCCGGCCTGTCGATCCACTGCTGACGCACTTGAGCTTGGTCGGGAGCCTCGTGTTCTTCTTCGCCACCACTCGCTTCCGCGAACGCGTGCTTGCGGCGCGGCACCCGCGGTTCAAGGCGCCCGACGCCGCCGCCTACGTCCGGCACATCCAGGATCTGCTCGCGCATGGCTTGGCGGCGGCGCCCGCGAGCGTGCGAGGCCGCGCGTGAGCGCGCGCCGCCGCCGCCTCGCGATGCTCGCGGTGCTCCTCGCGGTGGGCCTCGGCGGTTTCACGGTCTGGCGGGTCTTTCTCGCGGCGCCCGCAGTTCCTGCCGGCATCATCGCGGTGAGCGGACGCATCGAGGGCGACGATGCGGCCGTCGCCGCCAAGACGTCGGGGAGGATCCGCCAGATCACCGTGCGCGAGGGCGATTCGGTCGAAGCCGGACAGGTCATCGCGGTGCTCGACGACGATCAGCTCCGCGCCCGCGAGCAGCAGGCGGCCGCCGCGGTGCGACAGGCGGAGGCGCGGGTCCGCCTCGCCCAGCACCAGATCACCGTGCTGAACGAACAGCTCCGACAGGGCGAGTTCAGCGTGGATCAGGCACGCGCGGACGCGCAGGGGCGGGTCAGCGAAGCGGAAGGCAAGCTCGCGGCGGCGGAGGCGCAGCTCGCTCAGGCGCAAGCCGCGCACGCACAGGCGAAGTGGGATCACGCCGCCGCCGCGCGCCTCTTCGAGCGGGAGCTGGTGGCCGAGCAGGAAGTGCGACGGGCGCAGAGCAACGAGGAGGCGCAAGCGGCGGTGGTGGCGGCCGCGCAGCGCCAGGTCGAGGCCGCGCGCGGCACGCTCACGGCCGCGAAGGCCAGTCTGATGAACCCGGCGATCCGGTCCTCGCAGGTGGCCGCGGTGCAGGGACAAATCCTGCAAGCCCAGGCCGACATCGCGGCCGCGCAGGCGGACGCCGAGCGCGCGCGGGCCCAGCTCGAGGAGGCGCGCGCGAACCGCCAGGACCTGCAAGTCATCGCGCCGTTCACGGGAACGGTGGCCACGCGCACGGCCGAGCCGGGTGAAGTCGTGATGGCGGGTACGCCCGTCATCACGCTCGTGAACCTGGGCGAGGTTTATCTCCGCGCGTTCGTTCCGGAGGGTCAGATCGGTCGCGTGCGCGTGGGCCAGTCCGCGCGCGTGTATCTCGACTCCGCGCCCGCGGCGCCCATCGAGGCGCTCGTGTCGCGTGTCGATCCCCGAGCGTCGTTCACGCCGGAGAACACGTACTTCCGCGAGGACCGCGTGAAGCAGGTGGTCGGCGTGAAGCTCCAGCTGCGCGGAGCGGTGGGCTTCGCGAAGCCCGGCATGCCGGCCGACGGCGAGATTCTCGTCGAGGGCCGCGACTGGCCCACCCGTCAGGCGCGCCGATGAGCACGCCGGAGGCCTCCGCGATCTCCGTCCGCGGCCTGACGAAGCGGTACGGCGCGGCCGAAGCGGTGCGTGGCATCGATCTCGACGTCCGGACGGGGGAGATCTTCGGCCTCATCGGACCCGACGGGGCGGGGAAGACGACGACGTTTCAGATCCTCGGCGGCGTGATGGAGGCGACGTCGGGCACGGCGACGCTCCTCGGGCGCCCCGCCCGCGACGCGCGCGCGTTCGTCGGCTACCTGACACAGGCGTTCAGCCTCTACCCGGATCTGAGCGTGGCCGAGAATCTGCGCTACCTCGGCGATCTCCGGCGTGTCCCCGTGCGGGACATCGAGCAGCGCGGACAGCGCTATCTCACGATGTTCGGCATGGAGCGCTTCACCGACCGGCTGGCGGGGCGGCTGAGCGGCGGCATGAAGCAGAAGCTGGCGCTCGCGTGTGCCCTCGTGGCGGAGCCGCGCATCCTGCTTCTCGACGAACCCACCACCGGCGTCGATCCCGTCTCCCGCCGCGAGTTCTGGGACGCGCTCGCTCAGCTCTCGAGCCAGGGCATCACGATCTTCCTCGCCACCCCGTACCTGGACGAGGCCGAGCGCTGTCATCGCGTCGCGCTCATGCACGAGGGCCGCATCCATCAGATGGGAACGCCCGCCGACTTGCGGCGCTCCCTCGGTCTCCAGCGCCTCGAGGTACGCGCGGACCGGCTGCGGGAGGCGGAGGCTGCGCTCGCGGCACGCAACGGAATCGTGGACGTCCAGCGTTTCGGTGATCGCCTCGACGTCATGGTGCGCGACGTGGGCGAGGGCGAGCGTGCCGTCCGGGAGGCGCTCACCACCGCCGCCCTCCCCGTTCAGAGCGTGCGCGCGGCCACGCCCACGCTCGAAAACACGTTCGTGGCGATCCTGCGCGGGCTCGAGGGCGAGACGCACGTGCCGGAATTCCCGGGGCGCCGTGATCCCGCGCCGTCCGACGCGAGCGTCGCCATCGGCGCCCGCGACTTGCGCAAGCGCTTCGGCGCGTTCGAGGCGGTCAAGGGGATCGATCTCGAGGTCCGCTACGGCGAGGTCTATGGCTTGCTCGGCGCCAACGGCGCCGGTAAGACGACCACGATCAAGATGCTGTGCGGTCTCGTCGAGCCCACCGAGGGTGAGGTGCGGCTGGCCGGTGAAAGCGGCGAGCTGCGGTCGGAGACGGTGCGGCAGCAGGTCGGCTACATGTCGCAAAAGTTCTCCCTCTACGACGACCTCACCATCGACGAGAACCTGGATTTCTTCGCGGGTGTTTATCGCGTGCCGGCCGACCGCCGCGCCGCGCGCAAGCGCTGGGTGCTCGAGTTCGCCGGGCTCGAGGGCCGGGGCGGTCAGCTCACGGGCAGCCTGCCCGGGGGGTGGAAGCAGCGGGTCGCGTTCGGCGCCGCGATCATGCACGAGCCGCGCGTGCTCTTCCTCGACGAGCCGACCTCGGGCGTGGATCCCATCGCGCGCCGCGCGTTCTGGGCCATGATCAATCAGCTCGCGGATCACGGCACGGCGATCCTGGTCACCACGCACTACCTGGAAGAGGCCGAACAGTGCAACCGGCTCGGCTTCATGGTCGCCGGTGAGCTCGTCGCAGAAGGCACGCCGAGCGGCGTGAAAGCGGCTCAGGGCGGCCGCGTCCTCGAAGTGCGCACCGACACCCCGCCGCGCGCGGTGACGCTGCTGAAAGCGGAGATGGAGCCGTGGCGGGTGTCGCGGTTCGGCGACCGCGTTCACGTCATCGTGGACGGCGACCCCGCCACCGCCGCCCGCGCGCTCGAGAGCATGCTCGCCCACGACGGTATTCGCGTCCTCGAAGCGACCGAGCAGGATTACTCGCTCGAGGACGTCTTCCTCGTCATCGCGGAGAAGGGCGTCGCCGCCGGCCGCCCCGTCGCCGCCTGACGCCGCGTACGTGATGCGACGGGTCCTCGCCCAGACCCGCAAGGAACTGATCCAGCTCGTGCGCGATCGTCTCGCTCTCGCGCTGGCGCTGGTGCTGCCGCTCGCCCTCATCTCCCTGCTCGGCACGTCGATCTCGCTCACGGTGACCGACATCCCGCTCGTCATCCAGGACCTCGACCAAACGCCGCTCTCCCGCCAGTACGCCGACGCCTTCCGAAGCTCGCTCACGTTTCGCGTGATCACGCTGCCGCCCGCGACGTCGCCGGAAGCGATGATCGCCCGCGGGCGCGCGCGGGGCGCCGTGATCGTCCCCGAGCACTTCGCGCGCGACATCCGTCGCGGCCGGGCGACGCAGACGCAAGTGCTCGTCGACGCCACCGACAGCAACACCGCGCTCCTCACCCGCGGTAGCGCGAGGCAGATCACCACCGCCTTCGCGCGTGAGCTCAACCATGCGCGTCTCACGCCCACCATCCAGACGGCGACGCGCCTCTGGTTCAATCCCGGCCGCGAGCCGCGCAAGTTCTACGGGCCGGGGTTCCTCGTGCTCGGGCTGTCGATCTTTCCGACCGTGCTCTCCGCGCTCGCCATGTCGCGCGAAGGTGAGCAGCAAACGATCCTTCAGGTGTATGTCTCCAGCATCTCCGCCCACGAGTTCCTGCTCGGCAAGATCCTGGCCGGGATGGTGGTCGGGCTCGCGCAGTGGCTGCTCGCCGTCGGGCTCATGTTCACGCTGTTCGGACTCCGGTTCGCCGGCGATCCCACTCCGTTCGTGGTCGCGAGCGTGCTCTTCCTGTTCTGCGTGGTGAGCTTCGGCTCCCTCGTCGGTGCCGCCATTCCCAACCAGGCCGCGGCCGTCCAGGCGGTGTCGCTGGGCGGCTTTCTCCTCGCCTTCCTCCTGTCCGGGCTGATCTTCCCCATCGAGAACATTCCGCGCGGCCTGCGGTGGATCTCGAGCGTCGTCCAGGCGCGCTACTACGTGGTCGTCGTCCGCGACGCGTTCCTGCAAGGCGGCGGGTGGGCGGCGATGTGGTGGGCGGTGTTGGCGATCGGCGCCATCGGCACCGTCTTCTACGCGCTCGCGTGGCGCGTCATGCGCGCGATGCAGCTCAAGGTATGAGCGCGTTCTGGAGCCGGCTCGTGCGCGGGCGCTTCTGGACGCTCGCGTTGAAGGAGCTGCGGCAGATCCGGCGTGACCGCCGCCTCACGATCTCGCTGATCGTTCCGCCCATGCTCCAGGTGCTGCTCTTCGGCTTCGCGCTCGACGCCGACGTCCGTAACTTGCGGCTCGGGGTCGTCGACGAGAGTCGCACCGTGGAGAGCCGCGAGCTGATCTCGGCGCTCACCCAGAACGAGACGTTCGAGCTGGCCGGCTCCTACGTCACGCCGGCCGTGCTCGGTGAGGCGCTCGCGGCGGGCCGCCTGCACGTCGGCGTGGTGATTCCGTACGATTTCGCGCGGCTTCGCGCGCGCGGACGGCCGGCGACCGTGCAGGTCCTGCTCAACGCCGCCAACGCCAACACCGCGCAGATCGCGCAGGGGTACGTGGAGGGCGCGGTGGCATGGCTCAATCGCGGCACCCGTGACGCGCCGGTAGAGATCCGGGCCGCCTTTCTGTACAACCCAGGGCTGGTGAGCGCCTGGTTCATCGTGACCGGTGTGTTCGGGACGCTCATCATCCTGAATGGCTCGCTCGTGTCGGCGGCCACCATGATCCGCGAGAAGGAGCGGGGCACGGTCGAACAGTTGCTGATGACGCCGGCGAGCGCCCTGGAGATCGTGACCGCCAAGCTCGTGCCGCTCTTCGTGCTGTTGATGGCAATGGTCGGGCTCGTGCTGACGATCGCGCGCCTCATCTTTCAGGTGCCGTTCCGCGGCAACGCCCTCCTCGTCCTCGCCGCCTGCGCGTGCTGCGTCCTCACCGGGATCGGTCTCGGCACCTTCGTCTCCACGTTCGCGCGCTCCGCCAACCAGACCCAGCTCATCAGCTTCTTCGTGAACCCGCCTCTCGCCATGCTGTCCGGTGGGCTGACCCCGATCGAGGCGATGCCGAAGTGGGTGCAGCCGCTCACGCTCCTCAACCCCATCGCGCACTTCGCCACCATCGCGCGCAGCGTGCTCATCAAGGGCGCCGGCCTCGACGTCGTCTATCCGAACCTGCTTGCGCTGATCGCGCTCGCGAGTGTCTTCGTGGGCGTGAGCGCGTGGCGATTTCGGAAGCAGCTCGGCTGAACCGCGCGGCGGTGCGTCCCTGAGCGTCCGGCGCGCCGGGAACTCCCCGGACGCGGCCCCAGGACGGGTTCACCCCTGCCGGCGCCGCAGCATCTGCTGGAGACTCTGGCGGGTGAGACCGAGGCGCTCGGCGGCGCGCGTCTTGGAGCCGCACTCACGGAGGGCGTCCTCGATCATGCGGCGTTTCAGGTCCTCGATAGCCTCGTTGAGGGTCTGGGCGGTGGCGGGCGTGCCGCCGTCGCGGATGCGCGGGGAGAGATGCTCCAGACCGATCGGCTTGCCGTTCTCGGCGAGAGCCACCGCGCGCTCGATCTCGTTCTCCAACTCGCGCACGTTGCCGGGAAACGGATAGGCGCGTAACCCACGCAGCGCTTCCGGCGTGAAGGACGGAATGGCGCGATGCGCCCGCTCGCGGTGCACGCGCAGGAAGTGCTCGGCGAGGGCAGGGATGTCGGCGCTGCGTTCCCGCAACGGCGGCAGCGTGACCGGGAAGACGTTGAGCCGGTAATAAAGGTCGCGGCGAAAGGCGCCGCGCTCGACGTGCGCCTCGAGATCGGCGTTGGTGGCGGCGATCACCCGCACGTCGACCTTGCGGGTGATCGATTCACCGACGCGGCGGATTTCGCCTTCCTGGAGCACGCGGAGCAGGCGGAGCTGGGTGGCGGGCGACATCTCGCCCACCTCGTCGAGGAGAATGGTGCCGCCGTGCGCCTCCTCGAAGAGCCCGCGCCGCTCGGCGGTGGCGCCCGTGAAGGCGCCGCGCGCATGGCCGAACAGCTCGGACTCCAGCAGAGACTCCGGCAGCGCGCCGCAGTTCTGGGCCACGAAGC